>JAAIGF010060856.1_pt1 | contig 10411 bp, 7 predicted proteins | sample 6487441 | NCBI WGS metagenome assembly JAAIGF01 (sample SAMN13974129, study PRJNA590717) | phyllosphere metagenome | biome: pepper field; feature: multiple bacterial spot infested pepper fields; material: pepper leaves; isolation source: leaves from pepper fields | host: Capsicum annuum ...
GGCATCGGCTGCGTCGGGACCGTGTCGGTCGCTGCCAGCGATCGGATGCCCCGGTACGAACTGGCCAATGCGCTCACCCAGCGCAGCCCGGGCAGCGGCCACCACGTCCTGCTTGGTGCTGCCGCCGTCGGTCACCACGGCGTCGGCGCGCAGGTGCGGCGCCATCGCGCGCAGAATCCCTTCGAGCGCGCCGACCGGCGTCGACAGGAAAATGAAGTCGGCCTGAGCGGTTGCCGTCGCGATGTCGGACGCTTCGTCGATCAGACCCAGCCTGCGTGCCTGTTCGAGCGTGTCGGCACGCCGACCAACACCGATCACGCGATCGACGGCGCCCGCCGCGCGCAGCGCCGCGGCAAGCGAGCCACCGATCAGCCCGGTGCCGACCACCACCAGAGTGCGGATCGGCAGCGCGTCGGAAGAATCAGCAGCGAAGGTCACAACAACAGGTCTCCTGTGCCGTGGGGCACGGGCCGGCCACGGCGGACGAGATCAGGCAGCCGGGTAGGAACCCAGGACCTTGAAGAACGCGGTTTGGGCCTTCAGGGTTGCCAGCGCGGCTTCCACTTCCGGCGACTGGCGATGGCCTTCGATGTCGACATAGAAGAAGTACTCCCACTCGGCAGTACGAGCCGGACGCGACTCGAAACGCGTCATCGACACGCCGTTCTCTGCCAGCGGCTTGAGCATTTCATACACGGCGCCGGCACGATTCGGCACAGCCAGGATCAGGCTGGTCTTGTCGCGGCCCGACGGCCAGGTCTCGAGCCGACCGATCGCGTAGAAGCGCGTGCGATTGTGAGGATCGTCCTGGATGTCGGACGCCACCGCCTGCAATTCCCACGACAGGGCGGCCTGCTCGCCGGCGATGGCGGCGATGTCCGGGTCCTGCGAGGCCTGGCGCGCGCCTTCGGCATTGCTGCTGACGGCTTCGCGTGCCAGTTGCGGATAGTTCTGCGTCAGCCAGTTCTGGCACTGTGCCAGCGCCTGCGGGTGGGCGCGCACACGCGTCGCCGCACCGACGGTGCCGTCACGGGTCAGCAGATGATGGCGAATGCGCAGGGCGCGCTCGCCAATGATGTTCACCGACGTGGTCAACATCAGGTCGAGGGTGCGGTTGACCGCACCTTCCGTGGAATTTTCTGCCGGCACCATGCCGAAATCTGCACGCCCGGCCTCGACCGCGCGGAACACTTCGTCGATGGACGCGCACGGCACGCCCTGCACCGACTGACCGAAATGGGCAAACGCCGCCTGTTCCGAGAACGTGCCTTCCGGTCCCAGGTACGCCACCGAGCCCTGCTTTTCCAGCCCGCGGCAGCCCGACATGATCTCGGTCCAGATCGCCGACACGGCCAGTGCCGGCATCGGGCCAGGGTTTTCCTTCTGCAGACGACGGATCACCTGCGCTTCGCGTTCGGGGCGCAGCACCGGCCCGTCGACGTGATGCTTGATCTCGCCCACGCGCTGCGCCGTGCGGGCGCGTTCGTTGAGCAGCCCGAGGATCTCGCCGTCGATGGCGTCGATGCGTTCGCGCAGCGGCTTGAGCTGATTCAGCAGATTCTCATCCATGGCGACGCTCGAACTCCTTCAGGTAGTCGATCAAGGCGTGGATGCCGGCCAGCGGCATGGCGTTGTAGATCGAGGCCCGCATGCCGCCCACGCTCTTGTGGCCCTTGAGCTGCAGCAGCCCGGCGGCATCGGCGCCCTTCAGGAACTCCGCATTGAGGGCATCGTCGTTCAGGAAGAACGGAATGTTCATGCGCGAACGCACAGCCGGCTGCACCGTGTTGCGGTAGAAGCTGCTGCTGTCGAGGAAGCCGTACAGCGCATCGGCCTTGGCGCGGTTCTGCGCCTCGATGCCTGCCACCCCGCCCTGCGCCTTCAACCACTTGAAGACCAGGCCGGCAATGTAGATGGCGTAGGTCGGCGGCGTGTTGTAGCGCGATCCGTTCTCTGCAACCAGGGCGTAGTCGAACGCCGAGGGGCACACGGGCAATGCGCGACCCAGCAGGTCGCGACGCACGATGACGATAGTCAGCCCGGCCGGGCCGATGTTCTTCTGGGCGCCGCCATACAACAGGCCGACCCGGCTCACGTCCAGCGGACGCGACAGGATGTGCGACGACACGTCGACTGCCAGCGGCACGTCGGGCGCACCCAGCGATGCCAGCTCGGGCCAGTCCACATACTCCACGCCGCCGATGGTTTCGTTGCTGCACAGATGCAGGTAGCTGGCCTCGGGACGCACGGTCCAGGTCGACGGGTCCGGCACGTACGTGAAGGCATCCTGGTCACGGCCATCGATTCGAGCCGCCTCGGCACTGGTAGCCACCACCCGCATGTCGCCGTAGCGCTTGGCTTCCTTCAGCGACTTGGCCGACCACGAACCGGTCACCAGGTAATCGGCCACGCCCGCCGGGCGCGTCGCGATCAGGTTCATCGGCACCAGCGCATTCGCCGCAATCGCACCGCCCTGCATGAACAACACGGCGTAGTCGTCGGGCACGTCCATCAGCTCGCGCAGGTCGGCTTCGGCCTCGTCGCAGATCTGGGTGAAATGCTTGCCGCGATGGCTCATCTCCATCACCGACATGCCCGACCCGTTCCAGTCGAGCATTTCTGCGGCAGCCTGCTGCAGCACGGAATCGGGCAGAACAGCTGGCCCGGCGGAAAAATTGAAGGGGCGGGTCATGGGGATGGACTCGTCTGGCTGGATGCAGGACAAGAGCGACTGCGCCCAAGGGCGGCAGTCGCCATCAGGTGCCGGCCACCGGGCCGGCACGTCTTACTCACTCTTCCGGGGTCGAGGATTCGGCGTCGGAATCGTTCGGCAGTTCCGGGGGCGCGCTCGACGTCGGGTTGGCGATCACCGGCTCTTCGCCAGCCTCGATCGCCTCGGCCAGATCATCGGTATCGCTCTCGGCCACGCGCTGCATGCCCGACAGCTTGCCGCCCTCGTCGACGCTGATCAAAGTCACGCCCTGGGTGGCACGGCCCATCTCGCGGATCTCGCTGACGCGGGTACGAACCAGCACGCCACTGTTGGTGATCAGCATGATTTCGTCGCTGGGCTGAACCAGTACCGCGCCCACCACCTTGCCGTTGCGCTCCGAGGTCTGGATCGCGATCATGCCCTTGGTGCCGCGTCCGTGACGCGTGTATTCCACGATCGACGTACGCTTGCCATAACCGTTCTCGGTGGCGGTCAGCACGCTCAGGCTTTCGTCGGCAGCCACCAGCAGCGAAATCACCGCCTGGCCTTCTTCCAGCGCCATGCCGCGCACGCCGCGTGCATTGCGACCCATCGGGCGCACATCGTTCTCGTCGAAGCGCACCGCCTTGCCGCTGTCCGAGAACAGCATCACGTCATGCTTGCCGTCGGTCAGCGCCGCGCCGATCAGGTAATCACCCTCGTCCAGGTCGACGGCGATGATGCCGGCCTTGCGGGGGTTCGAGAAGTCCGACAGCGGAGTCTTCTTGACCGTGCCCTTGGCAGTCGACATGAACACGAAGTGGTCTTCGCTGAATGCCTTGACGGGCAGCACCACGGTGATCTTCTCGCCATCGACCAGCGGGAACATGTTCACGATCGGACGGCCACGCGAGTTGCGCGAGCCCTGCGGCACTTCCCAGACCTTGAGCCAGTACACACGGCCGCGATCGCTGAAGCACAGGATGTGTTCGTGCGTGTTGGCGATGAAGAGCTGATCGATCCAGTCGTCTTCCTTCGTTGCCGTGGCCTGCTTGCCGCGACCGCCGCGACGTTGCGAACGGTACTCCGACAATGCCTGGCTCTTGATATAGCCGCCGTGCGAAAGCGTCACCACCATGTCGGTCGGGGTGATGAGGTCTTCGGTATCCAGTTCGAAGGCGTTGGTCTCGATGTGCGAACGGCGAACGTCCTTGGCATCGCTGCCGAACTCGGCCTTGATGGCCAGCAGTTCGTCGCCGATGATGACCGTCACCCGTTCGGGCTTGGCCAGGATGTCGAGCAGGTCGGCGATGGTCGCCATCACGTCACGATACTCGTTGACGATCTTGTCCTGCTCCAGGCCGGTCAGGCGCTGCAGACGCATGTTCAGGATTTCCTGAGCCTGCGTTTCGCTCAGACGATACAGGCCGTCCTGCTGCATGCCGAAGCCTGCAGGCAGCGACTCGGGACGATACGCCGCCAGGCCGCCGGGCGTATCGCCCTCGGCACGGGTCAGCATCTCGCGCACCAGCGACGAATCCCAGCTGCGCGCCATCAGTTCCTGGCGGGCGATGGGCGGCGTCGGAGCCGCCTTGATGATCGAGATGAAATCGTCGATGTTGGCCAGCGCGACAGCCAGGCCTTCCAGCACGTGGCCACGCTCGCGCGCCTTGCGCAGCTGGAACACCGTGCGGCGCGTCACCACTTCGCGGCGATGCGACAGGAAGTATTCGACCATCTGCTTCAGGTTGAGCAGGCGGGGCTGGCCTTCGACCAGTGCCACCAGGTTCATCCCGAAGGTGTCCTGCAACTGCGTATTCTTATAGAGGTTGTTGAGCACGACCTCGGGCACTTCACCGCGCTTGAGTTCGATCACGACCCGCATGCCGTCCTTGTCGGACTCGTCGCGGATGTCGGAAATGCCTTCGATCTTCTTGTCGGTGACCAGCTCGGCGATGCGTTCGAGCAACGTGCGCTTGTTGACCTGGTACGGGATCTCGTCGACCACGATCGACTGACGGCCCTTTTCCAGATCCTCGAAGTGGGTCTTGGCACGCATCACCACGCGGCCGCGGCCGGTGCGGTAGCCTTCGCGCACCCCCGAGATGCCATAGATGATGCCGCCCGTGGGGAAGTCCGGCGCGGGGATCAGTTCGATCAGCTCGTCGACCGTGCAGCCCGGATTGCGCAGCGCGAACAGGCAGCCGTCCACGACCTCGGCCAGGTTGTGCGGCGGGATGTTGGTCGCCATGCCCACGGCAATGCCGGAACTGCCGTTGACCAGCAGGTTGGGCAGGCGCGACGGCAGCAGCAGCGGTTCTTGTTCGCTGCCGTCATAGTTCGGACCGAAGTCGACGGTATCCTGGTCGATGTCGGCCAGCAGCTCATGCGCCAGCTTCGACAAACGCACTTCGGTGTAACGCATGGCCGCAGCGCCGTCGCCGTCGACCGAACCGAAGTTGCCCTGGCCGTCGACCAGCAGATAGCGCAGCGAGAACGGCTGCGCCATGCGGACGATGGTGTCGTAGACCGACTGGTCGCCGTGCGGATGGTATTTACCGATCACGTCGCCGACGATACGCGCCGACTTCTTGTACGCGCGGTTCCAATCGTTGTTCAGTTCGTGCATCGCGTAGAGCACGCGGCGGTGCACGGGCTTCAAGCCGTCGCGCACGTCTGGCAGGGCCCGGCCGACGATCACGCTCATCGCATAGTCGAGGTAGCTCCGACGCATCTCTTCTTCAAGAGAGATCGGGAGTGTTTCCTTGGCAAAGGAATCCATGGGCACGTATCGCTAGAGTGGAACAAGACGGACCGCGGAGCAGGCACACCCCGGGCCAAGCTATCGAGTTTACCATCCGCAGGGCTGCCCTTGCCCGCATGGCGTCTGGCGTCGGGGGGAACGACCACATTCCCGGCCAATTGTTCAGGCACGACGATTGCTGAACCCAACCTGCCAGCTGGAAAGAATTGCGGCTTTTTCCCGGCTGGCTTGGTGATCAGTTGAGTTCGACACCATGGGAACTGCGGTCGATGCGCAGGCGAGTTGCGTAAAAGCTACATGCAAACCGCCTAATTTGGGTGACTGAAGCATTTGGAATCCTTCGGCATATTCCCGGTTGGCGGGGCGCAGCGCAGAATATCAATGCCCTTCTCAAGCGGACTCCCCGGGGGCACACATATCAGACACATGCCCGATGCTATACTTCGGGCCTAGTGTCAGACACAAAAGTTGCGGCGGGGGTTCGCTGCGAGTTTCTTTAGGATCTAAGAGGAGAACCATGAACAATCGCTCCAAAGTTGGGATCTCTCTGGCCCTCGCCTTCGCTGCCATCACGGCCTCTGGCGTTGCTGCTGCCCAAACCAACAAAACCATCGACAACTGGCAGAACCCGTACGGTCTGACCTGGAAGAACGGCACGAACGAACACTGCTGGCGCAATTCGTTCTGGACGCCCGCCACCGCCGCTGGCGTGGAATGTGGTGCGCCCGCTCCGGTCGCCGTTGCACCGGCTCCCGCTCCTGCACCCGCCCCGGCTCGCCCGGTCGCTCCGGTGCCGGTCAGCGAGAAGGTGACCTACGCCGCTGACGCCTTCTTCGACTTCGACAAGTCGGTCCTGAAGCCGGAAGCCCGTTCGAAGCTGGACGAGCTGGTTGCCCAAGTGCGCAACATCAACCTGGAAGTCGTCATCGCTGTCGGCCACACCGACTCGATCGGTACCGACGCATACAACCAGCGTCTGTCGGTGCGTCGCGCCGAAGCCGTCAAGTCGTACCTGGTCAGCCGCGGTATCGAATCGAACCGCGTCTACACCGAAGGCAAGGGCGAGAAGCAACCGATCGCTGACAACAAGTCGGCAGCCGGTCGCGCCAAGAACCGTCGCGTGGAAATCGAAGTTGTGGGTACCCGCGGCCGCTAATCAGCGACTGCCGAGGATGGCTTGCCATCCTCACCCGCAAGGAAAGGGAGGCTTCGGCCTCCCTTTTTTCGTCTGTAGCACCCTGCCAATGGGCCGCGCCAATCTTCCGGCACAATGCGGGTTTGCTGTCACTGCTTCATCGAGGCCGAATCCATGAACGCTTCTGCACCGCCCACCGCCGCCCCCCTCAATGCCGACGCCGCCGAGCTGTCCAAGTTCAGCGCCCTGGCTGCCCGGTGGTGGGATCCGACCAGCGAATTCAAACCCTTGCACGCCATCAACCCCCTGCGCCTGGACTGGATCGAAGGCGTCGCCGGCGGGCTGGCCAGCAAGCAGGTGCTCGATGTGGGCTGCGGTGGCGGCATCCTGGCAGAAAGCATGGCAGTGCGCGGCGCCCAGGTCACCGGCATCGACCTCGCCGACAAGTCCCTGAAGGTCGCGCGACTGCACAGCCTGGAAAGCGGCGTGAAGGTGGAGTACCGCAACATCGCCGTGGAAGCCTTGGCCGACACCGACGCAGGCAGGTTCGACGTCGTCACCTGCATGGAAATGCTGGAACACGTGCCCGACCCGGGCTCGATCATCCATGCATGTGCCCGCCTGGTGAAGCCGGGTGGCCACGTCGTGTTCTCCACCCTCAATCGCAACCTCAAGTCGTTCCTGTTCGCCATCGTCGGCGCCGAATACGTACTGCGCCTGCTGCCACGCGGCACCCACAGCTATGAGAAATTCCTGCGTCCCAGCGAGATCGCCGGCGCCGCACGCGAAGCCGGGCTGGACGTCACCGCACTCAAAGGGCTGGAGTACAACCCGTTGCGCGAGACCTACAAGCTGTCATCCGACACCAGCGTGAACTATCTGCTGGCCACCCAGCGAGCACGCTCATGAGCACGCTGATCCTGTTCGACTTCGACGGCACCCTGGCCGACACGGCGCCCGACCTGGCGGCAGCGGCAAACAAACAACGCACCGACCGCGGCCTGCCCGCCCTGCCCGAAGACATGCTGCGGCCGGTCGCCTCGCAAGGCGCGCGCGGCTTGCTGCGTGTTGCCCTGGGCATCACGCCGGAACACCCAGACTTCGCCGAGGCGCGCGCCAGCTTCCTTCGCGACTACGAAGCGGCCATGACCACCCACACCCGGCTTTTCGACGGTGTGCCCGAACTGCTCACCCGGATCGAACAACACGGCCAACGCTGGGGCATCGTCACCAACAAGATGACGTCCCTGGCCGCGCCCCTGGTGGCGTTCCTGGGACTGGCCGATCGCTGCACCGTCCTGGTTTGCGGCGACACCACGCCGCACGCCAAGCCCCACCCCGAACCCATCCTGCATGCTGTCCGGATGGCCCAGGCCGAAGTCTCGCAGTGCGTGTACGTGGGTGACGACATGCGTGACGTCCAGGCCGGCCACGCCGCCGGCATGCCCACCATCGCCGTTCGCTACGGCTACACGGGCGACGGCATCCCGGTCGACGACTGGGGCGCGGACGTCATCGCCGATCACGCCAGCGACGTCTGGCCTGCCCTGGCCCGCTTGCGTTCCGTATCGTGATCCCATAGACTATAAGGTCTTCTCTGGGGCCGACCTGGCTTCGACGTGGGTCAAGATTCAGAGCAGGGCATGTCGAGCACTAGTACGCTCGTAAAACCACTAGAAAACAAACAAACGCCAACGACGAGCGTTTCGCTCTCGCCGCTTAAGCGGTGAGCCGCTGCACTGATCTGTCCTTGGGTCAGGCGGAGGTAGGGCAACCTACCTAAAGAATTTCCGAAGGCTAACCCCAACGGTCGTTCTTGAACCGCAGCAGTGACATTCACAAGGAATCGGCGTCCACTGGGGTCACACGGTGTACGTTTAAATTACGTGAATCGCCTTGCGCCGGCCTGTCGGTCGGCTAAGCGCAGGGTTAAATCCAAATAGATCGACTACACATGTAGAACTGCCTGTTGAGGGCTTGCGGACGGGGGTTCAATTCCCCCCGGCTCCACCAATACCCGGAATCCCAACCCTTATCGGTTGGGATTTTTTTTGGCTCTCAGTTGGATGCAGGCAAGTGCCGCTGCTCGACAAGTCGCCCTTCCCTCCTAAAGGACGTGAGCAGGTTTTCCCCGTGTCGATCACGCTCACCGGCAGATGCTAGGTCTCGAATCGGGCGGCGAGCATGCTCATCAGCGTGCGCTTGGCCCGGTGTTGAGTCCGCAATTCGCCCAGTTGGTGCTCAAACCGCGCGGGAGTATCCAGACGCTGGTGCATGGCATGCAGCGCTTCGAGCACAGCGATGGCATGGTGATAGGCAGGTGCACCCGCGTGCTGCAGGATCTGGGCAAGCTTGGCGGCGTAGATGCGTTCTGCGGCCTCTGGTGCACACTGCTCGGCGACCGGCAACAACCTCTCCCAGGTGTGCAGCTCCAGTTTTTCATTCTGCGCCAGATTCCAGGCACGCTGCTCCTGGCCTTCAGCCAGCAGCAGAAGAATGCGTTTGTCGGCGGCGGGTGGGTAAGACGGTGGGCTGGCATCCAGCGCGGCAAGTGCACGCTCACGCCAGTCGTCCCAGGCGTCCACCTGGTGAGCAGCGTCGCGCAAGGCCAGGTAACGAGACTCGGTCGCAGAACACTGAAAACCCTGCCAGCGCTGCTGCAAGGCATCTTCATGAAAGCCGTCGCGAGCATGGGCGTCTGCCAAAGCATCGTGCAGGCGCGGGTCAGGATCGGGCAGGCGCACGCCACGCTCCAACCACTCGATGGCCTGGCGGCCGCGTCCAAGTTCGTCGCATCGACGGGCCATTTCCAGGTGCTCGTAGTCACTCTGACAGTGGCGGCCGAACCACTGCAGGATAGCTTCCACATCGCCCCCGTTGTGGGCGATCTCTTCCAGCATCAAGCACAGCGACAGGCGCGTGCCGTAGCGATCTTTGGGGTCGGTGGCATCAAGGGCCTTCATCACCCCTTGCTCAAGCTTGCCCAGTCCGATGCTGCCAAGCGGCTCCATGTAATCCTGCAACGGCGCAAGCAGACCAAAGTCATCGAGCAAGCGCATTTTCAGCAGGCGCTTGTGCAGATCGGCAGGCCCTGCTGCTGCCACCAGGCGAGCATGCAGCGGCCCGATACGCCTTAATTGCTCGCCGATGTAGCCGCCTGAATCGTCGCTGTGCTGGTAGATGCCGATCAGGCGTTTGAACACCGACTCGAACAAATCCAGGGCGGCGGCGGGGTTGCGTTGTGAGGCTTGCTCCAGCAGGCCCGGCAGGGTGGCGAGCGTATGTGCGTATTCACGGCTGGCTCGGCGGTCTCGATGACGCCGCCGACCGACCAAGGCATTGATGGCCTCGCGCCAGTCCGCTGCCGGCGCCTGTGCAATGCGCATCCTCGCGGTCAAACGCTGACGCAGCCCAGCATCCGCATCTGCCTGTTCGATCAGCAGCAGAGCCAGGCTTTGCTGAGATTGGTCCTGCAACCAGCGCCGCAGGGTGGAGTCCGTAACAGAGGGAATTTCTTCATGCATCCCATTAGGGTAACAACGTGCCGCGGGGCGTACCATGCGCCACAGGCACCTTCTTGAGTTTGCTTGGCATAACCGCTCCTGGAACGTCATGTTATGCCTCGAACACAAAATTCTGGACAGACCCCACGACGACGACTCTCCGCGCCTTGGCAGCAGCCGCAAACGCTGCACTTTGCCCTAATGCGAACGACACGCGACAATAGGGGGCTTCCCATCGTGCATCACTGATGCCGTGGCATCCATGACACGCGCAGCGCGCATACGCCGCGCTCGCTTTCTCGAGGCAATAAAGGCAC
>JAAIGF010016802.1_pt1 | contig 10398 bp, 8 predicted proteins | sample 6487441 | NCBI WGS metagenome assembly JAAIGF01 (sample SAMN13974129, study PRJNA590717) | phyllosphere metagenome | biome: pepper field; feature: multiple bacterial spot infested pepper fields; material: pepper leaves; isolation source: leaves from pepper fields | host: Capsicum annuum ...
CCTGTCGTTCCTGTACAAGGCCGACGCCGACTATGGCACCCAGGTGACGCGCGTGGCGGGCGGTGAGCTGGCGCGCGTCCAGGCGCTGGCAGCGAAGCTGCAGGACTGACCGGCGGCGCTGCGGCCGTTCCCGGGGAAGGCTGCACCCGCCGTCTTCCCTGGCTGCCCCGCCCGGGCAGCCGTGGCAGCCACACGGGGCGCCGGCACTGACGACTGAAGACCGGCATTTTCGCCGCGCACCCTGCTGGCCTATGATGCGAGCCACGGGCATGGACCCCCTTGCCTGCAAGCCGTTTCAAAGGAGTGACACGATGCACGGACGATGCGCAGAACGCTGGCGAGCCAGGCCTCGGCGAACCGTTGGCGCGCAGTCCGGCGCGCCAGCCTCGACCATGCGCATGCCCCCGGCGCGGGCCAGGCCATGACGCGCCTGCTCATCATCGAGGACAACCCTGAGCTGGTGGCCAACCTCTACGCCTTTCTGGAGCCGCTTGGCTATGTGCTGGATGATGCGCGCGATGGGGCCAGCGGCCTGCACCTGGCCACCGGGCATGACTACGACGCGATCCTGCTGGACCTGATGCTGCCCCGGCTGGATGGCATGACCCTGTGCCGCAGGCTGCGCGAAGAGTTCCAGAATCCAGTACCGATCATCATGCTGACCGCGCGCGACCCCGTCGACGACCGCGTGCAGGGCTTCGCGCTGGGCGCGGACGACTATCTGGTCAAGCCCTGTTCGCTGAAGGAGCTGGATGCACGCATCCAGGCGCTGGTGCGCCGCGCCCAGGGCCGCAACGTGCAGGGCACGCTGAGCTGGCATGACCTCAAGGTGGACACGCGTGCGCCGCAGGCCTGGCGGCAGGGTCGCACCATCACGCTGACGCCCAGTACCCACAAACTGCTGCTGTGCCTGATGCGTGCCGCGCCGGAGGTGGTGCGCAAACAGGAGATGGAATACCTGCTGTGGGGCGATCATCCCCCTGAGAGCGGTGCCCTGCGAACCCATATCCATGAGCTGCGGCAGCACGCGGACAAGCACTTCGACCCGCCGCTCATCGAGACGGTCCACGGCGTCGGTTGGCGTCTGGCTGCACTGCCCCCGCCTGCGCCAGCATGACCTGCCTCATCCTGAGCCCGCACCGATGAGCCCGCTCCTGCGCCCACTGACACTGCGCATGCGCATCATCGTGTCCTTCGTGCTGCTGATGGTCGCCGTCATGGGCTTTGTGGTGGCAGCCGAGCAGCTGGACTACGACGAGCTGCGGGCCTATGTCATCTCGCGAAGCCTGCACGATGAAATGGAGCACCTGCGTGCCGCACTTGCCGAAGGCAGGACGCCGACGCTGTCGCCCGGCAGCGAGCTGTTCGAACGCCAGAATGTGCCCGAGGACCTGCACGCCTTCACCCCGGGCTACTACAGCATCGGGGCGCCGGACATGTGGCACCTGCTGGTCTTCGACCTGGACGACCAGCGCTACTACCTGCGGCAGGGCGCCGAGCGCTACCAGTATCTGGAGCACGTGATCGATGCCTACGCTGCGCTGGTCATCCTGCTGTGCATCCTCTGCGCGTTCTGGATCGGGCGCCTGACCGCCGCGCGCGTCATCGCACCGATCACCCTGCTGGCCGATGCGGTGCAGCGCAGACAGACGCCCTTCCCGTTCCAGGAGGCCCGTGACGAGATCGGGGTGCTGGCCCGCGCCTTTGCCCGGCACAGCGAGGAAGCCGAACAGTTTCTGCACCGCGAGCGCTGTTTCGTCGGCGATGCCAGCCATGAGCTGCGCACCCCGCTGGCCATCATCTCCGGGGCGGCAGAGACCATCGTCCATCAGCTGCCTCAAGACAGCCATCTGCGCGCCAGCGGCGAGCGGATCGTCCGCACCACGCAGGAAATGCAGCGCCAGCTCTCCTGTCTGCTGCTGCTCTCGCGCGACCCGCAGCGGCTGCCCCGACAGGAGGTACAACTGCGTCCGCTGATCGAAGAGTGCATGGCGCGCTGCCAGCCCTGGCTGGCTGGCAAGCCGGTCGCGCTGGTGCTGGAAACAGAGCAGGCGCACAGCGTCCACACCAACGCCGAACTGGCGCGCAGCGTGCTCGGGAATCTGATCCGCAACGCCTGCCAGTACACCGACCGGGGCGAGATCCGCATCATCGTGCGCGGCACCACCGTGTGCATCGCCGACACCGGCCCGGGTCTGCCGCCCAGCATCGACCCGCAGCAGTTCCAGCGCTTCGCGCCCAGCCTGCGCGAGAGCGGCGAAGGGCTGGGGCTGTCGATCGTGCAGCGGGTGGTGGAGCACCTTGGCTGGCACATGGCCGTGGAGAGTTCGGCGCAGGGCTGCCGGTTCACGCTTGAGCTGACACCTGCACGCACGCCCACACGGCAAGGATGATCCTGACAGCTTTCTGACGCGGGCTTGCCGATGCTCTGCAGCGCTCACGCCACGCAGGAGATGCAGATGCACAGCTCACGCCAGCCGCAGACGGGAAAATACCGCCATGGCCGTACCGGACTGAACCGGCTGCGCCATACCCTGCTTCATTCGCGCGACGGGTTTCTTGCAACGTTGCGCGGTGAAGCCGCCTTCCGCCAGCTGCTGGTGCTGCATGGCGTATTGATCGGGCTGACCTTCCTGCTGGATCTGGGCCCCGTGGAGCGGGCGCTGCTGCTGGCAGCCAGTTTCGTCAGCCTGATCGTGGAGCTGCTCAACTCGGCCATCGAAGCGGTGGTTGATCGCATCTCGCTGGAGCTGCACCCGCTTTCGAAAAATGCCAAGGACATGGGCAGCACTGCGCAGACCGCCGCGTTGCTGATGGTTGCGGCCGTGTGGGCGGCGATCCTGATCGGCTGAACCACGTGCAGATTGCGGGCCGCTGCAGCTGACAACTTCCTGATAAACACCTTTCGATACTGCGCGCACCCTTCATTCAACGGAAGAATGCGCGTGTTTCGACGTTTCATGCTTGTGCGGCTCAACCCGGTGCAGCTGACATGGATGGTTGCCCTGTTCTTCTCCACCTTCGGCAACATTGCGCTGTGGCAGTCGCTGTGGGCACATGCGGACTTTGGCAGCGTGCGCGGCGTGCTGTTCTTCCTCAGCCTGCCAACCTTCCTGTTCTGTCTGTTCAACCTGCTGCTGACGCCAGTGGTCGCCGTACCGCTGCTGCGCAAGCCGCTGCTCGCGCTGCTGCTGGTCATCAGCGCGGCAAGCACCTACTTCATGGTGCATTACAACGTGCTGATCGACCGCAGCATGGTGCAGAACGTCTTCGAGACCAACCAGGCCGAGCTGGGCTCATACTTCTCGCTGCCGCTGGTGCTCACCATTCTCGTGCTGGGCGTCGTGCCGGCAGCCGGGATCTGGTCACTGCGCATCCGTGGCCGGTGCCTGCTGTTCACCGGTTACTGGATGCTGGTCAACGTGGTGGTGTCGGTGGCGATGTTGAGCGTGATCTCCATGGCGTTCTACAAGGATTACGCCTCGCTGGTACGCAACAACCGCGAGCTCAGGGACCAGCTGTTGCCGGTCAGCTTCGTGCGCAACACGCAAGGGTATCTCAAACGTAAATACCTGTCGGTCTCGCGCCCGCTGCAGGCCGTCGCCGAGGACGCCACACGCCCGCAGGCCATGGCCGGGCAACGTCCCAAACTGGTGATCGCCGTAGTAGGCGAAACCGCGCGCGCGCAGAACTTCCAGCTCAATGGCTACCCGCGCGCGACCAACCCGGTGCTGTCCCAGCGCAGCGATGTCATTGCCTTCCAGAACGTCTCGTCCTGTGGCACCGCTACCGCCATCTCCCTGCCGTGCATGTTCTCGCGCATGCCGCGTACCCAGTACGACGATGTGCGTGCGGCCACCGAGGAAAACCTGCTGGATGTGCTCAAGCGCACCGGGGTGAACATCCTCTGGCGCAACAACAACAACGGCGGCTGCAAGGGCGTCTGCGCCCGCGTGCCTACCGACGACATGCCCACCTTCAAGGTGGCCGCGCAGTGCGTCAACAAGGATGGCACCTGCCACGACGAAGTACTGCTGCACCAGCTGGAGGCCCGCATCGAGGCCATGCAGGGCGATGGCATGGTGGTGCTGCACCAGCTCGGCAGCCATGGCCCTACCTACTTCGAACGCTACCCCCCCGATGCCCGCCGCTTTACGCCCACCTGCGACAGCAACCAGATCCAGAAGTGCAGCAACGAAGCACTGATCAACACCTACGACAACACCCTGGTCTACACCGACCGCATGCTGGGCCGGACCCTGGACCTGCTGCAGCGTTATTCGCAGGAGCGTGACGTGGCCATGATCTATGTGTCCGACCACGGCGAGTCGCTGGGCGAGCGCGGCATGTATCTGCACGGCACGCCCTACCTCATCGCACCGCAGGAGCAGACCCGGGTACCGATGGTGATGTGGTTCTCTCCCACGTTCGCAGCTGATGCAGGCCTCGATCTGTCCTGCCTGCGCAACCGCGCCCGGATCGGCGCCTACAGCCACGACAATCTCTACCACTCGGTGCTGGGACTGTTTGATGTGCGCACCCAGGTCTATCAACGCAACCTGGATCTGTTCGCCCCCTGCCGCCGCTGATGACCGCGTGCAACGGCGAGCCTGCGCTGGCAGCTCGCCGTTGCACGTGCCGGACTGCATCGCAGCCGGCGCCGCACCGTCACAGCGTGCTGGACAGCGCCAGCACGTCCGCCGCAAAGCCCTGGTAATCGTCCACTGCGGCATCGTGGCCGTCCCTGCGCACGATCTGGCGCACCGCGACCAGCGAGGTCTCCGGCACCACCACCAGATACTGGCCCATGTAACCCATTGCCGCATACGCTGCGACCGGGCCACGCTCCTGCTCGAACAGCTCGCCCAGCTTGATGCCGCGGCTGGTGATCTCCATGCCGTACCGATCGGCCCACGCAGGCCCCAGGCTCTCGGCGAAGAAGGCGAACAACGCCGTTTTGCTGGCGAAGGTGCGGCTGCCCGCCTTGAGCAGACCCGCGGCCACCTCGGCATCCACACCCTTGGCCGACAACACCGTGGCCGCATCGGACTTCAGCGTGAAGCGCTCCCAGGCCGGAATGCGCCACCACAGCAGCCCGACGTCCTTGGAGCGCGCGCTTTCGGCCACCAGCTCGGCCACAAACGCCTCGCCGAGCAGACGTCGACCATCGGGCGCGACCCCCTTGTCCAGTAGCAGCCTGCCCAGCTTGGCCATATCGGCCGCCGACAGTGCCAGGCCCGCCATGCCAATCGGCGTGCCCGCCTCATCCTTGCGCCATATGTAGGTGCTGATGCCCAACGGCTTGAACAGACGCTCTGCCACCACCTTCTCGATCGACATGCCCGAGGCACGCTCGACGATGCCGGACAGCAGATTGGTGGCCTTGTTGTTGTACGAGAACGCAGTGCCCGGCTCCGTGCTCAGCTCCGCCGCCAACGCCAGTTTGACCAGATCCGGTGCGCCCTCCAGCTCTACGCCCGCATTGGGCACGTTCTGCATGCCGGAGGTGTGGTTGAGCAGCATGCGCACGGTGATGTCCCGCTTGCGGCCCTGTGCCCACTCTGGATAGATCGTGCTCACCGGCTGATCCAGCGAGGTCAACTCACCGCTGTCCAGCAGCAGACCGATGGCCAGGGCAACGACCGACTTGGTGGCCGACATCAGCTCGATCGGCTGCGCCGCAGCGGCGCTGTGGATGTCGAGCAGCGTCTGCCCGTTGCGCTGGACCAGCAGCGCATCGGAGTGCGCGGCCTCGGCATGGCTCCTGAGGGTGGCCAGGGCATTATCGCGCTCCGTGGCGGGCGCGGCAGACGCGTGGAATGTGATCAGGCAGCTCAGTGCCATCAACCATGAAGTAAAGCGCATGATGATTCCTCCGTGTAGAGGACCACCTTAACTACACGTGTAGTCAGCCACCTGTGGCGGAAGTCATGGACGCCCACTGATGCTGTTTCCGCCTCAGTCACTGCCCTCGTACTGCGCACCCGTGCAGCCTGGCGTGCGCCGTCGCTTCTCTTCGTCGGTGCAGGGCAACTGCAACGCGCCCGTCGCCGAGAGCAGGAGGTGGGCCGCCCGTGATCGATGCGCCCAGGTCTTCTGTATGGCACCGCCGTCCGGCGTCCACGCCTTGGCAAAGCGTGTCTGCTGGTAGGGGCGCGGCGACCGGGCGCCCTCCATCATCTGTGGCTGGAACGCAGGCGGCGGTGTGCTGGAGGGAACGGTGAGGATGAGACGCGGCGCTGGTTGGTTGGCCTGCGCGACGGTGCCGCTGGACTGCATGGCGAGCTGGGCCATGGATACGGACCGCGGAGGGGCTGCCGGCGCCTTGCGGTGCGGGCTGGGCGGTGACGGCGTGCTTGCTGGCGGAGGCAGAGGCAGAGGCGGACGCTGCGCTGGCATACGCGCATGCCATGTCAGCGTCGAGCGGTAGCCCTGAGTTACGGCGGGCGTGGACACCCCGCGCCCCTGCACAGACAGGAAGAGACCGAAAACCACCTGCAGGATGATCGTGGCAAGCAGAGCGGCTATCGCCTCCCACGAGCGGCGGCGATCCCGGTGATCGGGTATGGATGCGCAAGCGTCAACCATGCTGGTCTGTGGCCCGCGCGATGACGCAGCGTGAATGCATCGACGGCACCAGGACGTTGCGCCGGGCGGGCACACGTGCACGCTGATGGAGTGGACGGGAGACTCTGAGCAACCGGGCTTACCCCTGCAGGGACGATGTTTTAGAGCACGCGCTGGACAGCCTTTCTAAAAGTGGCGGACGAGCTCGTCAATGGAGAGCTGCCAAGCGGCTGGGCCAGAACGGCGGGCCAGGCCAAGCACGTAATTGGGTGACGTTTCGACACGAACTGCAGAAGTCATCCAGCATCGCAAACTATCGTTCGATTGATGCTCTCGATTGCCGGCAAGCACAGACCATTGCATCTCTTGCCTGTTGCGTCGCCATGGATGGGTAACGGCCATCGGCAGGTGACGACCGTTGGTCGTCACGCTTTTGCCCGCTGTGCGGCCGACATACCACCTGTCCTGAGTAGTGGGCGCGTTTAGAGTCCCTTAACTACCCGCCGATCCCCTGCCCAGGTGTGGCTTATCCCGAAAGAGAAACTGATCAGTTGAGTCAGGGATGAAGCGATCAAGCACGTGACCGACTGCGGCACGCGTGAGCTGCTTGGCTGGTACCTGTCACGCACTGGCAAGGCGAGCACAGCCTCGGTTGCCCTGGAGCAGGCTCTGGAAAGGGCTCGATGCCCGTTGGGCTGGCCGCGACGTCAGTACCAGATCGACGCAGCCAGACCGGTGGCATCGGAAACGGGTAGCGTCGGCAGGGAGACTGCTGACCCCACGACTATGCGTTCCGCACTCCAGAGAGCGACCAAAGCGTCGAGCACGTCGTCCGTTGCCGCATTTTGACGAGCAACCGAACCAACGAGTCGTGCGACTTGTTCGGGACCAAACACAACCGACAGCAACTCGGTCCGTCTAGCGGCACCATCCCGCGTCTTCTTACTGGAAGCCAGCCCTTTGCCGCGCCCTCCGTTCAATGCCGAGAAAGACACCTCCGGATGAATTTCCCGCACGATCGCGCGTGCCTGGTGGTCCGCCTGCAACAAGTTGTCCCATTCCCGTATCTTGCTCAGGATCGCGAACGATTGCGCGCCAAAACCGCGCCCGTCTATCTCCTTGTGCCTTCGTGAGGCCTCGGGCTGGGACGTCGCGTCCAGGATGCCTCTGACGGGTGACGAGAATACGCTGCTGGCCCGGCGGCCTCCCACAAACTGCCGCGCCTCGGTATCCGCCTTGCGTCCGTCTCGATCCGGGAGACCGATAGGAATGTCCACCGCCATGATCCGCGCGTGCCGATGAGCCTCCACAAGGCAGCGAGCGCTGCTATACACGCAGTGCGTCAGAGAGGTTCCCGCCCACCAGACGGCGATCCAACCAGACCTCGCCCCGTCTACTCCCACACAGTTTGCTTCGCGCTTCACCAGCCAGCCTCCGAAGTGGTGCTTTGGTAGCATGGCCTGCGACATCAGCGATGACGAAGTCCACCGTCCTTCCACGCGCACATACCTTGGCTGAAAGAGCTGTCAGGAGCCCGCAACGCTTTGGCAACCGACTGAAAGTCCGTCCGCATTGCTTCGCAGTGCGGGCGTCTTTTGGCTCTTTACCCATCATGAATCGTCTGAAGCAGCCAACTTATGGCGCTTGGAACAGAGCGATCGCCAAAAACCATTCAGATGGTGGGCCCACCAGGATTCGAACCTGGAACCAAGGGATTATGAGTCCCCTGCTCTAACCGTTGAGCTATAGGCCCGCTCAGCTGAACAGTGTAGTGGAGCACGCCCCGCAGCGGCTACTGCTGCACGCAACGACGCAGCCCTCCGCGGCGTCACGCGCCCGTGCCACCCGCCCTGCATCACCCGCCAAAACGCCCCCCCAGTTCCCGCACCCGCTGTGCATTGACGTCAGCCAGCTGCTTCAACGAGGCCGAGCGCACACGTGCATCACCCACCACTGCGTCCCAGAATGCCGCCGCCAGCGGCGCGGCCCAGCGCAGGTGCTCAAGGTCGCCACTGCCACGCGGCGCCACCAGTGGCAGCGGTGCGTCGGCACGCAGGACGCCGAGCCGGGAGGGCGCCAGCGACATCGGCAACATGTCATACACCGGCGCCAGCGGCAGCGTGCCGTGGTCGCGGAAATGGAAACCGATGTTGCCCTGGTGCATGTCGGTGTTGCCGATCAGTCGGCCAAAAGCGTGCACGCGGCCGATGCCGGTCACGCTGTCGGCGTCCAGCCACCGCTGCGCCTGCAGCGCTGCCGCAGCGCGCGTCCAGTCCGCATCGGCGTGGCCGGTGAACGCGGCGCTCAGCGACAGCATCGAGACGAAGCCACGCCTGCCCAATGTGTCGGGGGTGCGGTCGAAGCGCTCCACTTCCAGGAACGTGTAAGCCGGGGTCTGCAGCAGTTCGCTGCGGGCGGCCATCATCCCCCCGTCCGCCAGCACACCCAGCGCGAGGTGCTCGCAGACCAGCAGGTCGCTCCAGCGCTGCGCAGCGTCACCGGCATCGGCACGCGCGAACTTCACCAGTACGGCGCGCCGCCCGCCGTCGGCCTCGACGGTGGCGGTGAACTTGGGTTGCTCGCCCCCCGGAGAGGACCCCACCTCTTCGCCTTGCAGCGCGGCTTCGGCGCGGTCCGGATAGACGGCGATGCGCCGGTCTGCCTGCACACGGTCGGTTGGCTGTTGCAGGCCGTCCAGCGCGCGTTCCACGGCGGCACTGCCGAGCAGCAGATCACCGGCCTCGGTACCGCCGGCATTGACCAGCGCCATCAAGACGTCGTCCTGCTGCCAGTGCGCGAGGTCGTCGGGCAGGCCCAGCTTCTGGCCTGCGCCATGAGCGAAGGTGCGGCCAAGAAAACCTTGCGGGCGCAGGTCATCGAGGAACCAGGGCAGACCGGGAAAGAAACCCTCCACCTCGCCGTCCGGTGCGCGACGCAGGTTCTGGCGCTCACGCGCGGTCTCCAGGTAGAACGTGTCGCCGGCCAGGGCAATCACCTGGCCGAGCTCTTCAAGGGTGGCGTCCTCGCGCAGCCGGTACAGCGGCCACTCGCTGCCGGCACGGGTGAGCCGGCGCAGCGCGTAGGCGGTGGCGCGGGTATGCCCCAGGCGAACCACCTGCGGCCCTGCAGCGGCCACCAACCGGCTCAGCGCCATGCGGTTGACGCCCAGACGCTCAGCCAAGGCGGCGGCGGCCTGCGGCTGCGCGGCGGGCAGGTGTGCGATCAGATCAGCGGGCTGGCGATGAGGGGGGCGCGCCATGGCGCAGGCATCCATATTCTGTTACGTAATCCGATCATATATCAGACCGCTTACTGGCGCACCTTCCGCGTAAGTGTATGTTTTTAAATAGACATCAGCATTGCAGCGCTCAGCTTACCCAGCGTTGATGTTACGTAATAGTTACAAATAAATCGATCCGGCTTGAGGGTGCTACATTCCCGCGCCCAAAGAAAAACCCCGCCGAGGCGGGGTTCTTCCTGTTGCGTCAGCAATGCCGGCTATCAGTCGATATCCAGGAAGCTGCGCAGCTGTTCCGAACGGCTCGGGTGGCGCAGCTTGCGCAGCGCCTTGGCTTCGATCTGGCGGATGCGTTCGCGCGTCACGTCGAACTGCTTGCCGACCTCTTCCAGCGTGTGATCGGTGTTCATGTCGATGCCGAAGCGCATGCGCAGCACCTTGGCTTCCCTCGGGGTGAGGCCAGCCAGCACGTCGCGCACGGTTTCCGACAGGTTGATGTTGGTGGTGTTCTCGATCGGGGACTCCACGTTGGTGTCCTCGATGAAGTCGCCCAGATGCGAATCCTCGTCGTCGCCGATCGGGGTTTCCATCGA
>JAAIGF010177002.1_pt1 | contig 10398 bp, 8 predicted proteins | sample 6487441 | NCBI WGS metagenome assembly JAAIGF01 (sample SAMN13974129, study PRJNA590717) | phyllosphere metagenome | biome: pepper field; feature: multiple bacterial spot infested pepper fields; material: pepper leaves; isolation source: leaves from pepper fields | host: Capsicum annuum ...
CGCTAGCGTCGTCCTGCTCTTCGAAAGGTCGTCAGCGTCCGGCGCATCGAGTCTTGATCTGGCCTGAGAACTCGGCCTCTGAGCTTCGGATGTCCTCCAGGCTCTGCTTGCGGTCGGGCCCCGACAGGCAGCGTCCGTAGACGGCCGCGAGACGACGCATCGTATCGACATGCCGGCGCCAGACCCGGCAGCGGCTGCCCTCGTCCTCGCCCGCCGCTTCGAGCTGATCGGCGGCCTGCCGCTGCATCGAGCGCGCGACCAGAACATCGCGCGCGCAAATCGAATCCGCGCCCTGTGCGCGGACCGACGTACCTGCCGTCAGAAGGAGGGCTGTCGCGAAAACCGACGTCGCGGCCGAGCGCAGCACGGATCAGGCAGCCTGGGCCGAGCGATGCGTCAGCAGCGCATAGAGCGCCGTGCTGTCGCGTGCGCTGCGGATGCGATCCAACAGGCCCGGCTCGCGCAGCACCCGAGCCACCTGAGCGAGCGCCTTGAGGTGGTCTGCCCCGGCCGTCTCCGGCGCGAGCAACAGAAAGGCGAAGTCGACCGGTTGACCGTCGATCGACTCGAAATCGATCGGACGTTCCAGGCGTGCAGCTAGCCCGTAGAGATGATTGAGTCCGGGAAGCTTGCCGTGCGGGATGGCGACACCGTCGCCGATGCCCGTCGATCCGAGCCGCTCACGCTGTAACAGCGTCTCGAAAATTTCCCGCTCGTCGATTTCAGGCAGGTCACGCGCCGCTTGCGCGGCGAGGTCCTGCAACGCCTGCTTCTTCCCGCGCGCCTTCAGGCTCGGCAGGACTGAGCCCGGACTCAAGAATTCCAGAAGGGGCATGGAAGGTCGTCATCCGTCCGCATCGAATTGACCCCGCGAACCCGCTCGCAGGACCGTGCGAGGTCCCAAAGCGCGTCCGTTGCAAGTCAATGACCGGCCTGTGTGTGGCGTTCCCGGCCTCGGGAGAACGAACCCTCGGCCGCCGCGTCATCAAGCGCGCTCGGGCGGATCGACCCAACCGATCGCTCCGTCGCCACGACGATATACGACGTTGAGGCGGCCGGTGCCAGAGTGAACGAAGACCACGACTGGCGCACCCGTGAGATCGAGTGCGGTCACGGCCTCGCTGACCGATTGCCGCTTCAAGGTGCGGGTGCTCTCCGCCACGATCGGCGGATTGTCATCGTCGACCGCCGGCATGAGGTCTTCGCCACCATCCTCGCTATCCTCCGGGGCCGCGATGACGGCGTAGGCGGCTTCCACCCCGACTTCGGCACGATTTGGACCGCTGTGCTCCTTGAGGCGGTGCTTGTAGCGGCGCAGCCGCTTCTCCAGTCGATCCGCCGTCTGCTCGAAACTGGCATGCGGATCGTGCGCTCCGGCGGAGGCTTCGAGCGTGAGGCCGGACACGAGGTGCACCACGCAATCGGTGCGATAGGCGCTGCCATCACGCCGGAGCGTCACGTGACCGGTGCAGGTGCTGCTCATGTGCGGGTCGAGATACTTCGCGAGCGTAGCGGCCATCCGGTCTTGCACTCGTCCCCGAAGCGCCTCGCCGAGATCGAGGCCGTGCCCGGTGACCCGCAAACCTGCCATCGACGTCTCCGACTGCTTCCGCCAAGCGACCAGACTATGAAGTCGCCTATCGGCAAGTCAACGAAAACGCAGGCTGGCTGTACTTCGCTACCTCGAGGACGGTCAGCGCGCGTAGGTGAGGCGCTCGCGCCGTCGCTCGATCGAGGATGGAATACGTAACGACTCCCGATACTTCGCGACCGTCCGGCGCGCGATGTCGATACCCTCGTCGCGCAACCTTTGCACGAGCGCGTCGTCCGAGAGAATGTCCTTTGCCTCCGCATCGACCAGTTGCTTGATCCGGTGGCGGACGGCCTCGGAGGAATGCGCGACGGTGCCGACCGCGCTTGGGATCGCGGCCGTGAAGAAGTACTTCATCTCCAGCGTGCCCCGGCTCGTGCCGATCGACTTGTTGGAGGTCACCCGCGAGACGGTCGATTCATGCATGCCGATCGCCTCTGCGACCGTCTTCAGATTGAGCGGTCGTAGATGCGACACGCCGTGCAGGAAGAACCCGTCCTGCTGGCGCACGATCTCGCTCGCGACCTTGAGGATGGTGCGCGCGCGCTGCTCCAGTGAACGCGTCAGCCAATTGGCAGTCTGCAGGCATTCCGACAGGAAGGACTTGTCGGTGTCGGCCGCCGCGTTCTTGGAGACCCGCGCATAGTAGCTCTGATTCACGAGCACGCGGGGTAGCGCCTCCGAATTCAGCTCGACCAACCACGATCCATCCGGGGCCGGACGCACGAAGACGTCGGGGACCAGAACCTCGACCGCGCTCGCACCGAAGGCGCGTCCGGGTTTGGGGTCGAGCCGGCGGATCTCGGCGAGCATCTCGACGAGATCATCGTCGTCGACGCCGCACAGCTTGCGCAGGGCCGGGAAATCACGCTTCGCGACGAGATCGAGGCGGGCGACCAAAGCCTGCATGGCCGGGTCGAAGCGATCCTGCTCGCGCAACTGGATCGCAAGGCACTCGGCAAGGTCGCGCGCGGCCACGCCCGCCGGCTCGAAACTCTGTACGAGCCGCAGCACCCGCATCACCGTATCGAGCGGCGCACCGAGCCGCTCGGCGATCTCATCGACCGATTCCCGCATGTAGCCGGCTTCATCCACCGCATCGATGAGGAAGCCGCCGATCATCCGCTCACTGGCATCGCGCGTGGCGAGGTCGAGTTGCGCGTTCAGATGCTCACGCAGCGAGATCTCGGCCGTCAGCGACGCCTCGAAATCGGGAAGTTCTCCGTCGAAGCTGCCGCCCGTGTTGCCGTAGGGCGGGGGCGTCAGACTCAGCGAGTCGCCGCCCGGCTGCTCGCGCGGCACTGGGTTCTCGTCTGCGAAGACGTTGTCGAGGCGCGTATCGAGATCGCTCTCGATCTCGGCTCGGCTCGGCGACATGTCGTCGGCGAGCCAGGTCTCTTGATCCGATCCGTCACGATCCGCGACGGGCTCGGCGCCGACGTCGGGCGCCGGATTGTCCTCGACGCGTTCCAGCAGCGGATTCCGCTCGAGTTCGGCATCGACGTAGGCGACGAGATCGAGCTGGGAGAGCTGAAGAAGCTTGATCGCCTGCAGGAGCTGCGGCGTCATCACCAAGGATTGCCCTTGGCGCATTTCCAGCCGTTGCAGCAAACTCATCGCGACGCGCGGCCTCACTGAACCGCAGGAAAATTCCGGAGAAGTACCGAAACTGCATCATTTCGGCACGGTATTTGCTTCCCGCGTACCCTAAGGTCTAGCGCTTACGTGTGATGCCGTCAAAGCCCGATCGGCCTTGACCGAGCATGGTTCGTGCATCGCGGCAGTGATGCCACATCCCGCTTATCGATCGGCGATCACAACGCCTTCGTCTGGGTCGAGCGTGAGCGCTCCCTCACCCTTCACACCGGTGCGACCGGTCTGGTTCGACAAGAGGATGGACCAGCCTCGGCCGCCTGGAAGTTCGATCTGCCGCTCCCGCGATCCAAAGTTCAAGATGATGCGCAGGCGCTCATCCGCTTGCACGCGTTCGTAGGCGAAGACCTCTTCGGACACCGAAGATGAGAGCGTGATCGTGCGGTAGGAGCCGCTCGACAACACCGCATGATCCCGGCGCAGGGACATCAGGCGACGGTAGAGCGTCAGGATCGAGGCGGCATCGTCCCGCAAGGCATCGACGTTCCTCACCTTGTGATCGGTCGTGATCGGTAACCAGGGCATGCCCGACGTAAATCCCGCGTTGGGTGCGGTCTCCCACTGCATCGGCGTCCGCTCCGGGTCGCGCCCGTGGCCCGGCTCGTTGCGGCCCCAGGGATCGCGCGCTTGATGGGGCGCGATCGCAACAGCGTCGAGGCCGATCTCATCGCCGTAGTAGAGGGTCGGCGTGCCCCGTAGGGTCAGAAGCAGCATCGCGGCGATGCGGGCTTGGGCCGGTCCGATCCGTGCCGCGATCCGCGGCTGGTCGTGATTGCCGAGTACCCAGTTCGGCCAAGCCCCATCGGGTAGGGCAGCCTCATACTCCTCGACGAGTGCGCGCACGGAATCGGCGCGCCAGTCCGTCGAAATCAACTGGAAATTGAAGGGCAGGTCGGCGCCACGCAGGTCCGGCCCGTAATAGGTCACGAGTCGCTCGATCGGCAGATAGATCTCGCCGATCAGGACTCGCTCGCCATACTCGCGCAGCACCGACCGCATCTCGGCGATGACGTCGAGTACTTCAGGCCGATCGCACGAATAGACCTGTTCGAAGCGATTGATGGCCGCCTGATGCGGCTCGTAGGCTTCGTTGACCGGATTGTCGCGCAGCCTGTCATCCTTGATCAGGTGCCAAATCACGTCGATGCGGAAGCCGTCGACGCCGCGCGCGAGCCAGAAGCGCAGGGCATCGTACATCGCCGTGCGCACCGCAGGATTGCGCCAGTTGAGATCAGGCTGATCGGGCAGGAAGGCGTGATAATAATACTGGCCGGTCGGCTCATCGAAGGTCCAGGCCGGTCCGCCGAAGTTCGAGAGCCAGTTGTTGGGCGGTCCGCCATCGGATGCGGGCTCGCGCCAGATGTACCAGTCGCGTCGAGCGTTCTCTCGGGAAGCACGGCTTTCGACGAACCAGGGATGCGCGACCGAGCTGTGGTTCGGAACGAAGTCGAGGATGACCTTGAGGTTTCGCTGGTGCGCCTGCCTTACAAGTTCGTCGAAATCGTCGAGTGTCCCAAAGATCGGGTCGACGCCGCAATAATCGGCCACGTCGTAGCCAAAATCGGCCATCGGCGAGGGATAGAACGGCGAGATCCAGACTGCATCGACGCCGAGCCAAGCGAGGTAGTCGAGACGCCTCGTGATTCCGCGCAGATCGCCGACACCATCGCCGTCACTGTCCTGAAAGGAACGGGGATAGACCTGATAGACGGTGCCGGTCTGCCACCAGGCCATCTGCGACATCGCTTTTCCCCCGACGCGAGCCGCGCCGACCCACGATGCGCTCGTCAGGCCATCACGGGCAAGTCCGTCGCCCGAGTTGCATCGGCCCCGGGCTCATCCCGGCTTCAGTCCGCCGGCAACAACTCGGCACTCGCCAGTGCTATGCGGTTGTGACCAAGAAGGTACAGTGACCGCGCTTGCTTGCGGAACGGGTCTTGCTGGATGACCTCGTCTCCGCCGCGGGCTCGACAAGGTCCGCGCGTACGACTCACCATGATGGAGCGCGGATCGGGCACGATCGTCGGACGAAGCGGCCGCTTACGAGCGAAAGACCGCATGCCGGCAGCGACCAGGGGGATTACGACGATGCCGAACGGAGCACAGACCATGCTGGAGCCGGAGAGCGAGTCGCACGATAGCGCGTCAGCGAAGATCGTGCGCGATGCCGCTGCGCGCCGCGCCGTCGTGAAGGATCAGATCTTCAAGGGCGACGCCGTGTCGGAACTGCGAGAGGCGATCCGCGCCAAGCTTATCTACGCGCTGGGCAAGACGCCCGAGAGCGCACGCGACCGCGACTGGTTCGCAGCCACCGCGCTGGCTCTGCGCGACCGCATCATCGACGCCAGCCACGGTGCGACCGGTGGGAGCGTACCCGACAAGCGGGTCTACTATCTCTCGCTCGAATTCCTGATCGGACGACTGTTGTCGGACGCCATGAACAATCTCGGCCTCGTCGAGATGGCGCGCTCCGCCTTGCGCGATCTCGGGGTCGAACTCGCAGAAGTCGAGGAAGCGGAGCCGGACGCCGCGCTCGGCAACGGCGGCCTCGGCCGTCTCGCGGCTTGCTTCATGGAGAGCATGGCGAGCCTCTCCATACCGGCCATCGGCTACGGCATCCGCTACGATCACGGCATCTTCCGGCAGTTCCTGGAAGACGGCTGGCAGCGCGAAGCGCCCGAGACTTGGCTCACCGAAGGCAACCCCTGGGAGTTCCAGCGGCCCGAGCATACCTATCACATCGGCTTCGGCGGCCACGTCACGATGTCGGCGCAGGGAAGCCAGGTCCATCGCGAATGGCATCCGGCAGAGACCGTGAACGCGGTCGCGTACGATATCCCGATCGTCGGATGGCGCGGCCAACACGTGAACACGCTTCGTCTGTGGAAGGCCGAATCCGACGCGCCCGTCGAGCTCGCGCGCTTCAACGCGGGCGATCACGTCGGTGCCGTCGCAGGTCGCGCACGCGCCGAGTCGATCTCGCGCGTGCTCTATCCGAGCGATTCGTCCGCCGAAGGCCAGGAACTGCGGCTGCGACAGGAGTTCTTCTTCACCTCTGCCTCGCTACAGGATCTGGCGCGGCGGCACATCGCCGAACGCGGCAGCCTCAAGACGCTGCCCGATCATGCGGCGATCCAGCTCAACGACACCCATCCGGCCATCGCCGTGCCCGAGCTGATGCGCATCCTGCTCGACCACGAGATGTCGTGGGAGGACGCGTGGCACGTCACGACCCGCACGCTCAACTACACAAACCACACCCTCCTGCCGGAGGCTCTCGAGACGTGGCCGGTCGAGCTCATGGAGCGGCTGCTGCCGCGTCACATGCAGATCATCTACTTGATCAACTGGATGCATCTCGAAGATCAGGCCAAGCGCGGGCGCGGCGATGCCGGCCACGTTGCGAACGTCTCGTTGATCGACGAGTCGCACGGCAAGCGCGTGCGCATGGGCCATCTCGCATTCTTCGGCTCGCGCCGCGTCAACGGCGTCTCGGCCCTGCACAGCGACCTGCTCAAATCGACCGTGTTTCGGCACTTGCACGAGATCGAGCCTGACAAAATCACCAACAAGACAAACGGGATCACCTTCCGCCGGTGGCTTCACAACGCCAATCCCGAGCTGACGGCGCTCTGCGTCGAGACGCTGGGCCCGAAGGTGCTGGATGATCCGTCTCTGCTAAAGGGCCTGGAACCGCACGCGGAGGATGCGGACTTCCGCAAGCGATACGCGGCCGTGCGGCGGGCCAAGAAGCGCCGCTTAGCGCAGGTCGTAACCGAGCGGACCGGCATCGCGATCGATCCGTCCGCGCTGTTCGACGTTCAAATCAAGCGCATCCACGAGTACAAGCGCCAACTCCTGAACCTGATCGAGACGGTCGCGCTCTATCAAGCGATCAAGGCCTCGCCGGGCAAGGACTGGACGCCGCGCGTCAAGATCTTCGGCGGCAAGGCGGCGCCGAGCTACAATCAGGCAAAGCTCATCATCAAGCTCGCCAACGACATCGCGCACGTCGTCAACGACGACGCCGACGTCGCGGGCCGGCTCAAGGTCGTGTTCCTGCCGAACTACTCGGTCAGCCTCGCCGAGGCGATCATTCCGGCGGCTGACCTTTCCGAGCAGATATCGACGGCCGGCATGGAAGCCTCGGGCACCGGCAACATGAAGCTCGCGCTCAATGGCGCGCTGACGGTCGGCACGCTCGACGGCGCCAACATCGAGATCCGCGATCATGTCGGACCGGACAACATCTTCATCTTCGGACTCGATGCTGCCGGCGCCCAGGCACGCTTCAGCGAGCAGGGCTACGCGCAACGCGCGATCGGCAACTCATCGAGGCTGGCTGCGGCGCTCGACGCGATCGGAAGCGGTGCATTCTCGCCCGACGAGCGCGGTCGCTATGCCTCGCTGATCGACGGTTTGCGCTACCACGATCCCTACCTCCTCACCGTCGATTTCGACGATTACTGGCGTGTCCAGCGCGAGATCGACACGGCGTGGAAGCGTCCGGCCTCCTGGTGGCGCGCTGCGATCCTCAACACGGCCCGGATGGGCTGGTTCTCCTCGGATCGCTCGATGCGCGAATACGCCGACGAGATCTGGGCCGTCAGGCACAGCTGACGGGTCGGTCTCGACGCTCGATCCCGACAGGGATCGAGCTCCATGGTCAGGCGTGGGGGTCCAACGGGATCGGGTAGCAGCGCGCACCGACCGCCGCCGCGAGGACTTCCACGGCACCGACCGTTGCCGGGCGGCCCGACACGTGGACGGCATCGTTGGCCCGCAGCATCGAGATATGTGCGGTCAGTGGTCCCGGCTTGACGTCGGGCGGCCGCTGCCGGTTGCGGTCGGCGACCTTGACGATGCGCGCGACGCCCGTCGCGCGCAGCCAATCGAGCCCGTCCTGCATGTAGAGGTCGAGCGGGTCACGGGCGCCCACGAAGAGGTGGATCTCGCGGTCCGGCTCGATGTAGCGCGCGGCGCGCGCGATCGCCCAGATACCCGCAAATCCCGCCTCATCCGCGACGAGCACCAGCCGTCCGCCGCCGCGGCGATAGTGGCCGCGACCCACCGGCCCCTTGACGGTGACCGGAGTTCCGACCTGCAGAGCATCGGCGAGCGAGCCGACGAAGACGCCTGCCTCGCAGGCGAGATGAAACACCATCTCGTTGAGCTCGGTCGAACCATCGACGCGCAGGGTCGGCGTCAGCGTGACCGGGGGGTGATGGCCAGCCGTCAACTCGACCTGGTGCCCAGGCTCGTGGTCCAACGGCTTGTCGAGCGTCACAATGGCCTGGACGATGCCGGGGCAGAGTCGTTGAAGCTCCGACACGATGCCGGTCCGTTTGGCGGCGGGATGTCGGGACGCCTCGGCCGGCTTGATCGCAGCGCCGTGGCCCTTCTCGGCGAGCGCGACGGGGCGCGGGCTGTGGGCCTCATCGCCCGTTCGGCGCCGCGTGGCCGGCCCCGCGGCCTGACCCAATACGGTTGATCCGTGCAGGCCCTGCACGGGCGAAATCATGCCTTCGGAGACGGCATCCTCAAGCGGGGTGTCGCCGGGACCGACCCGGACGGGTCGGCCGTTCACGACGAGCGTCAGATGCGCGCTCATGGCCGTCCCTCGTGTCGATGACGGAATGCTGCGCGAGCGGGCTCAGGCGCTGGCCTGCAGCAGGCGATCGACGACGCGCATCCAGCGGTCCCGCACGGCGCGGGCTTCGTCGCTCAACTCCTCGTCGTCCTCGGCGACGCAGGCGCGAAGGCTGGCGTTCTCGCGGCGCTCGGCCTCGATCACGGCTTTCATCAAGCGAACCTCGGCCTCAAGCTTCTTGGCCGGCGGTGCCGGCTGCTCGATCGGCACGGCAGAGCGCGACGTGATCGGCGGGACCTCCCGCCAGGGCGAAGCGGCCTCAAGCAAGCTCTGCGGCTGCTGCGCACGGGCATGCAGCGAGACGTGGCGGCGGATCGGCCTTGCAATCAGGCGGCGCGCCACCTCTGCGCCGAGCACCGAGTTCGAACGTGTCCCCGCATCGGCCATCGCATCACCCCTTTACGCCGCGCCCGCTGTCGATTGCGCCGCGATATGAGGCGAACTTCTCCGGTTATGGTTAAGAGAGTGTCAACACACCAAAATCGCTGCCCTGCTCGGCGGATTTTCAGGCGGCTTCCGGAGCCGCGCCAACGAGTTGGCGGGCCTGGAGGATGGACATCGGCTCGCCGAAGGCATCGCCTCGCGCGTGATCGCAACCGAGGGTCTGCAGGGCCACGGCGTCGGTCTCCGACTCGGCGCCCTCGGCCACGATCGCGAGCTCGAATTCCTTGCCCATCTTCACGATCCAGCGGACCATGGAATCGCTCCCCTTGGCCGCCTGCCGAACAAACGTCGGATGGACCTTGATCGTGTCGAACGGGAACCGCTGGAGGTAGGACAACGCCGAGTAGCCGGTGCCGAAGCCGCCGAGGCAGAGCCCGGCGCCGAGCGCCTGCATCCGCGTGAGCATCTGGGCGGCGTATTCCGGATTCTCCATCACGAGTCCCTCGGACAGCTCGAGCTTGAGCGATCCCGGCTCGACGTTGGTGCGTGCGAGCACCGTCTTGATGTCGTGGAGGAGATCGTGGCGCAGCAACTGGCGCGACGAGACGTTGACGATGGCGAAGATTGCCGGCTCGACCTCGAGCGAGCGCTGCCAAGCCGCCAGTTCGAGCGCCGTGCGCTCCAGAGCGAAATTGCCGAGCTGCACGACCAGTCCCGTGTCTTCGGCAAGCGAGGACAAGAGGGAGGGCGCGACGCGGCCGATCCGGGGATGCTCCCAGCGCAGAACCGTCTCGAAGCCCGCGACGGTACGGTCTTCCAGGCGAACGACCGGGTTGAACAGGACCTTGATCTCGTTGCGCTCCAGCGCCTTGCGCAGATCGACTTCGAGCATCAGGCGCTCGGAGCGCTCCGACTTCATGTGGACGCGGAAGACCTCGCAGCGGTCGCCGCCGCCGCGCTTCGACTGGATCATCGCGAGTTCGGCGTTGTTGACGACGTCGTCGCGCTTGATGGCGTCGCCCTCGTGCAGCACGATGCCGACCGAAACGGTCAGGAACACCTCGCGATCAGCGTAGGTGACCGGCGTGGCGATGGTCCGGCGGATCATCTCGGCAAAGGC
>JAAIGF010388691.1_pt1 | contig 10398 bp, 15 predicted proteins | sample 6487441 | NCBI WGS metagenome assembly JAAIGF01 (sample SAMN13974129, study PRJNA590717) | phyllosphere metagenome | biome: pepper field; feature: multiple bacterial spot infested pepper fields; material: pepper leaves; isolation source: leaves from pepper fields | host: Capsicum annuum ...
CGACCCACTGGGACGAGCTCGCGACCGTCGCCGCCCGCTGAGCCCGTAGTTACTGCATGCAGTAGCTACGGCAGCACTGCGTGCAGCTGTGGATGGCGGGCCGGCTCCGCTTAGGGATCGGCGTAGGGTGCTCGGATGCATTTCGACGCCCCGAACTGCCCCACCTGCCTGCAGCGGCTCACCGCCGAAGGCGCAGCGGATGCGCCCTACTGGTGGTGCGACAGCTGCAGCCGCCCGGCAGCGTTCCGCGCAGACGCCGACGGTACGGCGCTCATGGACTCCTGGCCTTAACCCTCTACGCCGGTGTCGGCTGCCCGATCGGCGCCGCGGCGCAGTTCTCGAGCCCACCCCTCGGCGCGATCCCGTACTTCCAGCGCTTCGACGTAGATCGACTGGGCTTCGCGCTGCTCGGGCGTGCTGACGATGGGGTTCCCGGAGCCGTCCGTCGTCATGGCGCGTTCGAGCGTTGAGACGTCGGCTTCGGCGATGGCGGTCAGCACGTCCGCTGCGGTCCGCAGCTGTTCAGCGGTGAGGCCGGCAGCGTCGATGCGGAAGATGGTGGCCCGCTCCTGAGCCGTGATGATGCGGGTCATGAACTCATCCTCTCGGTGACGACTGACGTCGAGCGCAGCTTTTCGTCATCAGTGCGAGGACTACGGAGCGCGAGGCGGTGGGCTTCGTCGAGCGTGTCGGCGCCGGTGGCTGCGAGCAGGGCCGTCCGGCCCGCTGCGGCCGCCTCAGCACCGTACAGAGCACTGTTCGGCAGCGGCGCGAGCTCGCCGCGCTCGGCGGCAGCCGCGAGGTACTCGTAGTCGTTGTCGCTCATGCGGTGCGGGTGGCGCTGGAAGCGGCCTTACTGATGGCCTGCACGCGCTGCGGTGACAGACCGAGCGCGCGGCCGATTTCGGGGAAGGTGTAGTGCTCGGCGCGCAGCCGCTGCACGACCTGACGGCTCTTCTCGGCCGCGGCGGCCTGCTCAGCACGCGCCCGCTCCCCCGCCTGGCGAGCGTCGGCCCATTCGGTGCTGATGCTGTCGGGCAGTTCGACGGCCACCTCGACGCTGATCGTGTCGGGCTCGACATCGAGAACGAGGCCGATGACCTCGCGCGCCACGGCGTCGACCTCGGACACGGAAGCAGCCTGCCCGGAAATGTCGAGGGCGGGCACCTCGATGAACCACCAGCGGCCGTCCTTGCGGGCCGTTGCGGTGTACTGCTGCTGTCTGCTCATGAGATTCCTTTCCGTTCCTGCAGTTATCGCCAGCCCTGCGGTGTCGCCAACCTTCCTAGCGAGCTTGCCGATCACACCAGCGCTGATCTCACCGCCCGGCCTGTGGTTCGCGAAGGCTCGACCACGGAGGCGTCCGGCAGGCCCCAGAGCTCGTGGGAACCCTTCGCCTCCTCGATCACGCTGTGATCCTCGCTATCGTCAGCGGGCTTTCGCGAGCAGCTGTAGAGCGAAGCGGTCAACATCGAGGGTAGCGAGGGCCTCGTCGGTGCCGTCGCGGTTCAGAACCACGCTCTGGGTCTTGAACTCCTCGCCTGCTGGGTTCTGGTGCGACTCGACGGTGTTCAGCCAGACGTGATGGTGGCCGGAGATTGTCATGAGGGGACGAACATGTTCGACCGCACGCTGAAACATCTGCTGACTCTCCGCGGCGTAGGCCAGCTCCCAGTGCTTGAGGCCAGAGCGTCGCCGACTGATGTGCTTGTCGAGCTCCCGCGACCACGGGGCCTCGTGACCGAGGAGCACGTGCACGCGCGCGGTACCGAGTGCTTCCAAGTCCGCTTCGGTGATCGACTCTTGCGGCCACCAAGACCCACCGTGCCCGTCAGCGCGTGGAGGCTTCCGCCACCAGCGGTCGATACTATTGGCGCCGCCGAGACTAGCGACGATCGTGCCGGCTTTCGTACGGCCCCGCCATCCACGAGGCAGGAACGCAATCCGCTCAGTGAGGTGCCGGTAACCGAGCTCATCGGGCGGGAACTGGCGCTCGAGGGCCGCGTAGCCCTCGTGGTTGCCGCCGGTGACGAAGAGGCGGGCATCCTCCGCCGCGAGAATCGCGTCAAGCTTGCTGAGCAGCTTGATCTCGCGGGGCCCGCCGTGCCAGATGAAGCCGAAGTCACCGAGAACGTGAATCTGGCGGATACCGATCGCAAGGAAGCGGCGGATTGCCGAGACGGTCCAGGGATAATTGCCGTGCGTGTCGCCGAGGAGCCCGATCCGGTCGTCGACGACCGAAAGCGGGTCGGCCCTGGCCACCATATCGAGCTTTACGATGCCCTTCACGACCAGTACTCGTCTTCCTCAAGGAGCGCGAGCACTCGCGCAACTTCCCCACCATCGCGCAGCCACTGCAGCGGGGTGCGCGCGCCTCGCCCGATGAGCTCGTCCGCCGGCGAGTGCATCAACGCCGCCCAGGCCTCGGGTGCGTCGGCCGGCAAGACAGTGACGATATCGCGGAGGCCGCGCAGGAGACCTCCGTTCGACGCTGCATCGAACTGCCATCGCGGGAAACGAAGCTGGCCTGCGACCGTGAAGCTCAGCACGTCCCCCTCGTGAACCGCACGCCGCAGCTTCCGTTCCGAAAGCCTGAGGCGTCTGGAGGCTTCCTCGAAAGACAACGTATCCAGTAGCAGGAACGTCCACGCCTGCGCTTCATAGAGCTGCAGCGACCCTCTAGCGACAGCCGCCTCCAGATCGGCAAGGCCGGATTCCGTGAAGGCGCCGCTCCGAATGAGGAAGCGGCGCTCAGGACCAACGAGAGTACTGCTGGCATCCACTGGCCGCAACGCTCGCAGCTTCTGCGTGAGCGCGGCGATGAAGTAGTCGGCGTCGACTCCGAGCCCGTCGAGCACACCAGCCAGCTGGTAGAGGAGTTCGGTTTTTGACGCAGGCCGCTGCTCGTCTTCAGCTTTCGCTTCGTTTCGATCATGGTCACTACGGCTCATATGTCCTTCCTCACGGTTCTGACTTGATTTGCGACATCACTGGTATTCGCTCGAGTCGTGCATGGCTCCTCGGCGGCGACTCCGTCGCGGCCCCCGTCTATCCCACGGATCAGGACTCCGATCTCGTCGCCACTCCATAGCCGCCTCACCCGCCCGAGACGTCTTCTCGTGTCCGTCTCACGATGAGACGGACGGACTTTGAGGCCGCCGATAGACGTTGAGCGGAGCCAAGGAGCTGCCGCTCGCGCGAGAGCTGCCTGAATACGCGGCCTACCCGCAGGCTGCGGGTGACGCGGTGATCCCAATCGATGAGCCCACGTCGCCTCCAATCGATCGCAACATGCCGCCGAAACTCGCTCTGCGTCTGCCTGCGCCTCGCGAAGCTCATCCCCTCCGGCAGCGGTTCGGGCAGACCGGCGGTGTCCGGGAGCAAGTGCTCGAAGAGCTCGGAGAAAGTAGGTCCGCGGCCAGAACGTCGACGGAATCGCGCGATGTAAACGGCGGCGGCAAGGGCCCAGTCTTCGGCCGAATCGCCTTCAGTGAAGGCGGCGAATAGCAGCGTCCAGACCGCGGGAGCTTCGCCGTCGACGCCATGCCACCACAAGGAACTCGAGTCAAACGCCAATCGGACCATCCATTCGTGATCGCTTGCACGGGCCCATTCCCGTGAGGCGACCTGGACAACGGGAGGGGCAGCACACGTGCAGATGACGGCGAGCATTCCGACGGACGTTGATTGTTTCGTGAGGCCAAGAAAATTATGCCATACGGAATAGGCATATCAATGGACGCCGACTCGCCAACGTTGGATCGTGCCGAGCCGAAGCGACGAGATTGAGGCCGCCTGGGCCGAGTATGCCGGCGAAGTCGCCAACGCCCTGAGGCAAGCGCGTCTCGCCGCCGGCCTCAGCCAAGAGCAGACGGCCTATCGCTCAGGCCTCACGCGGTACACCTACCAGAAGTACGAGAAGGGCGAGTCTCGGCCGGGCCGGCCGGCAAATCCGAGCCTTCGCTCGCTCCTCGCGATCTGCCAGGTGCTCGGCGTCTCACTTGAATCGCTGCTGCCGTCCACGGCGCCTGATCTGAGGAACCGTTGAAGGCTGGCGTGTGTCGGTGACGTCTGTCATTTGAGAGCCCGCCACGACCCTTTCGAATCAGCTGCCCAGCACCTCAGCGAGATTCTCACCGGCTCTAAGGCGATAGATGGCCGGCAACACGTCCCGTCGCAGGACCATCTCGAGCCGAGGTTCCATACCCGCCACATGCGCCAAGGCCTCATCAAGGGAGCGAGCGATCTCCCGATCGACGAGCAAGCGCGTTGTCGCCTCAACGATCGTGGGACTCGGACTAGACCGCAGTTCACGCACCAGTTGAACGAGTTCTTCCCACATCTCGCGGCGGTCTTCGCTGATGGGCGCGGTCTCGAACTCCATCTCCGCCAGAGCCCAGGGATCTTCTGGCGGCTGAACGATCGGCTCGGGTGCCGTCACGACGCGAGCTAGCCCCTTTACGAGAAGGCTGTGCTGACCGTCACGCGAGTACTGCTCGATAAGCGCGATCACGCGAGCCGCCGTCCGGCGCGCAGTTTCGCTTCCGGCAAGCGCCGCCCGAATCGCAGCAGAGATGTCGGAGCGAGCCTCGGCCTCGCCTGCGAGCCTCAACAAGATCGGCACGAATTCGTGCAGCTCCTCGGTGGCAGGCTCTTCAAGGAACCGCAGCCCGATTGCCAACAGCCGCTTATGGGGCTTCGGCTGACGCACAAAGCCGTCGTCGAGTAGATCCATTGCCAACCGGGAACCGATCGGCACAAAGGAACCGAGTCTGTCACCCGCGCCGTGATCGATCGTCTCAACGATCGCCAGGAGAGCTTCTTGGCGGTCCGGTTGAAAAGACGAGTACAAACCGCCCGCGGCGAATATCCAAGTGTTCCGCCAGTGCGGGCTCGCTGCAACGGCGCGCATTCGTGATTCAACTTTTGGGAGGGCGCCAGTTGTAAGCGAAAGTGCGCTCGTGAGTTCCTGCAGCGACCGGACATCGAATCCGTACCCGTCCTCACCCCGCGGCACGATCAACACGAGTCGATGCGTGGCTGCTTGAACGATTTCCTGAAGCAGATGGCTGTCCCGACGTTCGGGGTCGTACCCCGCACCGGCGAGCACCTGCGCCGCCGCCTGCCGCAGCTCATCCGGCAACAACGTGGCGTACGACCGGTCAGCATGCTCACTACGGATCTGCAGCTCAAGACCCACTGACTCGTGAAGCTGCAGGATCTCCTGCTCCTGGCGCCGGAGGATGTGATGCAATCCACCGGAACGGCTGCGCTCCCGCCTGTAGACCGTTTCGTAATAGCCCCAGAAGAGGCCGTACTTATCGGGTGCCAGATTCGCGCTCGAATCAGTGATGATGCAGAAGATCATCACTTGGAGTGGGGTTCGAAGTAGCGGCTTCAAAGAATCGTTCTGCGCGGCTCGCTCTAAGGCGCTTGCGACCTTCGCCAGTCGGTCGGGATCGTGTCGCAAACGAGCCGAGGTAGCTCTCACACCGTATGCGACTGCCTCAGCAGGCTCGAGGAACTCGAGATCGATCCGCTCGAAGTGACCTGGTGCGATCTCCTCCGTGAAACCGATCGGGCGGGTCGTCAAAATCACGAGAAGGTCGCTTCGCTGCGATTCCGCCTCGTTAATGAACTCTGCGACCTGTCCGATCAGCCGCTTCCTGGCGTTTGGATCCGTCACCTCATCGAGCCCGTCGAGTACGAGCAGGCAAGGCCACTGCTGCATCCAGCTCGCAAGCAGACGTGGCGTCAAGCTGCCGCGGTTGGAACGAGCGCTCACTTTGTTGGCGATCCAGCGGTGCAATGTCGACTCGCTGTCCAAGCCGCCCTCCTGGACATAGTCCGCAAGGTCGATCCTGATGGGCCAGCGACGGTGCTCCAGGGCAGGCACTCCCATCGCACGAAGAGCAGCTTTGGTCCCATCGATGACGCGGAGGTGGTCGGTCGCTAGATCGCTGGCGCCCTCGAGCATCGCGGCACGAAACGCGTGCACGATGAACTTCGAGATAGTCGTCTTCCCGTTTCCGGGTGCTCCAGCAACGATGAGATGTCTCGGCCCCTCGTGCGGCACCAAACCGGGGCGAAGCAGCCGGTTCGCGCTGCCCATCACCAGGCGCATCACTGTTGAGCGCTCGGCCGGATGCAATCTTGATCGAGCCGGCAGGTCGATGGCGATTTCGTGCAGCGCGAAGGGCGACACATCGCCGCTCCCCGCCTCATCAAAGTGCACCACGCCTTCGCCAAGAAGGCCCATCCGCGCTTGCTCAGCCAGGGCAGGCTGCAGTTCTTCAAGCGGCAGCCGGTCCGTCAGCTCGGCAAGGGTCCCGATAACGTCACTGGGAGTCAGAAAGGCGTTGACGCCTCGTCGCACACCCTGTGAACGCAGCAACATGGTCGAGATGTCATTGCCGTCAAATATCTCGATGGTCTCAATCTGAGCCAGCCGTTCCGCCGCGGTCCTGGCTACCTCTCGCTCATGCTCGGACGCGTTTGCCGCGTCAGCGACCGTCCGCCGTCGGAGCCGCTGGATCTCCTCGCGGACCAGGTCGTGACCGCCCTGTTCTGGGACCGGGGTCAAGAACACATTGGTAACGAAGATCAGCTGCCGTGGGAGCTCAGTCCGGCCGGCACGGCCGCTGACCCAGTCGTCGAGCTCATCGCGAATCTGCTCCCAAAGCCACTGAGCGTTGTCGACCGGCCTTACGTGGAGCTTCTCCTTGTGCTTGGACTGGAAGACCGTGTAGCCATCCCATCTGGCCTCCCGCCCGCTGCCAGAGTCCCATCCGATAGGTCCCCTGATGTACATGTCGCGCCCACCGTCGCGACCAGACCCCATGGTCTTCAAGTTGGGCCCGAAGGCGTCCATCATCAGCGCGGCCGCGACCTCCTGAAAGGCAGCCGGCCCGAGCGATTGCAAGTCGTAGCTCATGGACTCGTTTCTGAGGTTCGATCGACCAGCCGCAGCTGCAGGCGCGCGCCCACGGATCTGGTTTGGTTGAGACTACTCGGCGCAGTAGACCCGCCCGTCCAGCGCGCATACTCTTGACGCATGGATGAGTTCAGTTCCGACCTCAGCGCGCGACGGAGCCTCTACGGCTCGCTCGGCATCGCGGCCGAAACGCCGCCGGGACCGCCGAACCCCTCCACGACGCTCACGGCAACTATCGAGACGATCGATAACGATCGCGCGATGTCCATTTCGTCGACGGGTACAGGACTTCCACTTTTCGCATGACCCGGCCATTGGTGATTGGCGAGGCTGCTGACCCTCATGTCGCCGCTGTCCTGGCAGCTACTCGACGAGAACCGCACGTCCTTGACGCCGCAAGCCTCGAGGCGTCCCCCTTCTCCTTAGTGTCGCAGCGCATACGAGAGGTCGGACGGGTCGATCTCGCAACGTCTGATCGAACGCCTGGCCTACGACGTGGCTGGCTCCGTCGAATCGCACCCGCGAACTGGATGACAGGAGTTTTGGCGGAGTCACGCGCCTCGGCGGAAAAATCCGCTTGGCTTGCTCTGCTGGCAACAGTCATCCATGACCGATCCATCACTTGGTTGACTCCGGTCGAGGCGTTCGCGCGCGCCGAGAACAAGCTCGTCGTCAATGCCGCGGCGGAGGAACTCGGTATCGCGGTCCCGGCGACTGTCGTCGCGAGCAAACGTTCGACCATCCTGGACTCACTTGGGCAGGAAGTGGTCTTGAAGCCGCTTGGCGCTGGGCACTACATCGAGCGAGACAGCGCCGTGTCCGTCTTCAGCCGCCGAGTGCTCGTCGAGGATATTGACGAACGCGAGCTTGCCGGCGCACCATTTATCGCGCAGGAAGTACTCTCCGCGCTACGCCACTTCCGTGTGGTTACGGTCCGAGACGAGGTCTGGGGCGCCGCTCTCGATGGGCGCACCGCGCCTCTTGACTGGCGCCAGGACCCGGCATCGCATCACTCATTCGAGGCGGTGCCCCTCGAGACGTCTCTGCGCCGTTCAGCGCTGGCAATCTCGGAGTCGCTGGGGCTCGGGTACTCGAGTCAGGATTGGATAGAGACCTCTGATGGGTTCTACCTCCTCGACATCAATCCCGCCGGGCAATGGCTTTTCCTCCCCGAAGCTACCGCTGGAGCCGCGACAGCCGCCATAGCGAGCTGGCTCGATGGCTAGTCGCGATGAGAGATGGCGGGCCTGGGGGCGAGCCGTGGGCGAGCGGGCAACGGTGTACGGGTCGCACGTTCTTGGGATATTGGCACCGGGCCGAGAGGTCCGTCTCCACCGCAGCGGAAGCAGTTCGGCGACAGGTCCTGAAACAGATCTTTCGTCCTGGGCACCAGAAGACCTTGATCTGATCATCGAGCAGGGCCGCATTCAACTGGCACGACAACGCCAGGACTTGGAGAACGTTCGGGGGCGAGCCCAGTTCCTCTTCACCACCACATTGGCAATCCTCACCTTTGCGATTGCGGGGTTAGTGCCATTCATCGTCTCGATTGGCACCTTCATGCTTTGGGCGCTCGGCATTGGAGCGGTGCTTTGCGCGCTAGTCGGCGCGGCAGGCGTCATCGTCGCGAACAAGAATCTCGGTGAGATCAACACGGCTTTCCTCCCGCTGCAGACGGAGTCGCTGCGACCTGTGCTCGCGGGTGCCTACGCGAATTCTGTTTCGCTGGGCGAAACCACACTCAGCACGGAGATAACCGTCTTCCGTGACGCGGTTTTCATGCTCATTCTCGGCACCATGGTCCTGGGCGCTGGATGGGCTATTGCCATACTGATCGCCACCCCCTGACGAAACTCAGCCCTTCGACGAGAACCCGTCTGAGAACACGCGATAACTACATCGCCTTCGTGAAGGCAAAGAGCACCACAAGAATGGCCCCGGCGCCACCCAGCATGAGCGACCACTTCACCCGGACATGCTTAATCCATGCGATCTCAGCCATGCGAACGATTTGCCGAGTCAGCTGAGGCAATAGTTCGTCTGCCTCGAGTGCCTTTGCAAGCTCGTCCGCGCTCCGCCGACGCGCATGCCCGAAGTACACGAAGTCACCGTCGTCGAGCTTTCGCCCGCGCCCTGGAGAAAGAAGCGGGGTGACCACGTAGGCCGAAAGCGCAGCACCGGCAAGAAGCAATGTCGATCCAGTCAAGAACAGCAACAGCTGCACGCCCGACGTGTCCTCGGCGAATACCCGACCGCTTAAGCCAAACCCCACGGCGACCGTGATCGCAGCCGATTCCAGAGTCAAGGCGAAGGCCGCCTTCGCGTCTACCCGGGAGGTCCACTCCATTTGAGCTTGATGGAGCTTCCAAGCGTTCTCAACGGCCGCCGCTCTCCGGCGGCGCCCTCCGCTACGCGAGAAGAACTCGTTCGTCACAGGTTTCGCCAGTAGCTCGACCGATAGAGATTGATTTCGTAGGGTCCCACCGTTTCGGCGGAAGGACCAGACCACACTCCACTTTGGCCATCCAGCCTCGTTCTCTGGGCGGTGTCGAGGTAATTATAAACCGCGTGAGTCACAACGATTGGACCGGCCGAAGCCCCTCGCAACGCGCTGAGCTTCGCCGCGACATTCGGAGCTCTGCCGACGAACACCAGATCGTTGTGATTCGTCTGGCCCGCCTTGTTGCGGACTCCAGCACGGGTGATGAGGACCTCACCTGAATCGATCCCGACGCCGTGATTGGCGACCCACACGTTCGTGTTGTTCTTAACGTGCCGTTCCCGCACCATCGGGTTGATCACATTCCTCACCAGACCCTCGATCGCGAAGGCGGCCAGTACAGCATCATTGCGCTTCCGCTTCCCGATGAACACACCCATCACGCGATCTCCGTCGAAGCTCTTGATCACACCGCCCTTTTTTCGGATGATCGACGCCGCTCCGGCCAGATACATACGAATCGCTTTCGCGGCGAAGGTGTCCTTGTAGTTCTTCTGGAGGTCAGTGGAGCCAGCCAGATCGGCGTAAAGGAATGTTGCCTCGATCCGAACGGCACCATTCTTCTGAGCCACATCCGACGTGCTCGGGATGGTTTGCCCTGCCCGTTCGTCCCACGGCTCGTTGAGGATGCTCTCCATCTTGAGCTTGAGCTCGTCGTTGAAGTTCGCCATGGTTCCCCCTCATCGCATTCGAACAGAGCACCCACTCATTAGCGACGCGTCAGTTGGCCAAAACTGCCCTTGTGGCCAACTCCACTCGTCACTGGCTAACTTCAAACAGCAATTGGCCAACTATGGACGTTCGTGTCACCGACCGAGACGGTCGGGGCGCTTCGTCAGAGGAGCGGTGGCGTCAGAAGTCCCAGTCCTCGTCCTCCGTGTTGACGGCCTTGCCGATCACGTACGACGAGCCGGAGCCCGAGAAGAAGTCGTGGTTCTCGTCGGCGTTGGGCGACAGGGCCGAG
>JAAIGF010163991.1_pt1 | contig 10396 bp, 6 predicted proteins | sample 6487441 | NCBI WGS metagenome assembly JAAIGF01 (sample SAMN13974129, study PRJNA590717) | phyllosphere metagenome | biome: pepper field; feature: multiple bacterial spot infested pepper fields; material: pepper leaves; isolation source: leaves from pepper fields | host: Capsicum annuum ...
ATGAAGAGGGCGATCGGGATCGTCATCGAGACGCTGAAGACGCCCCACGGGCTCTCGCCGAGGGCGTTGACCACGACGAGCGCGAGGATCGCGACGATGATCAGCATGATCAGCAGACTCGCCAGGATCGCCGCGGTTCCGCCGATCTTGCCGAGCTCGTCCCTTGCCATCTGACCGATCGTCCGGCCGCCGCGTCGCATCGAGAAGAACAACACGAGGTAGTCCTGCACCGCACCGGCCAGGATGACGCCGACGATGATCCAGATCGTGCCCGGCAGGTACCCCATCTGCGCGGCGAGCACCGGTCCGACGAGGGGCCCGGCACCGGCGATGGCGGCGAAGTGGTGGCCGTACAGGACGCGGCGATCGGTCGGGACGTAGTCCTTGCCGTCCTGCTTGCGCTCGGCCGGCGTCGCCCGACGGTCGTCGGGCCGCACCAGGTAGCGCTCGATCACCTTCGAATAGAAGCGGTAGCCGATGAGGTAGGTGCAGACGGCGGCGAACACGAACCAGATCGCATTCACCGTCTCCCCGCGCACGATCGCGAGCATCGTCCAGCCCAGACCGCCGAGCAGCGCCACGGCCACCCACGCGGCGATCTTCGCGGGGGTCCAGCGGCTCTTCAGCTTGTCGGGTGGTACCGCGACCGGCGGCAGGTTCGGATCGGTGACGACGTCGTCGTCGACGGAAGCACTCATGTCTCTCCTCGTTCGCGGCTCTGCGGACGCACGACAGCCAATCGGATGCCATCGCCCTCCGCCGCGGAGTCCTCGGCACGCTGCGGTGAGCGGCGCGATACGTGCGACGAGCGGCGCCCCGGTCGGCGGCGGAGGACACGGCGCCGCGGGAGGATGTTCGTGGCATCCGGTGTCCTCCCCTCGCGACTTCTCCTCCGCCCAGTGCACCCGGGCACGCGCGAGCGCGGGCCGATGCACGTCGGCGCGCGCGGGGGATGGCGGAACAGCCCGCGCGCCTTCTACGTTGCTGTGAGGACCGACGACGGACCGACGACCTGGAGGCGACATGACCGACGCACCGACCGTGACCCGCAACGACGGGAAGAATCGCTACGAGGTGCACGTGGGCGACCAGCTGGGCGGATTCCTCGAGTTCGCGGATGCCGGCGACGGCGTCACCGAACTGCCGCACACCGAGGTCGACCCGGCCTTCAAGGGCCAGGGACTCGGGTCCGCGCTCGCCGGCGAGGCACTCGCCGACCTCGCCCGCCGCGGCGACACGATCGTCCCCAGCTGCCCCTTCGTCGCCCACTATCTGAAGGACCACGACGTGCCCGACCTGCGGGTGGAGTGGCCCACCGGTTCCGCGTCGTCATGACCCGCCTCGACGTCGCGCCTCCCGAGGCCGAGGGCCCCGTCGCATGCGACGGCCCCCGCGCGCTCGTCGTCGAGGCGCGCGAGGTGCCGCTGGGCGGCGTCCGCGGCATGGAGGTGCACCGGACCCTGCCCCACCGCGCCCTGCCGATGGTCGGGGCGTGGTGCTTCCTCGATCGCTTCGGGCCGCAGGAGACGCGCATGCGCGTCGAACCGCACCCGCACATCGGGCTGCAGACGGTGACCTGGCCGATCGTCGGCGACGTACGGCATCGGGATGCCGTGGGCAGCGACGTGGTCGTCCGGCCCGGCGCCTTGAACCTCATGACGAGCGGCGCCGGCATCGCGCACTCCGAGTACTCGCTCGGCGAGGGCCCCGTCGCCCTCGACGCGCTGCAGCTGTGGGTCGCCCTCCCGGAGGCGCGCCGCCACGGCGGACCGGCGTTCGAACGCCACGACGACCTCCCCGTCGTCGCGCTCGGTGACGGCGCGGACGCGATCGTCGTGATGGGCGAGTTCGCCGAGACCTCGTCCCCCGCGACCGTGCACACCCCGATCGTGGGCGCGGAGCTGCGCCTCCCGGCCGGTACCCGCGTCCGGCTCCCCCTCCGCGCGGAATGGGAGTATGCCCTCGTCGGCATGATCGGTTCCGTCGAGGTGGCGACCGGCGTCCCCGCGGTCGACGCCGACGCCGCTCGCAGGGCTCTGCCCGTCACGCCGGCCGAGGACACGGCATCCACCGTCGTCGACAGCACCCGGCTCGTCTACCTGGGGACGCGTCGCGATCACGTCGAGGTGTACGCCCCGACGGACGCCCGCGTCTTCCTTCTGGGCGGCGAGCCGTTCGAGGCGGACATCGTGATGTGGTGGAACTTCGTCGGCCGCTCGCACGACGAGATCGTGGCGGCCCGCGAGGCGTGGGAGGCCGATGCCGCTCGATTCGGGCAGGTCGTCGGCCACGGCCCCGAGCGCATCCCCGCGCCGCCCCTGCCCGCGGTGAAGCTGACCCCCCGCCGCCGCCGGCTCTGACGCCGGTCGCACGGCTCTGCCCGGCGCGCCCGCTGCCTTCGGTGTCCACAACACTCGGACGCCCGCACTGCTCACCCGTGTGTCTCGGACACCGAGCACGAGCAAGCCCGCCCGACACGCCGCAACGCGAACGCGGCGCCCGACCCGAAGCCCGGACGCCGCGTTCGTGAGGCGGATCAGCGACGCACGGAGAAGTTCGTCCGTCCGTCCGAGGCCTCGACGGTCTCGCTTCCGGCGTACGACGCCGTCACGCGCTTGGTACCGCGCGACTGCGGGTCCAGCGGAATCGTGACCGTGCCGTTCTCGAGCGTGCCGGTGTACTCCTTGCCGTCGACCGTGACCGTCACGACGCCCTGGGCGGCGGGGCCACCCGAGGGACGCACCGTGACCGTCGCGGCGAAGGCGTCACCCGTCGAACCCGAGCGCGGTGTCACCGCGACCGTGGTGCGCGAGGTGGCGACGACCGCCACGCCGGCGCTGTCGGCCGAACCGGTGAGGTCGTTGCCCTCTTCGGTCGCGGTCACCCGCACCGAGAGCACCGTGCCGATGTCGGCGCGTTGCACGCGGTACGTCGTCGACGTCGCGCCCACGATCGGCTCGCCGTTCCGCAACCACTGGTAGGCGACCGTCACGTCGGCGGGGTCCCAGGTGCCCGGCGTCGCCGTGAGCGTGCGGCCCAGCTTGGCGTTGCCCGTCACGGTGGGGGCGTCGACGATGGTCGGCGGCGCCTGGCCGGAGTCGACCGTCAGCACCGTCTGCACGGTGGAGGAGCCGTACCCGACGACGCCGAGGTAGCGCGTCTCGGGCTGCAGGCCCTGCCACGACAGCTCGTACGACACCGGGGTGCCCTGCTCCGCCGCGAGCGGGTTCGGGGTCGCGGTGAGCTCGCCCTCTCCATCGGGAAGGACGTTCGCATAGGTCATGTCCCACGTGAACGGCTCGGTGAACGAATAGATGTTCGCCTCGACGAGGTACGTACCCGGGGTGGGGTTCGGCAGCGAGATCCGCTCGTCGGCCGAGGCCGTCGCCGAGGTCCAGCGCTGGTAGTAGCGCAGGTCGTCGGCGCTGACCACGCGCGAGACGAACAGGTCGAGGTCGCTGCCGGTGTCGTCCGATGAGTCGAGGTCGAACCGCGAGAGCGTCGTTCCCTCGGGAACCTCGACGACCCAGCGGACGTAGCCGTCGGCGTCGCCCGAGTCCTGGTTACCCGACGCGCCCTCGACGGGGTTGTCGGCGTCGGTCAGGAGCTGGACGGCGGCCAGACCCGAGACGGTGAGCGGCAGGTCGCCGCTCACACCGGGGAGCACCTCGACGCTCGTCGAGCCCGACAGGCCCTCGCCCGCGACCTCGGCCGGAGCCTCGGCGGTGACGGGCTGGATGACGATCGGCGAACGCACCTGCGTGCCGCCGCTGGTCCAGGTCAGGAACCCGGATGTCCACTGCTCGGCCGGAGCGGTCGTGCGGGTGAACGTCACCTCGAACGACTTGGTCTCACCCGCGGCACCGAAGGTCAGCGACGAAGGCTCGACCGTGGCATCCACTCCGGGGACGTCGATGGATGCCGAGAAGGTCCCGGCCTGCGTCGACGTCACCGAACGCGTGACGGTCTGCGGCTTCGCGAGCGAGCCGATCGAGATGGAGGCGAGGTTCAGGTCGCTGCCGTCGATCGGGTCGACCCCGAAGTCGTACAGGTTCTTACCCTGCAGGAAGGCGGCCCAGTCGTTCGGACCGTTGAGGTACAGCAGACCCGGCTCGAAGAACTTCGTCGGGTCGACGTGACCGGCACCCTGCGCGAACGGGTCGGTGGCGGGGTCGCCCTCGACGTCGACGGTGTCGTAGGCGGTGGTCATCATCGCGGACTTGACCTCGGCAGGAGAGGCGTCCGGCCGCTCGCCCAGGTAGAGCGCGGCGAGACCGGCGATGTGCGGCGACGACATCGAGGTTCCGGACAGGAACTCCCACGTCGGCTCGGCACCCTCGGCGTTCGCGGCGGCGGCGAGGATCGCCACGCCGGGCGCCGAGATGTCGGGCTTGAGCACGTCGCTGCCGTCGGCCAGCATCGGTCCGCGGCTCGAGAAGCCGGCGACCTGCGGGGTCGGCGTCTCTTCGCCGGTGATGTTCTCGCCGATGAGCGTGGCGGTCGGCTCGGCCGTGTCGCGCACGTAGGCGAGGAGCGCCTCGCGGTAGCGGGCGTCGATGTGCACGGTCGGCACGGAGTGGAAGTCGTTGTCGACCGACGCCGGCGTGACGTTGACGAGGATCATACCCACGCCTCCGGCGTCGCCGACGGCCTGCGACTTCTCGACGCGTGCGTTCTCACCGCGGTCGCACACGACGATCTTGCCTTCGGCCTGCACCGGGTCGAGCGATCCGAGCAGGCACAGGGCCGCACTCGCGGGATCGGTTCCGGATGCCGCGATGTCACCGGCGTAGACGACGGGCGCCGTCACGTCCTCACCGGGGCGCACCGAGACCGAGGCGCCGGCGGCGAGCCAGTCGTTGCCCAGTTTGACCGTTCCCTCGTAGGTGGGAATGGTCGACGCGGCGACGGTGGTGTACCAGGGCGACGCGTGGTCGGCGGTCGAGGCGTCGGGGCCGGAGTTGCCGGCCGAGACGGCGACGAAGATGCCGGCCGCAGCGGCGTTGAAGAACGCCTCGTCCTCGAGGGCGAGGGTGGTCGTGGCCGCGCCACCGCCGATCGAGTAGTTGATGACGTCGACGTTGTCGTCGACGGCGGCGTTGATCGCACCGAGCAGGTCGCTCAGGGCGCAGATGTGGTCGGTGGTGACGAGCGGGTCGGGGCCCGAGTAGCAGGCCTTGTACGCCGCGACCTTCGCCGCCGGGGCGACGCCCGAGATGGCGCCGAAGTCGATGCCCTCGACGGTGGCGTCGACGCCGTTGTTGCCGGCCGCGGTGCTCGCGGTGTGCGAGCCGTGCGCGTCGCCGTCGCGCGGCGAACGGTAGTCGGCCTCGAAGGTGAAGCCGGTGCCGGCCGCACCCTGGTCGAAGTAGCGGGCGCCGACGATCTTGGTCGAGTAGTCGTCGAGCGACCACCCGTCGGTGCTGTCGGTGCGGGGCGAACGGAATTCGCCGCCGTCGGCCTTCTGGAACACGACGTCATTGCCGTCGAGGTAGGGCTCCTCGCCCGCGGTGGTGCCGAGCGGCTCGCCGGCGAACGACGGGTTCTCAGGCGCGATGCCGGTGTCGATCACGCCGACGACGACGCCCTCGCCGGCGGCGCCGATGCCACCGACCTGCTCCCACACGCCGCCCGGTCCTTCGAGCCCGAGGAACTCGGTCGAGGGGACGGCGACGGGGTGGCGGATCTCGTCCGGGACGACGCGGTGCACGCCCTTGGTGGCGGCCAGCTTGGCGGCCTGGTTCGGGTCCATCGATGCGGCGAACCCGTTGACGGCGAGCGTGTACGAGTAGTCGGTGTCGACGCCCGCTTCGGCGGCGACGTCTTCCTGGCGCTTTTCGAGGAAGGCCGAATATTCGCGGGCGGCGTCGCTGTCGGGATCGAGGCGGTCGCCGTCGCCCGGCTGCGTGGCGCGCAGACCCGCTTGGCCGCCGTCGTAGGTGGCCACGGGGGCTTCGTCGAGCACGACGATGTATCGCCCTGTCGCCGATTCGATGGGGGTGGGAGGTGTCACCTCCCCGGCGACCTCGACGGCGTGGACGGAGGTGACTCCGGCCACGGTGAACAGCCCGGCCAATGCGATGGCCGCGGCCGGACGCAGGGTACGACCCATAGTGCGCTCCAAACGGGGGGATGAATTGAGCGATCTGCGCGGCGACTTCGGCGCGCGTTGCACAAACATAACTCACAGCGAATTCCTCACCAACGCTTTCTTTCAAACCGGGTCCGCGGCGGAGCGGCCGCGCGCGACATCGAGGGCCGCGCCGCCGATGCCGCGACGCGTCGCCGCCCTAGACTTCTCGCAACCCGAGGAGGCGCCATGGCCCGGCGACGCCGCACCGTCGCGCAGCACGCGCGCCTTCGCTCTCCGCATCCGCTGAGCCAGGCGGTGAAGCTCCTGGCCGTCGGGGTCATCGTCGTGGTCGTCGCCGCCCTCGGGACGGTCGCCTACGCGGCATACGACCTCACCGCGAGCTTCGTCGACGAGGCCGTCGTCGTCGAGAACCAGACGGTCGTTCCGCCGGACATCGGGGAGATCGAGGGCGGCGTGAACCTCATGGTCGTCGGCATCGACGAGTGCGAAGACGAGCTGAAGCAGCTGCTCGGCGATCGGTGCGAGGGCGAGGACGCCGACACCCGGTTGAACGACGTGAACATCCTCCTGCACATCTCCGACGCGCCCCGACGGGTGACCGTGGTGTCGTTCCCTCGCGATCTGATCTTCGACGCACCGGGGTGCGCTCGCACCGAGGGCGGGCGCTGGGGTGGCGGCACCGTGCAGATCAACGAGTTGTACGGCGTCGGCGGCCTGTCGTGCGTGATGACCGCCGTGGCCGACATGAGCGGGCAGCAGATCCCCTTCGGCGCGATGGTGACCTTCGCCGGTGTCATCGATGTGACGAAGGCCATCGGCGGCGTCGAGGTGTGCCTGGCCTCGCCCATGGTCGACGGCAACACCGGCATCGACTGGCCCGCCGGTCCACGAACCATTCAGGGCATCGAGGCGCTGCAGTTCCTCCGCACCCGGTACGGCGTCGGCGGCAGCGACTTGGCGCGTGTGAGCAATCAACAGCAGTACATGTCACGACTGGCCCGCACCCTGGTCAGCGATGACGTGCTGCGTGATCCCGCGACGCTCTACCGCTTGGCATCCACGGGTCTTCGCAGCGTGACCCCCACCGAGACCCTGACGAATCCGCTCACCCTCGTGCAGATCGCCGCCGCGGTGCGGGACGTACCGTTCGACGACATCGTGTTCGTGCAGTACCCCAGTGTCGAGGCGCGCTTCGATGCGAACCGCGTCGAACCCGACTATTCCGCTGCTCAGGTGCTGTGGGACGCACTCGCCGCGGATCAGCCCATCGAGGTGACGGGGGCCGTCGGTGCGAACGACGGCGTCGTCGAGGTCGACCCCGACCCGACGCCGTCGGATACCGTCGATCCGGACGACGAGGCGCCCGTGGTCGACGCAGGGGAGGTCGAGGCGGGCGAGGTCGATCCGACCACCGGAAAGGTGGCGCTCCCACCCGCGATCACCGGTTCGAGCGCCGCGCAGCAGACGTGCAGCGCCGGCAACGGGTGAGCGGTCAGCGCGCCTCGGACGCCGGAGTCCAGGCGTAGTACACGTCGTCGTCCGCGGCTGCGACGACCCAGTCGCCGCACACCTGGACCTGTCCGATCGCGTAGACGTCCGGTGCTCCTTCGACGTCCATCGTCGGGGCGCTCAGACGTTCGGTCGGAGTGCACCCGGTGGGTGCGGTCGCGCTCGTGAACAGCAGCGACTCCACTCCGTCTTCGCGCGTGGATGCCACCCGGCTGATGCCGCGCGCATCCTCCGGCATCCATTCGACCGCGTCACCGCGCGCCTGCGCGAGCTCGACGGGGTTCGCGCTGGTCGACTCGGACTTGCCGTAGGCGACGTCGTTGACGAGGGCGCAGCCCGCCAACAGGAAGAAAATGGCGGCGAGGCCGGCGACGGCGGCGCCCGGACGGGAGCGATTGAGGAAAACGGAGCGGGTCATGCTTCCACGCTAGGAATCCTGTGCGGCGGCCGCGTCGGCTCGGGGATGGACGCGTGTCGTCCGCCGGGATGATCCCGCCTGCGCCCTCAGTAGCTCGGCGCCGCCGGCAGCCCGAAGAACTCCTCGAGCGTGGTGTAGCCGCCCTCGTGATAAGCGCGGGCGAGCTCGGGCCCGATGTAGCGCAGGTGCCAGGCCTCGGGCTCGTAGCCTGTGACGTCGGTGCGCCCCTCGACGTAGCGCGTGACGTATCCGAACTCCCAGGCGTGCTCGCGCACCCACGCACCCTGCGGCGACGCGGCGACGTCGTCGAGGGTGCCGCACCCGTTGCTGCACGGGACGATGTCGACGGCGAGTCCGGACTGGTGCTCGCTGAAGCCCGGGCGCGCGCTCTCGAGGTCGGCCTCGGCCACACCGCGGACGGCGACGCGCCCGGCGTACGTCGACTGCTGCGTCGTGTACGAGCGGAACGCGCTCAAGAAGCCGATCTCCCCCGCTCCCGCGTCTCGCGCGGCGGCCACCATGGCGGTCAGCGCCTGAGCGGCGGGAGCGCGGAGGGCGCTCTGCTCCAGCGCGCGGACGCCCTCCGGCATCGTCAGGTCGCCGGGACGCCAATCGACCGGATCGTAGGGGCGCTGCTTGTTGACCACCACCCAGGCGCGGGTCGGATCGCTCAGCGACACGCACGGCGCCAGCCCGGCGACCACCGCTCCGCGGAACGCCTCACCACCGCCGGCTGCGGCGATCGCGCTCGTGTCGTCGCCGGCGGCCAGGGCATCTGTGAACGCCGGATCGTCGCAAGGGGTCGCCGACGCGGGTGCCGCGGCGACGGAGGGGACGGGCAGACCCTCGCTGGGTACACCCGGGACCGCCTGCGCGAGCGCGACCGGGGCGTCGACGGCGCGGAGCGCTTCTCCCGTGGCATCCGACGGGGAGCCGAAGATCGTGGCGGCCGCGACGGTCGCGGCGGCGACGACGACGGCGAGTACACCGCCCATGACCGCGATGCGCCGGCGGACGAAGACATCGGGGCCCGAAGCGGCGGCCGTCCGCAGCTCACGACGCGTGGGGCCGGGCGAGGGTGCCGTCCTGCTCGCCGCCTCGGCCGGCGGCTCGACCGAACGGGAGACCGGCGCGCTGGGCGGCACGTCCGGGAGGGTGATCGCCGCGGTCGCGCGACGCTCGGCCTCGGCGCGCGCGGCGCGGCGGGGCGAGGTCTCGGGATCGGGGGAGGTCACTCGCCCCATTCTCCCCGCTGCGGCGGTGGGAGGCGAGCCCGGCCACCGCACGGCGCCGGGGTTCAGCCGAACCCGCGCGCCGGGTGCGCCAGGACGCTGCGCAGAAGGGGGCGGATCGACAGCAGTGCGAGCCTCACGAGCACCACACCGACGACGAAACAAAGCGCGACGACCGCGACGGACGTCGGAGCGAGGATCAGCGACAGCCCGGCGAGCGGCAGGGTCAGCAGGACGGCGAGGATCGTCGACGCCACGGTCACGAAGACGAGCGGTCCCATGACCATCCGCCGTTGCGCGGCCATCATCGTCTCCCGCGGCATCCCGATGCGATCGAGGGCGACGTGGAGCTCACGTCTGTCCAGGATCGCCGAGGCCTGGGCGACGCCCGTCGCACACGCGACGATGAGGAACGAGGCGACGAGTGTGCTGACGATGCCCGTCCGGAAGTCCGCGGCGAACGTGGAGTGGGGTCCGGTCGAACCGACCGAGCTCAACGCGCCCATACCCGCGCCCGCCAGCACGGCCACGAAGCTGGTCATCGACACTCCGCCCACCGCCCGCCACGCCGTCAGAGGGGACTCCAGGATGCCGCGGGCGGCGAGGATCTGCTCCGCCGTCGTCGCGGTGCGCAGGCGTCTGCGCGCGTAACGCGCAAGAGCCCACGGCCCCACGAGGGAGAGCACCGACGTGGCGACGGCGAGACCCCCGCCCACGGCCACCAGCGTCATGCTGCCCGGTCCCGGTCGAGCGATGACGAGCACGAACGCGACCAGGACGAGGCCGCCCCCGACGAGCGGACGTGCGCGCGACGGACGCGCCGCCCGCTGCTTCTTTCGCACGCCGAGGGGAGAGATGACGACGGAGCGCAGTCCCGCGACGGCGCTCGCCCCGGCGATAAGGGCGACCGCGATCATCACGGCCGGCGTCCACGGCCCGGCCCACAGGGCGGCCGGCCCGAACCGCCCGCCGTGGAAGGGGACGAGTCCTAAGAGAGGGACGACCAGCACCGACAGCAGAACACCCCCGATCGACCCGGCGATCGCGAGCACCACCGATTCCGCCACCGCGATCGCCGCGACCGTCCGTGTCGTCGCCCCGAGCAGACGGAGTGCGGCCAGCCGGTCGTCCCGTCGGCGTGCC
>JAAIGF010173370.1_pt1 | contig 10388 bp, 9 predicted proteins | sample 6487441 | NCBI WGS metagenome assembly JAAIGF01 (sample SAMN13974129, study PRJNA590717) | phyllosphere metagenome | biome: pepper field; feature: multiple bacterial spot infested pepper fields; material: pepper leaves; isolation source: leaves from pepper fields | host: Capsicum annuum ...
ACTGGTATCGCACGACCCCACAGAAGTATTGGCCATGGCAGACGAGCTGATCGTGATGAAAGATGCGAAAATCATCGAGCAGGGCAGTCCGGAACATTTATATTATTCGCCATCACATAGCTACACCGCGCAGCTGCTCGCCAAAAGCAATATTCTCCAGCCAGCACAGGCTGCTCTACTGGGCATAACAACAGCTGCTGCGGCAATCGGCATCCATCAGGAAGATGTGACGTATACCATAAATCCGCAAGGAACGTTCCGTGTGAAAGACATCCGCTTTCGCGGCTTTTACAAAGAACTGGTGCTGCAAAAAGCAGATTTGGTATTACACGCTATTTTGCAACCAGGCGATGTGATGGAAATAGGCAGCATGGCTGACGTAGCGATTCGTCGGCATATCGAATTTTCGGTATAGTTTCTTACTTAGCCAGCGTTTTTTCGATCAGTTTCACCAGCCCAGTAAATTCTGCCGCCTCATAGCCTATCGACTGGTAGATGATCTTGCCTTCCTGGTCGATCAGCACATTACGCGGAATTTGCGATTCGGCAAATAGCGAAAATACCTCGCGTTTCAAGTCTGGAAATATCGGAAAAGTATAACCAGTGTTAGCGATAAACGGATCAAGTTTATCCCAACCTTCTTCACGAGCCAGCACCATTACATAAAAATCATCCCTTTTCGACCATTTATCCCAGACCTCGGCTTGCAAACGCGGAAGCTCTGCACGGCACGGCGGACACCAGGTTGCGAAAAAGTTGATCAGCACCACTTTGCCACGCAAAGAGTCTATAGAAACGGTCTGCCCTTGTTTATTTTTCACCACAAAAGACGGCACCACCTGTTGCAATCCGACCTTCCATTCCTGTGCGCTAGCTACACCAAGTGCCAAACATAAGCAGATTAATAGCAATCCTTTTTTCATTTTATTTTTTTTAACCAGTTAAACATTTCAGCAGACCATTTTCGCTCATCCGTTTTATTCAGCAGGCCAAAACCATGTCCACCCGCTTGGTATAAAAATACCGCGCCGGGCACTTTTGCCTTATCCAAAGCCGCTTTATAGCGCTGGGTGTTGGCCAGTATGACAGCATTGTCATCTTCTGCATGAACCAAAAAAGTAGGCGGCGTTTTTTTTGAAACCTGCTTTTCCAACGAAAAATAGTCTTCATCGGCCGCTGATGGATTTTCACCAAGCAGATTTTTTTTCGATCCCTGGTGCGTAATGCCCTCTTCCATCGAAATCACGGGATATACCAAGACCGAAAAATCTGGTCGGATTTTTACGGCAGCCTTATTATCAATTTTCAGGTCGTCAAAGTGGTTCGATAACGACGCTGCGAGATGCCCTCCAGCCGAAAAACCCAATACGCCAACCTTATTAAATTGATAATGCTCGCCAATATATTGCATAGCACGCTGCGCATCTTGCAAAGGACCGATCTTGCGATCGAGCATCGTTTCCTCTTTAGGCAGTCTATAGTACAACACAAAGGCACTATAGCCATGCTCGTTAAACTCTTTAGCCACCTCATGCCCTTCGTGATTAATAGCCACATGCTGATATCCGCCACCAGGAATAATTAAAACAGCATCTTTTGCGCCTTTAACATCATAGAGGTAAAGCATTGGAATATTTTCCTGCCCTAGCGCCTCCGCACTTTTCGTCGCATTCGGAATTTCGGCGTATAGCGCAGCTTTTTCTTGCGCTAACGTGTAATAATTGAGTAAAACCACAAACAGGACCGTATAGATAAGTTTCATATTATTGATTAGCCACAATTAAAAGGTCAAGGTCTTTGGACGGCAGGTTAAACTTGTCGGCCATATCCTTGTTGGTTAACATACCTTGGTACAGGTATATCGCACTACGTATACACTTATCTGCCCAGATCATGTTGTTCATCCCGCCACTTTCTCCAATCTGCAACAACAGCGGCGTGAAAATATTGGTCAGTGCGTACGTCGCTGTTCGCGCTACGCGTGAAGCAATATTAGGCACACAGTAGTGAATTACATCGTATTTCCGAAACACAGGCTTGTCGTGCGTCGTCACCTCCGATGTTTCGAAACAACCACCCTGATCGATGCTCACATCGATCAACACGGAATTTGGTTTCATTTTCGAAACCGTATCTTCCGAGATAATACAGGGCGATCGGCCATTGGTGGCGCGTACAGCTCCGATCACCACATCACAAGATCGCACAGCTTTGTTCAACACAATCGGCTGGATAACCGAGGTAAACACGCGGCTGCCGACATTATTTTGCAATCGACGTAAGCGGTAAACGGAGCTGTCAAACACTTTTACCTGCGCGCCCAGCGCTATAGCCGTTCGTGCAGCATATTCACCCACCGTGCCCGCACCAATGATCACCATTTCGGTGGGCGGCACGCCGGTAACTCCGCCCAACATCAATCCCTTACCGTCAAATATATTACTGAGGTACTCTGCCGCAATCAACACCGATGTTGCACCCACGATTTCACTCATTGCTCGCACCACGGTTAGGTGCCCACCTTCATCTTTTAAATATTCATAAGAAAGTGCGGTTATTTGCTTGCGGGTAAGGGCTTGCAACACGCTTAGCTCCATCAATGAGGGTTGATGTGACGACATCAGTACCTGTTTATTTTTCATCAGGCCGACTTCTTCCAAGGTTGGGCTCGCGATCTTGATGATAATATCGCATTGAAAAACCTCTTGCTTATCGTGGCTGATACGGGCGCCTTGTTCGCTGTAATGCCGGTCCAGAAAGTTAGATTCTTCGCCGGCCCCCGCTTCGATAACCACTTCATGCCCATACTCGACTAGCAAGGCCACAGAAAGTGGCGTTAATGGAATGCGCTTTTCCTGAAAAGAAATTTCCTTCGGAACGCCTATTTTTAGCGTATTACGGCTTTTACCGATACTCGCTAACGCTTCCTGCGTTTGAAAGATAGCGTTATGGGCAATTTTAGATATATCGTTCATGCGGTAAGTCCCATCCAATTTTAAGCTAGTGAATTTAAATATTATTATTGATATTCAAGTATAGCGAAGCTTAAATCCGATTTATTTTTATAATTTTACCTAGGTTCAACACCATGTTAATGCAAAAATTACCCATTTTCAATCAGATCGGCATTGTCCCTAGGTGGGCTATTTTTCTTTTCGACCTTTCGATTACCGCGATCGCTTTTATTTTTTCTTACGCGCTTTTTTATTCGTTTAACCTAAACGCTTTTGCGCGTATCGATTTTGCGATCGAAATGCTGTACTGTTTAACGATTACATCTTTTTCCTTTCTCGTTTTTAAACTGTATTCGGGCATTGTGCGCTACACCAGTGCGGTAGATTCTATCCGGATTTTATCGACCATTCTATTTAATATTATTATTCTGTTTGGAATTAAGCTTACGTTCATTGCCTTACATATCCCGTCGATACTGCCGACTAATATGATCATCATCTATAGTCTGTTTGCTTTCACAGGACTGACAACGTACAGAACGCTGATCAAAATTGTTTTTCAGTACAACAAAACCAAGACTTCGGACAAGCAAAACGTGGTTGTATATGGTGCCGGCGATCTGGGCATTGCCGTAAAACGTACGTTTGATCATGACCTGAAGTCCAACAAATTTATCATTGCCTATATTGATGATCACGAAAGCAAAATCGGTAAATATATTGATGGCGTTAAGATTTATAGTTCTAAAAACCTCGACAAACTCATTGATAAACTGGCTATCGACGAGTTAATTTTCGCTTCCCACAAGGTAGATCCCGAAAAAAAAGATGCCGTTATTGATATTTGTCTGGAGCGCAATGTAAATGTACTGACGCTTCCGCCCGTTAGCGAGATTATCAACGGCACGTTATCGCCCAATCAGATTAAGAAGATTAAGATTGAAGATCTGCTGGAGCGGGCACCTATTACCTTATCGCACGATAATATCCGTGATCAGCTGGAAGGAAAGCGCATTTTGGTGACTGGCGCGGCCGGATCAATTGGTAGCGAAATCGCGAAACAGCTTGGCCGATTCAATCCGCAATTGATCATCTTGTGCGACCAGGCGGAATCGCCATTGCATAACTTACACCTTGATTTGCAGGAACACTTTCGCAATCAGTCTTACCATTCTTTTATTGCCGACGTTAAAAACGAAGAGCGTATGCGTATTCTTTTTGAAACGTTCAAACCGCAATACGTTTATCATGCTGCAGCTTATAAACACGTGCCAATGATGGAAAATCATCCGATCGAGGGCGTACGTACCAATGTGTTTGGCACGTTTACGCTGGCTAATCTTGCGGTGGAGTTTAAGGTGTCCAAATTCGTTTTCGTATCTACCGATAAGGCGGTAAACCCGACCAATGTGATGGGCGCTACCAAGCGTATTGCAGAAATGTACGTACAGTCGTTGAACAATCGCATTATGGCGACCGATGATGCTATCCGTACGCGCTTTATTACCACGAGATTTGGCAATGTACTTGGTTCCAACGGTTCAGTTATACCGCGATTTAAGGAGCAGATCGAAAAAGGCGGTCCGCTCACGGTCACGCATCCTGACATTACGCGTTATTTTATGACCATCCCCGAAGCCTGCCAGCTTGTTGTTGAAGCCGGCTGTATGGGACAAGGGGGCGAGATTTTTGTTTTCGATATGGGTAAGTCGGTTAAAATCGTTGATCTGGCAGAAAAGATGATCAAACTATCCGGTTTTGCGCCATATACCGAGATCGACATTAAGTTTACCGGTTTAAGGCCTGGTGAAAAGCTGTACGAAGAATTGTTGAATGATCTGGAAAATACCATGCCTACGCATCACCAGAAAATCATGATTGCGAAGGTACGCGAAAACAATTTTGACCTCGTGGGCGATCAAATCAAATTGCTGTTTGAACAAACCAAAACGAACAACAATATGGATGTGGTGCGACAGATGAAAGCTATCGTTCCAGAATTCAAAAGTCAAAATTCCGTTTATGAGCAGCTCGATAAAGAGATTTCGGCTTCAACTAACTGATATCAAGCGGAGATTTTTTATTATTACTTGCAATAAACGTTTAAAAGTGTAATTTTGCGTTCCATATTTATTATACGATAATAACAGATGTCAAACACAAATGTAAATCCAACAGGGCCTAAAAAAACATCAGGTTCATTCTTTCAGGACAATCAAAAAAGCATAACCTTCATTGTTGGCGGTATCATCGTTTTGATATTGTTGTATTTAGGTTATCAACGATTATATTTAGCTCCTCGTGCAGAGAAAGCCTCCAATGCCATCTACAAAGCGGAAGAATATGCCATGATTGATTCCTTGCAGGCCAAAGCTATCAACGGCGACGGATCTTTCTTAGGATTTAAAGAAATTGCGGACGAGTATTCGAATACCAAATCAGCTAATATCGCTAATGCTTACTTAGGCGGTTTATATTTACGTCAAGGCAATTTTCAGGAAGCTATCAAGTATTTGCAAAAATATTCTGATACGGGTAGTGAAGTTTTGGATCCACTTGTTACCGGCTTAATCGGTGATGCCTTTTCGGAATCCAAAGATTACAAAGCAGCTGCAGACTACTACAAGAAAGCCGCAGATAAAGGTAAAAATACCTATACTACACCATTGTTCTTGAAAAAACTTGGTTTGGTTTACGAAGCATTGGAAGACTTTAAAGGTGCAGAAAAAGCTTATCAGACGATCAAATCTGATTATCCAGAAAGCGCGGAAGCCAATATGATCGATGGTCCGTTAGCTCGTGTACAAGCGAAACTATAGGCTACACGCCCTATAAAATACCCAAAGGCTGCTTATTTTCTAAAGCAGCCTTTTTTATTTATCTTTGCCTCCATGTCAAGTAGTTTGAAAAATCTATCCGACTTTTCCCATTTGGAAGTTGGTCATGCAGCGGGTTTAAAGGTCGCTATCGTCGTTGCGCAGTGGAATGCACAGATTACCGGAGCATTATTGGATGGCGCCGTAAACGGGTTGCTACAGCACGGTGCGCAGGAGCACGATATTGAGGTTGTTCAAGTGCCGGGCAGCTACGAACTTATTTCCGGTGCTGATATCATCCTGCGTGATGAAAGTTTTGACGCCGTTATTTGTTTAGGCTGTGTTATCCAAGGCGAAACCAGGCATTTCGATTTTATTTGTGATGCTGTAGGTCATGGCATTGCTAATGTCGCCCTTAAGTACAATAAGCCCGTTATTTTCGGTGTATTAACAACAGATAACGAGGAGCAAGCGCTAGATCGCGCCGGCGGCAAACATGGTAATAAAGGCGAAGAAGCTGCTATCACAGCGATTCAGATGGCTCTTATAAGCCATAAATATCGTTAATATCGTCTTAAAAAATAGTATAGGTATGAAACGTCTATTTATCGTACTTCTGGGAACACTTTTTGTGAGTTCCCTACTCCTTTCCTCTTGTTCTTCACAAAAGCAGTGCGCGGCTTATAGCACCTATCCTAAGAAGAAAAGCAGAACAAGATAATCAGTATTTTTTAATGGAATTGCCCGCCTTATGTACAAGGTGGGCTATATATTCCCACGAATATCATAAAGCGTAAACAATATGAAAACATTTCTAACGGCCGTAGTTTTAAGCCTCCTTTTGGTTCATGGCGAACAAGCAACTGCGCAAGCTAACCAAGAATCAGTTTCCATATTATGGAAAGGTATCGGCGGAAAAACGCGCTGGGACAATACTAACTATATCTTATTTACGGCTACAGGCAATGAGTCTAAGCACCTGCAAAACGGCCGTAAATTCCTGATTAATAAACAGTCTGGCCAGGTGCGCTTTGAAGGAAAAGTTGATAACGGCGACAATATCGTTGCCCTTTTCAATTTCAAAACGCAGAAAATTCTGCGCCTTTTCAGTAATGGTGTCGAGAGCAAAACGGCGACAGAGGAAGTAAACGAATACTTTGCTAAAATCCATGAGCAGTTTAAAAAAGATGCCACATTTCTTTTTCTGCCTACGTTGATCGATAAACCCGAAACCAGAACGGGCAAGTCTGTCGCCAAAATTGTCAATGCGGAGAAACTACAGTCGGTACCATTTCAGTTAAAAGACAACAGCCTCGCGGGCGAAGTATTGTTTAACGTGGAAACGGGGTATATCAAACAATTGGTAGACCGCGAAGGGAATGAATTTTATGTAAATGGCTATAAAGATATTGGTGGTGGTGTTTTCCTCCCTACCACATTCAAAAGCATGGATAGCCAAAACAAAAGCACCTCTTTTACTACGGTAGCTGCATTTACCGAAATGGAAGATGCTAAATTTTCTAATCTATAAAAACGACATACTATGAGCTGGAGCCCTTTATCTTCTTTAGCACAACTGCAAGCCTTAGCCGCTGAAAATCGTCCTTTTGTTGTGTTCAAACATAGCACCCGTTGCTCGGTGAGCAGCATGGCAAAACGCAACCTGGAGTTTGATTTTAATACCTTACCGGCAGATTTTCCGATCTATTACCTCGATTTGATCAGCCTGCGCGAGATCTCGAATTTTATCGCAGATCAATGGAATATTAGACATGAATCACCACAATTACTGGTGTTACAGGGTGATTCATGCCTTTATCACGCTTCACACCAAGATATTGACTTGGGCGAAGCACTTGCCGTTATTTCTTAATAACGGCAAGCGTACCGCTTCTACCGCTATCGTCTAACACGACAAAGCTGATCGTCTGCCCCGCCTGCACCTTAATTGGTGCCGTATATTGCGCGCTTTCCAGCGTCGGTTTTGTGCCGTCGGTGGTATAATAGATCGGGAAACCCGGATATTCCACGTTGGCATGTAGGTTACCGTTTATTTCCTTCACGCCGACTGCCGGCAGTCTAAACTTAACCGATCCTGCAATCTTTGGCAATTCTTCCAAGCTAATTTTATTCAACAGTTCACTATAATCTTTATCAAAGCTTTTGATGTCAAACCTGGCAACATCCTCATACGCTTTGCGTGGTGCCCAAGCGCGTTCTGCTAAGGAGAACAGACGCGGGAAAACCATATAATCCAGTCGATCTTCGTTTACTACCGTTTCTGCCCATAAGCCCCCTTTTATACCCAGCAGGTTTGATTTTCCTTTTTCGTTCAGGCGCACCTTATCATTGAAATGCCCCTTTTCAAACTTCGCTCCATTGATGCTGTATGCTATCGAAGAAAAGAAGTGTTCCGGCAGAAAAGTGTAAGATTGATACAGATCTGCATACGATGCCCACTTTAAGCCTGGCTCTTCGAAATTCGTATCCCAGGCCATATCGAAATAATTGTTGTTCGCACTGATGTACACCGTCGGATAGCCCGCATTCGCCAGTTTATAAGCAAGATCTTCTTGTCCGGCACCAATCAGGTTATTCCACACATCCAGCTGTATATTAGCCGTAGCAAGTGCGTGATTAACTTCCATCCCCTTTCCTTTATTTACCATGCCCATCTCTTCCCAGCCGGCCAGCTGCAAGCCTTTATTCTGGCAAAGCTGGTTTACCTTGTCAATGTAATACGGCCATACTTCGTATACCGATTGCATTTTCTCTGTCGCCATCAGGGCTTTAATTTTCGGTGATTTCTCCCAAGCACCATTAGGCACCTCGTCGCCACCCAGCGAGACTTTTTTCAACTCCAAACCCGCCTCTGTGTACATGCTCTTAAACTCATCGAGCACGACCGAGATAAATGAATAGACAGACGGCAGCGCTACATTCATCACATTATCATTCCAGTATTGCGCCGAGCTGTATACCGATTTGTCGTCAAAATCATGCAGCAAGTACCGCTCCGCTTCTGCCTTGTTTCCTGCCGCCATAAACTTATTGTAGCGCGCTTCCATCGCTTTTATCGAAGCGCGGGCATGCCCCGGGGTTTCTATTTCCGGCACAACGGTGATATGCTTCTGCTTCGCGTAACGTAGAATTTCTACAAAGTCTGCCCGCGTCAAAAAATGTGTCGAGGTTTGTTTCGTGCCTGATCCATAGGAAGGCTGTATCTGCTGCCCCTCGCCAAAGTTCGGTCCGCGGTTGGCGCCCACGGCTGTCAGTTCAGGCAATGCCGCGATCTCGATACGCCATCCTTCATCATCTATAAAATGAAAGTGAAAGGTATTTAGCTTGTAGCGTGATAACAAGTCAATGTATTTCAGGATGGTCGCTTTATCTTTAAAATTTCTCGAAATGTCGAGCATAAAGCCTCTATAGGCAAAACGCGGCTCGTCTTTGATATCCAGCACCGGCAGGCGTAATGTGCCACCTTTAAATGCTGCCGGTTTTATGAGGGAGCGCAGCGATTGCACGGCATAAAATGTACCTGCATCTTCGCTTGCTTCGATTGTAATACCATCCGCTGTGATGCGCAATGCATAGGCTTCTTTTCCAAGTCCCGTTACTTTGCGTATTTTCACTAACGCATCCTTTTCATCCACCCCTTCGAATGCGAGTTGACTAAAGTCTCCCGAAAAATCAACGAGGTTTGCAGCTTCAGCGCGAAAGGCAGGGTCTACCCAGTAAGACAGCTTTTGGCTTATTGTTAAATACCCTGACCCTGTTTTTACAGACATCGGCGTAGGCAAAATAGCCTTAACGTCGGTTGAGCGCTGGCGGCTTTCGTTTTTGTCGTACAAAGTTGCCCAATAAGCGCTTTGATCGCTGTCATTTAGCGTCAGTGCTGTTGCCTGTAAGGATAACGGCTGCACACTGCCTGTATTTGCTCTGTCCTGAAAATAAAATCCATTGGGAATGTTGGAGGTGTTTAAAATGGGATATTTGGAGCTGTAATAGATGACCAATGAATCGTTGGCGGCAATGTTTGTCCCTTCTTCGAAGCGGATACGGAATAGGTTACCGTTTTCATTGGAAATTTCGTACCCATCGGCTTTGCGCTCTTCAACGGGAAAGATCGCGTTAAACCATAGATCTTTGGCTTGTAAATCGAAGGCGTTAGATCCTGTATTTTTTAGCACCAGCGCTAGCGCCAGATTGTCTTTTCCGTTATACGATGCTGCTTTTTTCCAGTGCAACGTTACTGGCGAGCTATTTATTTGTGCGGCTACCGGCATACATGTGGCGACCATACAAGCGGAAGCTATCCAGCTGGCTATTCCATTTTTTAGTTTCATGTGTTGTGTGTTCAGTTGTTTATGCTTTTTAAAAATACCGCATTTTTTTTATAAAAACTTTTTTTTGAAAATATTTTGGATAATTAATAATCCTTTCTATATTTGCACACCGAAACACAAAAAGGCCCGTTCGTCTAGGGGTTAGGACGCAAGATTTTCATTCTTGAAACAGGGGTTCGATTCCCCTACGGGCTACAGAAATCAAAGTCAAAACATACAAAAGCCTGCAAACACAACGTTTGCAGGCTTTTTGTTTTTTACGGCATATC
>JAAIGF010382429.1_pt1 | contig 10384 bp, 9 predicted proteins | sample 6487441 | NCBI WGS metagenome assembly JAAIGF01 (sample SAMN13974129, study PRJNA590717) | phyllosphere metagenome | biome: pepper field; feature: multiple bacterial spot infested pepper fields; material: pepper leaves; isolation source: leaves from pepper fields | host: Capsicum annuum ...
ACGGGTGTCGTGGCGGCGACGCTGGCGACCCGGCATCCGGGACTGCGGATCGTCGCGTGCGATCAGTCCGCCGCGGCCGTCGCCTCCGCCCGCGCGACGGTCGCCGCCAACGGCGTGGCCGATCGGGTCGAGGTCGTCCGCGACGACATGCTCGGCACGCGGACCGACGCGTCCGCCTCGTTCATCGCGCTCAATCCGCCGTTCCACGTCGGGGCGACGGTGACCCAGAGCATCGCGCCGCGCCTGTTCGCGGACGCGTCGCGCGTGCTGCGGCCGGGGGGCGAGCTGTGGACCGTCTGGAACTCGGCGCTGCAGTACCGCCCCGTGCTCGAGCGCACGGTCGGGCCGACGCGTCAGGTGGCGCGCACCGCCAAATTCACCGTGACGGTGTCGACCGCACGCTGATCGCGGTCAGCCCTTGCCGCCAGGCGGACCCACCACCAGCAGAACGACGAAGATGAGCGCGACGGCCAGCGCGATCAGCAGTCCCAGCACCCACGGTCGGCGCAAGAAGAAACGCAGCACACGGTCCAACGGCCGTCGGTCGCGCGGGTCCGCGGTCTGCTCGAGACGCCAAGCACCGCGCAGACGTCCGCTGCGGTGCAGCCAGATCTCCGTCGGGATCGTGGCGTACGGGATGACGGCACTGCCCACGGCGACCACGGTCGGGCCGATCCCCCACCGCTGATTCAGCGCCACGAGAACCGCCGTCGCCCCGTACGCGAGGAACACGAGTCCGTGGATGCCGCCTCCGATCGTCACCGCGATCGACAGATCGGCGACCGCGCGGAGGATGAGCCCGCCGATCAACAGGGTCCACGAGATCGCCTCGGCGATCGCGAGCGTACGGAACAGGGCCAGCGGCGTGCGGAACACGTCTCTCCTCGGGCGGGTCGGGGCTTCCCACCCTACGGAAGCGTCACGCGCCGCCGTGGGCGCACGTCTCGACGTCGAATCACAGCCCCGCAGCCGTGCTCACTCCTGCGGCTGGTCGTCGTCCTCCAACGTCGGGTCGGACTTCGGGCCCTCCGCCGCCGTCGACGTGTCGGGCTCGGGGCCCGGCTCGATCGGGTCCTTCTCCCGCTCGGCATCCATCGCTCCACTCCATCAGAACGACACCCGGATGCCACGGCCTTGACGTCCGGCCCGGCGTCGGTCAGACGGCGCTCGAACGTCAAGCGGCTACCGTGGACCGCGACCGGGCGCGGACCGCACGGGCGCGCGCGGCGACGGTCGTAGAGTGGACGGGTGGCGGAATCCCGGGGACGCGTGTGGACCGGCGTCCTCCGTGTCGGACCGCATCGCGGCGACCACCGCGTGGCCCTCCGCGCCGCCATCAGCGTCGCCGTCCCGCTCGTCGTCCTCATGCTGATCGGCCGGCTCGACCTCAGCGTCTACGCGAGCTTCGGCGCCTTCGCCGCGCTCTACGGGCGACTCGATCCATTCCGCACGAGGCTCGGCATGCAGGCGACCGCGGGCGCCGTGCTGCTGGCGTGCATGCTTCTGGGGACGGGGCTGTCCGCCCTCGCGGTTCCCGCCCTCGTCGCCGTCGCGACGATCGCCGCCGTCGCCGCCGCCGTGACGCTCCTCGCGTATCGCGCGCAATGGCATCCGCCCGGCGCGCTCTTCGCGGTCTTCGCCGTCGGGGCGTGCGCGAGCTTCCCCGCCCGCCCCGGAGCGTTCGCGGCGGTGGTGATCGTCGGGCTGGCGAGCGTGCTGTGGAGCCTGCTCGTCACGACCGCGTTCGCCCTCGCGCGCCGCGACGTCGCCGAACGGAGCGAGAAACCGCGACTGACGATCGGCTCGGTCGCGTGGGAGATGACGCTCACCGTCGGCATCGCGGCCCTGCTCGCCGGCGCCGCGGGGCTGCTGCTGATCGGCACCCACTGGTATTGGGCGGTCGTCGGCGCGGTGGCCGCGGTCGGCGGCGCGCACGTCACCGCGCGGCTCATCCGCGGCGTGCAGCGCTTGGCCGGCACGCTCCTCGGCGTGCTCGTCGCCGCGGGGCTGCTCGCCCTGCACATGCCCGCGTGGCTCGTGATCGTCGTGGCCGTCCTGCTGCAGGCGGGCGCCGAGCTCTTCGTCGGCCGCAACTACGGGATCGCCATGATCTTCATCACCCCGCTCGCCCTGCTCATGGTCTCGCTGGCCTCGCCCGTGTCGCCCGACCTGCTCCTGCGCGACCGCGTGCTCGAGACGGTCATCGGGGTGGCCGTCGGCACGGTCGTCGCCATCGTGTCGGCGATCATGCGGCGGCGCTCGTCGGGCCGGCGCGCGTGAGCCTCCGGGTGGTCGTCGCCCCCGACAGCTTCAAGGGCACGCTCACGGCGGTCGAGGTCGTGGATGCCATCGCCGCCGGCATTCACCGGGTCGTCCCCGACGCCGAGGTCGTGCGCGTACCGATGGCGGACGGAGGCGAAGGCCTCGTCGACGCGGTGGAGGCGGCCGGCTTCTCGCGTCGCACGCTCACCGTCGCGGGGCCGCTCGGGGCACCGGTCGTCGCGGAGTGGGCCCTACGGGACGCGGTCGCGGTCGTCGAGATGGCGCAGGCGAGCGGCCTGCCGCTCGTGACACCGACCCCTCGGACCGCGCTCGAAGCCGACACGTCCGGCACCGGCGAGCTGATCGCCGCGGCGCTCGACGCCGGCGCCACCCGCATCGTGCTCGGCATCGGCGGGTCGGCGACGACCGACGCCGGCGCGGGTGCGCTCCGCACGCTCGGCGCGGTGTTCCGCGACGCGCGCGGCGACGCCGTGACGGGTGGCGGCGGATCTCTCGTCGACGTCGCATCGATCGACCTCGCCTCCCTCGACCCCCGGCTCGCGCGCGCCGAGATCGTCCTCTGCTCCGATGTGGCGAATCCGTTCAGCGGGCCCGCCGGGGCGGCGCACGTCTTCGCGCCGCAGAAAGGGGCGGACGCCGCCGCCGTCGCGCTCCTGGACCGCGGCCTCGTCGCCGTCGCCGCGGCCGTGCGGGCGGCATCCGGGATCGATCTGATCGCCGCCGGGTGGGGCGGCTCGGGCGGCGGGATCGCGGGAACCTTCTCGGCCCTGCTCGGCGCACGACCGGCGTCGGGCGTCGATCTCGTCGCCGACCTCGTCGACCTCGACGCGCGACTGTCGGGCGCCGACCTCGTGATCGTCGGGGAGGGGTCGCTGGACGCGCAGTCGCTGCTGGGGAAGGCTCCCGTCGGCGTCGCGAGACGGGCCGTCGCCCACGGCGTCGCGGTCGTCGCTGTCGCCGGCCGACGCGGTGTGCCGCTCGCCGAACTCGCGGCCCACGGCATCCACGATGCCGCGACCGCCGTCGAGGCGGCGGGCAGCGTCGAGGCGGCTCTTCGCGAGCCGGCGCGGTGGGCGGCTGCGGCGGCAGAGACCGTCGCGCGCCGCTGGATCACCCTCCGGTAGCGCGCCCGCTTCGGCCCGCTCTGGTCGCCGAGCCGGTGCGGGACCGGAAGGATAGTCTGTGCCGATGATCGCGCCCTACCCTTCCCGGGACGCCATCGACCCCGCGCTCGTGCGGATCCTGCTCGCCGAGCAGGTCCCCCGGTGGGCGAACCTGCCGATCACCCCCGTCCCTCACGCCGGAAACGACCACCGCACCTTCCGCGTCGGCGAGAGGATGATCGCGCGTCTGCCCGCCGACATCGACTACGTGCCGCAGGTGCGCAAAGAGCAGGAATGGTTGCCGCGCCTCGCGCCCGGGCTGCCGCTGCCCATCCCGACCCTGCTCCACCGGGGAGAGGCGAGCGCGTCCTTCCCCGCCCCGTGGTCGGTCTACGGCTGGATCGACGGCCGCCGGCCCGATCCGCAACGTCTGAGCGACGACACCGCGTTCGCCGAAGACCTGGCGTCGTTCCTGGTCGCCCTCCGCCGATCGGATGCCGCCGACGGTCCTGCGCCCGGACTGCACAGCGCGTTCCGCGGCGGCGACGTGGCGCAGTGGGACGAGCAGGTGCAGCGTCGTTTCCCTTTGCTGAGCGACACCGACGGCGACCGCGCCCGCGGGATCTGGCGCGACGCCCTCGACGCCGGCTTCGACGACCGACCGGTGTGGGTGCACGGCGACGTCGCGATCGGCAACCTGCTGGTCGACGCCGACCACCGATTGCGCGCGGTGATCGACTTCGGGTGTTCCGCGGTCGGAGACCCGGCGTGCGACACCGTGATCCGCTGGACGCGCTTTCGCGGCGATGCCCGCCGACGCTTCCGCGCGACGCTCGACGTCGACGAAGCCGCGTGGGCGCGCGGTGCCGGCTGGACCCTGTGGAAGGGCCTCATCATGCTGACGAACGTGACTCCGGGCGAGAAGGAGTTCGCCCGGCACGTCCTCGCGGAGGTCGTGGCGGGGTGATCGCCCCGGGCTCTCCCCCGCGCCCCTGGACCCGTCGCAGGGCCGGCCGGCACCACCGGCCCGGCCCCTCCATCGAACCCACCCCGCGCGCGAGGCGGCGTCAGGCGTCGAGCACCGCCGCGGAGTGCTCGACGTCGGCCGTCGACGTCGACCCGAGGAGGTCCGCCAAGCGCCGCGCCCCGCGCACGGCGATCGCGACGCTCGTCAGCGTCGGGTTCATCGTGTTCGCCGTCGGGATCAGGGCGTTGCCGCCGACGACGAGGTTCTCGAAGCCCCACACGCGCGAGAACGGGTCGGCCACCGAGACGGCCGGATCGGTTCCGGCCCGCATCGTGCCCATGTAGTGCAGGCTCGAGCCGAACGGCAGCAGGCGCGGCTCGGCGAGGAAGGTGCCGAGGGCGCGCCCGGCCCGGCGCAGTCGCTCGGTCGCTTCGGCGATCTCACGCTCCTCGTCGGCGTCGAGGGCGTACTCGATGGTGAAGTTCGGCAGCCCGCGGTAGTCCAGCTCGTCGTCGCGGAAACGCACGCCGTCCTCGACGCGGGGGAACTTGCGCACGCCGTAGCCCATGTTGACGTACCCCCAGCGGTTGCCGACGGCCGGGTGGTCGGTCGGAAGCGGGAAGGGCGGGTTCTCGGCGTACATGATCTGCGCGGAGTACGGGTGGCCGGGCTCGGAGAAGGGGATGCGGTTGACCGCGGCCACCGGGTCGGCAGGGTTCTTCGCGCGCCGCGCGAGCTCCGCCGCCAGCTCGTCGTCCGAGACGAGAGCGCTCATCCGATCCGCGTCGAGGGCGATCGGGGCGATCACGACGTGATGCTCGGTGAGGTAGCGCCCGAGAGGCGCGGGACGGATGCCGGAGGCCCACAGCAGCTGCGGGGAGCGGAACGCGTCGGCCGCGACGACCACCGCATCCGCCTCGACGAACGACTGCTCATTCGTCCGCAGGTCCTCCACGACGAGGCCGCGCACCCGCGTGCCGTCGTGCTCGATCCGGCGGACGAGCGTGAGATCGCGCAGCTCGAACCGCTCGGCGGTGTCGGTTCCGGGCTCGATGAGCGGCCCCAGCACCGTGTCGGCGCCGGCCCAGCGCATCGTGCCGTCCGGCTGCGGATCGCCCGCCACGGGGAGTGTGCTCACGCCGTAGCCCTCGGGGAGCTCGGCGCCGAACTCCTCGTCGAGCAGCGTGCGGATCGCGGCTCCGACCGGCGAGTCCGAGAACGCCGCGCTCTGCTTGTGCAGCAGGCCCTCGGCGGCGGAGATCAGCTCCTCCCAGTCGTCGTCGGCGATGAAGTCGAGCTTCTCGCTGAAGCCCGGGCGCGGGATGGCGCACGTCCAGTGCGCGCCCTGACCTCCGACGTTGGTCGCCGCCGCCGCCGCCGGGAAGTCCGCGGTGTGCGCGGCGCCTTCGCCGCCGAAGTCGAGCAGGTGGGTTCCCTGGCGGGCGGTGAACATCCCCTCGACGACCGCTCCCGCCGGAATGCCGAGCGACGCCCGGAACTCCCCGGCCTGCGGTCCCTGCGAGCGCTCGCGGGCACGGGCCTTCTCGTCGGGGTCGACGATGTTGCGGACGCTCTCGCCCGGGCGCTCGGTGACCTGCGGCCCCGCCTCGAACATGACGACCCGGGCGCCGGGCAGAGCCTCCAGCAACAGCCGCGCGTACGTGGCGCCGATCGGGCCGCTGCCGACGACGGCGACGGTGGGGGTGCCGCTCATGATTTCTCCTTCAGGGTTCTGGGAATGGGCGCGCAGGGGATCAGACCGGTTGCCGGTCGGCGGGCTGCGCGACCGGCGGCGCCATCTCGTCCGACAGACGTTCCGCGGGCAGCAGCAGCGCGATGACGACCCCGCACGCGTAGACGAGCGCGAGCCCGAGGAAGACGGGCGCGAACACGTCGTGGTAGACGAGACCGACCTCCTCCTGCACGGCTGCGGGCGTCGACCGGACCACCGCGGGCGTGAGGGTGGCGGCATCCAGTCCCGCGGGAAGTGCCGCGGCGACGGAGAAGCCGATGACCCCTCCGACGACCGCTGTCCCGACCGCTGCTCCCACCTGTCGGACGAGGTTCGTCGTGGCGGTGACCGCGCCGAGGTCGTCGTGGGACGCCGCACTCTGCACGACCGCGAAGATGAGGTTCGTGAAGGCTCCCGTGCCGATGCCGACGGCGGCCATGACCGCCATCGGCGCCCACAGCGGCACTCCCGGGGGAAGCAACGCCATCGTGAGGAGCCCGGCCGCGGCCAGCGCGGTCCCCGTCACCGGGTAGAGCCGGTACCGGCCCGAACGGCTGACCAGCCACCCGGTGAGCAGGCTGCTGACGAGCATGCCCAGCACGGTCGCGACGGGCACGAGACCCGAGACCGTCGCGCTCGTGCGGTAAGCCATCTGCACGTAGGTCGGGATGTAGGCGACCACTGAGAACAGGCCCGCCCCGACGACGAGCGAGAGTCCGAGGCAGACGAGGATCGTGCGGTTACGCAGAATCCGAGGGGGAAGGATGGGGGCTGCGGCCCGACGCTCAATCGTGACGAGAGCCAGGATGCCGGCGACCGCCACCACCGCGCAGACGATCGCCACGGGGCGCAGGGCGTCGTCACCGATCCAGGTGACCGCGAGGATGAGCGCCAGGAGCGAGCCGGTGAAGACGAGCGAGCCCGCCACGTCGAAGCGCGGGTGTGCGCCTCCCGGCAGGCGCGGTACCGCCGTGAGCGCGAGGACGAGCGCCACGATGCCCACGGGGATGTTGATCCAGAACACCCAGGGCCAGCTGGAGTAGTCGGTGATGACCCCGCCGACCACCGGGCCGACGACGATCGCGACCGGGAAGGCCGCACCGATCACGGCCATGTAGCGCGGACGCTGCCGCGGGCTCGTGACCCGGGCGACGATGGTCTGCGACATCAGCTGCAGGCCCGCAGAGCCGAGGCCCTGCAGCACCCGTGCGGCGATCAGCCACCCCAGATCGGGCGCGAACCCGCACGCGAGCGAGGCGACGAGGAAGAGGACGAGCGAGACGACGAAGACCCGGCGTGGGCCGACGACGTCGCCGAGCTTGCCGAGGACGGGGAGCATCACGGTGGCGGCGAGCGTGTAGCCGACCATGATCCAGCTCATGTGCTCGAGGGCGCCGAGGTCGCCGGCGATGGTGGCGAGAGACGTGGAGACGACGGTGTGATCGAGGGCGCCGAGGAACGACACCGCGAGCAGGGCCGCGACGAGGACGCGCACGCGCGTGGGAGAGAGAGTCATGCGTGGGGCGCCCGTACGACCGGGCGATCGACGCGACCGTATGTGCCGCTCCGGCTCCCTCACCGGGCGAACGGGCCCGCTGGGCCCCGACGTCCCCTCCATCATACCGGACTTATGTTGGTAATCAACTAAAGCACGCGTCGAGCGCGCGAGCGGATCCGCGCCGGAGCCACCGCGGGTGCGGCCACGCGCTCCCCCACGACATTGACGATCTCGCCGACGCCCTCGATCACCAGGCGCACCTCGTCGCCGGGCTCGAGCGGGCGGGGCTCGAGCGCGCCGCGACGACCCCAGAGCTCGCCGAGGCAGCCGCCGTTGCCGACCGTGCCCGAACCGAGCACGTCCCCCGGCACGACGACGGAGTTGCGCGCGGCGTAGGCGACGAGCTCGGGAAAGGGCCAGCCCATGTTCGACACGAGGTCGTGGCCGATGAGCTCGCCGTTCACGAACAGCTCCGCGCGCACGGCGAGGAAGCCGTCGGCGTCGAGGAAGGCGTCCAGCTCGTCGGCCGTGACGATCCACGGCCCGAGCGTCATCGCGAAGTCCTTGCCCTTCGCCGGCCCGAGCCGCACCCTCATCTCGCGGGACTGCAGGTCGCGGGCCGACCAGTCGTTCATCACGGTGTAGCCGAAGATGTGGGCGCCGGCCGTCTCGGTATCCAGATTCTCGCCGTCCGACCCGGGCACTGCGCCGATGATGACCGCGAGCTCGAGCTCGACGTCGAGGCGCTGCGTCTCGGGGATCGCGACGACCTCACCCGTCGCCCGCACGGTGTGCGGGTTCGTGAAGTAGAACGTCGGCGCCTCGTACCACTCCGGCACGACCTCGCTCTTGCCGTCGACCGACGCGCTCACGCCCTCGACGTGCTCCTCGAACGCCACGAAGTCGCGGATCGAGGCGGGCACGAGCGGGGCGAGCAGCCGGACCTCGGCCAGGGGGCGGGCCGCAGCACGGTCCCGGCGGTCGAACAGCGCCGACGCGGCTGAGAGACCCTGGGCGAGAACCTCGGCGACCCGCAGCCCGTCGGGGAACGGCACGACGACGTCTCCGTCGACGAACCCCTCGCCCACGTCGGCGCCGTCGGCCCAGCGCGCGATCCTCACGCGTGCACCCGCGTGCGCAGCAGCGCGGCGGCATTGGCCCCCAGGATGCCGGTGACCTCGGCATCCGGGAGTCCCGCGCCCCGCACGAAAGCGACGGGGTCGTCCAAACCCATGTCGAAGGGGAAGTCGCTGCCGAGCAGCACGCGGTCCGCACCCGCCGCCTCGACGAGCCAGCGGAGGGCCCGCTCGTCGTGCACGACGGTGTCGAACCAGATCTTCGACAGGTAGGACGATGGCGCCTGAGCGCACCCGTGCGCTTCGGGCCGCACCTTCCAGGCGCGATCGGATCGCCCGATCGCCGTCGGCAGGTATCCCCCGCCGTGCGCGACGACCAGACGCAGATTCCGATGCCGATCCAGCACGCCCGCGAAGATCACGTGCGAGAGCGCCACGGCGTTCTCGGTGGGCTGGCCGACCGTGTTCGACAGGTAGAACCGGTCGAGACGCTCGTCGAGCGAGCAGCCGAAGGGGTGCAGGAAGACCACGGCGCGCAGCTCTGCGGCGCGCGCCCAGAAGGGTTCCAGTCGCTCGTCGCTCAGGTCGACGTCGCCGGCGAACGACGAGATCTCGACGCCCACGAGGCCGCGCCCGAGCACGGCGTCGTCGAGCGCGTCGACGACAAGGTGCGGATGCTGAAGGGGGACGACCCCCAGACCGACGAGCCGGTCGGGCGCCTGGGCGACGTGGTCGGCGATGAGCCGGTTGGCCTCGCCCGAGACCCAGGTCGCGAGCCCCTCGTTCGCCCAGGGATAGAAGTGGTTCGGCGAGGGACTCACCCACTGCATGCCCACGCCCTGCGCGTCCATCGCCTCCAGGCGCGCGCGCACGTCGGTCAGACGCGGAAAGCGTTCGCCGATCATGCGGCCCGACGCCTGCAGACTCGCCAGGCCGTTTCTCTTCAGTTCGAGGTCGGCCGCCGCCTGCACCTCGTCGGGCACGCGGCGCTCCACCTCGGCGTGGAGGCCCGGCATGAGCAGATGCGCGTGGACGTCGATGACGTCGTGCCGCTCCGCGGAGGTCATGCGCGGGCCGCCGTCAACTGCGCGACGCCGAACATCAGGCCACCCATGTCGGCGTCGCGGACACCGTCGAGCTGCCACTGGCCGAGCTGTACCGAGGCGTCGACGATCGCCTTGGCGCGGTCGACGCGGCGGGCGTGGAAGTCGTCCCACAGCGACTGGTCCACGGCATCCCGGTTCACGAGAAGCTCGCTCAGCACGGCCGCGTCCTCGAGACCTTGCGCTGCGCCCTGGGCGATCGTGGGCGGGCAGCTGTGCGCGGCGTCGCCGATGACGACGGCGCGACCGCGGTTCCAGGGCGCCTCGACGAGGTGACGCGTGAACCAGGTGTAGTTGGCGTCAGCCCCGGCTTCGATGTCGGCGCGGATGTGGTTCCAGGGGCCGTCGTACGCGCGCGACTGCTCGACCATGATGCGGCGCGCGTCCTCGGGCGAGACCTGCGAACGGTCTTGCGCTGCCTCGACGAGGAAGGCGTACATGGTGTCGTCGCCGGTGGGAGTGTAGCCCGCGATGTACATGGGTCCGCCGTAGTACAGCTCGCTGCGGTCGACCTCGGGCGGCAGCGACACGAAGGTGCGCCAGATGCCCATGCCGGTCTGCTCAGGAGAGACGTGGATGCCGATCATCTCGCGCACCGCCGAGTGCAGGCCGTCGGCGCCGA
>JAAIGF010005366.1_pt1 | contig 10376 bp, 7 predicted proteins | sample 6487441 | NCBI WGS metagenome assembly JAAIGF01 (sample SAMN13974129, study PRJNA590717) | phyllosphere metagenome | biome: pepper field; feature: multiple bacterial spot infested pepper fields; material: pepper leaves; isolation source: leaves from pepper fields | host: Capsicum annuum ...
ATTATCATCCGCTTTGCTATGTGTGTCGCTAAGGATCAATCCTGCAAATAGCGTTGGAGCTATTTCATACGCGCGCAGCGCTATATACCCACCCATAGAAATACCGCAAACGATTACTTGATGCAACTCCATCTTTTTGATAAAAGCAAGGAGATCTTTTGCAAATAAGTCGATGGATAGAAAAGCATGTCCAGAAGTGGTATTGCCATGTCCACGCACATCAATAGCAATCCCGGTAGTGGCTGCGTCTAGTGCCTCCAATTGCGGAGTCCACATCTTTTTATTGAATGGGAATCCATGAATAAAGAGGACTGTCCTTTGTTCTTTTTGCGTGGCTTTTCTAATAAGAAAGGAGATGCTAATGTCGTTTATTCTGATTTTATTTCTTTTGATCCGCTCGGCCATTTAATCTTGTTTAATATAAATCTTTTGTTTTCAACTGGATATGTTTTATACCCCATCCTTATGACGCTAAAGTGAAGAAAAAGTTTGGAATAATCGAAAAAGTCACGATATTTGCCTCACCAAAACGGTAACACACCGATCGGTTAAAAACTGCGCTCATAGCTTAATTGGATAGAGCACCTGACTACGGATCAGGAGGTTAGGGGTTCGACTCCCTTTGAGCGCACTTTTTTTACTATTCCTAAATCATTCCAATCCCATTTACGAAAAAACAGGAAAAGCCCTGTATTTTCATGGTTGCAATAAAATAACAAAACCATTATCTTGCTCTGTATTTTTGAAGCAAGACAATGGTTTGGAAGCCTTACGCTATTTCGGCTAAGAAATAACCATCACGATGAATCAAGTCTCGATGTGCAATGATCTGCTGTAGGTTGATCTTTCCAATAACATATTTGTATTCTTGTCCGTAAAAACGCTCTGAAATACTATTGAAGCTTAGTGTATCTAATATTTGCTCATCCTCATAACGCAAGTAGACTGTCAATTCGTAATCGGTGGAGTAGGTTACTTCTTGTGATTTTGCGTGTTTCTTAAATTCGTAACGATAACCGTATCGTAGTGCTGTAATATCAGATAATACGGCAGATCCAGTCGGATGGCCGCCCGCACCTTTTCCAAAGAAAAACTGCTCGTCGGCAAAGGCTGCCTTCACGACCACACCGTTATTTTCATTTTCTACGCCGTATAACAAGTTGTCTTTGGTTACAAATTTTGGTAATACATACAAGATAATCTTGCCTTCAACCTCCTTGGCCAGTGGAATCAGCTTGATTTTATAATTCTTCTCACGAGCGTAAGTGATATCGGCCTGTCCTAGTTTATCGATGCCAAGATTGAGTATGTCGCCTGGTTTCACATAAATGCCGTAGGCATGATTCGCCACGATCGCCAATTTGTACTTCGGATCATAACCACCAACATCGAGTGTCGGATCTGTCTCTGCAAAACCCAAATCCTGGGCTTTCTTTAGTGCGGTATGATAATCTTGGTTTTCGTTGAATATTTTAGATAAAATGTAGTTGGATGAACCATTGAAAATGCCGCTTACGCTGTGCAGAAGCTCGTTGTCATAGTATTCTTCTAAGTTGCGAATGATCGGAATAGATCCACATACTGCGCCTTCGTACAACAATGATTTTCCAGTTTCCTGTTGTATATTGGCCAATTCTTCCAGATGCGTAGCAATCATTTTTTTGTTCGCTGATACCACATTTTTACCGGCGTACAATGCTCTTTTGGTAATTTCAAACGCCGCATCGGCGTCATCAATAAGTTCTAGTATGGTGTTGATTTCTGGATCACTCAAAACCGCGTCGGCATCAGTTGTGAAAAGATGGTCGGGAAGCGAGCGTTGCTTCTTTGGGTTTTTAATGACAAATTTCTTTATTTCCAGATTTAGATCTTTGGTTTTGATAATGTCGTACAGTCCTTGGCCAACTACACCAAAACCAAACATCCCAATCGTTAATTTTTCACTCATTTTATCTCAAATTGTTTTTTAGTTATATAAAATTAAAGCGATTCAAAAGCTTGTTCCAAATCGGCTTTAATGTCGTCAATATGTTCAATTCCCACAGATAAGCGCAATACTCCTGGATACACTCCCGAACGCTGTTGATCTGATGCGCTCAATTGTTGATGTGTAGTGGCTGCTGGATGAATAATCAGCGTTTTGGCATCGCCAACATTAGCGACGTGGCTGATCAGCTCTAGTGCATCAATAAATTGGTTCGCTTTTTCACTGCCGCCGCGAATAGCAAAAGACAGCACTGCGCCGTAGCCATTTTTTAGATATTTTTGAGCGGCATCGTGATAGGGATGGCTCTTTAGTCCCGGGTAGCTTACCGATTCAACCTGCGCATGGTTTTCCAGCCATTGCGCGATCTCTAACGCATTGTCTACATGCCTTTGCACGCGAAGCGAAAGGGTTTCCAATCCTTGCGTGAGCAAAAATGAATTGAAAGGCGAGAGTGCTGGGCCGAAATCACGTAAGCCCTCTACGCGAGCGCGAATGGCAAATTGTATGTTGCCAAAAGAGCTGTTTTCCCCAAATACTTCGGAGAAGACCAATCCATGATATCCTTCAGAAGGCTCTGAAAATTGCTTGAATTTTCCGTTGCCCCAGTTATAGTTTCCACCATCAACAATAACTCCGCCAATGCTAGTGCCATGTCCGCCAATCCATTTTGTGGCAGATTCTACTACGATGTTCGCACCATGTTCTAATGGTTTGAACAAGTAACCTCCTGCGCCAAAGGTGTTGTCGACAACAATGGGCAAATCGTATTTTTTGGCAATGGCAGACAAGCGCTCAAAGTCGGGGATGCTGTAGGCTGGATTACCGATTGTCTCTACGTAAAGCGCTTTAGTACGGTCATCAATTAATTTTTCAAATTCGTCTGGATCACCTTGATCTGCAAATCGCACTTCAATACCTAATCTTTTAAAGGCAACTTTGAATTGATTGAACGTACCGCCATACAAATGCGAGCTGGAAATAAAGTTATCGCCATTTTCCAAGATATTATTTAAAGCTATAAATTGAGCTGCTTGCCCGGAGGCAACAGCTACTGCTGCAACACCACCTTCCAATGCCGCAATACGTTTCTCGAAAACATCCGTTGTAGGGTTCATAATCCGAGTGTAGATATTGCCAAACTCCTTCAATGCAAATAGGTTTGCGCCATGTTCTGCATTGTCAAAAACATAAGATGATGTTTGGTATATAGGAAGAGCGCGCGCCCCTGTGGTGGGATCTGCATCTTGTCCAGCATGTATTTGTAAGGTTTCGTATTGCAATGTTTTTTTGTAGGTCATAATAGTGAATTTATTATGTGCGTGAATAAAGAATAGTCTGCAAGAAAGATTGGTGTCGTCTATTTGGTCGAGATGAAGGTAAGCTATGTACAGATCACAGCCTACAAGCTTATCCCAACAACGACTACCGCATTCGAGCCGGACAGACTACAATTACGCTGCGTGAAGAAATGAATGGAGGTCTGGCAACACGGTGTGACGTGTGTGCCGATAAATGGGTAAAGTGTGTTTTTTCGTTCATCTGTTCTATTATTTATATACTCCAAAACAATGTTTTGGACAGGAATTGGCACCTTTTCAACTTCATGTTGTTGGTTGCCAGTGGGTCATCGAGCCAGTCTCTCGCCACTTCTGTATAAATCAAGACCTGAATCGATAGAAGAAGGAATTGATTTGTATTATCGCATGATATACGTCGCAAATATAGGATTTTTGCGGAGCGTAACAAGGATCTATGTTAAATAAATTAAAATCTGAAACTATTTTTGATTTTCGCTGACCCTCTGTAATTGCCTAAATAAGCCCAAATTGGCTTGTATACAATCGATTGCAATGCCGTAATCGGGTGCTGATTTTCGAGGATAGTAGCTAAAATGTTTTAGCATTTAATATAATTTAATCTATAATTTAATAATCTGTAAATCAGGCATTTGATTTAGTGTATTTGCTACAATAAGCCGAGTTTTAGCACTGAGCAAAGATATTTTGGTTAATTTTGTTTCGTATAAAACAACGAATGAACTGTAATGCAAAAAATTCTTCAAGAATCTTTACCCGGACTTGTTCTGGAGCCAAAAGGTGAGTTGTACAGCGAATTGACTCCTTCAGAATTAATTGAGCACGCTGTTGAAAAAAGGGAAGCGACATTTTCGTCTTCGGGGGCACTAAATATCATGACGGGAACATTCACCGGGCGTTCTCCTCGCGATCGTTATATTGTGCGTGATGAGATTACTGAAGATGCGGTAAATTGGAACGATATCAATCAGGGTATATCGACGGAGGTGTTTGAAGCATTGGAACAACAAGTGAAAAAATACCTAGACGATAGCAAAGCGCTTTATACGCGCACAGCAAACATCGCAACGTACGCAAAATATGGCAGAAAAATCCATTTTGTAACGGAGCTTGCTGCGCAAGATCTGTTTATCAGCAACATGTTTCTTCCTGAGCAAGAGGTAGAAAATCAGCGTGATTGGACTGTATGGGTAGCCTCATTGCTACAGATTGAAAATTACAAGGAGCTAGGTCTTCGTGCTTCCAATGCTGTAGTGCTAGATTTTACGACTCGAAAGGTACTTATTATTGGTACAGCATATACCGGTGAGATCAAGAAGAGTATGTTTTCGATGATGAACTTTGTGCTGCCTCAAGAGCATAATGTGTTTTCCATGCACTGCTCGGCTAATACTGGTAAAGATGGAGATACCGCTTTATTTTTTGGACTATCTGGTACGGGTAAAACGACACTATCCGCAGATCATGATCGTTTTCTGATTGGGGATGATGAACATGGATGGTCCGATGAAGGAATTTTTAACTTAGAAGGTGGCTGTTATGCGAAATGTATTAATCTTAAAGTAGAAAGTGAACCGGATATCTATGGCGCTGTGCGCTTCGGTGCTTTGACAGAAAATATGGTTTTCTTGCCAAATAGCCGCCATTTGGATTATGGTAATAGTTCGGTTACCGAAAATATTCGCGTTTCTTATCCGATCAATTACATTCCCAATGTGGTCAAGATGAATCGTTCGGCTGCGCCGAAACATATTTTTTTCTTGACGGCAGATGCTTTTGGTGTATTACCACCATTATCTAAGTTGAGCGTCGAACAAGCAATGTATTACTTCTTAAATGGCTATACAGCGAAAGTGGCTGGTACTGAAGTAGGAGTCGTAGAGCCTGTCGCTACATTTTCAGCTTGCTTTGGTCAGGCTTTCTTGCCACTACACGCGATGCGGTATGCTGAAATGCTGCGCGATCGTTTGCAGCAGGATACGGCAACACAAGTGTGGTTGGTCAATACAGGATGGATCGGTGGACCTTATGGCGTTGGCCGTCGAATACCACTGTATCATACTCGAGCGATGATCCGTGCGGTGATGCAGGGAGCTTTGGAAGATGAAGACTTTGTGCAACACCCCATTTTCGATCTAGCTATGCCTATAGCTTGTCCTCAGGTGCCAGATACTATTTTGGATCCGCAGTCACTATGGCAAGACCCAGATAGCTATACACATAAAGCACAGGAATTAAAAGATCTCTTTGAACAGAATTATCAAAAATATGCGTATTAAGTTTCGGGATCAAACGTTATGGAATATAAGACCTTAGGCCAGTTTATTATCGAGAAACAAGCCGAATTCCCCTTTGCCAAAGGGGAATTATCTCGCTTGCTTCGTGATCTTGGTATCGCTGCTAAAGTGGTTAATCGGGAGGTTAACAAAGCTGGATTAGCAGAAATTTTGGGCTCTTTCGGCCAAACTAATGTGCAAGGCGAAGAGCAGCAAAAATTAGATGTATTGGCCGATCAAGAATTTATATCTGCGCTGAGGCGAGGTGGAGAGTGTTGCTACATTGCCTCAGAAGAACATGAAGAAGGTTTAGATTTTTCGTCATCTGAAGGATCTTCTGATGGAAAGTATATTGTATGTATAGATCCTCTGGACGGCTCATCCAATATTGACGTAAATATATCTATTGGAACAATATTTTCTATATACAGGCGTAAGTCAATTTCTGGAAAGATATTGGAGGAAGATATCTTACAACAAGGTTTGAATCAGGTGGCCGCAGGATACATTTTATATGGTTCTTCTACGATGCTGGTGTACACGACTGGACATGGCGTAAATGGTTTTACACTTGATCCAAGTATCGGGGAGTTTTGTCTTTCGCATCCGGCAATGCGAATTCCTGAAAATGGAAATACGTATTCCATCAATCAGGGAAATTTTGTCAACTTCCCGCCCGCTATCAAAGAATATGTAAAATTGTGTCAGGAGGAGAATCTTTCCAACGGTCGCCCGTATTCATTGCGCTATATAGGGTCTTTAGTGGCAGATTTGCATCGTACGATGCTGAAAGGTGGCATATTCATGTATCCAGAAAGTGTGCGACACCGAAAAGGTAAACTACGTCTCATGTACGAGTGTAATCCTATGGCTTTTATACTAGAACAGGCAGGGGGAAAAGCATCAACTGGGAAAGAACGTATCTTGGAAATACAACCGGAGGAACTACATCAGCGTACACCATTGGTCATCGGAAGTCCGATAATGGTAAGTATGGTAGAAAAGTTGTATGCTGAGCTGGAAGAGGTCACGACAAAATGATACGAGCGGAATGATAATAATTCGCTAAAAATAGATTGCTCTTAGTGAAGAGTAGCTTTGTTCGAAAGTAGCTATGTAGTTATAATACATAGTAAAATCGGGTTTAAGATGTGTCCGTTTCTGCTTTTACCTACAAAGTTATTCTTTGCCTACTTATAGCAAACGAAACCGAAGGCCAATTTGCAGCTGCTGAATGTAGGAATCGCTCTGATCGTTGATTCTGCTAAAGCCATTTTGACGACGGTACCTGAAATATAGTTTTCCAAATTCTACACCTAATGCATATCCGGTATTTAGGTTAGTATTGAATGCTGGAAGACCATTGTTTAACAAGTATCTATCTTCGTTTAATAATTTGCTGAAATCTATACCGGCAAGTAAAGCAAATCCTGGAGTGATAGTGAGCTTGGCAAATAATGGGAGATTGAAATAATCCACAGAACGAGTCCCTCTATTAATCCCGTTTGGTAAAGCCTGAGTTGTTTCGTTTGTCCTGATCCGCGAGATAGTATAACCTGGCTCCACTTGCAAGGTAAAGTACCTATTCAATTCATAACTTACGAATGCGCCAAATTGTAAACCAATGCGATTGGACGATCTAAATTCTGATCCAATTCCTTTACTGAAATTACCCCCACCTTGCACCCCAATACCGATTTGTGCTTGTGCTGCTACTGTAGTGAGCAAGTAAAGAAAAATCGGAAGGATAAAATTTTTGCTAATTGCCGTAGCAGTAAACTTGAGGTGTAGTGTCATTTGCGTGTGATCGTGAGTGCGTAAAAATACGGTGCTTCCTGCGAAAGAATGATTGACTTTTGTAAATTTTTGGTCAACTATTTAGGTGAGCTTAATTATCGATTTTTTTTGAAAAACAAAGGTTTGGTGCTATGATTATTTCACATTTTGGAAGATGAAATCAAATTTCCTGCGAAAAAATACGGGGTTTCGGTGATTATTTTTCTAAAACATTACAATTTGCCACTCAAGGCCGTCTGTTTTTTGTAATTTTTTGTACGTTTACGGTATCTAAAAATTAATCTAAATCATGTGGTATAAGAAATCCATATCAAAATTGGTTGCAGAAGCGCAGCAAAGCGGAGAAGGAACGCTAAAAAGAACCTTAACGAGTACGGGGCTCATTGCGCTTGGTGTAGGAGCTATTATTGGAGCCGGCCTATTTTCATTAACGGGTATTGCGGCAGCGGATCACGCAGGTCCAGCGGTGACCATTGCTTTTGTGATTGCGGCAATTGGTTGTGCATTTGCCGGATTGTGTTATGCAGAATTCGCGTCCATGATTCCAGTGGCTGGTAGTGCTTACACGTACTCTTATGCGACCATGGGTGAATTTATGGCGTGGATCATTGGTTGGGATTTGGTATTGGAATATGCTTTAGCAGCAGCTACGGTATCTGCTAGTTGGTCGCAATATGTTAATCAGTTGGTGATTAGCATATTTGGTCAAGGATTACCTGAAGCCATTTTACATGGTCCATGGGAAGGCGGTCTTGTCAATCTTCCTGCAATTGTAATTGTTATATTGATTTCCTTATTACTCATGCGTGGTACGCAAGAATCCGCACTGGTCAATAATGTATTGGTGATTTTAAAAATTGCAGTTGTACTGGTATTTATTGTATTGGGTTGGTCTTTCATCAACCCGGTTAATCATGATCCATTTATTCCTGTTAATGAAGGAGAAGAGTTACTGAAAGCTGGAAAGATAGGGATGTTCGACTTCTTCAGCGAGGGGTACTTTGGTCACTACGGTATCAGTGGTATATTGAGAGCTGCGGGTGTTGTTTTCTTCGCTTTTATCGGTTTCGATGCAGTGAGTACTGCTGCCCAAGAGGCCATTAATCCTAAAAAAGGGATGCCGATTGGTATTATAGGTTCATTAATTATTTGTACTGTTTTTTATGTAGCCTTCTCCTATGTTCTCACGGGTTTAGCGAATTATAGAGATTTTCAAGGTGATGCGAGTCCAGTAGCAACTGCATTTGCAGCTACAGGTTATACTTTCTTAAATACAGCGATGACTATTACTATTATTGCAGGATACACATCCGTAATTTTAGTGATGTTGTTGGGGCAAAGTCGCGTATTTTATACCATGAGTAAAGATGGTTTGTTGCCAAAAATATTCTCTGATCTTTCTAAACGTCAGACACCATGGAAGACTAATGCCGTTTTTATGATATTCGTAAGTATTTTTGCGGGCTTTGTTCCAGTATCTGATTTGGGACACATGGTGAGTATCGGTACATTGTTTGCTTTTAGTTTGGTGTGTATCGGCGTGATTGTGCTTCGTTATAAAAATCCTACAGCGGAGCGTCCGTTCAAAACGCCATTGGTGCCATTGATTCCTATTTTAGGGGTATTGGTATGTGTGGCAATGATGGCTTCGTTACCAATCGAAAGTTGGGAGCGCTTAGGTATCTGGATGTTATTAGGCGTAGTGATTTACTTCGTATACGGAAAGAAACGTAGCGTATTGCGCAGAGAGATAGAAAGCGGAAGATACGAGCAAGACTAAATCTTAATTCATTGTTATAATAAAACAAACGCCGCCTCCTACAGGGCGGCGTTTGTCGTGATATGCGATAAAAAATTAGTACATTACGACAGTTATTTATTTATACCAAACATTACATATTGAAATTTACCGAATTTGGTTTCGTTTCTACATTGGAAGAGGGACTAGAAAGTATGGGATTCGAGGTGGCAACACCGATACAAGAACAAACTGTACCTGTTATATTAGCAAATAAAGACCTCATAGCCTGTGCTCAAACAGGAACGGGTAAAACAGCTGCCTATCTATTGCCTATCCTCAATAAGATCTGCACAAATCCAAAGGAAGCCGTCAATACGATTATCTTAGTGCCTACCAGAGAGCTGGCCTTGCAAATTGATCAACAGATCATGGGTTTAGCCTATTTTACGGGCGCTACATCTATTTCGGTGTACGGAGGTGGTGATGGTATGGGGTATGAACAGCAGAAGCGTGCTATACGCGAAGGCGTCAATATTATTGTAGCTACACCAGGTCGTTTGATCAGTCATATGTCTTCTGGAAAGTTTGACTTTACCCAGCTAGAGCACCTCGTGTTGGATGAAGCAGATACGATGCTGGATATGGGATTTCATGATGATATTCTTCGCATCATCAGTTATCTGCCTACTAAGCGTCAAAGCTTGTTGTTTTCAGCTACAATGCCTACTAAGATTCGTGCACTGGCAAAGAAAATATTAGAAGAACCGCAGGAAATCAACATTGCGATTTCCAAACCTTCTGCCGGTATCGATCAACATGCTTACATGACCTACGACGATCAGAAAGGTAAGTTGATTCGGCATATTCTGTCTAATGAAGACTATTCCAGCATTATTGTGTTTGCTTCGAAGAAGGAGATTGTCAAAACCTTAGCGCGAGACCTTTCCAAAAGCGGTATCGAGGCAGAGGGGTTTCACTCTGACTTGGAACAAGCGCAGCGAGAATCCATTATTAATAAATTTCGTTCTAAGCGCCTACGCGTCTTGATCGGAACGGATGTGATTAGTAGAGGTATTGATATTGTAGGTATTAGTTTGGTCGTTAACTACGACGTGCCACCAGATCCAGAAGATTATGTGCATCGCGTCGGGCGAACCGCTCGGGCTTCTACTACCGGTACGGCGATCACATTTATCAATGAGAAAGATCAATCTCGTTTTGCGCGAATCGAAAGCTTGATCGAGTATGAGATCAAAAAG
>JAAIGF010192113.1_pt1 | contig 10370 bp, 11 predicted proteins | sample 6487441 | NCBI WGS metagenome assembly JAAIGF01 (sample SAMN13974129, study PRJNA590717) | phyllosphere metagenome | biome: pepper field; feature: multiple bacterial spot infested pepper fields; material: pepper leaves; isolation source: leaves from pepper fields | host: Capsicum annuum ...
GAGCGGCGCGGGTGCGGCGCTCACCCATGATCAGCTCGTACTTGCCGTCCTCGTTCGTGCGGACGACGACCGGCTGGAGGACGCCGAACTCTCGCACACTGTGGACCAGTTCGGCGAGGTCGTCACTGTCGAAGTGGGTGCGCGGCTGCCGCGGGTTGGGCACGATCTCGTTCGGATCGACCTGGATGAGGGCGGTTCCGGGGATCGAGACGAGCTCGGGAGCATCGTCTTTCGCCGCGTCAGGGGATGCCGGGGGCTCGACGGTGGTCGTCGCACCCTTGGCACCGGGGAAGAAGACGTCGACGGGGCGCGCCTCCGTCGCCTCCGACGTGGGGATGAGTGCGCCGATTCCTCGGCCCAATCCGGTGCGCTTGGCCATCAGGCTTCTCCCTTGTTTCCTCGTGCTGCGGCAGTCGCTCGCTGAGCGATCTCGACGGCTGCCTCGCGATACGCCACCGCGCCGGCCGACTGCCCATCGTAAGCGATCACGGTCTGACCGAAGCTCGGTGCTTCCGAGACACGCACCGATCGCGGGATCACCGTACGAAGCACCTCCTTCGGGAAGTGCGAGCGCACCTCCTCCGCCACCTGCTGCGCCAGACGCGTGCGCCCGTCGTACATCGTCAGGAGGATCGTCGAGAGGTGAAGCCGGCTGTTCAGATGCTTCTGAATCATCGAGACACTGCCGAGGAGCTGGCTCAGGCCTTCCAGCGCGTAGTACTCGCACTGGATCGGGATCAGCAGTTCGTGCGCGGCGGTGAAAGCATTGATGGTCAGAAGCCCGAGAGAAGGTGGGCAGTCGATGATGACGAAGTCGATGCGCTCCTCGGTCGACGCGAGATAGTCCTCGACGGCCGTGCGGAGGCGATGCTCCCGCGCAACCTGCGAGACCAGTTCGATCTCGGCGCCGGCCAGATGGATCGTGCTCGGCGCGCAGAGGAGATTGGGTGACTCCGGACTCACCTGGACGATGTCCGACAGGGGGAACTGATCGATCAACACGTCATACACGCTGGGGATATCGGCACTGTGCGGGACCCCGAGTGCCGTCGAAGCATTCCCCTGGGGATCGAGATCGATAACGAGGACGCGAGCGCCGAGCGAAGCGAGAGAAGCCGAGAGATTGACTGCCGTCGTCGTCTTGCCCACGCCACCCTTCTGATTCGACACGGTGATCACACGCGTATCGCCGGAAAAATCGATCGATACGGCATCCAACGCGCGTCGGCGCGACGACAGATCGGCCAGTTCGCGCGCCAGCGGAGAATCGAACGTCAGCGACGCGCGGCCCGATTCCGGTTCTGCCATTCGTTCAACTCCTCAGTTCCTGATCTCACTCTACGGATGCCCTGCGACGTTTCACGTGAAACGGGGGCTGCGACGTTTCAGGTGAAACGCGGGCGGTGATGTTTCACGTGAAACGTGGGACGGTCTGGCCGACGTTTCACGTGAAACATCACCTCACGGTCGCGCGAATGACGCGCGTGGGTTCCGTGAGTACCGACTCCCCCACGGTCTCGACGCGAACATCCTGGAGCCGGAACCGATGAATCACCTTGTCGGCGGCAGCGATCTCCGCCTCGGCATTGGCACCCTTCAACAGGATGAGCTCGCCACCGTCGCGCACGAGCGGAGCGGTGATCGGAACGAGCGTGCGCAGCGCACTGACCGCGCGCGCGGTCACAGCGTCCAGGGTGCCGGCGTCGCTCCATTCCTCGGCTCGCGTGCGAACGATCTCGACGTTCTTCAGTCCAAGGGAGGAAACCTGCTCCGTAAGCCACGCGACGCGACGCTCCATGGTCTCGATGAGAACCCATTCGACGTCCGGTCTTGCGATGGCCAGGACGAGGCCCGGAAGACCGGCGCCCGAGCCGACATCTCCGACGCGTCCGCTGAAGAGGGGCGCTGCGGCCGCGCAGTTCAGAACGTGCCGCGTCCAGAGTCGCGGGAGCTCGAGTGGACCGATGAGCCCGCGCTCCTCACCGTGCTCCGCAAGAGATGCGGTGTAGCGTCGCGCGAGGTCGGCGTGCGACCCGAAGAGCACCTCGACCGCAGCGGTGGGCTCTTGCTCGATCACGGGTGTTTCACGTGAAACGTCAGCCATGACGGATGACGGTGTGGCGATCCGCGCCCTCGCCGTACGACTCGGAGACGACCCCACGCTCGGAGGCGATGTCGTGCACCAGCTTGCGCTCGTAGCTCGACATCGCGGGCAGCGACGCCTGCGATGCGCCATCGTTGAGACGCTCGACCGCACGGTCGACCAGACGCTCGAGTTCGCGCCGGCGGGCGTCGCGCGACCCTCCGATATCGAGGATGAGGCGCGAGAAGCGTCCTGTCTTCGTTTGAACGGCGATCCGAGTCAGCTCCTGCACCGCTTGCACGACATCCGGATCCGACAGCACGCGGAGCGAGTTCGGGTCGTCGGCTTCCACCGACACGTAGGCACGGCCGGCTCGCACATCGAGATCGAGGTCACCATCGATGTCGGCGATGTCGAGCAGACCCTCGAGGTAGTCAGCAGCGATGTCGCCTTCGCGCTCGAGCTCTTCGACCGTGGCGTCGGGGCGTTCGGTCGTCGGGGACTCGGTGGGGTTCGTCATGATTCCTCGCGTGGTTGGATCTGTGCGATGCGGATGCCGGCAGGGTCAGCCCTGCGAGCCGTCCTTGTTCGACTGCTTCTTCGCGCGCTGCTTGCTCAGCGGCTGCTGACGCTTCGGCTGAGCCGCGCGGGCACGCTCGGCCTCTTCGAGGAGCCGCTGCTGCTCGGCCTCGTACTTCTCCATCGACACGACGCGGCCCTTGGAATCGAGGGCCTTGCCCTTGCGCGCGAGCCGCTCCTCGCGGGCCTTCGCCGCCTCCGAACCGGGGGTCGGAAGGTTGCGGATGACGATGAACTGCTGGGCCATGGTCCAGATGTTCGAGGTGAACCAGTACATGACGACGCCGAGCGGGAAGAAGACGCCCGAGAAGATGAACGCCAGCGGAAGGATGTAGAGCATCACCTTCTGCATCTGGTAGGCCTGGCCGGTCTTCGCCTCGGGGGAGAGGTTCTTCGAGATGATCTGCAGCTGCGTGAAGAACTGCGACGCGATCATGAGGACGACGAGCGTGAGCAGGATCGCCACGGTGACCTGACCATCGGGCTGGTTCCAGGCCGTGACGAGGTTCACGTGCATGGATGCCACGTCGAACAGGCGTGCGTCGTAGAACTCGGTCGTGAGTTCCGGCGTGAGCAGACCCACACCACCCACACCGCTCGCGGCGTGCTTCGACACGTCGTTCAGGACGCTGAACAGCGCGAAGAAGATGGGCATCTGGACGAGCAGCGGAAGGCAGCTCGACACCGGCGTCGTGCCGTGCTTCTTGTACAGCGCCATGGTCTCGCGGCTCATCGCCTCGCGAGACAGCTGGTCGCGCTTGCCCTTGTACTTCTCCTGCACCTTGCGCAGCTCAGGAGCGATCTCCATCATCTTGCGCTGGCTCTTGATCTGCTTCACGAACAGCGGGATCAGGGCGGCGCGCACGATGAGCACGAGGCCCACGATCGAGAGCACCCACGTGAGTCCCGCCGCCGGGGCCATGCCGAGGGCCGTGAACAGCGCGTGCCAGCCCACGAGCACGAGCTCGACCATCCATTTCAGCGGCCAGAGGATGGTCCCAATGAGATCGAATTGCACGATCAGTCCTTCCGGGAGGGCACGACGAAACCGTGCGGAGTGAGTTCGTGACGGAAAGCGCGGTGAGGACGGACATCGTCGATACCACCCTGAGCCCAGGGATGGCAGCGTGCGAGACGGGCCGCGGTCAGCGCGACACCCTTGACGAGTCCGTGCTGCTGCACGGCGCCTACCGAATAGGCAGAACAGGAGGGGTAGTACTTGCACACGTCGCCATAGACGTGCGAGATCGTCGCGCGATACGCGTGCAACAGAGCCAGTCCGGCATTCCGGGGGAGGAGCGGGACGGATGCCGCCACCGACGACCACTCCAGATGGGCGTTGCCGGTGGCAGAGGTGGGAAGCGTCGGCGAGCTCACGAGAAAGCCTTCCGCTGGAGACAACGGAGGACGTCGGATCGAAGCGACGCGTAGTCCGCGGTCGCCGAGGAGGGGAGTGCTCGGATCACGACCGAGGCGCCCCCGCGGACAGACGGGAGCGCCTCGGCGCACACCGCCTTGAGGCGGCGGCGAACGGTGTTGCGGGTGACCGCGGATCCGACCTGCTTGCTCACGATGAAGCCGAAACGGGCGGGGCCGTCTTCGTCCACGCTGCCGACGTACGTCACGGCGTGCGTTCCGGCGCACCGAGTGCCCCGGCGGACAGTGGCTTTATAGTCCGATCCGCGGGTGAGTCGGTTCGGCTTCGCGAGCACCAGGTGGGTCAGGCCGAGAGTTCGGTGCGGCCCTTGGCACGACGGGCCGCGAGGATGCCGCGGCCGGCGCGCGTGCGCATGCGGGCGCGGAAGCCGTGCTTCTTGGCGCGGCGACGGTTGTTGGGCTGGAAGGTGCGCTTGCTCATGGGTCACTCCGGAGGTGGTGTCGCCCGATGCTCTTCTGCCGGGGACGTGGGTCGGGACTGCCGTATAGGCATAAGTCAACCGACTAAGGCTACGTCGCGCGCGCCCTTAACTCAAACCGAGAAACCGACCGCCCATTATCCCCAGTCGTTGTCCACAGGCGTGGCAAAGACACGCGACAGCGTTCTACAGTGGATTTTGCTCCGGATGAGCCGCGAACTAGCGTGGCCCCGGAAGTTATCCACAGGTTCGACGCGACTCCGTCGGTCTGCCCGCGCGCCGAGATCCCGGAGGGGACATGTCATTGCACGAAGTACCGGATGTTCCTGTCTGGTCCGCCGTGCTCGACCACCTTCTCGAAGACGAGCGCGTGACTCCGCAGCTCCACGGCTTCCTGAATCTGGCTGTTCCGCAGGGAGTCATGGGCGGCACCCTCTACCTCGACGTCCCCAATGACCTGACCGCCGCGCAGATGAACAAGCGCATGCGCGCCCCCATCCTCGAGGCGTTGACCCAGGTCCAGGGAGCCGACCCCGAGGTGAACGCCTTCCGCGTGGTCGTGAACCCCGACCTGATCGACTCTCCTCGCCCCGCATCGTCCGACGAGCGCACCGCGCCCGCTTCGCCCAGCCACTCGCTCATCCCCGAGCAGGCACCGGAGCCGATCGTCCCCGCGTCTCGGAGCGACACCCGGCTGAACCCGAAGTACACGTTCGACAACTTCGTCATCGGTCAGTCCAATCGCTTCGCGCACGCCGCTGCGGTCGCCGTGGCCGAGGCTCCCGCGAAGGCCTACAACCCGCTCTTCATCTACGGCGATTCCGGTCTCGGCAAGACACACCTGCTGCACGCGATCGGCGACTACGCGGCGAGCATGTACGCCGGCATCCGTGTCCGATACGTGTCGAGCGAAGAGTTCACGAACGACTTCATCAACTCGATCGCGAACAACCGCGGCTCGGCATTCCAGGCGCGCTATCGCGACGTCGACATCCTTCTGATCGACGACATCCAGTTCCTCCAGGGCCGAGCTGAAACGCAAGAGGCCTTCTTCCACACCTTCAACACGCTGCACGACCACGACAAGCAGGTCGTGATCACGAGCGACCTGCCGCCGAAGCAGCTGACCGGCTTCGAAGACCGCATGCGGAGTCGCTTCGAATGGGGCCTCATCACGGACGTGCAGGCGCCCGACCTGGAGACGCGCATCGCGATCCTCCGCAAGAAGGCGCAGAGCGAACGTCTGCTCATCCCGGACGACGTGCTCGAGTACATCGCCACGGTCGTGTCCTCGAACATCCGCGAACTGGAGGGGGCGCTCATCCGTGTCTCCGCGTTCGCGAGCCTGAACCGCTCGACCCTCGACATGTCGCTCGCCCAGACGGTGCTGCGCGACATCATCGACCAGGACGATGCGAACGTCGTCTCGCCGACCGACATCATCACGGCGACCGCGCAGTACTTCAAGCTGTCCGTCGACGATCTCTACGGATCCAGCCGTTCGCAAGCCGTCGCGACCGCCCGTCAGATCGCGATGTATCTGTGTCGTGAGCGCACGAGCCTCTCGCTGCCGAAGATCGGGCAGCTGTTCGGGAACCGCGACCACACGACGGTCATGTACGCCTACAAGAAGATCAGCGACCTCATGAAAGAGCGCCGCTCGATCTTCAACCAGGTCTCCGAGATCACGAGCCAGCTCGGCCGTATGCGCTGAGTGCTCTTCTCCCCCTCCGGGCCCGTCCGCATCCGCGGGCGGGCCCGTTCTCTTTTTCGGCCGCCAGATCGTCACCTCACCCGTCCCACGGAGATGTTTCAGGCGGTTCTACACAGTGTGGAAAACCTGTGGATAACTCCGAATCTCTGCGGATGGACTGTGCACGACGCGCCTTAACCTGTGGACGGCGATGCGGTCCGGCCTCGACCGCATCATGTTAACTGCGCAGACTCTCCGCAACGCGTCCACAGGTCACACTCGTGTCGTTCCCTTCTGTTAACAGCGATCGGCGAAGTTATCCACACTGTCCACAGCTGTTAACAAGATGAAAGATCCCTTTTGAGTTAAGAGAGATTCGATGACCTTGTGGTGCGCTGCGGCGTGCACCGGGGCCATCCCCGGTCGGGGGCTAGCATGGGTAAGCCATACCCGCCGTCAAGGGAGCGTCCGTGAAGTTCCACGTCAATCGCGATGTGTTCAGCGAAGCTGTCTCGTTCGTGGTCAAGCTCCTGCCCCAGCGCAACCCGCAGCCGATCCTGGCCGGTGTGCTCATCGAGGCGAACGAGCAGGGGCTCACTCTCGCGGCGTTCGATTACGAGGCGTCCGCTCGTACCACCATCGAAGCGACGGTCGACGAGCCCGGCACGATCCTCGTCCACGGCCGTCTCCTCAGCGATATCGCCAGCCGCCTGCCGAACGCGCCGATCCAGATCGCCGTCGACGAAGACGGTGGCATCCTGCTCACCTGCGGCTCGGCTCGGTTCACCCTCGCATCGATGCCGGTGCAGGAATATCCCGCGATCCCCGAGGTCACCGGGGAGTCGGGCCTGGTGCCCGCGGACGAGTTCGCCACCGCCATCGCACAGGTCGCCTTCGCCGCGTCCCGCGACGACGTGACGCCTGTTCTCACGGGCGTCCAGCTCGAGGTCACCGGAACCCGACTGAGCCTCGTCGCCACCGACCGCTACCGCGTGGCGCTGCGCGAGATCCCGTGGGACGGCGGGCAAGCGGCATCCGATGAGACGACGTCCGCCTTGGTTCCCGCGCGCACCCTTCAGGAGGTGGGCAAGACCTTCGCACACGGCGGAGACATCTCCATCGCCTTCTCGGGTTCGGGCGACCGCGAGATCATCGCGTTCACCGCGGCGAACAAGACCGTGACGTCCCTCCTCATCAAGGGGAACTTCCCGCCCGTTCGCCGGCTCTTCCCCGAGCAGACCGAGCACCACAGCGTGGTCAACACCGCCGAGCTCGCCGAGGCCGTCCGCCGCGTGGCCCTCGTCCTCGATCGTTCCGCGCCGCTGCGCTTCACCTTCGGCGCGGACGGCGTCTCGATGGATGCCTCCGGCACCGATCAGGCGCGCGCCACCGAGACGGTGGATGCCACTCTCGTCGGCGACGAGGTCACGCTGGGACTCAACCCCCAGTACCTGCTCGAGTCGCTCGGCGCGGTGCGCAGCGAGTTCACGCGCATCACGTTCACCTCGAGCGACAACGCGAACAAGCTCAGCCCCGTGCTGGTCACCCCGCAGACCTCGGTCGACAAGGGCGGCGAGGGCACCTTCAAGTACCTCCTCCAGCCCAACCTCCTGCTTCGCTGAGGTCGGGCCCCGTCTCGATGTCGGAGGCGGCCGGTAGTCTGACTCGGTGATCGTGGAGCAGCTGGGACTGAAGGATTTCCGCAATTACGCGGAAGTCGATGTCTCGCTCTCCACCGGTGCCAACGTCTTCGTCGGACGCAACGGCCAGGGCAAGACGAACCTCGTCGAGGCCGTCGCCTATCTGGCCACCCTGGGGTCGCATCGTGTTTCCAGCGACGCGCCGATGGTGAAAGACGGGGCGGATGCCGCCATCGTCCGCGCGCGACTCGCCCACGGGGAACGCAGCGTGCTGCTCGAACTGCAGCTCAATCGCCAGGGATCCAACCGCGCGCGGGTGAATGGGGTCAACGTGCGCACCGCGGAGCTTCCCCGCTACGCCCAGGTGGTGCTCTTCGCCCCCGAGGATCTGCAGATCCTGCGGGGCGACCCGTCCGCCCGGCGTCGCTTCGCCGATCAGCTGATCGTGCAGCGCACCCCGCGCATGGCTGCGGTCGTCGCCGATTACGACCGGGTCCTGCGCCAGCGCACCGCGCTGCTGAAGTCCGCGCGGGCGCGGGGTGTCCGCGGAGATGCACTCGGGACCCTCGACGTCTGGGACGACAAGCTCGTCACCCTTGGGACCGAACTCATCGAGGCGCGCTTGGCGCTGGCATCCGATCTGTCCGATCCCGTCGCCCGGGCCTACGCGGCCATCGCGGGCGCCGAGCACGAGCCCCGTCTGGAGTGGGCTCTGTCCGTCGGCGGCGGCGACCCCGAAGAGGGCGACGCGGCGGTACCTGCCTCGGGCGGTCCCCTCGCGGAGCAGTTCCGCGCCGCCTTGGCGGCACGGCGGTCCGCCGAGCTCGAACGCGGCCTCACTCTGGTCGGTCCGCATCGAGACGATCTTGTCCTTCGTGTCCGGAGCCTCCCGGTGAAGGGCTACGCCTCGCACGGCGAGTCCTGGTCGGTTGCTCTCGCGCTGCGCCTGGCCTCGGCCGAGCTCCTGCGCGCGGAGTCCCGCCTGGGCGACCCCGTGCTCATCCTCGACGACGTGTTCGCCGAACTGGACGCCGGGCGGCGTACTCGCCTCGCCGAGCTGGTCGGAGGATACGAGCAGGTGATCGTCACCTCTGCCGTCGAAGAAGACGTTCCGGACGCTCTCCGGGCCCACGTGGTCCGTGTCGAGGCGGGGCAGATCGAGACGGTCGACGATGAGTGACGAGGCCGAGCTGCCCGAGACCATGGCGACGTATCTGCGTCTGCGGGGTCTCGAGCCGTCGCCGTACCGCAAGAAGAGGCGTCGCCGGCGTACCGACGACGACGAGAATGCGCCGTTCACTCCGGGTCGCGACCCGCGCGGCCTCGGGGACGTCCTCGCGAACCTCACGCAGTCGGCAGGCTGGGAGCCGCAGCTCGCTCGCGAGGATCTCGTGCGCACCTGGCACGATGTCGCGGGCGCGGACACCGCCGCTCACACCCGGCCGGTGGCTCTGGATGCCGGCACCCTGACCATCCAGGCCGACTCCACGGCGTGGGCGAAACAGCTTCAGCTCATGCGCGCACAGATCCTCTCCGAGATCCTGAGACGCTTCCCGGAAGCGGGGGTGGAGGCGATCCGGTTCGTGGGGCCGGACGTCCCCTCTTGGAAATGGGGGCCCAGAGCCGTTCCAGGCCGCGGCCCGCGCGATACCTACGGCTAGGCCATGGTCGATCCCGCCCCGACCCGATTTATCCCCGTATAGGGGCGTACACGCCATTTCTCGGGGTCTCGCGCGATAGGATGGAAGCTCCGAGAACCGATCTGGAGCGCGCGTACCCATGACGTCCGAAAACCCCGACAGCGTTTCCGAGGAACCCGAAGCACCCTCCACCAAGGTTCCCAACGAGTACGGGGCCGACGCCATCCAGGTGCTCGAAGGTCTCGAGGCCGTTCGCAAACGTCCCGGCATGTACATCGGCTCCACCGGTGAGCGCGGCCTCCACCACCTCGTGCAGGAGATCGTCGACAACTCCGTCGACGAGGCTCTCGCCGGCTACTGCGACACGATCGACGTCACGATCCTCAGCGACGGCGCCGTCCGCGTGGTCGACAACGGCCGTGGCATCCCGGTCGACATGCACCGCACCGAGGGCAAGTCCACGGTCGAGGTCGTGCTGACCGTGCTGCACGCCGGCGGGAAGTTCGGCGGCGGCGGTTACGCGGTGTCCGGCGGTCTCCACGGTGTCGGTTCGTCGGTCGTGAACGCGCTGTCGACCCGCCTCGAGGTCGAGGTCAAGCGCCAGGGACACGTGTGGCGTCAGTCCTTCCGCGACGGGGGAGCCCCCCTCGCCCCCCTCGCCCAGGGCGAAGAGAGCGATCAGACCGGAACGACGATCACGTTCTGGCCGGATGCGACCATCTTCGACACCATCGACTTCGACTACGACACGCTGCGTACCCGCTTCCAGCAGATGGCGTTCCTGAACAAGGGCCTGCGCATCAGCCTTCGCGACGAGCGTCCTCAGTCGGTGGTCGTCGAGGGAGAGCCCGGCGAAGAGGTCACCGAGGCGCGGAACGA
>JAAIGF010109593.1_pt1 | contig 10367 bp, 2 predicted proteins | sample 6487441 | NCBI WGS metagenome assembly JAAIGF01 (sample SAMN13974129, study PRJNA590717) | phyllosphere metagenome | biome: pepper field; feature: multiple bacterial spot infested pepper fields; material: pepper leaves; isolation source: leaves from pepper fields | host: Capsicum annuum ...
GGCTGCCAGGGGGGTGCCGTTTCGAAAACCCTCTGATCGTCGGCCTGCCGCAAGCCGCCACTTCTCTCGGTGGAATCGGTGCAATCACCCCCCGCTTCGCATCCGCCGGGTGAAATCGCGCCGTCCAGCCCCTTGCGGATCGAGAGGACCGACGCGAACGAGCGCGCCCGATCCCGCTGTTGCGGATCGGCGGATGGAATGCCGACTCAGAACTTGCGCACCAGCGGCTCCGGCATCGGCGCGGGCGCCTCGCCGAAGGTGTAGCGGATGCCGCCGTAAACCGAGAGCGGTTGAGCCAATGTCGTGGTGCGCGGGTCGTTGATCACGAAATTGCCCGCGACTTGGCCGGGCTCCGCGAAGGTGCCGAAGGTCGCATAGCGGTTGTTGGTCAGGTTGGTCACGAAACCGAACAACTCCAGGTTCCGGTTCACCCGGTAGCTCGTGGTCAGGTTCAGCACGTAGTAGGGCGGAAGCTTTCGGTTCAGGTTCGACTCGTCGCCGCGGTAGTAGGAGGACGAGAAGGCCTGCAGCGCGAGACCGACGCGCCAGTGCGGCAGCACCTCGACATCGAAGCCGGCCTTGAACTGGTGGGCCGGGATCAGCGGCACATTGTTGCCCGGCCGCACATTGATGGCCCCGTCATCCGAAAGCGGATTGTTGGGCGAGGACAGCGTACCGGTGAACTGGAACGTGGCGTCCACCAGAGCGTAGTTGGCATAGACCAGCAGCCAGTCGGCGACGTACTCGGCGCCGACCTCGATGCCCTGACGGCGGGTCGAGGGCACGTTCACGAAGTAGCCGCGGGCCGCGTTGCCCGGTGTCGCGAGTTGCAGGATGTCGTTGGCGAGATCCGTCCTGAAGGCGCCGATCTTGTAGCTGACGAGGCCGCCGTCGTAGGCGTTCGGCAGGCTGCCGCGGAACCCAACCTCGTACGTCTGGCCGGTGACCTGCTTCAGAGGCGGATCGGCGACCAGCGAGTTCGGCAGCAGGCATGGCTGCAGGGGATTGGCGCAGGCGAGTTCGAGCGGCGTAGGTGCGCGGTTCGACTCCGAGTAGCCGCCGTAGAGCGAGAGGCTGTCCGTGAAGCGGTAGGTCAGGCCGGCCAGCGGATTGATCTTGGTGAAGTAGTGCGTGCCGTTCACGTCCGGCGAGAAGCCGGTGAGATCCTCCGTGGAAATACGCGCGAAGTTGAGCCGGGCGCCTGCGGTGAGCGCCAACCGATCGGTCACGTCGATCGTGTCGGTGGCATAGAGGCCCATGTACAGGTTGGAGCCCTGAACCGAGCTTGGCGCGATGCCAAGCGCGCCCGCCGTGCGCAGGAAGGGCGTCCCGAGACCGGGGATCGTGCCGTAGAACGGGTTGTTCGGGTTGGTGGTGACGGTGAGATCGTTGGGGTTGATGACGCCCAGCGTGCTCGACGACTTGTAGCCGAAATGCGCCACGTCGATGGAGCCGCCGACGACGAAGCTGTTCGTGAGCCCGAAGACCCGATCCCGGTTGGCTGCCTGCAGCGAGCCGCCGTAGCCTTCGGCTTCCGTCTTGGTCACGTCGATGGTGCCGTAGGGCACGTTCGCGGTGAACGGGATACCGTTGGCGGGGGTGCCGCGCCCGAGGATCAGGAACTGGTTGCGGAAATCGAGCTGTGATTGGCCCGGTGCTCGGGTGAATCCGTCATCCTCGAAGCAGAGCCGCCCGCGGAAGCTGGAGCTTGCGCTGCAGTTCTCGAAGTTGCCGTCGTTGCCATCGACGTAGTTCTGGCTGAAGCGGCGGTAGTAGGCGTTGCCGGCGAGATCCCAGGTCGGCGAGACGTCGACCCGGCCGGTGAACTGCAGCGTGCCGAGTTCGGTCGTGATGGTCTGCGGACTGGTGAAGATCGCCCGCTCGTTGATGTGGGTGAAGTCGACCGGGGTGGCGGCCGTCGCCCCGTAGAACGAGCGCGCCAGCTGGCCGATCAGGTGGAACTCGGCGTCAGGCGTGCGATAGCCGAGATCGCCGTAGACCCGACCGATCTCCGAGGGAGACTTGTAGCGCCAGCCGTCGTCCTTCAGTCCCTCGCCCGCGAAGTAGAAGCTCCAGGGGCCGATCACTTGGCCGTGCTGCAGCGAGCCGGCGACGCGGCCGTAGGAGCCGCCCACGGCGGTGACCTCGGTGCCCTGCCACGTGAAGCCGTTCTTCATCTGGATGTTGAGCGCGCCGCCGAGTGCGTTCAGGCCGAAGATCGGGTTGCCGGTGACCACGTCGATGCGATTGATCGCGACCTGCGGGATCAGGTCCAGATTGACTACGTCACCGAAGGCCTCGTTGATGCGAACGCCGTTCTGATAGACGGCAAGACCCTGCGGGACGCCGGTGACCGACGAGGCGGTGAAGCCGCGGTAGTTGATGTCGATGCGGTTGTTGTTGCCCTGGGAGTCCGAGAGGTTCAGGGCGGGTACGCGACGCGCCAGCGTGTCGACGGTGTTGAAGGTGGCTCTGTCGAACTCGAAGTCGGCGCGCGTGACCGACTCGACGGTGCTGGGGATCTTGTAGAGAGGCTGGGCGCCGCCGCGCAGGCGCGGTTCAGCGACACCCGCTGAAGCCGGCCCTGGAGCCGTAGCGGGACCGGGATCGATCCGACCGCCGGCGACACCGACCGGTGTCGTCGCCACGACACTGATTTCATCGAGCGATACGGCCTGCTGTGCCTGGGCAAGGCCCGGCAACAGAGCCACGGACGCGGTCAAGCAGCCCCGGAGAGCGCGCATCAGAACCCCCAATCCATTTTAATCCCGCATTCGACGACGGGGCGATCATCAATTCGGGAGTGTGACCCAATGGCAATGAGGGCAGGGTCATTGACACGGATTGGTGATCGAGCTTCGCTCCGATCAACCACAGACTGTAGCGCGACAGTCACTAAGATGTGCAGTCGAGAGGAATGTCACCGGGATGAAATGGAGGTATAGTCGGGATCTTTTGGTAATCTGACGTCTTCTCCAGATCGTATCGTTCATCCGGCTTCGAGAGTGTGCGCCGATGATCCGTACCCGGCAGGACCCGCGGTCCAACGCGAAAGCGAGCAGGAAGCCGAGCCGCAGCGGCGTCGGTCAGTTGCTTGCGAGCGGCGAGCGGCCGATCAAAGTCCGATACGCCATCGACAGCCTGGGCTTCTCGAATGGGCAGCCGATCATCGGAACGTTGAAGGGTAATTATACGAGACTTTGCCAGATGTGGCTCATTCCGGTCGTGATCCTGCGACTGAGTGACGGCAAACGCCTGAGCATCTCGATCACGGATCTGTCGCTACAGGAATGTTTGTTTCAGATTTTGACGTGATCGATAAGAATGTTTTTATCCCGCAAATAAGCTATACAATCATACGAGTCGAATGTTCGTACCGCGCGGGCGCTCACAAATAGACATTCCGAAAGAAATACTTCATTTCGCCTCGGCGCGCATTCCCTTCAATCCATGTGCGTCTTTCGTGTCTTGTTTCGTGTCTTCGAAACGAAATGATCGGAATCGATCGTCGATCGGTGGCACGCCTGATGGACCATTCCCGAGCGTGGCGCGTGGAGAGGGGCAAGCTGTTCACGGCGCGCCGGATCCCGAAGGTCGCGGCGCGTGACGAGGGTTCGCATGCCGATCCGATGTGCGATCGGTGATCGGTGATCGGTGATCGGTGATCGGCAAGATTTCAGTGGGCTCGAAAGCGGTCCGACGATTGCCAAACTATCCCAATAATTCTGCCTAATCATCTTGTAAGATATTGCCTGAAATAACTTTGCAATAAATAAGAGAACGGAAAAGGATTACACCAAAACGTGAGTTGTTCTGCGAATGGCGCGTAACTTAGTTGCCCGCAACCTAACACGGCGTCCGTCCGTGGGTTGCGGGGGGACAACATGGCCAATACGTCGATCACCGGCACGCAGGGCAGCACGGTCACGCTCAAGGCCGGCAATGCCGGGACCGACGACACGCTGACCGTCGCGGCGGGCGCCACGCTCAGCAAGACTTCGTCTGCCGACAAGCAACTCAACGCGGTCGTGTTGAATCTGAGCAGCGCTCCGGCCGGTGCCGGCGTTGTCGTCACCAACAACGGTTCGATCACGTCTTCCATCGAGCGGACGATCGACACGACCGGCGCGGCCGCCGGTTCGAAGATCACCCTGAACAACAACGGCTCGATCACCGCCAGCGGCCCGTCCAAGGCCGACGTGTTCCGGTTGGCCGATGACATCGTCAACGGTGTCGTGACCGTCAACAACACCGGGACGATCCAGTCGTTCGGGACCACGAACGACAGTCAGGCGCTGCGCTTCGGCAAGTCCTACAGTTCCACGATCGAGATCAACAACGGCGCGTCCGCCAAGATCCTGACCGCCAACGCCGACGCCATCCGCTCGGGCAACAACGCCACGATCACGAATTACGGCACCATCGCCGCGGCGGCATCGAGCGCGCCGAGTTCGAAGAATCCGATCAACGCGATCGACATTTCGACGGCGCAGTCGGCGACCGTCAAGAACTTCGGCACGATCACCGGCGCGGAGAGCGCACTGGGCTCGGACGTCGCCAACGGCAGCCCCAGCGGATCGACGAAGCCCGCCAACTACACGGTCGTGAATGCCGCGGGCGCCACGATCACCGGTCAGAGCGCGGGCGCCATCGTCTCAAGCGGCACGGCGAGTGTCGACAACAGCGGTACGATCCAGGGCATCGGCCAATTGACGCTGTCGGGCGGCACAGCCGTGACCGCCTACGATGGCGACGGCATCGACGTGGTCGGCCTCGCCTCGATCACCAACTCGGGCCTGATCCGCGGCGTCCAATCGAAGGGCGTCGGCACGTCCGGGCGCACCAACTTCGCCGAAGGCCTCGACATCGGCGGCGGCACGGTCGTCAATTCCGGAACGATCCGGGGCGGCGATGTCGGCATCACCGTCAACAACGTCAACAACGCGGACATGTCGCGCAGCGGCTCGGCCGCGCTCACCCTGACCAATCAGGCCGGCGGCACGATCATCGGCGACAACGGCTACGCGATCCGCTCCGAGAACAAGACCGCGAGCGGAAGCGTCAACGCCGCGCTGACCAACGACACGGTCGTCAACTACGGCACCATCATCGGGAACGGGGGCATTCCAGGCGACACCGTCTACATGAACGGCGGCACGACGACGAAGGACCCGAACACGATCGGCGTGCTGAACGGCGTGACGTACGGCACGAGCGATGCCGGCAGTGCGCGCTTCATCCTCGGCGACGGGGCCGCGATCCAGCTCGGCGAGGGCGCCGACACGCTCGCGAACTACGGCACGATCAGCGGGAATTCCGGCCGTGCGATCAGCTTGGAGGGCGGGAACGATACGCTCAACCTGTTCACCGGCGGGTCGATCACGGGCCGGATCGACGGCGGTGCGGGCAGCGACACGATCAATCTCGACGCCGTAGCAGGTCAGTCGGGCGGGACGCTGGCCAACGTCGTCAACGTCGAGATCCTGAACGTCAAGGGCGGACAGTGGACGATCGCGGACGCCCAGTCCTATGCCGGCGGCATCACCATCGGCTCCAATGCCTCGCTGGTGCTCGCGACCGGCGCCGCGCTCGACGGTGCGATCGACGACGAGGGGAGCCTCGTCCTCCAGTCCGGCGGCACCGCCACCCTCTCCGGGGCGATCAGCGGCGCGGGCAGCTTGAGCGCGAACGGCACGGGTACGCTGACACTGTCGGGTGCCAACAGCTTCGCCGGCGGGGTCGCGTTGAATGCCGGCACGCTCGATCTCGCCTCGCGCGGTGCTGCAGGCAGCGGTGCCATCACTTTCGGCAGCGGCGCGCAAACGCTGGTGATCGAGCAGGCGGCGCTCTCCCAGGCGAACGGTACCTACGACTTCGCGAACCGTCTCAAGGCGATCGGCCTTGACGACGCCGTCCGCCTCGTCGGCGTCGGCACGGAGACGTCCGCGCTCTACGATGCCGGCAGCGGCACCCTGACGCTCTCGGGCGATGCCGGCTCGCAGACCGTCACGCTTCATCTCGAGACGGCTGCTGCGCCGAGCGGCTACGCTTATGGCGTCACCTCGGACGCAACCGGTGGCTCGGTCCTGGCTCTCGACAAGATTGCGGCCGTTCAGGACGTCGCGGGCGCCTCATCGAAGGGCTTCGTCAAGGCAGGCGACACCTTCACGATCGCCATCGCCTTCGACAAGGCGGTGAGCGTCACCGGATCGGCGCCGGTCCTGCATCTGAGCGACGGCGGGCTCGCGACCTTCAGCCAGGATCTGTCGAGCGCCAACAAGCTCGTCTTCGTCGCGAGCGTCTCGGCGGGCGAGAACGCGGCAGGCGTTCAGATCGTCGGCGTCGACAATGCCGGCAGCGTCCGGGACGCGGCCCACGTCGCCGTCGACTTCTCCGCCGCACTCAGCCATGCGGCGGTCGGCCCGACCATCGACACCACGGCGCCGACCCTGGCGATCACGAGCGCGGGTGGCCTCACCAACCAGGCGGAGCAGACCATCTCCGGCACCGTCGGGGCGGAGGATGCCGGCATCACCGTCGTCGTCTCCGACGGCAATGCCGAGCTCGGCCGTACGGTCGCGGACGCCAAGGGCAACTGGTCGCTCGACGTCACCCTGGCCAGCAACGCCGACCACGTGGTCCATGCCGCCGCGACGGACGCGGCCGGCAACACGGGGCAGAGCGGCTCGGTCAACTACACGCTGGACACGGTCGCACCGACCGTCGCGGTCACCGGCTTCTCCGGCTTGGTCAACAGCGCGACGCAGACCGTCACCGGGACGGTCGATGTCGACGGCAAGTCCGACTCGATCGGGACCACCGTCGCGATCCTGGACGGCTCAGACGTCGTCGGACAGGGCATCGTCCGGGGCGACGGGACGTGGTCGGCCGACATCATCCTGAGCGGCGACCGCGCGCACGCCCTCAAGGCCGTCAACACCGACATGGCGAGCAATGTCGGCTACAGCACACCCTTCACCGTCACGCTGGATACGGTGGCGCCGCATACCGAGATCGGCACGCACCCGGCCGTCATCACCAACACGACCGATGCCGGCTTCAGCTTCATCGGAACGGATACGAGCGGCGGCTCGGGCGTCGTCGACTACCTCGCGAGCCTCGACGGCGGGGCCTTCGCCTCGGCCGCGAGCGGCAGCGTCAGTTTCAAGGGACTGGCCGACGGCCAACACACGCTTGCGGTCAAGGCGGTCGACGCCGCCGGCAACATCGACACCTCGCCGGCAAGCTACAGCTGGACCGTGGACACGATCGCGCCGGACACGGCGATCTCGGCGACACCGGCCCGGATCACGAGCAGCACGGCGGCCCATTTCGACTATGCCGGCACGGACAACGCCAACGGGACGGGCGTGGGCTCCTATCTCGTCAGCGTGGATGGCGCCGCTTTCACGGCGACGGGTGCGACGAGCCTCGATCTCTCGGGATTGCGGGACGGGCAGCACGCGGTGCGGGTGGAAGCGGTCGATGCCGCCGGCAACGTCGATGCATCCCCGGCCGGCTTCGATTGGACGGTCGACACGCTGGCCCCGGATGTCGCGATCACGGGCAAGCCAGCGCTCTACGCCAACACGGGTCAGGCCCATTTCGATTTCGCGGGGGCCGACGGCGCGGGCTCGGGTGTCGTCTCCTACCTGACCAGCCTCGACGGTGCCGCTTTCGCGGCGACCGGCGCGACGGGCCTCGACTTGTCCGGGCTGGCCGACGGCAGGCACGCCTTTGCCGTGAAGGCGGTGGATGCGGCCGGCAACGTCACCGCCACGGCGGCCAGCTACGGCTGGACCGTGGACACGATGGCGGCCGAACTCGACTTCACGAGCCAGGGCGGCGTCGTTCACACCGCGCAGCAGGTCGTCTCGGGCACGACGGATCCGTCGGAGGCTGGCCGCACGGTCACGATCTACGAAGGCGCGACGGTCCTGGGGTCGGCCACGGTGTCCTCGGAGGGACGTTGGGCGACCAGCGTCCTCCTGAACGGAGTCGGCCAACACGACCTGACCGCGAGTGAGACGGATCTGGCCGGCAATGTCGGCACTACGCAAACCGCCCTGAGCTACAGCTTCGACACCAGCGCCCCGACCTTCCTGAAGGGCAACTTGGTGCTGAGCATCTACGGCAACGGCGACGGCAGCGGCCAGTACGACGACAACGCAGCGACCCCGATCGTGCTGCAGCAGGTCACGACCTCGGGCGCCTTCGTCAACCAGATCGTGCTGCCGCAGGCGACGATCGGGACCAACTCGGTCATCTCCGGCGAGTACGGCTCGTCCTCGGAAGGCACGCTCCAACTCACGGCCGACGGCAAGTCCCTGCTGATCGCCGGCTACGGCATCAACGCCAACACCTACAACGACGGTGGTGCTGCGGTGTACGGCGACGATGCCCTGGCGCAGACGACCAGCCTGACCAACCAGACGAAGTTCGTCCCGGTCAGCCGCGTGATCGCCCAGATCTCCGCAGACGGCTCGGTCGATACCAGCACGGTGCTGTTCAACGTCTTCGACGGGAACAACCCGCGCTCGGTCGCCTCGGTCGACGGCTCGACCTACTACATCTCGGGCCAGGGCATCGCGGGCGACGCGACGCAGGGCGTCTTCGTCGCCCAGCACGGGAGCACGATCGCGACCTCGATCGACCACTCGACCGACACGCGCTCCGCCGTGATCTACGACGGCCAGCTGTACGTCTCGCGCGACAGCAAGCAGCCGAAGACGGGCAGCCTCACCGGCACCGCCAACATCTCGACCTACAGCGGATTGCCGAACGCCGAGACGAAGCCGATCGTCCTCGACGGGCTCGACCGATCGGTCACGCTGACGAACCTGCAGACCAATTCGATCAATCACGCCGGAGACAAGGTCTACCTCGATCCGGAGAACTTCTTCTTCGCCAACAGCAAGACGCTCTACGTGGCCGATGGCGGCATCGCCAAGATCGGCGGCGTCGGCGACGGCGGCCTGCAGAAGTGGGTGTTCAGCGACGCCCACGGCCAATGGGAACTGCAGTATACGCTCTCGAACGGTCTCAACATCATCCAGCCCGGAACGTCCTACGGCACGACCGGCCTGATCGGACTGACCGGCAAGGTCGTCGGGGACACGGTCCAGCTCTACGCCACGAACCAGACCATCGGCGACACCGACCAGAAGTACCTGTACGGCATCACCGATCATCTCAGCGACACGAGCGGCGCCGGCAAGAGCTTCACGACGCTCATCACCGCAGCGGAAGGCACCAATATCCGCGGCGTCTCCTTCGCGCCTTCGACCGATGCGCCGACGGTCTCGATCGCCGGCACTGGGGGATTGCGAAACACCGCAATCCTCGTCCTGAGCGGCACCGTCGATCTCGCTGATGCGGGCACCACCGTCGCCATCAAGGATGGCTCGACCACGCTGGGCTCTGCGCTCGTCGGGTTGGACGGGACGTGGACGAGCCAAGTCACGCTCACCGGAGAGGGTCAGCACGTCCTCGTGGCCTCCGACACGGACGTCTACGGCCACACCGGTTCGGCCAGCGTGACCTACACGCTCGACACGATCGCGCCGGACGTGGCGATCACGGGCAACGGCGGCGCGGTCCGTTCGGCACGGCAGGTGCTCAAGGGAACGGGTGAGGCCGGCACGCTGGTGACGGTCTTCGAGGGCGATCGGGCGCTCGGGACAGTTCGTGTCGCCACCGACGGCACATGGACCGCGACCGTGACCTTGGAGGGCGAGGGCAAGCACGTCCTGGCCGCGTTCGATGCCGACGCTGCGGGCAACCTCGGCCAGAGCGCGACCGTGACTTACGTGCTGGACACGCTGGCACCCGCCGTCCCGAGCCTGTCGCTGGCGACACCGGACGGCGGCAGGAACCTGCCGAGCCCCGCTCTGAGCGGAATGACCGAGGCGGGCGCGAGCGTCTTGCTCTACGACGGTACGAGCCTCGTCGGTACGACGACGGCCGATGCGGTCACAGGCGCCTACAGCTTCGCGGCTTTTCCGGCCCTGAAGGCGGGCGCGCACACGCTGAAGGTGCGGGCCCAGGATGCCGCGGGCAATCTCGGAGCCACCTCCTCGGGTCAGACGGTCGTGGTGGGGGCGGATGGTTCGCTCACGATCAGCCAGATCGGGTCCGGCGGAACGAGGGACGTCTATAAGCTCGGTGTGACCGGGCAGAGCTACGTGGCCGAGCACGACACGTACAATGCGGCCAACGTGTTGACCGACTTGGTGCGCACCCATGCCGACCGGACGCTCGATTACAGCTTCCACCTGGACGCTTCGAGCGGCACGAAGACGTTCGACACCTTCAGCGCCACCGGCGTGCTCAAGAGCGAGTTGATCACGCTGGCGAACGGCACCACC
>JAAIGF010379321.1_pt1 | contig 10359 bp, 13 predicted proteins | sample 6487441 | NCBI WGS metagenome assembly JAAIGF01 (sample SAMN13974129, study PRJNA590717) | phyllosphere metagenome | biome: pepper field; feature: multiple bacterial spot infested pepper fields; material: pepper leaves; isolation source: leaves from pepper fields | host: Capsicum annuum ...
GGTAAACGCACAAATCTACAAAATGGAAGGTAGGGCCTTGACAGATTGCAGGGTGTCATTTTTGCATCACCCGAAATTCCGTAATTACGGAATAATTTGAAATATTTTGAAATGTTTGTTCCACCTGATTCTAATCGTGGAATTACAAATTATTTTCGCATTTCGCTTGACAGAAAATAGCACTCCGTTTTATATGGGTCAAACGATGATTTTTGGAGATACGAACCATGTTTGCAGACCTTGAAGTTAAGCCGGAAGATTACGCGGGACAGGGCGGGCAGCAACCAAAGGCAAAGAAGGAGCGTCCAACGTTCCCTTGCCAGTCTTGCGGCGGATCGGGCGTCTATCGCTCGCCGCGCGTCCATCAAGAAAAGGCTCACTGCTTCCCGTGCGGTGGCAAAGGATTTTTCTACCAGAGCGAAGGAGACCGGATGAAGAACCGTGCGGTGGCGGCAAAGCGCAAGCGCTCCAAGATCGAAACGGCGATGGAGTTTTTCAATTCCGAAAACCCCGGCTTTATCGAAATCCTTTCAGAGCTTGCGGGATGGAATACCTTTGCCGCTGACCTTCGCGCTCAGTACAATGCCAAGGGCGCGCTGTCCGCTGGTCAGGTTTCGGCGGCGCTTCGCATTCACGCTAAGGCTATGGCAACTCGCGCAGCAAAGGCCGCTGAGAAGGCCATGCGCGAAGAAGAGCGCGTCAAGCTTGGCGGCGCTGTTGACCTGTCCGAAATCCATGCCATGTTCGCTCGCGCTTCTGAAGCTGGATTGAAGAAGCCGGTCTATCGCGCTGAGGGTTTGGTTTTGTCGCTCGCCAAGGCTTCCGGCAAAAACCCCGGCGCTATCTACGTCAAGCGTGAAAGCGGCGAGTACATCGGCAAGGTGATTGCGGGTGAATTCAAGGCGACTTGGGACGCAAAGCCAGAGGATCGCGAGACGCTACTGAAGATCGCGGCGAATCCTTCTAAGGTCGCCAAGGATTACGGAAAGCTTGTAGGCCGTTGCTCTTGCTGCGGTAAGGAGCTTACGAACAAAATCAGCATTGAAATGGGAATCGGTCCCATTTGTGCGGAAAAGTGGGGTTTCTGACATGGCTAAGGTTACGGCAATAGGTCCGGTCGGAGTCCTTCTGGCTCTTTCCAATATTGATGCAGCCTTCGACGGAGTTTCGCACCGAGTCTTCAGGTCTGGCAAATATGTTGACGGGCCAAACTTTCGAGGCGAGGGACGACGCAGCAAGTTTTACATAAACGGCAACGTCTGCAAGAGATCGGAAGCGCTCAAAAGGATTTCGCTTTCCGTGAAGGAAGGCCAAAAGGTTGAGATTGAAGGAAGGCTAAGGGGTTTCTGACATGGTGAAGATAACGAAAGAGGCAGCAAGGATAATCCGGGAGACATGCGAGGCCGCTTGCCGAAAAGAAGGTCAGGTTTTGCGAAGGATTGAGGCGGGCAAGCGTTGCGCTCTTACTCTCAAGGTTGATCCTTCTATCAATATCCGAATTGTCGACAAGACAAAGGATTGGGAGGATTCGGACCTATTTGACTTCGTTTCTTGGGCTGAGTTCAAGAAGGGAGTCCCCGACGAAGGGGACGGCAATGCTCTTGTTGATTTCTATTGCTATGACCGCGAGGGGCTTTGCACAAACGCTCAAGCCATGTGGGTGAGCGGGATTCTTGTGTGGACAGGAATTGACGGTAGGTTCGGATTCACCCATTATGGTTCCGATGAGTTGAGGGATAAGACATGATTAAGACAGTAGGGTTTATCCTCATGATTATGCAGCCGGGTTTCGTCGCTAAGTACGATGATGCGACCGGAAGCCAAACGGGCGTTTTCGAAACTATTTCGGATTGCAGGGCTGCGAAAAACAAGTATTATGATTATGCAAATGCTGGCAGCGTCGAATGCGTTGCCGTTATGGTGAAGGAGAAAAAGGCATGAGCGGAACATACAGAACGGTTTTGACATACGCGCGTGATGGCTTCTATGATTACGGAAACAACGCGCGCAAGGGCGCGGCGCAGTCGAAGAAGATTGACCGACGCCAAGCCAGACGGCAAGCGGCGCGCGCCAAGCGTGAGGCAATTCGTGAATACGAGCTTGACGTTCACGAGGACTACGAGGAAATGCTTTCCATGGAGCGTGAGGAGGCGGGTTACGACTCCCAGTTTTGGGAGGAGTTGGAGCGCGAGCAATTTCTCGATGATTGCGAAATGATGCGCCTAGCTGAAGAGCGCGCCGACGCTGAGGAATGGGAGCGCGCCGAAAGATATCATCGCGAAATGGAAATGCTGGATACGTCTTACGACTATTGCGAATGGGATTACTGACGTGGGAAAATGGATTTTGAGTTTTGACAGATGGTCGGGACGAGTTGTCGTTTCCCTTAATGTCAGTTACGAGAATGACAAATACTGGATGATGGAGACAATAGGAATGGATGGCACGGAATGAACATGGATTTCAGCGAGGCGTTGTTTCTCCTGAGGGCGGGTCGCAAGGTTCGCCGCAAATCTTGGATTGATCGCTACGCGTATGTGTGGCTTGACGAAAAAGATGAAGCGGTTTATCTGAAGTTTGCGGACGGCTTGGAAGCCACGATAGAGACAACGACAAAGATGGTACTTGCCCGCGACTGGCAAGAGGTGAAGGATTAAGACATGAAGATACAGCACACGTTCAGGACGGAGACATACGGCGATAACGCGGGAATGCAAATCCCTGTCACGCTTTGCAGCTATCAGGATGAAAACGGCGTTCCCATGATGGCGAGCCTTCACGGCCATTTGCATATGCAGATTGTCGAGAACATGCTGAAGGCGTACCGTAGCGCGGATTTGCGCGTAGTTCGATAGACTCATTACGTCGCTTCGCGCCGTTGCTACCCGCCCTCTTTGGCTGGACAACGGCGCGCAATTGCGTTATGGGATAAACAACGAAAGGAGCGCAAATGAAGACGCCTGAAGATATAGCGCACGAGTTGCGCGGGACATGCAAGCACCTAAGCGCGATCCTTGAAGAAAACGACATGGACGGGGCGGATAACGATCTTGAATTCTGCCGACGCCTTGACGCCGTGGTTTTTTGTTGCGAGTCGTGCGAATGGTGGTGTGAGGTTGATGAAATGGCTGAAGAAGGAGACTCGCACGGGGTTTGCTTTGATTGCAGTGAAGGAGAATAGACATGGATAAGGTAGCAAGGGGAAAGCTCGACTCCGCCGTGGTGGGTTCCCACATATGGTTTAACGGCGAGGTAAACCCCTACAAGGTGAGAGCCAGAAACGAGCGCTATATCATTTGCACAAAGCCGTTCAATCCAAAGCGCACCGTGCTTTACACGATTATCGACTTGCAAACGGATATGCGGGGGCCGGATAACAACGTATTCTGCATGGGATACGAAACGGATGAGCAGGTAGAGGCAAACATGCGAGAGCTAGAGGGCGGGCAGCTTGAGGTTTCTCGCCGTCGCGCCGTTCCTCTGGATGTGCTTACGGTGTCGGTGTAATGGCTGGAAGACCTAGAAAGCCCACGTCTTTGCAAGTCGCTGCCGGTCGCGACGTTGTGCACCCTGAGAGATACAGGGATCGCAAGAAAAACGAGCCTACGGGTCTCGCTGACGTTGGAGACCCGCCAGACTACATAAAGGACACTCCAGAGTGTAAGGCGCGCTCTGCATGGCGTGAATTCGCCATTGAATGCCCTTGGTTGACGCAATCGGATAGAGCCTTGCTTGAGGCGGCGAGCATGATCAGGGGCGACATAATGGCCGGTCAGGCCGTTGGCGTTCCGCGTCTTACTTTGCTTCGAGGAATTCTTCAGAGCCTTGGCGCAACGCCTGCGGACAAATCGAAGGTAATGGGTGGCGGCGGAGGCGATGACCCGGATAAGGAGAAGGAAGGCAGTTTGTTCAATGAAGACACCTAAAATAAGCAAAAAGGAGACAAAAACCGATGAAAACAAGACTAAAACAGCGCTTGAGCGCGTTTCTGATTACGCAAGCCGCGTCCTTGGCGGTGATATCGTGGCGGGTCCGCACGTTCGCAATTCCTGCCGTCGCCATTTTGACGACTTAGAGAAGGGGAAGGAGCGCGGCATTTTCTTCAGCGAGAAAGCAGCCGCGCACGCGTTCCGATTCTTCGAAAAGGGGCTTACGCTATCTGACGGACAGTTTGAGGGGAAGCCCTTCCTTTTGGCTCCCATGCAGTGCTTCATTATCGGCTCACTACTGGGCTGGAAGCGCGTTCACGCCGACGAAATGGATGTATGGCTTGAAAACTACGATGAAAGTCAGCTAAAATTGCCGATTACTAGGCGATTCCGGCGAGCATTTATCGAAATGGGCAAGGGTCAAGGCAAGTCGCCGCTGGCTGGCGGAATAGGTTTGTTCGGTATGCTTGCGGATAACGAGCCTGCCGCTCAGATTTATGCCGCTGCCGCGAAAAAGGCTCAGGCGGAAATCCTCTTCCAAGATGCTGTTAAGGCGGCTAGGCGGTCTCCAGTCATATTCAAGGAGATCGGAGAGAAGGGTTTTTCGGGCTCTGTCGGCAAGGAATATAACATTCTTCACAAGAAGAGCATGTCATTCTTTCGTCCGATATCGAAGGAATCGGGTAAATCTGGCTCCGGCCCACGCCCTCACATGGCTTTGTGTGACGAGGTGCACGAGCATCCCGACCGCACAATCATGGAAATGCTGGAGAAGGGCTTTAAGTTTCGCCAAAACCCTCTGTTGCTTATGATTACCAACAGTGGACACGACATGAAAACCATCTGTTGGGAAGAGCATTGCCATGCGATTCGAGTCGCTGCTGGTGACGCTGGTATGGAGCCTAAGGATTTTGATGTTGCGAAATACAAGGGCGATGTAGTCAACGACCGTTCGTTCTCTTACGTTTGTGCGCTGGATAAGGGCGACGATCCTTTCGAGGATGACTCTTGCTGGATTAAGACAAACCCGATGCTTGGAATCATCTTGAGCAAGGAATATCTTGCTGACGAGGTGAAGCTTGCTAAGGACATTCCAGCCAAGCGCAACGCGGCGCTGAGGCTTAACTTTTGCGTCTGGACCGATGCCGTTGACGGCTGGATGGCGCAAGAGAAGGTTGAATCTGTGATGCACAAATTCGATCCTGAGGAATTGCACGCTGATAAGGATGTGGCGGTAGGAATCGACTTGTCAGGAACGCGAGACTTGACGGCTATGGCGTTTGGCACGGAGACGGGCGAAATGGAAGTCGAGCGAATCTCTCCAGAGGGAGAGAGGACTATTCACAAGTTGCCAACCTATGATGTTTGGGTAGAGGCGTGGACTCCCGGCGACAACATCGCCACCCGCGAGCAGGAGGATAAGGTTCCTTATACGCAGTGGGTGAAGGACAAGCACCTTTGGGCCGTAAAGGGCGAGCGAATCCGCTACGACCACGTTGCAAGCCGCTTGCTTCGCGCGTCGGGGATATACAATATCAAGGGAGTTGCGTATGATAACTACGCATATTCCAAATTCCGTGAGGAATGCGACGATATGGGTATTGACCTGAAGCACTTCGCGCACCCTCAGGGCGGCAAGAATCGAGCAAAGCCAACTCTGGAGGAGGAAGAGGAGGCAAAGCGCAAGGGTGAGAAGCCGGTTCCGGGTCTCTGGATGCCGGGAAGCATCAAGCTCTTTGAGGACGCCGTTATCGACGGCAGAATCAGAATCAGGATGAGTCCGGTTGTCATGGCGGCAATGATGGGCGCGACTCTTTCGCCTGAGGACGAAATGGGCAACAAGTGGTTTATCAAGCGTAAGTCGAACGCGAGGATTGACCCTGCGGTGGCTATCGCGATGTGTTTGGGGCTTCTGGATAAGATGCGACGCGTGCCTGAGAAAAAGAAAATTCAAGTTTTTTTCTTTGGCGGATAAATTTTCTATTGACGGCGGTTTCTAGGCCGTCTATTAGAACAGTCAGACAGGGCGGGCAGCGCCAATAAGTCCCGCAAGTCAACGAAAACAGAAAGGACGGGCCATGTAACGATGAAGAGCAATTTTTTTCTCAAGCTTGACGTTAAGAACGTTTTGCGCGAAGATGCGGGCGACTTCATTTTCGAAGGTGTAGCCACAACGTCAAACCCCGATAGAGAGTTTGACATCCTTGAACATAAGGGAGCTTATTTCCAAGATGAGATTCCCTTGCTTATGCATCACATGCAGGGCCTTCCGGTCGGTACGGTTCGCCTATTCATGGCAGATGATGGCATTAAGTACATTGCTCGCATTGCAAACCCTGCGGGCGACGATACGGATTTCGGCAAGCGGCGCGCTAGTGCCATTTCCCAAATCAAAGCCGGTGTTATTCGCGGTGTATCCATTGGATACCTTGCACAACCCGGTTCGGTTAAGCGGCTGACTCCTGTAGGCCGTCGAATTTCAAAGTTCGAAATCGTTGAGCTTTCTCTTGTTTCCATTCCGGCAAACAAGGATGCGACAATTCGGGAAATCAAGTCAATCTTCAAGGGGGCGGTTCCTCTTGACACAAAGAAGGAGAACAAATTGAATCTTAAGCAGATGATTGAAGATCGCAAGACCTCTATCCAGACGAAGAGCGCACGCGTTGCGGAGCTTATCGCTGAAGTCGATGAGTCCGGTGCTACCTTCAGCGAATCGCAGAGCGAGGAATTTGACGGCCTGAACGCGGAAATCAAGCAGATCGAAGCGGACATTTCCCGCCTTGAAGTCGCTCTGGAGCTTGACAAGAAGTCGGCAAAGCCTGTTGACAAGACTCCCGGCACGACTCAGGCGCGCACTCCGGTGCAGGTCAAGAGCGTTCAGACCGGCGAAAAGGGCGTCGGCTTTGCTCGATTTGCAATGGTCGTGGCCGCTGGCAAGGGCAACCTGATGCAGTCGGAAAAGCTGGTGGAAACCTACTTCCCGAATGACGCGGAGCTTAACACGGCTATCAAGGCCGCTGTGAATGCTGGCACCACTACGGACGCAACATGGGCGGCACCTCTGGTTGACTCCTATCAGCGCTTTGCGGGTGACTTCGTTGAATTCCTTCGTCCTCAGACGATTATCGGCAAGTTCGGCACGGGCAATATTCCGTCGCTTCGCCGCGTTCCGTTCAACATCGAAATCCCTGCGCAGATTTCCGGCGGCGCTGGTTACTGGGTCGGCGAAGGCGCGCCAAAGCCGCTCACTTCGTTTGGTTTTGAGAACATCACGCTTCGTTGGAACAAGGTGGCGAACATTGCCGTTCTGACTGAAGAGCTTATCCGGTTCTCCAATCCGGGCGCTGAAGTGCTTGTTCGTGACTCGCTGGCTGCGGCTCTTCTGGAGCGTCTCGATATTGACTTTATCGATCCGGCAAAGGCTGCAAACGGTAACGTTTCTCCGGCGTCCATCACCAACGGCGTGACCCCGATTACTTCGGCGGGCAATGACGTTGACTCGGTCAATCAGGATGTTGCGGCTGTCATGGGTGCATTCATCATTGCGAACAACACGCCAACAACTGGCGTTTGGATCATGTCGAGCGTTCGCGCTCTGGCTCTGTCGCTGATGAAGGAACCTCTTGGCACCTACGCGTTCCCGAATATCAACATGAACGGCGGTACGTTCGCCGGTCTGCCTGTTATCGTCTCGCAGTACGTACCGAATGACACTGTTATTCTGGTCAACGCTGGCGACGTTTACCTTGCCGACGATGGCGGTGTTTCGGTTGACTCCAGCCGTGAGACTTCGCTCCAGATGGACAACGCACCGACGAACGCAAGCGCGCCTGCGACTGCAACGACTCTGGTGTCGATGTTCCAGACGAACAGCGTTGCTCTTCGTGCGGAGCGCTACATCACTTGGCGTCGTCGCCGGGTGTCTGGCGTTCAGGTCATCACCGGCGTTAACTGGGGTTCGCCTACCCCGTAATGTCGATTAAAGCTTGACAGAAAAACCCGCCTGCCTTAACTGGTGGGCGGGTTTTTTGTTTATCGAAAGGAGTCCATCAATGGATATGATTAAGGTTGTGTGCGTAAAGCCGCATACATACAACAATAAGTTTCGGACTATCGGCGAGGAATTCGAGGTAAGGAAAAATCACGTAGTCGTTTTGGAGGCTCTTAAGCGCGTTTCTCGAATTGATGAGAACGTGGTGAGCTTTACCGCTGCCAAGGCGGCTATCTCTGCGAGCGAAAAAACCGACATAGAAGCCCATACAGTCGATTCCGTCGCCGACACGAACGAAGACAAGCCAAAGGCGCAAAGCGACGACAAGGAAGCCCTCAGGGCCGAATACAAGTCGCTTTTCGGTAAGAGCGCACCCGGTCGCGCATCTGTTGAAACGCTTCGCGCCGAAATCGAGCGCAAGAAAGAAGAGGGATAATGATTCAGACCATGACTAGCCGCGTTGTTGCGGCTGCAAAGGCCCTCAGAGGCACCCCTAGCGCGGTAACGTCTCGCGTCGGTGGATTGGTTCGCGACTGGTTCCCCGGCGCATGGCAGCAAAACAGAGAGCGCCACATATACAAGTCTGAACGGTATTACGCCGTCTTCGGATGCATGACTCTTATTGCTGGCGACATTTCCAAGCTTCCAATCAAGGCTGTTCAAAAGCAGGCCGATGGAACATGGAAAGAAGTTGGCGGGCCGCTCGCTGCCTTGATCAAAAAGCCAAACGGCTATCAGAATCGGATTCAGTTTGTCGAAAACTGGATTCTCTCAAAGATGCTTCATGGAAACACGTATGTCTTGAAGGTTCGCGGAACCGCAACAGGCGAGGTAACGGAGCTTCGCATTCTCGATCCATCGTATGTCACGACTCTGGTTTCGGACAGCGGTAGCGTTTATTACCAGTTGGCGACGGACGACCTGTCCGGCGTAAAGGGCGACAACGTTACGGTTCCGGCGTCCGAGATCATTCACGATAGGTTCAATTGCCTCTATCACCCTCTTGTTGGCCTTTCCCCTATCTACGCGGCTTCACTCGCTGCAAAGCAGGGAATGGCAATGCAGAGGAATTCGGTGAAGCTCTTCCAGAACGGAGGTCAGGCACCCGGAATTCTGACGGCACCCGGTCAGATCGATGAAGTTGACGCGGCTCGCATTAAGGCGCACTGGGAAAACGAGTACGGAGGTCAAAACAACGCTGGAAAGGTTGCCGTTCTCGGTTCCGGTCTGGAATACAAGAGCGCAAGCATTACGAGCGTTGATGCGCAGTTGATTGAACAATTGAAATGGACGGCTGAGGTTGTGTGCGGCGTTTTCCACGTTCCGCCTTACATGATCGGTATCGGTGCAATGCCTAACGCTGCGAATGTTCAGGCTCTAATCCTGCAATATTACTCTCAGTGCCTACAGGTTCTTATTGAATCTCTGGAAATGCTTCTAGATGAAGGCGCTGAGGTTGATGATGATGTAGGATATGAGCTTGATATTGAGTCGCTACTTCGAATGGATGGAAGGTCAATGGCCGAATATCTCGCCAAGCTGAAAGAGGCATCATTGATTTCCATTAATGACGGTCGCGCCAAGATTGGATTGCCGCCCGTTGATGGAGGTGATACGGTTTGGATGCAGCAACAGAATTTCAGCCTTCAGGCTCTAAACGAGAGAGACAAGAGCGGCGATCCGTTCGGCACTGGAAAGACTGCAACGGAAAGCCCGCCAAAGCCGAATGACACTGAAGAGCAGGACGAGGACGCGTTTCAGGCGCTTAAGATGGCGGTTCTGACGGGAATTAAGGAGGTACAGAATGAAATTAAGTGACATCATGGCATTTGTGGACGAAATGAAGAGTGCCTTTTCTTCTGTTGTCAAAGCCCTTGACGACAAGCTGACTAAGCGAGTTGATGAGGTTGAGGGCAGGCTTAATGCTGCCCTTAGCGAGTCAAAGTCTTTCGCGGCGGAGACGCTTGAAGAGATCAGGGCCGCGATGAATCTTCAGGCTGAGGACTTCAGAACGGAGCTTGAAGCGAAGTCACTCAAGACAGGCTCTAGCGATCAGGTGCGGGTAAAGTCTATCTCGGTAGAGGATGACGGCAAATTGCGCCTCTACATGACTGACGATTCCTTTGTCGAAGGGGAGATTAACGTTCCTGCCGGTCCCGCTGGACCCTCAGGGCTGGACGGAAAGAGCGGAGACAACGGCAAGGATGGCGTTGATGGTCGTGATGGAGTTGACGGAAAGTCGGGCGCTGATGGCAAGAACGGAAAGGACGGCGTTGGCATTAAGGCCGTAGGTGCGGAAGATGGAAAGCTCATCATCACCCTATCAGATGATGAGCGCTACTCTTTCGACATCCCGGCTCCTGAAAAGCCGCGCGATCCTGTTGACGTTACCGACGCGGCAATCAACCGAGACGGAGAGCTTTTGCTTGTCCTTTCCAA
>JAAIGF010079766.1_pt1 | contig 10357 bp, 8 predicted proteins | sample 6487441 | NCBI WGS metagenome assembly JAAIGF01 (sample SAMN13974129, study PRJNA590717) | phyllosphere metagenome | biome: pepper field; feature: multiple bacterial spot infested pepper fields; material: pepper leaves; isolation source: leaves from pepper fields | host: Capsicum annuum ...
ATTTCTTTAAAAAGTACAATGACTTTTATGGCCATCAGGAAGGCGACCGCTGCCTGATGCAGGTGGCGCAAACGCTTCAGGACAGTATGAGCCGCTTCGATGCGGTCATCGGTCGCTACGGTGGAGAGGAGTTCATAGCTCTGGCGCGGTTCACCACCGCCCGAGACATTGAAGAAATCGCCGAAACGATGCGGCAGACAGTCCAGGACCTTTCACTGACACATGAAAGGCGAAGAGATGGGACGTCTGTCATAACCGTCAGCGTCGGCGTCTCCTATACGCGTCCGCACCCGGATGCGAAGCTGGAACGCCTCATCAATGAAGCGGACCGCGCGCTTTATCTTGCCAAGGCAAATGGCCGGAACACTGTCAAACTATTCGACCCGAACGACCCGAATAACAGCGACGACACCGAGAATGTCGCGGCGCTGCTGAATATAGCAATCGCCCAGAACCTCGTATCTCTGGTTTATCAGCCGATAAAGACACTTTCGACCGACAGGGCCACAGGGCTCGAGGCACTCATGCGGTTGCGGCTTCTGGACGGCACACTTGTTCCTCCCAGCATCTTCATTCCCATCGCCGAACGGACCGGGGTGATCACCGATCTTGGCCTGTGGGCAATCCGCACGGTGTGCCAGCAGGTTCTAAGCTGCGAAGAAACCTCCGTCGTCAGCGTCAACGTGTCCCCTATCCAGCTGAAATGCCCCGGCTTCGCCACATCGGTCGCCGCCATTCTCGGCGAAATGGGAGTGGCTGGAGGGCGGCTGGCCCTTGAGATCACCGAGGGCCTTGAGGTCGACATGAACTCCGACGTTCTTCGCTGCATCAGCGATCTGAAAACACTGGGCGTCAAAATCTGGCTCGACGATTTCGGCACCGGCTTTGCCGGGCTGTCCTGGCTGCGGCTGGTTGAGTTCGATACCGTCAAGATCGACAAGTCGTTCCTGCATGATGCCTGCACACCTCGCGGCAAGGCGATGTTGAGCGATATTGTCGACCTGATCCGCAACCGTGGCCACAAGATCCTCGTTGAAGGTGTCGAAACCGCGGAGCAGATGGAATTGCTCAAGGAACTTCGCATCGATCAGGTTCAGGGCTATTACGTAGGTCGTCCTGCCGCCATCGAAAAGCTGAAACGCAACAGGGTGCCCTATCTGCCGCGCACGGGTCTCATCCGCCCGATCTGATCCGGCAAGAGAGTGCCAGATGCAAAAAACCCGGCGATGACCTCGCCGGGTTTTTGAATTTCTGCAGGCAACTTGAGCGACAGGGTGTTGCTATAGCGTGTCCAAATAACGAGGAAACACCCTAGTCGCCAGCGCCCGGCACCTCACATACATCGCGTTCACCCATGATGATCGAACGCTTGCCGACGTGATTGGCAGGGCCGACAATGCCTTCCTGTTCCATGCGCTCAACTAGCGAGGCAGCGCGGTTATAGCCGATCGAAAGGCGACGCTGGATATAGGAGGTCGAGCACTTCTTGTCGCGCAGCACAACCTTGACCGCCTTCTCGTACAGGTCAGCGGTATCGTCCTCACCCATGGCTGATTTGTCGAAGACAGCTGTGTCCTCTTCCTCAGCGTCATCGGCTTCATCCGCGTCTTCCGTGACCGTGCCGAGATATTCAGGACGGCCTTGCGTCTTCAGATGTGCAACGACCTTCTCAACCTCTTCGTCCGATACGAACGGTCCATGCACACGCGCTATGCGGCCGCCACCAACCATGTGGAGCATGTCGCCCTGGCCCAGAAGATGCTCGGCACCCTGTTCACCCAGAATGGTGCGGCTGTCGATCTTCGACGTGACCTGAAACGAAATACGCGTCGGGAAGTTCGCCTTGATGGTGCCTGTGATGACATCCACCGATGGGCGCTGCGTCGCCATGATGAGGTGAATACCCGCAGCACGCGCCATTTGAGCCAGACGCTGGATTGCGCCCTCGATCTCCTTGCCCGCGACCATCATAAGGTCGGCCATTTCGTCGACGATCACGACGATGTAAGGCATCGCCGTCAGGTCCATTTCTTCCTGTTCGTATACAGCCTCTCCCGTTGCACGATCAAAGCCGGTCTGGACGTTGCACATGACGGTTTCGCCCTTGGCGCGCGCCGATGCTGCACGGGCATTGTAGCCATCGATATTGCGCACACCCAGACGCGACATCTTGCGATAGCGGTCCTCCATCTCGCGAACCGCCCATTTCAGCGCCATGACGGCCTTCTTGGGATCGGTCACGACTGGCGTCAGCAGATGCGGAATTCCATCATAGACAGACAGTTCCAGCATCTTAGGATCAACCATGATGAGCCGGCACTCTTCCGGCTTCAGCCGGTAAAGCAAAGACAGGATCATCGTGTTGATCGCGACAGACTTGCCGGAGCCGGTGGTACCGGCAACAAGAAGGTGCGGCATCTTTGCCAGTTCGGCGACAACGGGCTCGCCACCAATTGTCTTGCCGAGGCAAAGCGCAAGCTTCATCCGCGTTTCCGCGTAATCAGGCGACTCGATCAGTTCACGGAAATAAACCGTTTCCCGAACCGGGTTCGGCAATTCGATGCCGATGACGTTACGGCCCGGCACGACAGCCACGCGGGCAGAAAGTGCAGACATCGAGCGGGCAATATCGTCCGACAGGCCGATAACGCGGGACGACTTGACGCCGGGGCAGGCTCGAACTCGTAAAGCGTCACGACCGGGCCAGGGCGAACATCGATGATCTCGCCCTTGATGCCGAAGTCTTCCAGCACGCTTTCCAGCAGGCCTGCGCTCTGCTCCAGTGCTTCCGGCGTCATCGTTGTCGTCTGCAGAACCTGCGGCTGTTGCAGAAGATCGATTGGTGGATACTCGTATTCGCCGTCGCTGAACACCGGCGCATCCAGAAACATCGGCTGATTGTTGTTGCGCGCGACCGTCCGCATTTCCCGTCGCGGCTCTATTACGGCAGCGGGTTGAACGACTGGCACGACAGGCCGCTCGGCTGGACCGGCCGCGATCTGGGCCGGTTCTTCCACAGAGGTTTCGACATGGTGCGCTTCAGGCTGGGTGACATCCGCCTCGGGAACGGCGCGGACCTCTACCTGCCGGTAGAGCGAAACGGGTGAATCAACTGATCTCGCAAAGACCGGTTTTTCGATGGTTGGTGGCAACTGGCGAATGACTTGAACCGGTTGCGGCCGGGGAGTGACTTTCGCCTGGGCGGGAACTGGCGGTACTGGCACGGCAGTCGCCACGCTGCTGGCCTTGATGCGGGCCAGTTCGGCAAGCCGCATCGGGCGCGAAGGCGGCAAAATGGCGTCACCCATATCGAGGCTCATGGCCTCCCAGAACATTTCATCCGACAATGCATCGGCAAAGGCGGGAACATCAAGCCTGGCCTGAACCGAAGCGCCTTGAGCGTCGGGGAAGCAGGCAACATCGATCTGTTCGTCAGACGACGTGGCAGAGGATGTAGCGTGTTCAACTGTCGTCACCGCGTCAGCCGGAGCGGAGGCTTCCTGCTGTTGCTTCAAGGCAAGTTCGCGCCGCAAACGATAGGTAAGCGCAAGCGCACCCGTTGCTCCCGGAGGCTGGGGAAGCACGGCTGGTTTTGCAATGCGGCGCTCTTCCTCTGTGAGCTTGGGCGCGGCAGGGCGGTCGCTTTCCGGCTTGGCAGCATGGGAGGGAGCGGATACCGCCTCATCCCCATCCGGTTTGGGGGAGGTGGCAGCTGTCGCCTGTTTTCCGGCAACGATATTTTGCGGAGTACGCGTAAACCGCACATTGGGCCCGAGAACAAAGGCGTTCTGCCACAGGGGCATCTCGTCGCGACCCTCAATAGCATTCGCAGCAATCTGGTCAGCGTTACGACCCATAACGGCACGCTGGTCTGGCGTTAACGGAATCATTCCGCTGGCCCCATTTTGCGTTGCCTGCGGCTCCGCATCGGGCTGCTTCTGTCCCCTCTCTTCTATCGTATTGACGGAATTATTTAAATTCGAACGGGGAAAACGCATCACAGCCTGTACACTCATCATAAACGGACATTTGGCACAGCAAATGAGATAGAAAATAAAGGTTAATCACATATTGCCAAGAGCCTCCCAAAAGCCAATTTTAACAATCTTAATCTTCGCTGTGTCCCGTCAGACACGCTTTCCTAAAATGAGCTGACTCGAGACAAACCCCTTTAAAACCGGGATTTTGCTCACTCAGAACTCGTTTTCCACGCAGACCCCGCGCCATTTTGTCCGAGGATCAAAATCTTTCCACAGGACTGAGCACCATTGGCTTTACAACTAACATGTTAATGTTGTATCAAGCGTTTGTCAGTTTTGGAGGAGCAGGCAATTGACTGGTAAATTCGGCCTATCGGCAGCACTTACGACACCATTTTCGCAGGATGGAGCGGTCGAGATTCCGACCATGATCGCTCAGGCCAAGCGTTCGCTGGCCGCGGGCTGCGATAGCGTTACCCTTTTCGGCACCACTGGCGAAGGCAGTTCGATTGGCTCGAGAGAGCGGACCGAGATCCTTTCAGCTTTTCTGGATGCGGGCATTGCTGCCAACAAGCTGGTCACAGGTGTGCTGGTGGATTCGGCACAGGATGCGGCAGACCAGGCGGGCGAAGCTCTCAAAGCCGGGGCGCGCAACATCCTTCTTGCACCTCCGTCCTATTTCAAAAACGTTGGTGATGAAGGGCTGTTTCAGTGGTTCTCATCCGTATTCCACCAGCTTGGCGATACCGGCCGGGACATTCTGGTTTACAACATTCCGTCCGTTACGGCGGTGGGACTTTCGGTAGAGCTCATCGGCCGCCTGCGCCACGCCTTTCCGGGCGTCGTCACAGGCGTCAAGGACTCCTCAGGCGATTGGCCCTATACGCAGCGCCTGCTTTCCGAGCATCGGGACCTCGTCATTCTGATTGGCGATGAACGGCATCTGGCACAGGGCGTTCGCCTTGGCGGACAGGGCGCGATTTCCGGCTGCGCCAACTTCCTGCCACAGGAAGTTCGGGCCATGGCGGTGGATGGCGTGGATGACAATCGGATCGTGGATCTGGTTGCAGAACTCCTCAAGAACCCCGTGACACCGGCGGTCAAGGTTCTGGTTTCGCACGTCACGGGGGAAACAATCTGGCACACGGTGCGCCCTCCCCTGGTTTCCATTTCCGCTGAAAATTGTAAGAAGCTTCAGGCCGCATTCGATACTTTATTCAACAGGCAGGCGGCCTGAAAAGGGTTTTTCATGGACGAGACTGGCGAACAGACGACATTGCGGGAAAAGGCGTATGAGAGTTTTACGCATCACCTGCTTGCGCGCGATGTTCGCCCCGGCCAGTTCATATCCCAACGTCGTCTGGTGGAATTGACCGGGCTTCCGCTAGGGGCAATTCGTGAGGCCATACCACGGCTGGAAGCGGATGGGTTGATCAAGACCGTTCCCCAGCGCGGTCTTCAGGTCGCCCATATCGATATCAACCTGATCCGCGAAGCGTTTCAGTTTCGTATCTTTCTGGAAAAGGAAGCCGTTGCGATTTTTACCCGCACGGCTTCCGATGAAACGATTGCAGAGATGATCTCCAATCACCGCAACATTGCCGAGGCCGCGCAAAGCGGAACGACATCGCCAGAACTGGATGCAAGAGCGCAGGCCATCGATTGGGGAATGCATGATGCCTTTATCGATTCACTTGGAAATTCCATCATTTCGAATGCCTACCGGGTAAATTCCATCAAGATGCGGCTGATCAACCAGGAGCGGTTTCGAATTGCAGGTCACGTCAAGTCGGTCATGGCCGAGCATCTGACCATTCTGGAGGCCATCGAGCAACGCTTGCCCGAGGAGGCGGCCGAAAGGCTGGTCGCCCATATCAGAAATGCGAGGGACAGGGCTCTCGCGGTCTAAAAAACAATCGGCCGGGGGTGAGGAGATTTTCGGCCACACAAGAGGAGGAAAACATGACATACTCTCTGCTTAATCCTACACGTCGTGCCTTCATGGCCGGAACGGCAGCCATTGCCGGTACGGCTGCATTCGGCATTCGTCCCGCCTCGGCAGCGGTTGACTGGAAGAAACACGCCGGGACCACGCTCGAGGTCAATCTCGTCAAAAGCCCGCGCAGCGAAACACTGCTGAAATACATCAAGGAATTCGAGGAACTGACCGGCATTAAGGTCAATGCCGAGGCGACGCCTGAACAGCAGCAACGCCAGAAGGTCGTGATCGAGCTGTCTTCCGGCAGACCGAGCTTCGATGTGGTCCACCTGAGCTACCACGTGCAGAAGCGCCAGTTCGAAAAAGGCAAATGGCTGGCCGATATCAGTGGCTTCCTGAAAGATCCGACACTCACCGACCCTTCGCTGGTCGAGAGTGATTTTGCCGAAGCGGGAATGCAGTTCGCCAAGGATAGCGAGGGCGTCCTTCGCTCGCTGCCCTTCTCCGTGGATTACTGGATCCTCTACTGGAACAAGGAACTTTTCGAAGCCAAGGGCCTGAAGTATCCACAGACCTTCGATGAACTTGTTGCCGCCGCAGAAGCGATCACCGACCCGTCGACCAATACCTACGGCTTCGTAGCGCGCGGATTGAAGAACGCCAACACGCCCGTCTGGACATCTCTGATGCTGGGCTATGGCGCAGCTCCCATTGTAAACGGCAAGATCGACACCACGACGCGTGAAGCTGTCGAGGCCGCAAAGCTTTACCAGCGGCTGATGACGAAGTCGGCCCCTTTGGGTGTTTCCGGCTTCAACTGGGCCGAAGCGCAATCTGCCTTCCTTCAGGGCAAGATCGGCATGTGGTTTGATGGTGTCGGCTTTGCTCCGCCCATCGAAAACCCGGAAAAGTCCCGCGTCGTCGGCAAGGCCGGTTACGGTGTCATGCCAAAGGGTCCGGCCCAGCAGGCTGCAGGCACCTTCGGTGATGGTCTTGGCGTCGTTGAAGCCTCCACCAAAAAGGAAGCTGCTTACCTGTTCTGCCAATGGGCCATTTCGCATGAAATGGGTGCACGTCTGTTGCAGGCAGGTGCGGGCGTACCGTTCCGCCAGTCCATTCTCGAGGACGCAAAGGTTCGGGAAGGCGTCAAGATGCCTGCCGAATGGCTGGACGCCGTCGTCGGTTCCGGCAAGGTGTCCAAGCTTGCCCTTCCCGTCATCATTCCCGTTACCGAGTTCCGCGATATCTATGGCGTCGGTCTCACCAACATGATCGGCGGGGCAGACCCGGAAACCGAACTCAAGAAGGCGACCGAGCAGTTCGCACCTGTTCTGGCACGCAGCGAGGGATAATGGTGTCCGTCAGCATCGAAACTGCCGCGTCGGCAAAAACAATCAGCAGAAGGAGCAAGCCCACGCGGCTTGCTCCGAACTACTGGCCTTTCGTCATTCCCGCACTCGTCGTTATTGCAGCGGTCATCGTGTTTCCGTGGGTGTTCACACTCTGGATGAGCGCGCAGCGCTGGACACTGGGTCAGGAGCAGAGCTTCATCGGCTTGGACAATTATATTCGTCTGGCCAGCGATGCGCGGTTCTGGGAATCACTCTGGCACACGCTGGTCTATACGACGCTGTCAGTTGTCGCGCCTCTGTTTCTCGGTACGCTGGCAGCCCTTCTGTTCGATGCGCAATTCCCATTGCGCGGCTTCCTGCGCGGCGTCTTCGTCATGCCCATGATGGCAACTCCAGTTGCCATCGCCCTGGTCTGGACCATGATGTTCCACCCGCAGCTGGGTGTGCTGAATTATCTGCTCTCGCTCATCGGCATCGGGCCCTTGGAGTGGATCTACAACCAGTCCACGGTGATCCCGTCTCTCGTCCTCGTGGAGACCTGGCAGTGGACACCACTTGTCATGCTCATCGTCCTTGGCGGCCTTGCCGCAGTGCCCCGTGAACCCTACGAAAGCGCTGAAATCGACGGCGCCAATGCCTGGCAGAAATTCCGCTACCTGACCATGCCCATGATTGCGCCGTTTCTGATGATTGCAGTCATCATCCGCTCCATCGATGCCGTCAAAAGCTTCGACATCATATACGCGATGACGCAGGGCGGGCCCGGCACGGCCTCGGAAACCATCAACATCTATCTCTACAACACAGCCTTCGCCTATTACGATATTGGCTACGGCTCAGCCATGGCTGTCGTTTTCTTCATCGTCATCATTGCCCTGTCCTTCGTGCTTCTGATGGTGCGCGCAAGAACACAGTGGAACGAGATGGAGTCCCGCTGATGAAACGCAAGACCCTCGACCGTATCGGCCTGTTTTTCGTGGCACTGGTCATGATCTCGCCGGTCATTCTTTTCTTCATCTGGATGATTTCGCTGTCCCTGAAATACGAGATCGACAACGGCGCCTACCCGCCCATCCTCATCCCGGAACGCTTCGCATGGTCGAATTACGTGAAGGTCTTCGAGGAGAACAACTTCTTCCTCTATTTCTGGAATTCCGTTCTGGTCACGGGGGCAGCGACCTTTCTTGCGCTCGTCATCGGCGTTCCCGCAGGGTACGGCATTGCGCGATTGAAGGCCGAGAAAGCAGCCATCGTCATCATGATTGCACGCATGACGCCGGGCCTCTCCTTTCTCATTCCGCTGTTTCTGCTGTTCCAATGGCTGAACCTGCTAGGCACGCTCTGGCCGCAGATCATCATCCATCTCGTCGTCACTGTTCCGATCGTCGTCTGGATCATGATCGGCTATTTCGAGACGACGCCGAAGGAGCTCGAAGAAGCCGCCAGCATGGATGGTGCCTCTTCGTGGCAGGTTTTCCGGCTCGTGGCACTGCCCATCGCAAAGCCCGGCATCGTCGTGTCATTCATTCTCGCCGTCATCTTCTCCTGGAACAACTTTGTCTTCGGCATCGTGCTGGCAAGTCGTGAAACGCGCACATTGCCCGTCGCCGTCTACAACATGCTGTCCTTCGAGCAGGTCAGTTGGGGACCGCTTGCGGCGGCGGCTCTCATCGTCACCCTGCCGGTTCTGTTGCTGACAATGTTTGCGCAAAAACAGATCGTTGCGGGCCTTACCGCTGGCGCCGTCAAGGGCGGCTGAACCACCTCTTTTGCTTAACGCAGCTCCGAACGCAAAACCGCTTGGCATCTTTGCCGGAATTGCTTTCATCACGGGATCAAAACCATGGCACCGGTCAATATTCAAAATGTTCAAAAGCGCTTCGGCGCAGTCAACGTCATCCACGGCATCGACATCGATATTGCAGATGGCGAATTCGTGGTCCTCGTCGGACCATCGGGATGCGGAAAATCGACCCTGTTGCGCATGATCGCGGGGCTGGAAGAGGTGAGCGATGGCGAAATCCACATTGGCGCGCGTGAGGTCAGCAACCTGCCTGCGCGAGATCGCGATATCGCAATGGTGTTCCAGAATTATGCGCTCTATCCGCATATGACGGTCAAGGACAATATGGGCTTCGCGCTGAAGCTCAAGAAGGTGAGCGCCGATGAGACCGCCGCCAAGGTGAACAAGGCGGCTGGCATTCTGGGTCTGGACAAGTTGCTGGACCGATACCCGCGCCAGCTTTCCGGCGGCCAACGGCAGCGCGTTGCCATGGGCCGCGCTCTGGTGCGCGATCCGCAGGTCTTCCTCTTCGATGAACCGCTATCCAACCTCGACGCCAAGCTGCGTGTGCAGATGCGCGGCGAGATCAAGGCCCTGCACCAGCGCATCGGCACCACAACAATCTATGTCACGCATGACCAGGTGGAAGCCATGACCATGGCCGACAAGATTGTCGTGCTGCATGATGGCGTCATTGAGCAGATCGGCGCACCGCTGGAGCTCTATGACCGGCCCGCAAACCTGTTTGTCGCAGGCTTCATCGGTTCTCCTGCCATGAACTTTATCAGGGGCCGTGTCGAAGAGGGTGTGTTCCGTACGACCAAGGGGCTGACCCTACCCATGCCACAGACTGCAGACACCGCAGAACTTGGCGGTCGTGACCTTGTCTACGGCATCCGCCCGGAACATATCCGCGTTGCCGAAAACGGCATCTCCGGGCGCGTCGAACTGGTGGAGGGGACCGGTTCCGAAATCTACGCCAAGCTGGACTGCATGGGCGAAGATATTGCCTGCCTGTTCCGGGAGCGGCTGGATATCCGTTTTGGCGATACGGTCAGCATTGCCGTCGATCCGGCTTCGGCGCATCTTTTCGACAAGGAAACAGGCAAGCGCATCTGACAAAGCTGAGTGAAACAAAAGGCGGATAGCATGAACTGCAACGAGCGCGGCCATGCTGCCTGCGCGAGCTTGGATGCGCAAACACCAACACTCGCGCTTCGCTAGACAAACTCTGCGGCAGCTTACGCGAAGTTTAGTGATTTTTTGGCCAGACACCTGTAATGACCACCCATGGCTATGAATC
>JAAIGF010154105.1_pt1 | contig 10357 bp, 8 predicted proteins | sample 6487441 | NCBI WGS metagenome assembly JAAIGF01 (sample SAMN13974129, study PRJNA590717) | phyllosphere metagenome | biome: pepper field; feature: multiple bacterial spot infested pepper fields; material: pepper leaves; isolation source: leaves from pepper fields | host: Capsicum annuum ...
CCGCGCGGGAAAGAATGCCTCGCATATTTCCTGGTTGTCTGTTTCCTGACTGCTACGATATCTACGCTCAACGCGGCGACGGGAGTGGCATGGCTGTGGCTCCCCGACATTCAGATGTTTTCCCTGTTCGCAGGCTATGCTGCTTTTGGCGCATTAGTAGGGCGCTACCGCCCGTCCCGAAAAGTTGGTCTGGTAGCGGCGGCAGGTTTCGGTTGGGTGACATCCATTACAATGCTTGCGACCAGAGAAATAAGCGCTGCATCCCCGAGCGAGATATTCGCGACCTATTGGTCTCCAACGGTCGCTATTGCCGCTGCTCTTGCCTTAATCGCGCTGCGTGCCGTTCATATCCCTGACCGATACGGCTGGATCGCAACGAGGATCGGTGGGCTGTCTTTCGGGATTTATTTCATCCACATGATTGTTATCAGCCAGGTCATTGCGTTCGTTTGGAGATATTCGCCCATCGAAAGGACATTGAACGTTGCGGCGACCGCCGGTATAACCTATGTCATCAGCTTTGCGGCCGCATTCCTTCTTAGTTCGAACAAAATATCTCGAAAACTCATTACCTAGGTGAACTGGGTGAGTGTTGCGCCGAGGCAACGGCCAATGCTTCCCGCCAGACCAGAGCAAGGGAATTACTAGAAGTTGACATTAACTGTAATTTGTCCTGCAGTGAAGGTTTCGAGACCTCTGCCGTTGACGAGATTGGCTTCGCCGTTGGGCCTTAACAGGATTTCTACCATCTGGTCGGTCTGTGTCGCCTGCCGCGAAGGCAGCGGGCGCGGTATAAAAATGCCGTCAAAACCAGAGATAAGAGGGTAGAAAACTGAATGTTCAACTTATTTCGAGACGGCGCTTTCGGTAATTCGCGGACAGCGATTCCGTTAATTCTGGGACAGTCTCGCACGTAGATTCAGGTCGGTTTTCGCAAGCGCCGGTTTGGCAGATTGCCTCCTCATCATCGGCTGAGTAGGACCATCCCAAGACGGCGGCAAGGTAAGCCTCCAGTGAAGGCCGCAGGTCAGGCCGCTTGAGCGTTGATTGTCGGCGGCGTCCAATTCCACGGAGGCAACCGCTCCAGCTTGGTGATCGACGTTGACGAGCGGGAGCCTCTCTTTTCGCTGACGCTCCAGGCGTTGGTCGGCGGTAAGCCCATTGATCACCAGCAAGCCTTGGCAACAATGACGCTGCGACCACACTGCATTCGTGGCCCAATTCAACGATTTGCCTATAGAGCCCGTACCCGGTAGGGCCCGCCTAATAGCAGAAGTGAAACTCTGCCCCGCGTTTAGCCAGTTTCTTGAATATTTCTGCTACAGTCATTAACCCATTGAGGTTTTACCGGCCACGATTTCGGTCTCCGACGGGATTGGTCAGACGAAGAGACGGTTCGGATCGTCGAGGACAGCCTGCAAGGCTGGCGGCAAGGCTCGGTGACGGCACGGCGTTACGGATTGTCGCGGTCGTTCTCGACCCGCTGCGTTGGGAATTTCGAAGCGGGCTTCCTCGTAATCGTTTCCAATATGTCCATTCTGGCACGAAGAGGCAATTGAGTGAGGACGTCCACCCCATCGCTCACGAGTCGGCAACATCTTCGCCCATTTTCTCCGTCACGCCCCGGAAACGTTGAAAAGAAAAAACCTTTCACTGACTGGACGAACCTCTTGTCAGTCCACGCCAATGCCTGCCGGAGAGGCGACGTTCCACGCAATGCGGCTTCAGTCCTTGTGCCAAACGGTGCGGTTGACATAGTCAACATAGCTGAGCACCACCCGCAAGATCTGTTTCGACACAGGACCCGCTTCGTAGTCTCCGACTGGGCGAAAGACGCGCTTTTGTGCATTGTGCTGCGCAGTGACGATCGCCACGGCTTCGAGAACGCGGGAGCTGCGCAGGCCGCTCATCACAAGCGTGCCGACATCCATGCCTTCCGGTCGCTCATGCGCATTGCGCAGCGTGATGGCGGGTAGGTTCAAGAGCGAGGCTTCCTCGGTAATGGTACCGCTGTCTGAAAGGACGCAGAAGGCAGACATTTGCAGTTGGATGTAGTCGATGAAGCCGAAAGGCTTCATGAAATGCAGCAGCGGATGATCAATCGGTTCGCCGAGGGCGTCTATCCGCTTGCGAGTGCGCGGATGTGTTGAGATTAGCACCGGATAACTGTAGCGGTCCGCCATGTTCTTGAGTGTCTCCAGCAGATCGCGCAGGTTTTCCGGTGTGTCGACATTTTCCTCGCGGTGAATGCTCACAATGAAATATCTGCCCTTTTCCACCTGCATGCGGCTAAGAACGTCTGAAGCAGCGATCTGGGGCATGTAGTACTCCAGCACTTCCTCCATATGCGAACCGCTCTTGATGATCGTCTCGGGCTTGACGCCCTCGTCAAGCAGATAGCGACGCGCATGTTCGGTCAGCACTAGATTGATGTCGCTGAGATGGTCGAGAACCTTGCGGTTCAGCTCTTCCGGAACCCGCTGGTCGAAGCAGCGATTGCCTGCTTCCATGTGGAAAACTGGGATCTTGCGGCGCTTGGCGGCGATGACGGCTAGGCATGTATTGGTGTCGCCATAGAGCATCAGCGCGTCCGGCTTTTCCTGCTCGAACACTTCGTCTGATTTGGCGATGACGTCCGCAATGGTTTTTGCGGTGGTCTCACCTGCTGCCTCGAGGAAGTGATCCGGCTTGCGGATACCCAGTTCGTCAAAGAACACTTGGTTGAGCTCGTAGTCGTAATTCTGGCCAGAATGAACAAGAACATGGTCCACATGCGCATCGAACTCCGCGATGACCCGGCTCATCTTAATGAGTTCTGGCCGCGTACCGACCAGCGTCATGACCTTCAGCATTGCACGTCCTGTTGTTAATCGTGTTTTGGAGTGAACGGTTCCGCGATTCAGCACGCTAGTTCTTCCTTGATGTAATCAAGCGTCATCAGCAACTTCTTGGTGCCATCGACGTCAAGACGCTCAGTGTTGTGCGAGGTATAGTCGTCGAATTCGGAAATCTTCTGCTCGCCCTCAACAAAATACTTGTTGTAGTTTAGGTCGCGATTGTCGGCGGGAATGCGGTAATATCGGCCGAGATCGTCGGCCTTGGCCATTTCCTCACGTGCCACCAACGACTCGTAGAGTTTCTCGCCATGACGCGTACCGATGATCTTGATCTGATTGCTCGCGTTAAACAATTCTTTGAGTGCCAGTGCAAGATGTTCCAGCGTCGAGGCCGGAGCCTTCTGCACAAAGATGTCGCCCTGCGCACCATGTTCGTAGGCGTGGATTACCAGATCGACGGAGTCCTCAAGAGACATCAGGAAGCGGGTCATTGAAGGGTCAGTGATCGTAAGTGGCTGACCCGTCTTTATCTGGTTGACGAACAACGGAATGACTGAGCCGCGCGACGCCATAACGTTGCCGTAGCGGGTTGCGCACAGGACAGGACCGCCATTCATCATACGGGATTTGGCAACCACCACCTTTTCCGCCATCGCCTTGGAAATGCCCATAGCATTAATCGGGTAAACGGCCTTGTCGGTGCTGAGGAACACCATCCGCTTCACCGAGCGTTCGGCTGCGGCAGTCATCACGTTCTCGGTACCCAGAACGTTGGTGCGCAGTGCTTCCATCGGGTAGAATTCGCAGGAGGGAACCTGTTTCAACGCGGCGGCATGGAAGACATAGTCGACATCGGTCATGGCATCGCGCACGCTATCGTAGCTTCGCACATCGCCGATGAAAAACTTCAACTTGGGATTGTTGAGCGCGATGCGCATGTCTTCCTGCTTCTTCTCGTCGCGGCTAAAGATGCGGATTTCTCGCACGTCCGTGTTGAGGAAGCGGCGCAGCACTGCGTTACCGAAGGAACCGGTGCCGCCGGTGATTAGAAGCGTCTTATCGTTGAACATTCAGTTGTCTCCGCGAAAGTCGTTGTCATGCATTCGTTTGATCAGTTCGGGCCAGTCGGCGGCGAAGTAGCCACTTGCCTTGGAAAACCGCGTTGAATCCAACGAGCGGTCGATTACGAACTTGTCGTCCCGGACGACGTTAATGGCCTTGCCGTATTCGGCAGCAATCAGCATTAGCAGTTCGTATTTCGAGACCGGCTTCGCTGAGACATGGTAGAGGCCCTTAAGCTTTGGATTGGGAATAACCACATCACGGATGACGTTCGCCAGTTCGCAGGTGGGTAGGCCGGAGAAGATCGCCTTGTCGAAACCCTTCACCTCGCCTTCCTGCGCTAGGAACCAGTCGACCAGCGAATTGGTTGAGGTAAGTTCACGGCCTATGATCGAGGTACGTAGGGTCACCGCGTTATCATAGTCGATGACTTCGCCAAGACGTTTGGAGATGCCGTAGAGGTCAGTGGCGTCGGTCGTACTTTCCTCTGTATAGTTACCTGTGGTGCCGGCAAATACGCAGTCGGTACTAACATGCACTAGGCGAGTACCCGCGAGCGCTGCAAGACGTGCCAGCTTATGCGGGAACAGTGCGTTAAGCGGCAGCGCCACCAGTGGGTCCTTGGCAGAGGGGAGCTGCTTAATGAGGCCAACACAATTGATGATCGTGTCAGGCTTAGTGCGGTTCAGCAGCGACACTAGGGCGTCACCGTCGAGAACATCTACATTGGCGATGATATCAGCTTGCTGTTCGGGCGTGAAATATTTCAGCGATGACGCGCTGCGGAGGGTGGCGGTCACCGTCTGATCCGGTTGGCCGTGAAACGCGCGGAGCACTGCACTTCCGAGCATACCGCTAGCGCCCAAAATGAGCGTCCTGTTATTTGTCACTTCGACTAACTCCCATTCTGCTTTCAAGAATTTCGACAAGCCTTCTCGCCATGCCACGGGCTTCGAAATGAGTCTCAAAATAGCGCTGCCCCGCCAATCCCATTGCGTCAAGTTTACTGACCGGCATGGACGACAAGGTCAAGATCGATTTTGCCAATCCGTCGCTATCCTCCGCTGTAACTACAAGTCCGCAACCGATTGCCTCGATGATCCGGGCGCCTTCGCCGTTTAGCGCGCCGATGATCGGCTTTCCGGCCTGCATGTAGGCTTGAACCTTGCTGGGGACGACCATGCCCAGTGCCGGATCGTTCTTGAGCGTCACTAGAACGGCGGCGGCACGGCGAAACAGCGACGGCATTAGGACACGATCAACCAGCCCGATCAGAACTATATTGTCGAGACCGCTTGCCGAGATCATATGCTGCATCCGACCGGCCTCGCTGCCGGTGCCAACCACAACTATGCGGATCTGGGGGTGGCCCTTCAGCTGCCTGGCCGCTTCGACAATGGTCTCCAGCGACTGCGCACGACCTAGGTTGCCAGCAAAAACCACAGGGAAACAGTGGTCGAAAATTGAATTGAGGGCTTCGGGAAGCGGTTCTTCAGCAGAATCAACCATTGGCGCGGGATTGGGAAAATAGACCAGCTTGCCGGGGTCAGAACAGGCGCCGACGGGCGCTTCAAACGCTTGCGACTGCAGCAGTAGCGTATCAGCTTGCCGATAGAGGGCGCGCATCATTAGGCGAACCAGTCCGAGCGCCGGACGGTTCTTGACCATCCCCGTCGCCGAGAGGCTGTCGGGCCAAAGGTCTTGGATCCAAAAGGCAAGATGCGCCGACTTGCGCCATGCAAGGAAAGCCGCTGGGATCGCGGCCGTCAGCGGAGAAACGCCGAAGAACAGCACTGTGTCGAAGGACCGGCCGCGGAGCAGTCGGGGAAAATGCATCAGCCCGGACACGACGAAGGACAGGTAGTTCAAAGCCAGTCCCGTCGCGCCGGCACTTCCCCTTGGACGAAGCGGAACCCTGATCACCTCGATGCTCTCGGCATAGATTTCGCGCGCAGTGCCGGCCTGTGTATAGCCTGAAGCGATGCGGCCGGAAGGATAGTTGGGCTTGCCAGTGGCAATCGTGACGGTATGCCCTTCGAGCGTCAGAGATCGTGCAAGATCATTGATGATGAAGGATTCCGGCCAGAAATATTGAGATACGATTAGGATGCGCATCCGGTCAGCCTTGATCGATCCAGGCGGGTGGTTCCACCCTTGAAGGTTCGGCAATCCAGCTGTAAGTCTCGGCATAACGCTGCGTAATTACTTCCCAGCGGAACCGCTCTGCCGCGTAGGTCATCGCCCTGCTACGCATGTCCGAAAGCGTATTGGGATCAAGCCGGATAGCCGCGTGCAGCGCCTCACGTAACTGCTCCACGTCGTTGTCAACGATCCAGCCAAGGCCTTCGCTCGCCAGATCACCCCAAGGCGTCGCACGCGTAGTGATTACCGGCAGGCCGGCCATCATTGCTTCGCCAACGGTGATGCCGAAATTTTCCGAATAGCTCGGCAGCACATAGATGGAAGCCTGCGCGAAGACGTTCCAGCGAGCGGGGCCAAAGACCGGCGGCAGCATAGCAACGTCGTCCGACCCAAATGAGCCAATCCGCTGTGCGATCTGGCCGACATAGGCGGCATCACCGTGTCCGTAGATGTGCAGTCGATGACCGTTGCGCTCGCCAAGCGATTGCCACGCGTCGATCAGATCTAGAAGCCCTTTCTTGGGATCAATACGCGAAAAGAACAACACGATACGTTCGCGTTTGCCGGCTTCGGTTGAAAAGCCTTCTAGGTCGACGCCGTTGTCGATCGTCGCGATTGGCGGCTTCAATCCCAGCTCACGCAATCTACGCATTTCCTGTCTTGAATTGACGACGATGAGATCGGCAGACTGCAGGATGCGTTTCTGGTAAAGCCACCAGGCGAGGCGTTTCTTGCTGCGCTTGTGATTGAATGCCCAAGGTTCGAGGGCGCCATGCGGGCTTATCACGATCGTTGCCCCGCGGCGGCGCGCCTCGCGGACAGCACGATATTCAAACGGCGTCCACAGGCCGTGGACATGCACCACCGACCGCATCATTGCCACTGGAAGATGCTTGAAGCCCCGCCCATCCATGCCAACGATGTGGCCGCTGATCGCGTTATCTGCGACCTTGTTGCCGCTAACAAAAAATCCGCCAATGCTGTGTGCCAGGAGGCCCGAATGAAGCGGGCGAGCGACACTAAACATCCCCCCGCCGAGGCGGCTGGCATCACGAACGATGGTTGTCACCGAAACACTCACCACGCCCTCTATTGCACCTATCTCCGCACGATGTTTGTAATCTTGCGGAGCATGCGGAAGAGGAACGTCCGGCGGATGGCATCGACTTCGGCCTTGTCGGTCTCCATCTCATCTTTCGCGGCTTCGATCTCCGCCCAGGCTGAAGCGATCTCACTTCTAACGCGGTCGAATTCCGACCTTTGATCTTCTAGAATCCGGTTCTTCTCGACAAGTTCCGACATGCTGATCTGTAACTTCTGCAGGGCAACCTCCGACGGGAGCGGTCGCCTTATGTCCGAAATAGTTGATGAAGGAACGTGATTGACCTGTTCGAAATTGCGCACAGCAAAAAATGCGCCGTAAGGCGTTTTAAGGAGCTCTCCGCGGAAATTTTTGCTATGATAGGTCTCACAGATGTGGAACTCCCAGGCTGGGTCGAAATCTTCAGGAAGCCACCCTGACTTATGTTCCTGCATTTCGCCACCAGAGAGCCCCCAAGCGTCAGGTTCTCCAGCCTCCATATGCTGCGGCATAAAGCCCAACGGTGTGAAAACGATAGCTTGTCGCGCAGCAACACGTTCGATTTCGGAGATGACTTCAAAACCGACGCTCTTATCAAGGTGCTCGATCACGTCCAGCAGGAAAACGCTGTCCACCGAGTTGTCATGAAGGGCACTAAGTGCCTCCAGTGCACCAAGTTTAATTATCAGAACGCTTTTGTCGTCAGCATGGCGCTGACGCAGGACGTTCGAATATTCGTCCCATGGCTCGACCATTATATGTAGCTTTGGCCGGAAATAGTTCATGGGTACGATGCCGCATCCTAAATCCAGAACAACATCTGTTTCTGCAACAGTTGAATCTATCGCATCCAGAAAAGACTGCACATCATTGTAATAAAGCTTATTTGGAACTTCCATTCGTGACCTTTTGGGGGTTTGATCTCGTGTCATTAACGGTCAACCTTGTATAGGCGTCAACTCTGATGTGATGGGTATTTTCAGCATGACACCAGTATTAATGTCAGCATGAGAGTTAAAGACAATAGCTTCATGAATCCAGTGATGTTGGACGTGCTCGGCGAGCGTCCCGCTGGCGACCGACAGGACGATCGAGTAAGTACCAGGCGCCAAAACAGGCATTGTGAATTGGAAACACGCCTTGCCGTGAAAACCTTGCTGAATGTCGACAGGCTCCGAAGCGGTAGCCTCGAACGTATTGTCGCCGAACACGTACTGGCCAAGTCGGTTTTTGATTATAAAACCGACTATGACAGATTTCACTTCTGCCTTGGCTTGAAACTTGACCACGAGACGAGCCAGTTCCCCGCCGCAGATCGTCTGCAGAACGTTGCCTTGTTCGCCGTATAACTGGCAACCGTAAATTTCTACAGCTCGATCGCCAAAACTACGATCGTTTTCCGGTGAGTCTATTTCCTCCACCTCGATTACGTTAGGCTCAAAGTGCTCGATCTCTGCCGTGCCTCCATCGGACACAGCTGGCGCTTCCGGCCGGGTATTTTCCTTCGGTTCGACTCCGGTATGCTTCTGGTAGAGATAGGCGAGATATTCCTCGCAGACTTCCTTGGGGTCGCCCTGCGCCTTGATCGAACCGTGGTGCAGCCAGATGACGCGGTCGCAGAAACTCATCATCGCGCCGGTGTCATGACTGACGAAGAAGATCGAGCCGTGTTCCTGAAACTTGCGCAGGAAGCGCATGCATTTCTGCTGGAAATAGGCATCGCCCACCGCCAGGGCCTCGTCGATGACCAGAATATCAGCGTCGATATTGGCGATCACGCTGAAGGCTAGGCGCACAAACATGCCGCTGGAATAGGTCTTTACCGGCTGGTCAATATGCTCACCGACTTCCGCGAAATCGATGATGGCCTCCATACGCTCGTCAATTTCCGCAGTCGACAGGCCGTAGATCGCGGCGTTCAGGTAGACGTTCTCGCGGCCGGTGAAATCGAGATTGAAGCCCGCACCGAGTTCTAGCAGGGCCGCCACGCGGCCCTGGCTGCTGGCCTCGCCACAAGATGGCATGAGTGTGCCGCAGATGATCTGCAGCAGCGTGGATTTGCCTGATCCGTTCTGGCCAATAATGCCGAGAGTTTCGCGCGGCAGCAAACTGACGGTAACATCGCGAAGCGCCCAGAACTCACGAAAACGCGGCTTGTCGCTGCGCAGACCCGCGAACACCCCTCCTAGAACCGGTGCCGCAAGCCGCTTGAGACGTGGCACCAACATCTGTTTCAGCCTGTCCTCCGGATTGTTGTAAAGTAGGTAAACCTTACTGATATTTTTGGCTTCCATCACTGCTTCAGAGTACATCTGCGAACCCTTTTCGCGTTGATTGAAACCAGCCGAACCCCAGCAGGAAGACGATGCTGGCCGCTACCGTGTAGATGAGCAGGCTGGACCAGTCTGGCGCATTGCCGAGAATTGAGACCGCCCGCAGCTGCTCGACGACGACGGTCAGGGGATTGGCATAGAGATACGGGCGATAGGTTTCCGGGACACTTTCGATTGGATAGAGCACCGGAGATGCGAACATTGCGACCGTTGCGAGGATGCCAACCACATGGGTAAGATCTCGCACAAACACGCCGGTCGCAGCCAGAAAATAGCTAAGCCCAAGAACCAGCAGCGCATAGGGCGCCACAATCATCGGCATGAAAAGGATTGTCAGAGGAACGCTGCCCTGCATAAGGAAAAGCAGAAGCGCCACCAGCACCATTCCGATGCCGAAATTAACTAACGAGCCGAGCAGCGGCACCAGCGGCAGAAGCTCAAGCGGAAACACCACCTTTTTCACGTAAGATGCGCTGGTGGTGACCAACTGCGGCGCCCGTGTGAGGAATTCGGCGAAGAACCCATGCACCACCAGGCCGGAAAACAGCAGGATGACGAAATTGCCGTGGGTCGCCGGTCCGCTGCCCCAGCGCATCTTGAAAACGACCACGAACACAAAGGAATAGAGTGCCAGCATCATTAGCGGGTTAAGTAAGGCCCAGGCGACACCCAGGATGCCATTTTTGTAACGCGTCGAGAAGTCGCGCTTCCAAAGCTGCATCAGCAGGCTGCGATTTACCCATAGGCTGGCCAGTGCCGTGGAGGTCGAAGGCAATTTGTTGACGTTATGCATTGTCATGTTGCTTCATTACCTTTTGCGCGTATTGTTATTGCCCCGTTCGGAAAATGCTCGGCTGATCTCACTATCCCTGTTAAGCATTTTGCTGCAATTTTGCAGGCCC
>JAAIGF010195433.1_pt1 | contig 10357 bp, 11 predicted proteins | sample 6487441 | NCBI WGS metagenome assembly JAAIGF01 (sample SAMN13974129, study PRJNA590717) | phyllosphere metagenome | biome: pepper field; feature: multiple bacterial spot infested pepper fields; material: pepper leaves; isolation source: leaves from pepper fields | host: Capsicum annuum ...
ACCTTTTCCAACAAGCGCCTCTTTGGCTATGCCTCGATGGTTTATGCGACGGTGGTCATCACCATTCTCGCCTATGTCGTGTGGCTGCACCACTTCTTCACCATGGGCTCGGGCGCCAGCGTCAATGCCTTCTTCGGCATTACCACGATGATCATCTCGATCCCCACGGGCGCGAAGATCTTCAACTGGCTCTTCACCATGTACAAGGGCCGCATCAAGTTCGACGTTCCCATGCTGTGGGCCATCGGCTTCATGATCACCTTCGTCATCGGCGGCATGACGGGCGTTCTGCTCGCCGTTCCTCCGGCAGACTTCGTGCTGCACAACTCGCTGTTCCTGATCGCGCACTTCCACAACACGATCATCGGCGGCGTCGTCTTCGGTGTTCTGGCCGGTATCGTCTACTGGTTCCCGAAGGCCTTCGGTTACCGTCTCGATCCGTTCTGGGGCAAGCTGTCCTTCTGGTTCTGGTTCGTCGGCTTCTACGTTGCCTTCGTGCCGCTCTACGTGCTTGGCCTGATGGGCGTCACACGCCGCCTCAGCCAGTTCGAAGATACGTCGTTGCAGATCTGGTTCGTGATTGCAGCCTTCGGTGCATTCCTGATTGCGCTGGGTATCGCATCCTTCCTCATCTCGCTCGTCGTCAGCTTCTTCAAGCGCGAAGAGTTGCGTGACGTCACCGGCGACCCCTTCCACGGTCGCACGCTGGAATGGTCCACCTCTTCGCCACCGCCTGCCTACAACTTCGCCTTCACGCCTGTCGTGCATGACGTCGATGCATGGGCGGACATGAAGAAGCGCGGCGCAGAGCGTCCGCTGGAAGGCTTCATCCCGATCCATATGCCGAAGAATACCGGCACGGGCGTCATCATCAGCGCCATCAGCGTCGTTCTCGGTTTCGGTCTGGTATGGCACATCTGGTGGATGGCAGGGCTTTCACTGCTCGCGATCATCGCGGTGTCGATTGCTCACACCTTCAACTATAATCGCGACTATTACATTCCGGCATCGGATGTAACGGAAGTCGAAGCAGTCCGCACGAAGCTGCTGGCAAATCAGGCTTAAACGAATGGCTCAAGCATCTGCACACACCGCCGATAACGCGGAAAAGCCGGTCTTCTACCTGAAGGAAGACCACCACCCGGAAAACGGCACCTCGCTCGGTTTCTGGCTGTACCTCATGAGCGACTGCCTGATCTTCGCAACGCTCTTTGCAACATACGCCGTCGTCGGCCGCAGCTATGCGGCCGGTCCTTCCGGCGCTGATCTCTTCGATCTGAAGCTTGTTGCCATCAACACCGGCTTCCTGCTGTTCTCCTCCATTACCTATGGCTTTGCCATGCTGGAGGCGCAGAAGAAGAAGGTCAATTCGACACTTCTCTGGCTCGCCATCACCGGCATCTTCGGCCTCGCCTTCCTCGGGCTGGAACTCTACGAGTTTCATCACCTGATCGAAGAGGGCGCGGGTCCGCAGCGCTCGGCCTTCCTTTCGGCCTTCTTCGCGCTGGTCGGCACCCACGGTCTGCACGTCACCTTCGGCGTGATCTGGCTCGTGACGCTGATGGTTCAGGTCAAGAAGTTCGGCCTGCATGCGGAAAACATGCGCCGCCTGACATGCCTGTCCATGTTCTGGCACTTCCTCGACGTCATCTGGATCGGCGTCTTCTCGTTCGTCTATCTGGTTGGAGTTCTGTAATGGCTTCGAACGCACACACACATGATCACGATCATGGCCACGGCCATGGTCACGACGATCACCACCACGATAGCGGTGAGGATCACGGTTCCTTCAAGAGCTACATGATCGGCTTCATCCTGTCGGTCATCCTGACGGCCATTCCATTCTGGCTGGTCATGGGCGACGTGATTCAGGATCGCACCACCACCGTCATCGTCATCATGGTCTTCGGTGTCATCCAGGTCTTCGTGCACATGATCTACTTCCTGCACATGAATACCAAGTCGCAGGGCGGCTGGACCTTCATGTCGCTGCTCTTTACCCTCGTGGTGGTCATGATCACGCTCGTCGGTTCGCTCTGGGTCATGTACAACATGAACAAGAACATGATGCCGACCATGACCATGGAGCAGATGAAGAATCTGCCCTGATCCCCGATCAGGTCATCACTATCAAAGTCCGCGCTTTTAAAGGCGCGGACATTTCCTCCGAAAAGACCAATAACCCCATGAATCGGAGAGCGGATTCATGGGGTTATTTGTTGAGCAGGACGCTCCCCGTGAAAACTGACATGCAGACATCTCCAAAAAAACGCATCCGCCCCGCAGCCATCGTCGTCATTCTGATGACGGTCGTCCTCACCGCGTTTTTGCTGGCGCTCGGTACATGGCAGGTGAAGCGCCTTTCATGGAAGCTCAACCTCATTGCGCAGGTGGAGCAGCGCGCCCATGCGGAGCCCGTCTCGGCGCCGCTGCCATCCGATTGGGGATCGTTGCAAGACCCGTCCAGCTATGAATATCGCCGGGTGAGCCTGACGGGCACATTCCATCATCAGGATGAAGTGCAGGTCTATACCGTCTCCGATCTGGGACCGGGTTACTGGGTGCTGACGCCGCTGCAGCGTGAAGATGGCTCGCTCGTCATCGTCAATCGCGGCTTCGTGCCAAGCGACAAGCGCGATCCTTCTACCCGGGCAGAGGGAGAAGTGCCGGGCATCGTCACCGTCGTCGGTCTGATGCGCGCACCGGAAACCGGCGGCCTGTTCCTGCGCACCAACGATCCGCAGAATGATCGCTGGTATTCCCGCAACATCGCGCAAATCGCTGAGGTGAAGGGCCTGTCCAACATCGCACCATTCTATGTGGATGCGGATGCGACACCGAACCCGGGCGGCCTTCCGATTGGTGGCAAGACCATGCTCACCTTCCCCAACAACCATCTTTCCTACGCCATCACATGGTACATTCTGGCGGCCATGACGGTTGCTGCGGGCTGGTTCGTGACGCGCAACCTCAATTCTCCAAAACGTCACACTGACGAGGAGTAGGGGACGCTATCCGGCTTCAATCCGCCGTAATAAAGCGTTTCACCTTTTCGTGTCCGTTGTTTTATATAAGTCTTTTGTATCGTGGCGATGGTGCCGCGTTTTTCGTGGTGAGACATGGCCCGCGCATTTCTTCTGGTTCTCGATTCCTTCGGCGTCGGCGGCGCACCGGATGCCGAACATTACGGTGATCTTGGCGCAAATACGCTCGGCCATATTGCGGAATTCTGCGCGGCCGGCGCGGCGGATAGAGAAGGTCTGCGCTCTGGACCGCTGAAGCTTCCGAACATGTCGGCGCTGGGCCTGCTGAAGATTGCCGAACTGGCAAGCGGCGACGTGCCCGCAGGGATGCCCCTGCCGGAGCGCATTTATGGCCTGCATGGCTGCGCCAACGAGGTTTCCAAGGGCAAGGACACGCCGTCCGGCCACTGGGAAATCGCAGGAACGCCCGTCCGCTTCGATTGGGGTTATTTCCCGACGGAAGGCGATGCTTTCTCGCCGGAACTGGTCGAGGCTATCTGCGAGCAGGGTAATGTGCCCGGCATTCTCGGCAACTGCCATGCGTCCGGTACCGAGATCATCGCCCGCTTCGGGGAAGAACACATCCGCAGCGGCAAGCCCATATGCTACACATCGTCGGACTCGGTATTCCAGATCGCCGCACACGAGACGCATTTCGGTCTGGAACGGCTTGTCGCTCTCTGTGAAGTCGTCCGCAAAATCCTCGATCCCCTCAATATTGGCCGCGTCATTGCCCGGCCTTTCGTCGGAGAGACGGCAGCGACATTTACCCGCACCGGCAACCGACGTGATTTCTCCGTGCTTCCGCCAGAGCCGACGCTTCTCGACCGCCTTGTGGAGATGGACCGCAAGGTGCTCGCCATCGGCAAGATCGGCGATATCTATGCCCATCAAGGCGTGTCCCGCGTCATCAAGGCCAATGGTAACGATGCGCTGATGGATGCGACGCTGGAGGCCATGGACGAAGCATTGAACGGCGATCTGGTTTTCACCAATTTCGTCGATTTCGACATGAATTACGGCCATCGTCGTGATGTCGCTGGTTATGCAGCCGCACTGGAAGCGTTCGATGCCCGCCTGCCGGAAATTCACCGCAAGATGCAGCCCGGCGATATCGCGCTTTTAACCGCCGACCATGGTTGCGACCCGACATGGCGGGGCACGGACCACACCCGCGAACGCGTGCCGATCATGGCCTTCGGACCCGGCATCCGCGAAAGAAATATCGGCATCCGCTCGACCTATGCCGATATCGGCGAGAGCATTGCCGCCCATCTCAGCATACCGACTGGCCGACATGGCAGGAGTTTCATGTGACATCCCATCTTCTGAAAGCAGAAATTCATTGCCATCTGGAGGGCGCGGCACCGCCATCGCTCGTGCTCGAACAGGCGCGCAAATACAATGTCGATACGAGCGCATTTCTTCGTGACGGCGCTTATGTCTGGACTGATTTTGCCGAATTCATCCGCTGCTATGATGACGTCGCGCAGGTGTTCAAGACGGAAGAAGACTACGCGCTCCTGGCTGAGACATACCTCACCGAACTGGCTGGCGAGAACACCATTTACAGCGAGCTCATCATCTCGCCGGATCATGGCGACCGCATCGGCCTCGGTGCCGACGCTTATCTGTCAGGCATCGCCGAGGGCATTCGTCTCGCCAAAGAAAAGACCGGCATCGAGTCCCGCATCATCGTCACGGGCGAGCGGCATTTCGGCCCGGAAAGCGTCATCGCTGCTGCGGAATATGCCGCCCGCGTCAAACACCCGCTGATCACCGGCTTCAACATGGCAGGCGAAGAGCGCATGGGCCGGGTGGCTGATTATGCGCGCGCCTTCGATATCGCCCGCGATGCGGGGCTTGGCCTGACGATCCACGCGGGCGAGGTCTGCGGCGCATTCAGCGTCACGGATGCGCTGGATCTGGTCAAGCCGCAGCGCATCGGCCACGGCGTGCGCGCCATCGAGGATGCCGATCTCGTCAAGCGTCTTGCAGAGCTTGGCACGGTTCTGGAGGTCTGCCCCGGCTCCAATATCGCGCTCAATGTCTACCCGGATTTCGACAGCCATCCGCTGAAACGCCTGCGCGATGCGGGCGTGCGCGTCTGCATCAGCTCGGACGATCCGCCTTTCTTCGCCACCTCGCTTGCGCAGGAATACGAGATTGCCCGCCACGCCTTCGGCTTCACCGATGCCGAAATCAACGCCATGACGCGCACGGCGCTTGAGGCAGCCTTCGTGGACGAGGCGACCCGCCAGACGCTTCTGGCAAGGTTCGATGCATCGACACGAGTGTCAGCCTGAGACCAAGATGCAAGACTGCGGCTTAAAACGCCTCTGCGGTCTTGCGAAATCCTGCCATTCGGTCAAATAGAAAACGATACAAAGAAAAAGGAAAGGCCAGTTTCCATGGACGGCGTCACAGTCATCAATCACCCGCTCGTGCAGCACAAGCTCACCATCATGCGCAAGAAGGAAACCTCGACGGCAAGCTTCCGCCGGCTTCTGCGCGAGATTTCCACGCTGCTCTGCTATGAGGTGACGCGCGATCTCGACCTGACGATGTCGACCATCGAAACGCCCATGCAGACCATCGAAGCACCGGTTCTGGAGGGCAAGAAGCTGGTTTTCGCATCCATCCTTCGCGCCGGTAACGGCCTGCTGGAAGGCATGCTGGAACTCGTTCCGTCCGCGCGCGTCTCGCACATCGGCGTCTACCGCGATCACGATACGCTGGAAGCCGTGGAATATTACTTCAAGGCCCCGGAAAGCCTCGATGCCCGCCTGATCATCGTCGTAGACCCGATGCTGGCAACCGGCAACTCCTCCATCGCCGCCGTGGAAAAGCTGAAAGAGCGCGGCGCAAAAAACATCCGCTTCCTCTGCCTGCTGGCCGCGCCCGAAGGCATCAAGAATTTCCACGAAGCACACCCGGATGTCCCGATCTACACGGCTTCCATCGACAGCCATCTCAACGAACAGGGCTACATCATGCCCGGTCTCGGGGATGCTGGTGACCGTATGTACGGCACGAAGTAACAGCCGTTCTTACATTTCCGGTATGCCAAAGCCCGCTTCCCTCTCCATGGGAGCGGGCTTTGGCTATTCTTTTGTAAGTGATCCGTTGTCCCGCGCAAATCGCGTTGCGAGCCAGAGATGTGCTGCGAGAATGATCGGCGGCAGACCCAGCCAGAAGATGAAGCCGCCATCAGCAAAGGCATCGCTGGCGATCGTAAAGGCCCATGCAAGAAATGCCATAATGCTTGTGGGAATGATGGCGACGAGTAATCCGATACGAAGAGCGCGACGATGCCTGCTCAAGCCCTTCGATCCGTTTTTGACGTAAACGAGAGACAACCTCCCCAACTGCCACAAGGCGAAATAAGCGGCTACGACGAACAGGACGAAGGCTACAGATCCAAACAGGCCCGGCAAGGTTTCCGGATCTATCAGACCCGTAACCATGTAGGCGGGCAGGGCTATCGGTGTCAGGGCCACAGCGAATGCGCCAACCGGCGCAAGAACTGCAGCGAGCAGATAGAGCGGCAGAGCAAAAACAATGAATTCGACGCAATAGGCGCAACGAAAAAACACTGACGGGGTCATCATGCCGCGATTTCCTCGAGTTTGCCTGGTGCCTTCCGCGCCATCGACAGTCGCCTCCAGTTGGAAGAAGCGTAACGATGCGCCTGAACGAGCGCGAGCCACATTCCAAGCTGCTTGAGCAACCGAAAACGACCTTTGCTTCGAAACTCCGTCTTTCGCTCGACGCGCGTCCGGTTTCCATCAAGCGGAGTGAGCGTGAACTCGTCCTCCAGCACATCCACCCAATCACCGCACCAGACGGTGGATTCCTGCATGCGGTAACGCAATTTCCGGTTCACATCGCAGATCAGGATACGCTGATTGATCGTGCCAAGATCGGTGTTGCATTGGCGCGTATTGCCGACTTTTGCTTCCCCTTCCAGAACCTTGCAGCTCATGGGTTTGGGAATGCCGAAGCGGAAGAGGAGAGGGCGTCTGTCATCCATGCGGGCGTGAAGAAAATGCGGCCATATCTGGTCTGGGCTGCAATCGAAAATCCAGCTGGAACGAATACGCATGTCGATCTCCCTGCTTCATTTATACAATTAGGTAATCGACTAAATGTAATCCTGTCAACAATTAATTGATTACCTAATTGTTTAATGGTATCAAGCGTCATGACCATACAGCTGATATTCGAAGCTTTGTCTTCGCCCATACGCCGAAAAATACTGGCCTATGTTGCCCATCAAGAGATGAATGCGGGGGATATAGCCGCACGCTTCGATATGTCGAAGCCGTCGATTTCGCAGCATCTTCAATTGCTTGAGCATGCCGGGCTTGTGGCATCTGAGAAGCGCGGAAAGTATGTCTACTATCGGCAAATGCCCGATGCGCTTGCAAGCACATTGACCGGTTTTGTCCAGGAAATTTGCCCGATTGGCGGGCCCCTTCGCCGCGAAAGCGCGCAGAACGCTAAAGACGCATCCGTAAAAGAAATGCAGATCGAGTCAGGCATCAAGGGCGCTTGACCGGACAAATTTTCTGCGCTGTCCTCAAGCCAGTTCTACGCTGGTGCCACAACGAAAAGGGCGCTGTCTCTAACAACGCCCTTTTTTTATTTTCTAAGTACGTGGGCAAATCGGCCTTCTGGCCGACCGCGTGCTTACGCGTTGTTTTCGTTGATCAGGCGCTTGAGGAGTTCCACCTCGTGGCCAAGCTTGGTGTCGCCGGAGATCAGTTCCTCGATCTTGCGAACGGCGTGAAGGACCGTTGTGTGGTCGCGACCGCCGAAGCGGCGTCCGATTTCCGGGAAGGAGCGGGGCGTCAGCATCTTGGCGAGATACATGGCAACCTGGCGCGGCTTGACGATGACTCGGGTGCGGCGGTTGGAGACCAGTTCCTGACGCGAGACATTATAATGCCGCGCGACGATACGCTGGATGTCCTCGATGCGCACGCGCTTGGCTTCGCCCGTGCCGACGAGATGCGACAGCAGCTCATCCACACGCTCGACAGACAGGTTCGGCTCGAAGGAGCGGCGGAAGATCAGCTGGTTGAAGGCGCCTTCCAATTCGCGACCGCTTGCCGTTACGCTGCGCGCAACATGCGAAACGATGTCTTCGGCGATTTCGAAAGACGGATCTTCCTGACGGGCGGTTTCGATACGCTGCTTCAGCATCTCGTAACGCATCTCGTAATCCGGGCCTTCGATCTCGATGGCCATGCCGCCCTGAAGACGCGAACGAACGCGTGGATCGAGCGATTCCAGCTCCCAGGGCGCACGGTCCGCAGCAACCACGACCTGCTTGGCGCTGTCGAGCAGCATGTTCAGGAGATGGCAGAATTCATGCTGGATCATCTTGCCCTGCAGGAACTGCATGTCGTCGATGATCAGAAGGTCGATATTGCGCAGCGTATCCTTCAGCGTCAGCGCATCATTGTCGCGGATCGCGGTGGCGAAACGCCACATGAAATATTCAGCCGTCAGATAGACCACGCGCGGATTGCGCGGGCTGTCGATGGCGGCATTCGCGATCGCCTGAAGAAGATGCGTCTTGCCAAGGCCGACACCCGCATGAATGAAGAGCGGGTTGAAGCGCACGGCACCGGCACCGGCTTCCGCAATCGTCTTGGCGGCAGCCAGGGCAACACGGTTCGAAGACCCTTCAACGAAGGTATCGAAAGTGAAGCGGATGTCGAGCGGCGAGCCGAAAAGCGGGCCGGAACCCGAATGGCGCGGCGCTGGCGCGGATGCTGCGGCACTGCCAGCAAGGCTGGAAGCAGCAACGGGCTGCGGCGGAATGAAGGGTTTCGCGCGCTGTGCGCTCATTCCCATGTCCTGCTGCGGCTGAACGCGCTCTTCCGTCTGCGCTGCACGCACCGGGCGGCTGGCCGAACGAACCAGGATTTCGACCTTCAACACGTCTGCATCTTCGCTCTGCACCAGCGTCGTGATGAGATCGATGTAACGGTTGTTGATCCAGGATTTCAGAAATGTCGTCGGAACCGTAAAGCGAACGACGCTCTTCGATACCGAATGGAGTTTCAGCCGGGCAAACCAGCTTGCGTAAACTTCTGGACCAACCTGAGCCTTGAGCCGCGCGCTAAAACGTTCAAACAGCGCGTCGTGCTTCATGTCCGGTTTGTCTCCCGCCGCATCATTGCAAACTGCATCAACAGCCTTCTGTGCGCGGTCCCCGTTTGCCACCGCGCCCATTGCCAAATTCAATTGCATTACTGCCGCCTTTCAAATTGCCAATCATAGCCTGACGAAACAAAAAGCTTCGCCAGAGATACCCCTCGTTATTGTCCCCTTTTGGATGGTCCCTCGAAAAACCATCCAGAAGCTTTCGCTTCTACCGCGAGCCGGTAATCCCACTGACCTCTTCATCATAAAGAGGCATGCTACACTTCAACATATACTCTCACGCCACAACCTAAACACTTGCGTTTCTCAGGCCACAGGATCACGCTTCCACAACCGGCAAGGTTGCAGCCAAACACGCCCAGTTACCTGAAAAAACGGGATCGAGAAGAACCCGTCCGCAAGGAGCTTACGCCTTCGAACTTAGCATCGAGATAGCTTGTGGATAGAAATCCGCGCCCCTTGTCGAGATGCATTTAGGCAGGATCGAATGCGGAGATCAATGGCGTTTTTTCTGCAAATCAGAAGATCGGCCATTGACTCGTCAGGGGCGTTTTGCATCGCAGCCTAGCCCGTTTGGAGAATCTCTTATGAATCAATGAGATTCAATTTCACGGTATTTTCGAGGCCGTTTTTGGCGAAAAAATAAAAAATCGCTTGACTCGAAACTAGGCCACCCTTCCGTGGCGGAAGGCAGGCAGTCTTTGAAAGACCTCCTGCAAGCTATTGATTTTAAATGTGTTTTTCCGTCATGCTTATGAAGCACAAATGTCATGCTACGTGACGAATTCTTAACAAGGCGTTAGAACGACAAAAAGCCCGGTCGTTAGACCAGGCTTTTTAATCACGAAATTGTATTAGCCGGATTAGGCCGAAAGCGCTCTAACGCGCTGTGCCAGACGGGAAACCTTACGGTCTGCCGTGTTGCCGTGCATCACACCCTTGGTGGCTGCGCGCTGGATCTCAGGCTGAGCTGCCTTGAGGGCTTCGGTCGCTACTGCGAGATCACCGGATGCGATGGCCTCTTCGACCTTGCGAATGAAACCGCGGACGCGCGAACGGCGAGCCTTGTTGACTGCGGTACGGCGAGCGATCTTGCGAGTCGCCTTTTTCGCCGAAGTTGTATTGGCCATGTATGCCTCTCTTCGAATTCAAACCAA
>JAAIGF010081421.1_pt1 | contig 10355 bp, 11 predicted proteins | sample 6487441 | NCBI WGS metagenome assembly JAAIGF01 (sample SAMN13974129, study PRJNA590717) | phyllosphere metagenome | biome: pepper field; feature: multiple bacterial spot infested pepper fields; material: pepper leaves; isolation source: leaves from pepper fields | host: Capsicum annuum ...
ACTCCCTTTTTCATGCGGGGACTGTTGTCACGGAAGAGCTTTGGCTCGAGGCAGGATTCGCCCGCTTCCGCAGCCACAAAGCACCGCCACTGTTTCGCAGGAAATCGGGGAAGCTGCGCTCGATCTCCGGCCGTGCCAGCTTGGCGAGAAAATCGTTGAACATCACGATTTCCCACTCCGTGCTGCCCGTCAGCAGGGCGCGCAGCAGATAGATTTCCGACCAAGATCGATTCTGCTCGACGGCCCACATCCGGGGGTACTCGAACGGCCAGAAGATGTCGTGGAAATGAACGAGGACGCCGGGCTTGAGGCGCGGCAGGACCTCGAAGACTTCATGGCAGACATCGCTGCCCGTACGGACCACATGTGTTGAATCGATGAAAAGGATGTCGTTCTCCTCCAATTCATCGAATGTCTCGAGCGGCACTTGCTGTATTTGGCTTGGGATTACACGGGAGGGCGCGGATCCTGAAGCAACGAGTTGCCACATCAGTTCGGGAAACGGTTCGATGACCGTGAAGTCGCAGCGCCGGTCGAGCCTACTGTCGATCGTATCCAGGGTGCAAACCGTCGACCAGCCACTTCCGACCTCGATGATCCTGCGGGGTTTCACATGCGCGATCATCGCGTGCAGGACAGAGCCGTCGCCCCAGGAATAGGCCGGGTTGTCGAGTCGGTAGCGCAATCCAGGGCGCGCCTCGCCCGAAAACGGCATGTTTCGAAAATGCGGAAGCAGATCGTTCCAGAGGGAGATCATCGCGTCGCGATCGACGGCAAGCCCGGAAACGGTCGAGGCAATCGGCTGAGACTCGATCTGCCGCAGATATGGATCCACCTCGTCGACGCGAGTGATGGGCGAATAATGGTGGCCGGGCGGAACGAAGCGTGGAGCCGGAAACGGATTGAGATGCGCAAGCAGGATCTTGACCTGCTCCAAGACGGGTGCATCGGCCGGAAGCAATTCGAGATACTGGGCTTTCTCGGCCGCCTCAAGATGCCGATGAAGCACGCCGACCAAGACCGCCTCGATGACGGCGTCGCGATCGACCGGTGGGGGGCGATCCGATGTGAGCCACGACTTCCAGCCCAAAGCGATCTCCAAGCGCCTGATCTGATCTTGGGCTTCTACAGTAGCGATGGTCGGCTTGACCACCGAGCGACATCGAGAGGCTCACCGGTGCGGACGTAGTGTCCGCAAAGCCGCACTCCGCTCGCTTGATTGATCAGCGTCGCGATGACGGACTGACGGCACCGCTCGGATCGGTTAAGCTTCCGTTAACGCGTAGGGAGTTATCGGTGATCGGTAGCGCACGACGTCTTCTGGATCGACGTGCCTGCAGCCGGCTCCCGACATCTGTGCGGGCGCGGTGGGCGCTCCTGCTGGTCATGACGGCTTGCGCCACCCTCTGCGCCGCGGAGGCCGCTGCGCAGGTCCGCACGCTTCCTCGGACGGGCGGCAACACGGTCCTGAGCCGCATCAAACTGACCGTCAACAAATCGCAGACGATCAGCGTCGCTGTCCCGTTCGCCGATATTCTGGTCGGCTCTTCCGAGGTCGCCGACGTCGTGCCGCTCAGCGACAAGACGGTCTATCTTCTGGGAAAGAAGATCGGGTCGACCAACGTGTCCCTCGTGGACGCGGAAAGGCGCCTCGTCGGTCTCGTCGATATCGAGGTGCGGCCGGATGTCGGCGCCATCGCCTCGCAGCTGCGACAGAGTACGGGCGAGGCGGGTCTCGGCGTCGACGCGCAGGGCGAGCGTATCCTTGTCACGGGCGTGGCACACGACGCGTTGAGCGTGGATCGTGCCATGCAGGTCGCTCCCCCGGGCAGCGTCAACCTGACCCAGGTTCGCTCGCCGCAGCAAGTCATGCTGAAAGTCCGCTTCGTCGAGGTCAATCGCAGCGCCGGGCGCGAATTGGGTGTCCGCATCGAAGGCGGTGGTCCGAGCACCATCGGCACGAGCGGACGGTTCGGCGTCACGACGCCGGTCAGCACGGCACCCGCACAGCCCGGACTGCTCACTGGCGTACTCGGCACCGCTGTGAGCGCTGCGACCGGGGGGAACATACCGTTCGCCACCATCGCGCAATCGTTCAGCGGCAATTCACGGCAACTCGACGTCTTCATCAACGCACTTGAGAACCGTGGTCTGCTGCGACGCTTGGCTGAGCCCAATCTCATCGCACTCTCCGGCGACCGGGCGGAATTTCTAGCGGGTGGCGAGATCCCGATCCCGATCGCCAACGCGACTTTCACCGGCGCTCCGCAGATCACGGTTTCCTACAAAGAGTTCGGCGTGAAGCTCGCGTTCACGCCGACTGTCCTGCGCGACGGTCGCATCCACCTGCAGCTCGAGCCAGAGGTCAGCGACATCGATCCCACGCTTGCTGTCGCGGTCGGCGCGGGTATCTCGGTTCCCGGCCTTTCGAAGCGGCGCGCCAAAACGAATGTCCAGTTGCGCGATGGACAGAGCTTCGCCATCGCCGGCTTGCTACAGACCCAGACAAACCGGTCCATCGACCAGTTGCCATGGCTCGGTTCGATTCCCGTGCTCGGCGCCCTGTTCCGCTCGGCGGCCTTCCAGGAGAGGGAGACCGAACTGGTCGTGATCGTCACGCCGTCGCTCGTGAAGCCGACCAGACCGGGTGAGCATCTGGCCACGCCTCTGGAATCGACGCTACCGGCCAACGACGTCGATCTGTTCGTCAACGGGCAGACGGAGGTTCCGCGCGATCCAAGGGCGTTCGTCAGCGCACGCGGTCACCTCGCCGGACCCTACGGCCACATCATGCCCGAATCCGGTGGGGTGTCGCTCGCGGGTAGGCCTGCGGTCGTCAAATGAGGCGGCGGGATCGTCTGGGCTTGCGCTGGGCCAGCCTACTCGTCCTTCCGATGCTATGCGCCGCCTGTACGGATCGCTATCTGGCACGGCGCGACACGCTGACGATCAGCTCGGGCGATGCGGTTGCCCGCAACGCGGCGGTTCAGACGCTCGATCCTTGGCCGGCGGTCGCAGAGCGCACGGACGATATCGTGAGTGGGCAGCGTCTGCAGCGGGCGGTCGAGCGCTACCGCAACCCGTCGCCCGCATCGGCAGGCGGCGGCTTTGGTCCGGGCGGATTCGGTCCGGGCGGCTTTGGTGCGGGCGCCGATGCCGCGCCCGTGTCGTCGGCACCTCCTTTGCGTTGAAAGGCGGGGACGATGCCCGCGAACATCGCGGCGGCGATGACAGTCGTGATCCTCGTAGCCGTGATCGTGGAGGATCTGCGGTTCTTCCGCATCCGCAACGTTTTCGTCGTCGCTCTGCTCGGATGCTTTGCTCTCGACGCCGTCATCGGGCGACGCGCCGAGCCGCTCGTGCCCCATCTCCTCTTCGGTGGAGGCGGCTTTCTGGTGTTACTGATCATGTTTGCCCGTGGCTGGATCGGTGGTGGCGACGCCAAGCTGCTCACGTCGGCCCTGCTCTGGACCGGACCGTCCGACGCTGTGGCGTTCAGCCTGCTCCTCATGATCACGACGCTCGGTTACATCGCCGGCGCGCATCTCGCTTGGCTGCCCGCGCGCGAGGTGAGGGGAAGACGCACGATCCCCTTCGGGCCGAGCATTTCCGCGGCCTGGATTTTACTTGTTGTTTTTCAGTATCTTGATGTTGATCGTAGTCAAAATAATTGACAGTCTTGAAACCATGGCGGATGCTTTTGCGTACTCGCCGAACTGACCCTTTCCATAGCGCGTCCGACAATTCAGGGGTTCAACCATGACGTCACTGCTCCGCAGGTTCCGGCGCGATGAGAGCGGCGCCGCGATGGTCGAGTATGCCCTCCTCGTCGCATTGGTTGCGCTCGTGGCGATCGTCGGGGTGTCGGCAACCGGTACGAGCATCAACGCCCAGTTCACCAAGATCAGTTGCAAGATCGCGAACCCCACCGCTCCCTGCGACCAGCCCTGATGCTTTCGCCGCGGGGCTCTCTGTTGCTGGCTCTCGTGATCGGGGCGGTCGCCACCATGATGGTGCGCGGCCTTGTCCTGAGTCAGTCTGGCATCGGCGATACGGTAGCCGGCTCGACGATCGTGGTGACACGCAGTCCCGTCGCGTTCGGCGAACCGCTGACGGCAGAGAACCTACGCGAAGTTCGCTGGAGTTCCCCCGAGGCGCTGAACGGATCCTTTCGGACGGTGGCCGAGCTGTTGAAGGATGGGCGACGGCTCGCTCTCTCTTCGATGCAGAGCAACGAACCGATCCTGTCCGCCCGGGTGACAACGCCGAACGGCCGCGCCGCTTTGTCGACCCAGATCGAGGACGGCATGCGGGCCGTGACCGTTCGCGTCGATGAAGTGAGGGGCGTCGCCGGATTCGTGCTCCCAGGTGATCGGGTCGATATCATCCTGACGCGCGGCGAGGGCGGAAGCGACGGCGCTGCCTTCGCGGACATCCTGCTCCAGAATACCCGCGTTCTGGCGATCGATCAGTTGGTGGACGAACGGCAGGACAAGCCCTCGGTCGCACGGGCCGTCACGCTCGAACTTTCGGTTGCCGATGCGCAGAAGGTGGTCCTGGCCCAAGGTATCGGACGCCTCTCCCTGACGCTGAGACAGAACCGCGACAGCGAGATGGCAGGAGCCGGCCGCGTGACGGTCAGCGATCTGGGCGGCGAAGGCAGTGCCGCGCGGGACCGTGTCGCGGAATTCGAGAAGCAGCTCTCCGAGATGAAGGCTCGCGCGGAAGCGGAGCGCTTGCAGTCGGAGCGGAATGCGGCCGAACGGCTCGCCGAAGCCGAGGCGCGCCTGCGGGGTGAACTGACGCATGCGCCGGTGATCGCACCGATGGCCGTGCCGATGTCGACGCCTGCGCCTAACTCTCGCATCACCGTGACCCGCAATGGTTCACGCTCCGAAACCTATTCGGTGACATCGGAACGCTGAATCGGGTTAGGCAGAGCCGTCACCGATGGGCTCTCATGGCCCGGAGGTCTTCAGGGAGTCGTCGCGTGCAGTTCTTCCTCGTCGGATCGGCCCGAGGGGATGAGGGCGGCATCGCAGCCTTGGCCACCGAGTTGTCAGGGGCGCCGCCGTCGCGTCTACCGGACTTGGACGGTCTTCGAACGGATGCGCGCTTCAAAGCCGCGACGCGCTCACTCGTGCTCCTTCCGGTCGGGCCGAATGCCGTCGATTCGATAGACGCTGCCATCGCGTTCGCCGCCGAATATGGCGATCACGCTTTCGTGGTCTGCTTCGCCGACACGATTGCCCCCGAGCAGTACAAGCGGCTTCTGAGAACCGGGCACGCCGAATGGATTTCCTGGCCCACCCTCGATACCGACTTCCGTGAACTCGCGTCTCGTCTCCAGGCAGCGCCCACGCGGGCCTCGCGCGAGGCCGCAAGCATCGTGAGTTTCCTCCCGAGCAAGGGCGGCGTGGGCAATTCCACCCTCGTGGTCGAGATCGGTTATGGCTTGTCGGTCGGCAAGATGTGGCCGCGCCGCGCCCGCAAGTCCGGCGCGAAGCAACGTGTCGCGATCCTCGATCTGAACTGGCAGGGCGGGACGGTGGCCGATGCGCTCGATATCCAGCCACGGTTCGACATGGCCGAGGTCATTCGGCGTCCGGACCGCCTCGACGAGCACCTGATCGACATCTTCGCAAGCCGACACGAGCCCAGCGGTCTCGACGTCTTCGCCTGTCCGCCATCGCGGCTCGGCGTCGATTCCGTCACGCCGGATATCGTGTTTACCGTGATCGACGCGATCGCCAGTCGCTACGAACTGCTCCTCATCGATCTGCCCGTCGGATGGCTGACCTGGACCGATCACCTGCTGCACGGTTCCGATGGTATCGTGGTCACGGGCGGTGAGACGGTTCCAGCGCTTCGGCAGCTCAAGGCCGCACTGCACGGTGTCGACGCGTGCGGGCTCGCCGCCGACAAGGTCGTCGTCGCCGTCAACGAGGTCGCGACCGACTTGCTGGGCCGTCCTTCGGGACGGACCATCATCGAGAAAGCCATGTCCGGGCGCAGGATGTTTCTGCTCCGGCGCGACGACGATGGTGTGCGCGCGGCGCTCGACGCCGGTCGCCCCATCACCGAACTCGCCGCAAGCGGTCGCTTCTCGCGCGATCTGAAACCCCTGGCCGCCTGGGTCGCGGAGATCGCGGGTCACGCAGAGACATCCGACAAGCCGGCGAGGAAGGCAGCGTGAGCGCCCGCTTCTCCGATCGCTGGCGCAACGCTTCGCCGCCGCCGCCGTCGCAACCGATACCGTCGGACCCGGCTCCGGTGTCGTATCAGCCGGAAGCGTACCAGCCGGTTGCGGTGCCGGTCCGGCCTGCCCCCGTGCCGGCCGATCACGCTCTCATCGATGCCAAGGTGAAGCTGCACGGGCAGATCATCGACGAGTTCAATCTCAATTTGATCGACAAGGTGTCGCCGGAGGACTTGGCGCGGCAGGTCAATCGATTCGTCGCCGAGCACGCGGTGCGAGAGCGGCTCGCACTCAATCAGCGCGAGCTCGAGATCTTTTCGGCGGAGGTGCTCGACGAGATGGTCGGTCTCGGTCCCATCGAGCCGCTGCTCAAGGATACGACGATCACGGATATCCTGATCAACGCGCATCTGTCGGTCTACGTCGAGCGGGCGGGGCAGCTCGAATTGACGCCGGTGCGCTTCAAGGACGAGGCCCACCTCCTGCGCATCGTGAACAAGATGGTCTCGGCAGTCGGGCGGCGCGTCGATGAATCGTCACCGATGGTCGACGCCCGCTTGCCCGACGGCTCGCGCGTGAATGTGGCCATCCGCCCGATTGCGGTGGACGGACCGCTCGTCTCGATCCGCAAGTTCGCCAAGCGCCCGATCTCGATGGAGCGCCTGATCGAACTCGAAGCGCTCCGTCCGGCGATGGCCTCTCTCCTCGCGGCCGCGGTTCACGGCAAGATGTCCCTGGTGGTCTCGGGCGGAACGGGCTCGGGCAAGACCACGATGCTGAACGCCGTCTCCTCCTATATCGGGAGCCGCGAGCGCCTGATCACCATCGAAGATGCGGCCGAGTTGCAGTTGCAGCAGCCTCACGTGGCTCGGCTTGAAACGCGTCCGCCGTCAGTCGAAGGTCGCGGCGAGATCCGTCAGCGGGAACTTCTCAAGAATGCGCTGCGGATGCGGCCCGACCGCATCATCCTGGGCGAGTGCCGGGGCGAGGAAGCCTTCGACATGCTCCAGGCTATGAACACGGGCCACGAGGGCTCGATGACCACAGTGCACGCCAACACGCCGCGCGACGCGCTGGGACGGCTCGAGCAGATGATCGGTATGGCCGCGACCATGTCGATCTCCTCCATTCGTCATCAGATCGCGTCGGGCATCCGCCTCGTGGTGCAACTCGCTAGACTGCCGGATGGGAAGCGGCGTGTCACGAGCATCACCGAGGTGACCGGCACGGAAGGCGACGTCGTTCAAACGCAGGAGATCTTCGGCTTCGTGCGTGAGGGCGTGGACGAGCGCGGACAGGTGCTCGGGCAATTCCGGGCCACCGGCATCCGACCGCGGTTCCTCGCCGAACTCAAATCGATGGGCATCGATCTGCCGAGCACCTGCTTCGACCCTCGAGCGATCCTGTAGGCGTCCGCCATGGTAGAGGCTTGGATCGCGTACGCCCTGGTCTTCGCCGCCATCGCTCTCGTGGCGCATTTCGGCCTGCGCGGAATGGACGAGGCGGCCCTGCTGCGCCGGCAGACGCAGCGCCGACGCGCGGCGCTGACGTCGGATGCGGGCGAAGCGAGCGTGCTGCGCCGCCAGCGGCGCTCCATGCTCCTCGGACGGCGGATCGAAGCGCTCAATCTTACCGGCGGCAACAAGCTGCCGCTCTCGCGCCTGGTGCTGGCCGGCGCATGCTTGGCGCTTGCGCTGTACGTCGTGCTACCGGTCCCCGGCACGGGTGCACGCACGTCGATCGCTCTTCTCGTAACCGCGACAACACTCGGGCTCTGGTTGCGCCTGCGTGCCGCGCGCCGACGGGCACGCTTCGGCGAACAATTACCGGATGTCATCGACATCATCGTCAGGAGCCTGCGCGCCGGCCACCCGTTGCCGGTCTCGCTCGCGCTCGTGGCCCGTGAAATGCCGGAACCGGCCGGCCCGGAATTCATGCTGGTGGTCGAGGAGGTCAATTACGGGCGCAGCATCTCGGAGGCACTCGAAGGGCTGCACGCCCGCGTGGGTTATCCGGACCTGCAGTTCTTCGTCGCAGCGACGACGATCGCGCATCAAACCGGCGGAAACCTCGGTGAGATCCTGGCACGGCTCGCCACGCTGCTGCGGCAGAGGTTTCGCCTGAGACGCCGCATCCGCGCGTTGTCTGCGGAAGGCCGCTTCTCCGGACTCGTGCTGAGCGCCTTGCCGGTCGCCCTGTTCGGGCTCATCAATGTCGTCAGCAAATCCTACTATGCCGATTTCTGGGTGAGCGCGTCCGCCTCGACGATCGTGGCTGTCAGCGTCGGGCTGCTCGTTGTCGGCAACCTGATCATCATCCGTCTCGTCAACTTCCGGGTGTGATGGTGTTCGCCGACGAGACCACACTCCTCTTCGTTCAAGTGCTCGTTTTTTCCTGCGCGACGTTGCTCACGCTCGCTGCAGTCCGGTCCGTGGCTGACCAGCGTCGGCTGCGTCGTCGGCATGCTGGCCTGGTGGGCGGCGACAGCGCGCCCCTGACAGGGTCGTCAGCCGGATCGCTATTCCGGGCCGACCCTGCTCGGCTCGGCTTGAGCGTGACCTCGGTCCGCGCGATGCGGCTCGAACTCTTTCGCGCCGGCTTCTTCGGGGCGGATGCCGTTTCTCGCTACGCGATGATTCGCGTCATCCTGCCCGCGGTTCTCGTCAGCGCGGGCCTTGTGCTGGGTGCGATGATGCGAGGGTTGGACGGGACCGAAACCATTCTCTTGGTGGCCATCCTCGCCGCCATCGGAATTTTCGGGCCGCGCGCGTATCTCAGCCGTCGCACCCGAATGCTCTCCGAGGAGTACAGGCTGCTCTTCCCGAATTTTCTCGACATGCTGGTCGTCTGCGTCAATGCGGGCCTCAGCCTGGAGGCCGCCCTCGATCGCGCCGGTCGCGAGATGGATCGGGCGACCGGGCCTTTTCGTTCGCAGATCGATCTGATGGCGGGCGAGATGCGCGCCGGCAAGAGCACCGTCGATGCGCTCAAGTCTCTGGCGCAGCGTCTCGCGTTCCGCGAAGCCCACTCGTTCGCGGCGCTCATGAGCCAGACCCTGGAACTCGGGACGGACGTTGCCCAAGCTCTCACGACCTTCGCCGACGAGATGCGCGACAAGCGAATGGCCTTGGCTGAGGAGAAGGCGGCGGCGCTTCCGCCTAAGCTGACGCTGCCGCTCGGCCTTTTCATCTTTCCCGTCGTCCTGATCGTGGTGCTTGCGCCCGCGATCATGAAGGTGCTGGTGACAGTCGGGCGCTGACACGATGACTGTCTTAGTTTGCCGCCGCCCGATCCATGTCCTCGCCGATGAAGGCGGCGCCGCGATCCTCGAATTCGCGTTGATCCTGCCAATCATCTTCGCCCTGCTCGCGGGCTGTTACGAGATCGGGCAGGCGCTGCTCGTCCGGCAATCGATGCTTGAGGGCGTGCGCGGCGGCGCACGCGCTCTGGCGCGTTTGCCCGATCCGCGATGCCAGCCGGCTTGCCCGAAGCGCGCAGAAGACGTGCTGGCACTCACGCGCGCCACGATCGCACAGGACGCTCGCATCCGACCAGAGACGATCAGGCTCTCCTCGGGATGGGATGCCCGGACGCAGCTCGTGGCCGTGACGGCCGAGGTCCACCTGCATGGAGACCTATTGGGTGCCGTTGGACTTTCACCCCTTCTGACCCTGTCGGCAACGCATCGCGAGGCCTGGCTTGCGGAGTAGGAGGGTGCTCGACGAGGACGGAGCTGCTCTGGTCGAAGCGACGCTCGTGCTGCCGCTCCTTCTGCTGCTCGTCGTCGCGCTCGCGGAGACGAGCCTGTTCCTCTGGACCAGCGGCCTTGCCGTCAAGGCGGTTCAACTCGGTGTACGACGTGCCGTGGTTTCCAGACCCGTCGCGCTCGGGCCCGGCCTGGACGTCGGCGACGAGGCTACGGTCTGGGCCGGAGTCCCGCTCGGTCTCAGGTGTTCTGACGGCGAGCCGGGCGTGACCCGCTGTCCTGGCTTCCTGGTCAGGTGCACGCGCTCGAACGGTTGCGTTTGCCCAGCGGGCGGCCTCTGCGGCTTTCGCTTCTCGGAGGTGCGACTCGGCCCGATCCTCGATGCGATGCGTGCCGTGTTGCCGGAGTTGCGTCCCGAGGAGGTCGAGGTGTCCTATGCGACGAACGGCT
>JAAIGF010157493.1_pt1 | contig 10352 bp, 9 predicted proteins | sample 6487441 | NCBI WGS metagenome assembly JAAIGF01 (sample SAMN13974129, study PRJNA590717) | phyllosphere metagenome | biome: pepper field; feature: multiple bacterial spot infested pepper fields; material: pepper leaves; isolation source: leaves from pepper fields | host: Capsicum annuum ...
GCCTTCGCCGCACACCAGTGCACCGTTGAGCGCTGACGGATCGTTGGCCACCATCAGCGGATTGACCGGGAAATCACGCAGTTCGCCACCGTTCTCGCCGAGCTGCCAGGTGATGCGTCCGGGGTGGGTGTGGTGCGCTTTACGCATCGCCAGGATGCGGTGGAACTGCAGTTCGTCCGGGTGCAACGGCTCGCCATGCCGCTCGATGTAGGACGGGCTGGCAAACACCTGGGTACGCAGCGTGCCGAGCTTGCGTGCCACCAGGTTGGAGTCGGGCAGGGCGCCCACGCGCAGGGCTAGGTCGGCTTCACCGGAAATCAGATCGAGCTTTTCGTTGCCCAGGTGCATGTCCAGCTTGATCTCCGGATACAGCGCATGGAACTGCCCCAGCAGCGGTGCGATCCAGGTTATGCCGATCGAGTAGGGCACCGTGAAGCGCAGCCAGCCACGCGGGCCGGACTGCAGCTGGTTGACCGCACTTTCGGCCTCTTCAAGCTCGCGAGCGATCCGCTGGCAATGCTCGTGGTAGATCGAGCCGGCCTCGGTCAGGCCAAGTCGGCGTGTGGTCCGGTGCAGCAGACGTGCGCCCAGCCGCGACTCCAGCTCCTGCACCTTGCGGCTGACCGTGGTCTTGGGCAGGCCCAGCGATTTGGCAGCGGCAATGAAGCTGCCCTGCTCGACCACTTTGACGAAGATCAGCGTTTCGTTGAGATCGTGGGACATGGTCGGGCTCCTGGACGGCGGGGACGCGGTAATGGTGACAAAAAGATTGGACCGCGAGCGGGATGATTATTCCCCTTAATCAGGACTAATCAAGTAGGAGTTAGGGGTCTAAGGTGGCGCCATTCCCGTGATGGAGCTGGCCGACCATGAGCCTTCGCAACATTCTGAACACCCTGCGCGGCCTGCGCCGCAGCGCGCTGGACCAGGCGATGACCGTCGAGGCACGCCCGAGTTCGTTGATCCACAAGGACTTTCGCGAGTTCACCGCGCCGGCGAGGCGCCAGCGCGGCGGTGCGCTTCGCCTGACCAGCCGCACGCCGGACCGGTTGGCGCAAATCGGGATAATCCCATCAGCGGGAGTAAATATCCCGTGAATGGGACGCTCGCTCCCGAGGTGCTGGTGCTGGGCGGCACCGGTGCGCTGGGTCAGGGTCTGGTGGCCGCGCTGCTGGAGGCGGGCAGTCCGGTACTGGTCGTCGGCCGCGATCCTGCCCGCCTTGCCGCCTTGAGCGAACAGTTCGCCGACGAGCCGGGGCTGCAGACATTGCTCGGCTCGCTGGCCGACGATGGCTCGGCCCGCACGCTGGCCCAGCGCGTAGCTGCGCGACCGCGGCCGCTGGCGGCGGTGGTGGCGGCGATGGCCGGGCCGTACAACCGTGGCCGCGTCATCGACCGCAGCGGTGACGCCCTGCTGCAGGCCCTGCAGCTGGACCTGATGCCGCATGTCCACGCTGCCCGCCATCTGCTGCCGCTGCTGCAGAACCAGCGCCAACCGCGCCGCTATGTGATGCTCGGCAGTCCCGCCGCGGTCAAGCCATGGGCCGGCTACGGCGAAACCTCGATCACCGCCGCTGCGCTGCGCATGTATGCCCAGGTGGTGCACCAGGAGGCGCAGGCGCTGGGCGTACGTGTGCAGATGCTCGATGTCAGTGACCCGGTGTGCACACCGGTCAACGCGGCCAATGCGTGCAGCGAATGGCCCAGCGCTCTGCTGATCGGGCGTCGGCTGGTCTCGCTGCTCGATGGCTGCACCGACAACCGCGCCATCGTGCGCTGCGATTCGCGCGACGCGCAGCTGCCCAGCCGACTGCTGAAGCTCGACGCGCCGCCGCCACGTCCCTTGGCTGCCGACTGCGCTTGACCTCAACGTTGGTTGAGGTTGCACCATCCTGCCGCCGCGCTGAAAAGCGCCTTCGCATCACCGTCTACGTATCACCACCCCTTATGGATACCTTCCCCATGACATCCCAGTCCTCATTCCAACGACGTACCCGCCAGCTCGCACTGGTCGGCGTCTCCGCGCTGGCCCTGGCGGTGCTGACCGCCTGCAGCGGCAGCACGGCCGGCGAGGCCGGCGCACCGCCGCCGCCGGAGGTCAGCGCCGCACCGGTGCTGGTCAAGCAGGTCAGCCAGTGGGACGACTTCAGCGGCCGCGTGCAGGCGGTGGAAAGTGTCGAGCTGCGCCCTCGCGTTTCGGGCTACATCGACAAGGTCAACTATGTCGAAGGCCAGGAAGTGAAGAAGGGCGATGTGCTGTTCACCATCGACGCGCGTAGTTACCAGGCCGAGTACGGCCGCGCCCAGGCCGAGCTGGCCCGTGCGCGCACCCAGGCATCGCTGGCGCGCAGTGAGTCCGAGCGCGCCAAGCGCTTGTCCGACCAGCAGGCCATCTCCACCGAGACCTGGGAACAGCGCCGCGCCACCGCCGAACAGGCCACCGCCCAGGTGCAGGCCGCGCAGGCCGCGCTGGCATCGGCGGCGCTCAACCTTGAGTTCACCAAGGTGCGTGCCCCGATCAACGGCCGTGCCGGCCGCGCCATGGTCACTGCTGGCAATCTGGTCAGTGCCGGTGATGCGGCCAGTGTGCTGACCACGCTGGTCTCGCTGGACACCGTGCACGTCTACTTCGATGCCGACGAAGCCACGTTCCTGCGTTACACCCAGATGGCGCGTGCCGGCCAGCGGCCCAGCGAGCGCGACCAGGCGTTGCCGGTGCGTGTGGGCCTGAGCGGTGAGCAGGGCTACCCGCACGAAGGCAAGGTCGACTTCCTCGACAACCAGGTCACCCGCAGCACCGGCACCATCGGGGTGCGTGCACTGCTGGACAACAAGGACCGCCAGTTCACCCCGGGCCTGTTCGCCCGCGTCCAGCTGCTCGGCAGTGGTCGCTTCGAGGCCGTGCTGGTGGACGACAAGGCGGTGCTGACCGACCAGGACCGCAAGTACGTGTACGTGGTCGACAAGGACGGCAAGGCACAACGCCGCGATGTGCAGCTGGGGCGTACCGCCGACGGTCTGCGCATTGTCGAGCAGGGCCTGAGCGCCGGCGACAGGGTCATCGTCGATGGCGTGCAGAAGGTCTTCATGCCCGGCATGCCGGTGCAGGCCAAGGCCGTGGCGATGCAGGCGCCCGCCGTGGCCCCGCGTGCCGATGGACAGACCGCCTCGCTGAACTGACCGAATCCGCCGCCGCCTGATGCTGCAGCACCTGTCCCCTGGGCAGGTGCCGGGCAGCTGCATGCCGGCGTCCGCCAGATCCCAAGGACATCCCATGGATTTCTCACGCTTTTTCATCGACAGGCCGATCTTTGCGGCGGTGCTGTCGATCATCATCTTCGCCGCCGGGCTGATTACCATTCCGATCCTGCCGATCAGCGAATACCCCGATGTCGTGCCGCCTTCGGTGGTGGTGCGCACCGTCTACCCCGGTGCCAACCCGAAGGTCATCGCCGAGACCGTCGCCACGCCGCTTGAAGAAGCGATCAACGGCGTTGAGGGCATGATGTACCTCAAGTCGGTGGCCGGCTCGGACGGTGTGCTGCAGATGACCGTCACCTTCCGCCCCGGCACCGACCCGGACGACGCGGCGGTGAAGGTGCAGAACCGTGTGGCCCAGGCGCAGGCGCGTCTGCCTGAGGATGTGCGCCGCCAGGGTGTGACCACGCAGAAACAGTCGCCCACCTTCCTGATGGTGGTGCACCTGACCTCGCCGGATGGAAAGTACGACACGTTGTATCTGCGCAACTACGCCCGCCTGCACGTCAAGGACGCGCTGGCGCGCATCCAGGGCGTCGGTGATGCGCAGATCTTCGGCGGCGGCGACTACGCCATGCGCGCCTGGCTCGACCCGGACAAGGTGGCCTCGCGCGGCCTGACCGCCAGCGATGTGGTGCGCGCCATGCGCGAGCAGAACGTGCAGGTCTCCGCCGGTCAGCTCGGTGCCGAGCCGATGCCCAACAGCCAGTTCCTGACCCTGATCAACGCGCAGGGGCGCCTGCGCAGCGAGCAGGAGTTTGGTGACATCGTGCTCAAGAGCGGCAGCGATGGCGAAGTCGTGCGTCTTTCCGACGTGGCCCGGCTGGAACTGGGTGCCGGCGATTACACCCTGCGCTCGCAGCTGGACGGCAAGAACGCGGTGGGCATCGGCATCTTCCAGGCACCGGGCGCCAATGCGCTGGAGATCCGCGATGCGGTGATCGGCACGATGGACCAGATGCAGAAAACCTTCCCGGCCGACGTCAAGTACGAAGCGGTGTATGACACCACCATCTTCGTGCGCGACTCGATCAAGTCGGTGGTGTCCACCCTGCTTGAAGCGATCGGCCTGGTGGTGCTGGTGGTGATCCTGTTCCTGCAGACCTGGCGGGCGTCGATCATCCCGCTGATCGCCGTGCCGGTCTCGGTGGTGGGCACCTTTGCCGCGCTGTATCTGCTGGGCTTCTCGATCAACACGCTCACCCTGTTCGGGCTGGTGCTGTCCATCGGCATCGTGGTCGACGACGCGATCGTGGTGGTGGAAAACGTTGAACGCAACATCGAAGAGGGCCTCTCCCCGATGGCCGCCGCGCACCAGGCCATGCGTGAGGTCTCCGGGCCGATCATCGCCATCGCGCTCGTGCTGTGCGCGGTATTCGTGCCGATGGCCTTCCTGTCCGGTGTCACCGGCCAGTTCTACAAGCAGTTCGCGGTGACCATCGCCATTTCCACGGTGATCTCGGCGATCAACTCGCTGACCCTGTCACCGGCGCTGGCTGCGCGCCTGCTCAAGGCGCACGGTGCGCCCAAGGATGGCCCGACGCGCCTGATCGACCGCCTGTTCGGCTGGGTGTTCCGTCCCTTCAACCGCTTCTTCAAGACCAGCTCGGACAAATATGAGCGGGGCGTGTCGAAGATCCTCGGCCGTCGCGGCGCTGTGTTTGTCGTGTACGCCGTACTGCTGCTGGGTACCGGCATGATGTTCAAGCTGGTGCCGCCGGGCTTCATTCCCACCCAAGACAAGCTGTACCTGATTGCCGGTGTGAAGCTGCCCGAAGGCGCCTCCATCGCCCGCACCGACGCGATGTTGAAGAAGGTAGCCGACATCGCCCGCGACACCGACGGCGTGGCCCACACCATTTCCTTCCCCGGTCTGAATGCCCTGCAGTTCACCAACACGCCCAACACCGGTGTGGCCTTCATTCCGCTCAAGCCGTTCGCCGAGCGCAATGGACGAACCGCTGCGCAGATCAACGCCGAGATCAACCAGAAGATCGCCGGCCTGCAGGAAGGCTTCGCGTTCTCGATGATGCCGCCGCCCATCCTGGGGCTGGGCAACGGCAATGGCTACCAGATGTTCATCGAAGATCGCGGCAACCTCGGCTACGGTGCGCTGCAGAATGCCGTGCAGGCCATGCAGGGCGCCGTCGCGCAGACCCCGGGCATGGCCTTCCCGATCACCAGCTACCAGGCCAACGTGCCGCAGCTCGATGCCGAGGTCGACCGGGTCAAGGCCAAGGCCCAGGGCGTGCAGCTCACCGAACTGTTTGACACCCTGCAGACCTACCTCGGCTCGGCCTACGTCAACGACTTCAACGAGTTTGGCCGCACCTGGCAGGTGATCGCCCAGGCCGACGGCCAGTTCCGTGACAACGTCGAGGACATCGGCCGCCTGCGTACCCGCAACGACCGTGGCGAGATGGTGCCGATCGGTTCGATGGTCACCGTGCGGCAGACCTTCGGCCCGGACCCGGTACTGCGCTTCAACGGCTACCCGGCCGCCGACCTGGCCGGTGAGGCCGACCCGCGTCTGTTGTCCTCGGCCCAGGCCATGGGCAAGCTCAACGAGATCGCCCAGCAGGTGCTGCCGGCCGGCATGACCACCGAGTGGACCGACCTGAGCTACCAGCAGGCCACCCAGGGCAACGCGGCGCTGGTGGTGTTCCCGGTGGCGGTGATGCTGGCCTTCCTGGTGCTGGCGGCGCTGTACGAAAGCTGGAGCCTGCCGCTGGCGGTGATCCTGATCGTGCCGATGACCCTGCTGTCGGCACTGTTCGGGGTGTGGATGACCGGTGGAGACAACAACGTGTTCGTGCAGGTGGGGCTGGTCGTGCTGATGGGTCTGGCGTGCAAGAACGCGATCCTGATCGTCGAGTTCGCCCGCGAGCTGGAAATGGCCGGAAAGGGCATCGTCGAGTCGGCACTGGAGGCCTGCCGCCTGCGTCTGCGGCCGATCGTGATGACGTCCATCGCCTTCATCGCCGGTACCGTGCCGCTGGTGCTTTCCCACGGCGCGGGTGCCGAGGTCCGCTCGGTCACCGGCATCACCGTGTTCGCCGGCATGCTGGGTGTAACGCTGTTCGGCCTGTTCCTGACCCCGGTGTTCTATGTGGCCCTGCGCAAGTGGGTCACCCGCAACGGCGGCGGCCAGCTGGTCAAGCACGGCGAGCCGGCCCTGAAGCACTGACGTTTTGTGATGTTGCAGCGGTGGGCCGACCTGGTCCGCCGCACCCCCCGGACAAGCAAGGACTTTTCAATGAACGCACACAGCAACAAGATCGCACTGGTCACCGGCGCCACCCGTGGCATCGGCACCGAAACCGTCCGCCAGCTGGCCCAGGCCGGCGTGCACACGCTGCTGGCCGGGCGCAGGCGCGAAACCGCGGTGGAGCTGGCACTGCAGCTGCAGGCCGAAGGCCTGCCGGTGGAAGCCATCGCCCTTGATGTGACCGACGCGGCCAGCATTGCCGCTGCCGTGGAGCAGGTGACGCAGCGCCATGGCCGGCTCGACATCCTGGTCAACAACGCCGGCATCCTGCTCGATGACATCCAGCAGCCGGTCTCCGCGCAGAGCCTGGAGGTGTGGCGGCGCACGTTCGAGACCAATGTGTTCGCCCTGATCGGCGTGACCCAGGCGTTTCTGCCGCTGCTGCGGCAGTCGGCTGGCGCACGCATCGTCAACGTGTCCAGCATCCTCGGTTCGCTCACCCTGCATGCCGACCCGGCCTCGCCGATCTATGGCTTTGCCGTACCGGCCTACAACGCGTCCAAGTCGGCAGTGAATGCCTGGACCGTGCAGCTGGCCTACGAGCTGCGCGAAGGCCCGCACAAGGTCAACACCGTGCATCCGGGCTACGTAAAGACCGACATGAACGGTGGCGAGGGTGAGGTGGACGTCGCCACCGGCGCGAAATCCAGCGTGCAGATGGCATTGATCGACGCCGACGGCCCCAATGGCAGCTTCACCTACCTGGGTGAGGTGCTGCCGTGGTGATCCGTCCTCTGCTCGCGGCCATGACCAGCGTGCTGCTGGCCGGCTGCATGACCGTCGGCCCGGATTACGCCACGCCGGCCCAGGCACCGGCGCAGCTGCAGGCCGCCAACGCCACGGTGTACAGCACCGAGGCACCGGTGGCCACGTGGTGGGCGCAGTTCGACGATCCGGTGCTTGAGCAGCTGGTGCACAACGCGCTGGCCGACAACCTCGACCTGCGCGTGGCCGTGGCCCGCGTCCAGCAGGCGCGGGCGGTGTTCGTCGAGCGCCGGCTGGACCAGGCGCCGCACATCACCGCCAGTGCCAGCCAGGACCGGCGCAACCAGCCCGAGGCCTTGGCGGGTGGCCAGCGCGTGCTCAGCGAAAGCTACCAGCTCGGATTCGACGCCGGCTGGGAGCTGGACCTGTTTGGTCGTCAGCGTCGCGCCTCCGAAGCGGCACGCGCCGACCTCGATGCGGAGTGGGCCAACCTGGCCGACGCGCAGGTGCTGGTGGCCGCTGAAGTGGCGCGCAACTACTTCGAGCTGCGCGGGGCCCAGAAGCGCATCGCGGTGGCCGAAAACACCCTGCACAACCTGCGCGATACCCAGAAGCTGACCGAAACCCGCTGGGAGCTGGGGGCAGGCAGCGAGCTGGAAGTGCAGAGCAGCCGCGCGCGCCTGAAAGCCATCGAAGCGAACATCCCGCTGCTGGAAGTGGCCCAGGCGCAGTACCGGCACCGTCTGGCCGTGTTGTTGGGCCTGCGTCCGGAGGCGATGGAGGGCATGCTGGCCCCGCGCGACGTGCCTGCCTTCGCCAAGGCATTGCCGCTGGGCGACACGCGTGAGCTGCTGCGCCAGCGTGCCGACGTGCGTGTGGCCGAGCGCCGCCTTGCCGCGGCCACCGCGCGCGTGGGCGTGGCGACGGCAGACCTGTTCCCGCGGTTGTCGCTGAGTGGGTTTGTGGGTTTTCTCGGTGGCGATGCCAGTGGTCTGGTCAACGGCAGCAACAAGGCGTGGTCACTGACGCCGAGCCTGAGCTGGTCTGCGTTTGATCTGGGCAGCGTGCGTGCGCGGCTGAAGGCCAGCAAGGCCGAAGCCGAGGGCGTGGCGGCCCAGTACGAGCAGGCTGTACTGCTGGCGCTGGAAGACACCGAAAACGCGCTGACCCGTTACGCCAAGCAGCAGGCCCGGCTGGCGATCATCGCCGAGCAGGCGCAGGCCGCGCGGCGTGCCGAGCAGCTGGCGCAGATCCGCTACCGCGAGGGATCGGAAGACTTCCTGACGCTGCTTGATGCGCAGCGCACCCAGCTCGCCGCCGACGATGCACTGGCCGCCGCCGAAGCCGACGTCAACGTAAGCGTGGTAGCGGTGTACAAGGCGCTGGGCGGTTGGGGCCAGGCCGCCCAGCCCAGCATCGCGTTGGCGCACTGAGCCCGCGCGGGGAGGGAGCTTTCCGGTAGGTGACGACCGTTGGTCGTCACGCTTCTGCTCATGCCTTTGCCCAGGATCCCGGAGCGTGACGACCAACGGTCGTCACCTACCAACGGCACCGGCGTGACGACCAACGGTCGTCACCTGGCAGCCGCTTTACTGCGGCCAGTCCAGTTCCACCAGCAGCGGGAAGTGATCCGAGGGCAGAATCCCGTCCACGCGCGTATCCAGCGTGGCGAACGCTCGTGCCTTGAACCCGCGTACCAGCACCCAGTCCAGCTCCGCCGTGGCCGTACCGGTGAAATCGTGGAAGGTCAGCTTCGGTCCGCGCGGCTGCGCCACCTGTACCCGTGTGTCCTGCAAGACCTGGGTAAAGGCCTTGTAGGTTTCGCTGCCCGGCTCGCTGTTGAAGTCGCCGGTCAGCACTACCGGCACATCTGCCGGCAGCGTTTTCAGGTACGCCAGAATGGCCTGCGCGCAGCGCACACGCGCGGCTTCGTCTTCCTTGCGGTAGGGCAGGTGGGTGTTGACCAGATAGAAGCTGCGTCCATCGGCCACGCGCTCGAACAGTCCCCAGGTCACCATGCGCGGATACGGATGGCCCCAGCTGATGCTGCCCGGCACCTCCGGGGTATCAGAGAGCCAGAAGTTGCCCGAGTCCTTCAATGTGAGCACGCCACTGTCGTAGAACACCCCCATGTGTTCGTCACCCTCGCCACCGCGGCGGCCTTCGCCAAACCAGCGGTAACCGGGCAGATGCTCGGCAAGATAGTTGGCCTGCTCCAGCACCAGCTCCTGCGTACCGACCACCGCCGGATGGTTGCGCTGGATCACGCTGACCATCGCATCGCGACGGTCTGGCCAGCGCTTCTGCGGCTCGCTGTCGGCCGGTGTGCGCACGTTGAACGACATCACCTTGAGCGGTTGGGCCGGGGTCCCGGTCGGCGCGGCCATCGTGGCCATCGGCAGAGCCAGGCTGAGCAGGAGCAGGGCGGCAGGTCGCCGTAGACGGTGCAGCATCGGAATCCCTCCATTCCATGAAATCGGTTTCAGCCGAGTGTGCCACGCGGCACGGCAACCCGTATGTGCCGGAATGGCTGGTTTGGCCAACGTCGCATGACTACAATCCACGCCCGCGCGTCCGCGATCGCGACGGAATTCGTTGAACGGTTGGATGGACGTATGAAAGTCGTGGTGTTGGCAGTATCCGTGTTCGTGGTCTCCAGCCTGTTGCTCACCCCGTTGCTGCTGCTTGCCTGCCAGCTCGGTTCCCATGGCAGCCTGCATTGGAACCTTGTGCACATGACGGCCGAGCATCTTGTTGCCGCATCGGGCAAGGCCATGTTGCTGGCAGGGGCGATCACCGCGGTGGCGCTGCTGCGGCCCCGGATGGGTCGGCCGCGGCATTGATCTTCACGCAATGCTGGCTACGCACTCACCCACGTTCGACGCTGCGGAAGCTACTTTCTTTCCCAACGCGTAACTCGCATGGAAAGGACGTTTCAGATGATCAAGTGGGCCATTATCTTTGCCATCATCGGCGTGATCGCCGGTGTGCTGGGCTTCGGCGGCATCGCCGGCGGCGCGATCGGCATTGCCAAGTTCCTGTTCTGGGCGGGCATCATCATTGCCGTAGTGCTGTTCCTGATCGGCATGAGCGTGGCCAAGAAGGTCACCTGACCGCCACA
>JAAIGF010186348.1_pt1 | contig 10341 bp, 10 predicted proteins | sample 6487441 | NCBI WGS metagenome assembly JAAIGF01 (sample SAMN13974129, study PRJNA590717) | phyllosphere metagenome | biome: pepper field; feature: multiple bacterial spot infested pepper fields; material: pepper leaves; isolation source: leaves from pepper fields | host: Capsicum annuum ...
GCGCTGCGCCTCGGCTTCACGGGCCTGGCGGGCGAGGGTTTCCTCGATGGTCTTGAGCACCCGGCCGAGTTCGGCCTGCTCCTGCTCGCGGGCCTTGAGGCGCTGGTCGCGGGCGCTGTAATCCTTGTTCAGCTTGGCCAGGGCCAGCTGGCGTTCCTTGCGCACTTCGGCCAGCTGGGCGCTGCGGCTGTCCAGCTCGCCTTTCTGCGCCTGCAGCTGCTCCTGGTGATGGCTGATGTCCTTCTCGACGTTGGCCAACTGGCGCAGCGTCTCGTTGAAGGCCGTCAACTGGCCCATGCGCGCTTCGGCGAGGTAATCGTAGTAGGTGAGGGTGCGGGAGAATTTTTCCGGGTTCTGCTGGTTGAGCAGCAGCTTGATGTACTCCTGCCGCCCGCCCTGATAGGCCGCGCGGGCCTGAATGCCGATCAGTCGTTGCTGTTCAAGGCGCGCGCCCTGGAGTTTTTTTTTCTCCTGATCGAGGCGCTTGAGCTCTTCTTCGCTGTCCTGCAGTTCTTCGCGCAGGCCTTTGACCTGGTTCTCCAGCTCACCCATTTCGGTTTCGGTGGTCTTGAGCTGTTTCTGCACGCCGGATTTTTCCTGCTGCAGCTGCTCCAGCAGTTTCTTCAGTTCGGCGACGTCGGCGCGCGCCGCGTCCAGCTGCTTCTGGGTATCGGCTTTCTGATCGGCGAACGCCGGTGCCAGCAGGCTGGTCATGAGGATGAAAGTGAGGACACGGAGCATGGTGCAGGCGGTACCTGGCGGGGAACGCGCCTAGTATGCCTTTGGCGCGGGTTAAAAAGAACGCCCCGGGTCGTGGATTGCGACCCAAGGCGTGCCACTGTCGACCGGTGGCCGATATCGTCAGTTGAGGGTGACGATGCTGGTGCCGGTCATTTCCTTCGGAACCGGCATGCCCATCAGGGTCAGCAGGGTGGGTGCCACGTCGGCCAGCACGCCGCCTTCGCGGATGCTCACGTCACGCTTGCCGACATAGATGAACGGCACCGGCTCACAGGTGTGTGCGGTGTGTGCCTGGCCGGTGCACTCATCCTGCATCTGCTCGACGTTGCCGTGGTCGGCGGTGATCAGCGCTTCGCCACCGACCTTGTCCAACGCCTCGACGATGCGCCCGACGCAGGTGTCCAGGCATTCAACCGCCGCAACTGCCGCCTCGAACACGCCGGTATGGCCGACCATGTCGCCGTTGGCGTAGTTGACCACGATCACATCAAAGCGCTGGTTCTCGATGGCATCGACGATCTTGTCGGTCACTTCGGGGGCGTTCATCTGCGGCTGCAGATCGTAGGTGGCGACGTTCGGCGAGGGGATCAGGATGCGCTCTTCGCCCGGGAAGGGCTCTTCGCGGCCGCCGGAGAAGAAGAAGGTCACGTGGGCGTATTTCTCGGTCTCGGCGATGCGCAGCTGGGTCTTGCCGTTGTTGGCCAGGTATTCGCCGAGTACGTTGACCAGCGGCTCGGGCTTGTAGGCGCTGGGCGTGTCGATGCTTGCCGCGTACTGGGTGAGCATGATGAAGCCGGCGGTCTGCGGCACGCGGGCGCGCTCGAAGGCATCGAAGCCCGGCTCGACGAACGCGCGGGTCAGCTCGCGGGCGCGGTCGGCACGGAAGTTCATGAACACCACCGCGTCGCCATCCTCGACGCGCACCGGCTCGCCAATGCTGGTGGCCTTGACGAACTCGTCGCTCTCGTCGCGGGCATAGGCCGCTTGCAGGCCAGCCACGGCGGTGTCCGCCTGGTAGTGGCTGTGGCCATCGGCGATCAGGTTGTAGGCCTGGGCTACGCGGTCCCAGCGGTTGTCGCGATCCATGGCGAAGTAGCGGCCGATCAGCGAGGCGATGCGGCCCTTGCCGAGCCTGGCGAAGGTGGCGTCGAGCAGTTCGATGGAGCTCTGGGCGCTTTTCGGCGCCGTGTCGCGGCCATCGAGAAAGGCATGCAGGTAGATCTTTTCGGCGCCGCGGCGCGCGGCCAGTTCGGCCATGGCGACCAGATGATCCTGATGGCTGTGCACGCCGCCATCGGACAGCAGGCCGAGGATATGCACCGCCTTGCCGGCGCCAACTGCTTTGTCTACAGCACCAGTGATCGCCGGGTTCTCGAAGAACTCGCCGTCGCGGATCGCCTTGGTCACCCGGGTGAAGTCCTGATACACCACGCGGCCCGCGCCGAGGTTCATGTGGCCGACCTCGGAGTTGCCCATCTGCCCGTCCGGCAGGCCGACGTCCATGCCGCTGCCGGAAATCAGCCCATGGGGCTGGGTGGCACGCAGGCGGTCATAGACCGGCGTGTTGGCGGCGAAAATGGCGTTGTGCTCGGGCGTGTCGCTGTGGCCGAAGCCGTCGAGAATGACCAGAACCAGGGGTTTGGGCGCTGCGCTCATACGGGGCTCGCTCTGCTTGGGGTACGCAATGAAGGCCGGGAGCGAGCGCATGCTCGACCGCGGCGATCCGGAGGCGGCCGCCCGGGGAGGCGACCTACTGAAAACGGTCAGACATTCTACGGCGCCGGAAAGATCCCGTCACCGCCGTGCGGCCTTTGGTGGACTCACCTTGCTGTGTATACTGGCCGGCATTTTACCGCCCCGGAACCGCGTGATGCTTGCCAACCTGATTGAATTCGCTACCAACCACTTCATCCTAGCCGGTCTGTTCGTCATCATTCTCGCGCTGCTGGTCTTCACCGAACTGAGCAAGGGCGGCAAAAGCCTGAGCAGCCGCGAAGTGACGGCGCTGATCAACCGCGATGAAGGCGTGGTGGTCGACATTCGCAGCAAGAAGGATTTCGAGACCGGCCATATCGTCGGTGCCCTGAACATCCCTTACGACAAGCTGGCTTCGCGCCTGGCCGAGCTGGAAAAGCACAAGGCCAAGACCATCATCGTCGTCGACGCCCTGGGCCAGCAGGCCGGCACCGCCGCCCGTGAACTGCAGAAGGCCGGTTTCACCGCCGCGCGTCTGGGTGGCGGCATCGCCACCTGGCGTGGCGATAACCTGCCCGTGGTGAAGTGACATGGCCCAGGTCGTCATCTACTCCAGCGACTGGTGCCCCTACTGCATCCGCGCCAAGCAGCTGCTGACCAGCAAAAGCGTGTCGTTCGACGAGATCCGTGTCGACGGCAAACCCGACGTGCGCGCCGAGATGACGCGCAAGGCCGGCCGCACCTCGGTGCCGCAGATATGGATCGGTGATACCCATGTAGGTGGCTGCGACGATCTGTTTGCCCTGGAACGGGCCGGCAAGCTCGACGCGCTGCTCAACGCCTGATTTCCCTTTAAGTCCTACAGCAGAAGGCTTTGCCCCATGACCGAACAAGCTAATGGCGCCGCCCAAGGCGAACAGACCCCTCAGTTTTCCCTGCAGCGCATCTATGTGCGTGACCTGTCCTTCGAAGCGCCGAAGAGCCCCGAGATCTTCCGTCAGGAGTGGACGCCGAGCGTCTCGATGGACCTCAACACCCGCCAGAAGGGCCTGGAAGGCGACTTCCACGAAGTGGTGCTGACCCTGTCGGTGACTGTCAAGAACGGTGAAGAAACCGCCTTTATCGCCGAAGTGCAACAGGCCGGTATCTTCCTGATCAAGGGTTTGGATGCCGAATCCATGAGCCACACCCTCGGTGCATTCTGCCCGAACATCCTGTTCCCATACGCCCGTGAAACCCTGGACAGCCTGGTGGTACGCGGCTCGTTCCCGGCGCTGATGCTGGCCCCGGTGAACTTCGACGCCCTGTACGCCCAGGAGCTGCAGCGCCAACAGGCCAACTGAGCCCGCGGCCTGCGCACAAAAAACGCCCTTCGGGGCGTTTTTTATTGGCTGGGCTACAGCCGTTGCCGTCAGTCCATGGCGAAGCCGTGCTGGCGCCAGGCTTCGTAGACGGCCACTGCCACGGTGTTGGACAGGTTCAGGCTGCGACAGCCTTCGCGCATCGGCAGGCGCACGCGCTGCGCCTCCGGTAGGGCATCGCGGATCTCCTGTGGCAGGCCGCGGCTTTCCGGGCCGAACAGAAAGGCATCGCCCGGCTGGTAGGCGACTTCATGGAAAGGCTGCGAGCCCTTGGTGGTAAAGGCGAAGACCCGCGGCTGGCCGAGGCTTTCCAGGCACGCTTCCAGGCTGGCGTGGCGCTTGAGTGGCGCGTATTCGTGATAGTCCAGCCCGGCGCGGCGCAGGCGCTTGTCGTCCAGTTCGAAGCCCAGTGGCTCGACCAGGTGCAGGTGGCAGCCGCTGTTTGCACAAAGCCTGATAACGTTGCCGGTGTTGGGCGGTATTTCCGGTTGAAAAAGGATTACATGAAACATGCACGGCTCCAGGCCAGAATATGGCCGCCATTCTACGCCGGATAAGCCGCCAAGGCCGCGCCCGTGGGTGCGGGTGATCGGCTCGCTGGCGATTTTCGGCTTTTTGATCGGGTTGATGATCGGCCGGCTGTTTCATCCGGACGCCGTGCACCTCAAGGCCGTCGAGACCGAGGATGATCGCCTGCTGTTGTGGTTCAACGTCGAACCCCAGGTGCAGGTCAGCGATGCTCATGGCACCTTTGCGCTGCGTTTCAAGGGGCTGGGGCGTGAGCGCCAGGGCCAGCTGCAGATCGCCGGGCGTGTCGCGAACTGGCGCGTGGTGCGCGACGGGCGCGAACTGGAACTGCGCGTGGTCGCGGCTCGCCCGCTGCGCGCTGCAATGGATGCCGAAGAGGTGGAAGGCCGCTGGCGCCTGACGGTTCGTCTGGCGCCGCGTTAGGAAGAAAAGAGGGAGATCCCGGCCTGCCTGTACCAGGGCTCCCGAAGAAAAGGGGGATTGTCTGATCTGCCTGTATCAGAGTCCCCGAAGAAAGAAGGGAGGTCCCGGCCTGCCTGTACCGAGGCTCCCAAAGAAAGAGGGGAATCCCCGGCCTGCCTGTACCAAGGTCCCCGAAACTGGGTTATCAGTACCATTGCAGGGGGCGTGCCAGTTTTGGTTAATTTGCTGCAGGGCCCGTGAATGCTGGGCTGTAGCATCTATTGCCGCGCTTTTGGGATTCTTGAATTTCGCCGCGGATGTTCCGCTCAGGTGCATGGATGCACCTGTTGTGCGCTGATGACGTGCATTCCTACGTTGTGAGAGATATCAGGGCTGCCTGCGGGAGATGTGGGAGCGGGCCATGCCCGCGAACGACGGTAGAGCAGACGGCACAGGTCTCATGACCCAACAAGGTGATTGGCTCCCGCTTACTATCGGCGGTGCCTGCATCGCGGGCATGGCCCGCTCCCACAACCGCACTCACGGCTAAGGTGCGGTAGCCCGGATCGAGCTCAGCGACAGCTGGATAGCTTTCCTGGGTTTCGCGTAGCTCAACTGCAGGCTACGGGCTGATGACATGCATTCTTCGGGTAGAAGGAAGGGCCAGATTTGCATGCGGTACAAATGTGGGAGCGCGCCATGCGCGCGGATCGATGGTATGGACGGCGCAGGTCTCGATGAGTCGATACGGCAGCTGGTCCAGGCTGATATCGGCAGTGCTTGCATCGCGGGCATGGACTAGGCGTCTCTGCCCGCTCTCACAACTCCAGATGCTGCCGAACCATTGCCCATAAAAACGCCGCGCCCTGGTCGGGGCGCGGCGTTCTCGGTGTCGCGGCGCGGCTTAGTTGTCGTCGCTGTCGTCGTCTTCGGCGCCGCCGACGTTCATGCCCAGCTCCTTGATCTTGCGGGTCAGGGTATTGCGCCCCCAGCCGAGCAGCAGGGCGGCGTCGCGGCGGCGGCCGGCGGTGTGCTTGAGGGCGGTCTCGATCATGATCCGCTCGAAGGCCGGTACTGCCGTGTCGAGCAGGTTCGACTGGCCGCGGCCCAGGGCCTGGTCGGCCCATTGGCGCAGCGCCTGCTCCCAGTTGCTGACCGGCGCGTTGTCCTGGGGCTGTACCAGCAGCTCGGGCGGCAGGTCATCGACATGCACATCGCGCCCCGAGGCCATTACGGTGATCCACCGGCAGGTGTTCTCCAGTTGGCGCACGTTGCCGGGCCACGGCAGCTGCTGCAGGTAGTCCTCGGTTTCGCTCTTGAGCAGCTTGGGCTCGACCGCCAGCTCCGTGGCCGCGCGGCTGAGGAAGTGGCGGGCGAGGGTGGGGATGTCTTCGCGGCGATCCGACAGGCGCGGAATATGGATGCGGATCACGTTGAGGCGGTGGAACAGGTCTTCACGAAATTTGCCGGCGGTGACCAGGCTTTCCAGATTCTGGTGAGTGGCGGCGATGATGCGTACGTCCACCTTGACCGGTGTATGACCGCCGACCCGATAGAACTCGCCGTCGGCCAGCACGCGCAGCAGGCGGGTCTGGGTGTCGGCCGGCATGTCGCCGATCTCGTCGAGGAACAGCGTACCGCCGTCGGCCTGCTCGAAGCGCCCGCGACGCTGGTTGGCCGCACCGGTGAAGGCACCTTTCTCGTGGCCGAACAGCTCGGACTCCATCAGGTCCTTGGGAATCGCCGCCATGTTCAGCGCGATGAACGGCGACGCCGCCCGCGGGCTGTGGCGGTGCAGGGCATGGGCAACCAGCTCTTTACCGGTACCCGATTCGCCATTGATCAGCACGGTGATGTTGGAGTGGCTCAAGCGGCCGATGGCGCGAAACACCTCCTGCATCGCCGGCGCTTCACCGATGATTTCCGGGGTACGCGCCTGCACGGCCGGCACATGCAGGCCCTGCTGCTCCTTGGCGTGCTGATTGGCGCGCTTGACCAGCGATACCGCTTCGTCGACGTCGAAGGGCTTGGGCAGGTACTCGAACGCACCGCCCTGATAAGACGCCACGGCGCTGTCCAGATCGGAGTGGGCGGTCATGATGATCACCGGCAGGCGCGGGTGCATTTCGCGGATGCTCGACAGCAGTTCCAGGCCGCTGGAGCCGGGCATGCGGATGTCGGAAATGATCACGTCCGGCTGCTGACGGGAGAGTCGGCCCAGCACGCCATCGGCGCTGTCGAAGCTCTGGGTGCTCATGCCTTCCTGCTGCAGGGCCTTTTCCAGGACCCAGCGGATGGAGCGGTCGTCGTCAACGATCCATACGGTTTCACTGCGGCTCATGTCGGGGTTGCTCCTTGTTCCAGCGGCAGAAAGATCGAGAACACGGTTTGTCCGGGATGGCTCTCGCATTCGATCAGGCCTTGATGCTGACTGATGATGTTCTGGGTGATCGCCAGGCCCAGCCCGGTGCCGTCGGCACGCCCGCTGACCATGGGATAGAAGATGGTTTCCTGCAGTTCCGGGGCGATGCCCGGGCCGTTGTCGATGATCTCGATCTTGGTCACCAGGCGGTGGCGGATATAACCGATGGTGAACTGGCGCAGGGTGCGCGTGCGCAGGGTGATGCGGCCCGGGCGCAGCTCTGGTTTGGAAGCCAGCGCCTGCATGGCGTTGCGCACGATGTTGAGCACTGCCTGAATCATCTGCTCGCGGTCGATGATCAGGTCGGGAATGCTCGGGTCGTAGTCGCGAACCAGCACCACGCTGCCCTGACTTTCCGCTTCCACCAGGCTGGCGACGCGCTCGAGCACTTCGTGCACGTTGGTGATCGCCAGCGATGGCAGCTTGTTGGAGCCAAGCATGCGGTCGACCAGATTACGCAGGCGGTCGGACTCCTCGATGATCACGTTGGTGTAATCCTTGAGGCTTTCCTCGGGCAGCTCGCGGGCCAGCAACTGGGCGGCGCCACGAATGCCGCCCAGGGGATTCTTGATTTCGTGGGCCAGGCCACGCACCAACAGCTTGGTGGTTTCCTGTTTGGACAGCTGCGCTTCTTCCTTGGTGATGCGCAGCAGTCGATCACGCGGGTGTACCTCCAGCAGCAGCATGGTTTCGCCACGGGTGAGCACCGGCGTTACCGCGTAGTCGACGGTCAGGCTCTGCCCGGTCTGGGTGGTCAGCACCGCTTCGCGCTTGTTGAACGGATGCGCCTCGGCTACCGCCTGGCGCAGGGCGCTCAGGGCTTCGCGGGTTTCGGTGAACAGCTCGCTGATGAACTGGCCATGGCTGCGCTGGCCACTGACTGCCAGCAGCATCTCCGCGGCGGGGTTCATGTACTCCAGGCGCAGGTCGGCGTTGAGCAGCAGCGTCGCCGTGGTCAGGTTGTCGAGCAACAGGCGATGCAAGGAGTCGTTGATGATCATCGGGCAGCGCCTAGCAATGTGCGTTGTGCCTGGAACTCGGCAGCGTCGTGGTCTGGCAACGTGGCGCAGCGTGGTATGTCTCGTTGCGGATGTGGGCCAGCCAAAAGTCGTTCCTCGTGCGCTGAAAAGCAGAAGGGCCGGCGAGCGGAGCAGTGATGTGCTCGCGTGTCGCGGCGGTATGAGGAGAAAATGCAAGAAGCAAACCAAAGCCCTGCAAAGAAGCGCTGATTCTGAAAAATCACCGGGATTGGCCACTTTTCGGCGCAGCGCCACAGGGCAGGTGTGTGCCAATTTGGGACGAGTATAGAAATGAGTGCGTCAATGCGCACCTTGATGGTGCGCATTGAGAGGCCTGAGTCTAGGGCCGGTGGAACTGGAGCTTGTTTACGGTCTTTTAGGCGACATTGAGGAGGCTGCTAGGAGGCAAGAGCGCATTATCCAGCGACCTTGTGGGAGCGGCTTCAGCCGCGAGTGTGTCTATCTAGGCGCAAAGGGCTCGGGGCTAAAGCCCCTCCCACAAAAGCTGCAGCGTCCCATGTCCGCTATCGCCATCTTCAGGCAAAGCGCTGAAGTCGAGCCGACAGATCGTGCACGGGCTCTCAAAGGAAGGGCAGGATGCTGATGATGCCTTTGTCTTCTTCCTTGGGCTTGTCCTCGATCGGGCATTCGGGGCGCACGCCGTAATCGTCTTTCTCGCAGGGGCGAACCTTGCGCTTCTGGGCCAGGGACACGCGCTTCATGTGAAACGGCTGGCTGGGCGTGCGTTCGACGATGATGCCGCCTTCGGTGATGATCTCCACGGCGATCTGGTGGGTGCCGCGGTCGATGTTCTCCAGGGGAAACACCGGGCTTCGTCCGGCGTCACCGTAGGGTTGGCCGTCGAGCAGCAGGCGATAGCTGTGGCCGGGGTGCAGGCCCGGCTCGGCATTGACGGTGACGATCAGGTTGCCGGCGCCGTCGTTGATGGTCGCGTCGGGCTGCGGGATGGTGATGCGCAGCAACTCGTAGCTGAGGATCGGCCCGGCTGGGGCGGCAGGGGCGGGAGGTGACAGGCGGCGGGTCGGCGGCTCGATGCGGTTGGATGGAGCCATCTGCACCTGCTTGGCGTTGCCGTCGCGGGGGCTGTCGGTGAACACCCGGTTACCCTCGGCATCCACGTAGGTATACACCTGGGCAACGCTTGGCAAGGCGACCAGCAGCAGGGCGAAAAGCAGTGTACGCATGGGGCTCAATTACCCCGGGCCGGGCTGTTGGCGCTGACCCGCTGCACCGTGAAGGTGCGCGTCTCGCTTTGCTGGACGATACGTTCACCCTGCATCACCGCAACGGCCAGGCTGTGCTCGCCGCGGTCGACTTCGGTCAGTTGCAGACGCGGCACGCTGCTTGGTGTGCCGTAGGGTTTGCCGTCCAGCAGCAGGCGCAGGGTATGGCCCGGTCCCAGGCGCGGCTCGATGGTGACACCTACGGAGAAGGTACCGTTGTTGGCGCGCAACGCTTCTTCGTTCGGCAGGTCACGCAGTTCGAGAATCTGATAGGGCTCGGCCGGCAGTTCGCTGAGGCGCGGCGTCTGCTCCTCGGCGGCCTTGGCTGGCTCGGTGGTATTGATCGGCTTGAGCTCGACGCTCTCGGCCTTGGTGCCTTCGGGCGGCTGATTGGTAAACACCGTATTACCGTTGGCGTCGGTGTACTTGTAGATCTGGGCGCTGGCCGGCAGGGTCAGGGTCAGCAGCAGGCAAGTGAGCAGGCGGCGCATCGGGCCGGTCTCCGCATTGAGTGATGTCGATAGCCTTGCATCGCTTCGGCGTGCTGGCAAGCTCGCCACGCCAGGGATTTGCACTGGCGCCGAAAAATAGCCGGGCACAGAAAATGATTCTTTGCTTGGTTTGGGGAAAGTGCGGCTTAACACCAGACTGGCAATTAAGTGTTAGCTGTCGATGACTTGGCACTCTCCATTAGCGCGTCGCCTGGCCGGATGGGTTTCGCCCCTTACGGGCGAGTTACTTTCTCTTGCTTGCCCAAGAGAAAGTAACCAAAGAGAAGGGCACCCCACCATCCGGCCCCGGCTGCGCCGGGGTTCCCTCGTTCCATCACCACTCCAGGGGCACGCTGCGAAGGGCCATCCCTGGCCCATCGCAGCTCTCGCGACATCCATGTCGCTCAACCCCTTACGTGGCGATTCCACTCGGCCTCC
>JAAIGF010310687.1_pt1 | contig 10335 bp, 8 predicted proteins | sample 6487441 | NCBI WGS metagenome assembly JAAIGF01 (sample SAMN13974129, study PRJNA590717) | phyllosphere metagenome | biome: pepper field; feature: multiple bacterial spot infested pepper fields; material: pepper leaves; isolation source: leaves from pepper fields | host: Capsicum annuum ...
CACCAAGCCGTTGAAGGGGCGGCGGATGCCGCTGCCCTCTTCGCCGTCGCCTTGGCTCACCTCGATTGACACATCGACCAGACGTCCGATCAGCTCTTCTGGCTTGACCGCTTCCTTCTTGGCACGGCCGCTCAGCTGTATTTCAAAGAGTTGAGACACGCCTTCATTGATCACCATCCGCTCGGGCAGCAACTGGTCTTCGCCCAAGGGAGACTTGACCTTCAAAACACGGCTGGCCTGGATGAAATCGGATGACGATGGCTGCTCGGTCATGGTCTATCTTTCGCTACCGCACTGAAATGCAAAGTTGAACGACAGTCACGGATTTCTCCGTCATTGTTTGCATCAAGCTTGCATTGGTTCTGTCGCTCAATTGCCGATTAGAGACGCTCACCGACGAGGTATGCGTATTTGAATTTCGTCGCATTGTTGGGGACGTCATCGATCTTGGGGCCGAACATCAGCTCAGGCGTGAGCACCGTTCCGATCTCTTTCGCGGATGGGGCCGTGCCAAGAAGGTAGATGTCTCGAGACATGAACATCTGGTTGCCGAAAGAATTTCCTACTGCGTAATTGACCTGCACCGCGAATGCGGAGTGTCCCTTTTCAAGCATTGCCTGCTTGATCTTGGCATCATTCGACTTTAGCCATTTTTTCAGCCAGACTGATAGCGAGTATTCGTTCACCCCGCCCGATATCTGACTGAAAACGGCAGCGACGGCGCCGCCAACAGCCATGCGAGAATTGAGTTGTCGTGGTCCATCCGCCTGCGTCAAATAGGACAGGTCAGGCCCACGCCCCATGCGTTTGACGGGAACGACCTCATCTTCCCGCACCGGGCGTACGGTAAATGAATCGGTAGAGACAGCAAAATTGGGCATCGGTAATTTCTCCCAGTAACAAGCCACACTGAGGGGCAAAATTTATGACTAAAGGCATTCCCGATTGGCCGGTGGCCGATATGCGAGGAATGAACTCCGGCGCCCCTATAAAGAGGCGCCGGATGAAGCCTGTTAGCCAGCCTTGGTGGTGGCAAGATCGTAGGAGGCGATCATTGGAGCCTGCTGCGTGTTGTTCTCGTCAGCTGGCGTGTACTTGACTTCCATCTTGGTGAAGTTGAGCTTGATTGTCTCAACCGGGCGGTCGCCACTGGAGTCGACAGAATAGCTGGCGATCAGCGTGTTCGTCAGCAGGTACTGGATGTAGGTGTTGCCTGGATCACCCGTGGTAACGAGGTGAATGGTGGCAAGCTTGCCCTGGCGGCCGGAGCACGCCTCGCTGAAGAGCTTGGTGGAGGACGAGTCGCTTACCTTCGTCAGAATGACTTCCGAAATAGTCGGTTCGGAGGCTTCACGGTTTGCAGCAGAACCCGCAGACGTGTTCATGTTGCGCGAAACATTCCAATGAATGGCCTCGATATCCATCCATTTGCGGTGTTCCTCATGGGTCGCGTCACCCTGAATACCGTCGATCTGCAAATAAATTGGCATACTGTAAGCTCCTGTAGCTGATGAAAGACCTCTTGCTCCGAGGCCGTGTTTGCCTTTCCACTACTGCCGCATGCGTCGGGACACCCCATCCGACGCGGCAACCTTATCCACGGCACCCTTGGCGGCTGCTGCGAATTCGTCAGTCTCCCCAGCCGCTCCGACACGAATGCCGAAACCGCGTTCATCAAAATCGACCGTGATGTTTTTCACCTTTTCGCCAGCAATGACCTTCTCGAGGAAAAAGCTGGAGAGTGGCGGCAACAGATCCCTGCCGATCGTGATTTCGATGGCGCGTGCGCCAATTTCGCTAGACCCTGCGCGGCCAACCAGCGCCTGCCGCGCAGCATCGGAAAGAACCAGTTCCGTGCCATAGGCGTCATGGACGCGCTCGCTGACTTTAGCGATCTGCATATCCACGATGCGCGAGAGCTGTTCCGCACCAAGAGGCATGAAGGGGAGGATCACCGTCCGACCCAAAAATGCTGGCTTGAACTGCTTCGTCAGCTCCGGCATCAGCATAGCTTCCAAAGCCTCGGCATCGGGCATCGTGTCTGGATCTGCGGCCAGCGCAGTCAGAAGTTCGGATCCGGTGTTGGCAGTCATGAAAATGGTGGTGTTCTTGAAGTCGATGTCGCGGCCCTCGCCGTCCTTCAACATGCCCTTGTCGAAAACCTGATAAAATATATCCTGCACGCCAGGATGGGCCTTATCGATTTCGTCAAGCAACAGGACGCCGAACGGTCGGCGGCGGACAGCTTCCGTCAAAACGCCGCCTTCGCCATATCCAACGTAGCCGGGTGGCGAACCGAGGAGCAGCGAAACCTTATGCTCTTCCTTGAACTCGGACATGTTGATCGTGGTCAGATGGCTGTTGCCGCCGTAAAGCAAATCCGCCAGCGAAAGAGCAGTTTCCGTCTTCCCCGTGCCGGACATGCCAACCAGCAGGAATACGGCAGGTGGACGGCGCGGGTCGGAGAGGCCTGCGCGGGCGGCACGCATGGCATCGGCAATGCGGTCGATCGCCCAGTCTTGTCCGATTACTCTTTGCTTCATGCGATGATCGAGCGACTTCGCGCTTTCAATCTGGTCGGCCAGAAGCTTCCCGAGCGGAATTCCAGTCCAGCGTGAGACAACCGCCGCTATCATCTCGCGGTCTACGACGGTCGGGACCAGTTTCTCGTCGCTGTTATCCGGAGCAATAGCCAGCGGCTTCCGCTTCTTGCCGCGTGTGGCCTCCGACGATTGAGCCTTGCCGTTTTCTTGCTCGGCAAGTGCGCTAATCTCAGCGTCATAACGCGCGCGCAGCCCCTCTATGGCCGTATCCAGATTTCCTATTTCAGTCTTGATGGCATCGACACGGGCAGTCTGCTCTTCATTGGAAGGTTCGCGCGCCAGCCAATCAAGCTCGGTCGTCAGCAATCTACGCTCATTTTCCATCGAACGCAGCTTTTCGGGCAAGGTCTGGCGGGCGAGGGAAACGGCTGCAGACGCCGTATCGAGAAGACTGACCGCCTTGTCCGGCAGTTGCCGCGAAGGCATGTAGCGAGCGGAAAGCTGAACGGCTGCGACTATGGCCTCGTCGCGAATGGTTACGCCGTGGTGCTCAATGAAGCTGCCGGCCACGCCGCGCAACATCCGGATTGCTGTTGCCTCATCGGGCTCACGCACGTGCACCGGCTGAAACCGCCGGGTCAGCGCAGCGTCTTTCTCGAAGTATTTTTTATATTCGCTCCACGTCGTTGCAGCGACGGTGCGGACTTCACCTCTGGCAAGAGCCGGCTTGAGAATATTGGCGGCGTCACCCTGGCCGCTCGCGCCACCGGCACCTACGAGACCGTGGGCTTCATCGATAAAAAGGATGATCGGGTCGGCTGAACGTTTGACGGCGTCTATCACGCCGTGCAGACGCCGCTCGAACTCGCCCTTGACCCCCGCACCAGCCTGAAGAAGTGAAAGATCGAGGCTTAAGAGCCGGACGGATCTCAACTTTTCCGGCACATTGCCTGACACAATTTCAAGCGCCAGCGCTTCGGCCACCGCCGTCTTGCCGACACCCGCCTCACCCACCAGGATGGGATTGTTCTGACGCCGACGCGTCAGGATATCCACCATCTGTCGCAACTCGTCGTCACGGCCGATGACAGGATCGAGCTTTCCAGCGCGTGCGTCCTCTGTCATGTCCTGCGTATAGAGCCGAAAGAAATCGTTCTGGTCCTTGCCCTTAGCGGCAGTGACGAGATCGTTCCCATTTTCTGCAGATTGTGCGCCGATTTCGCTTCGCAAACGCTCGAGAGCACCGCGATCCATGAGTTTCAGGGAGGGAAATGCGGCGCGAACCATGCTGCGTAGTGACGCGTCTTCGTCCAGTGAAAGCAAAAGATGGAGCAAGGAAATCCTTGGGTGGCCATCCTGGAGGGAAGCCAGCAACCAAGCCTCACGACCCGCGGTCAACACGTTCTGGGAAAGCGCCAGAGCCTCGCCGTCTCCCACTGCCGCCTCATCAAGCGCGCGGTCGATTTCGGCGTGAAATTTGTCGAGTGGTATCTGAAGTTGTTTGAGAATGTCAGCATGGCTGCCAGTTTCCACAACTGCACACAACCAGTGAGAAATATCTACGAACTGGTGTCCACGCCTCGCTGCGATGGATGCAGCCTCCTCCAGGGAGACACGTAGCTCAGGCTCAAGCGCTTCCACCAGGCGATTGAGATCGATTTGCGACATGCAGCGAGCCTCCGGTTTGGATCATTCCACAACGTGACGTGGCATAGTTAGGTTGCTAAAACTATCTTGTCCAGCCAAAAGTTGCTTTTTTATTTGACGAGTTTAAAAGCAAGTCGCCACAATTATGCCTCATTTTCCATAAGTCTGGTTAGTGAATAACCTTACGTAACGGAAGTAACAGACACTTCACCAACACGCTTTATGAGGGATAAACTCGCTTTGGAACTCACAAAAGACATTGCTTCAATAGAATATCTTGGTGACTGCGGAGAAAATATTCGCACAAACCAAAGAACACGTGAACTATATTATAAAATTAAGGATGAGCGTAACCAAGCAAGAGCTGAAGAACGTACTGTCTCACCACAAGAAGTTCTACGTGTTTCCAACAATTGGACCGAGGTCAGCAATCTCGGATTGCATATTATATATTCGGAAAGCCGCGATATCGAAATATTAGCATGGCTTGCTGAAGCAGAATTACGTTTGAAAGGCTTTCCCGGGCTGCGAGAAGTTTACCGCGTTACACATGATATATTTTACAACCAGTGGGATTCAATTCACTCGATCAGCGACGAAGATGACGACGAAAGATTTGCACCCTTTGCTGGCTTGAACGGCATTGGCAGCGAAGGAACGCTCATCCAGCCGCTGCGTCTGAGCTCTCTCATTCCTGGTGGGAAATTTGGTGAAAACACGCTCTGGGATTTTCAGCTTGCGCAGCGATCGTCAGAAACGAAACGCAAGGAAGAGCTCTACAATGCGGCTTCCGAAGCCGGTGTGGCGGCCATGTCTGCGCATCTGGCCGACGTCAACGCCTGCCTCTCACTATTCGACGACATCACGTCGCTGCTGTCGCAGAAATGCGGGCCGAATGCGCCTGCAAGCTCTAATATCCGGAATATTTTGATTGAGGTGGCAGCCGCGATCAGAGCACTCGGCGGGCGGGACGAGAGCCCCGCACAATCCGGGGAGATTGCACGGATAGCGGACGCAGGCAGCGACGTAGCACAGCCAACGGTTCAAAAAACAGCCGTAAAAAATCCAGAAGAAATCGCTTCGCGTGACGAAGCGTTTGAAACTCTTCTTGCAGTTGCGCGTTACTTCCGCCGGATGGAGCCGCATTCTCCAATCTCGCTGGCCATTGAAACGCTGGTTCGCAGGGGGCGCATGGATTTTTCAGAACTGCTCGCAGAGCTTTTACCCGAGGCGCAGGCCCGCAACGCCGTGCTCACAGCGGCGGGTATAAAACCGAACGGCGAGAATACCGGAAAATAACGAAACCACGGGGGCATTTTCCCTCACTTCAGTCAGCAATGCCCCGGGGGCATCAAGGAGGTTTTAATGGCAAGTGTACACGAGAAGCTGGAACGGGTTCGCAAACCCCGCGTCCACATCAAATACGAAGTCGAAACCGAAGGTGCGATGGTCGTCAAGGAGCTTCCCTTTGTCGTGGGCGTTCTCGGTGATTTCTCAGGCAACCCGACGCAGCCTTTGAAGCCATTTGGCGAACGCAAATTCGTTCAGATTGATCGGGACAATTTCGATGAGGTCATGCGCCGCATGACACCGGGGCTGAACATCGCGGTGCCCAACACCCTGCAGAATGACGGCACCGACATTCAGGTCAGCCTGAAGTTCGAGAGCATGGATGATTTTCTCCCTGCCTCGGTGGTGGATCAGGTTCCGGCCCTGAAATCCCTGCTCGATGCGCGCAACGAACTGCGTGACCTTCTGTCGAAGGCAGACCGTTCGGAAGACCTTGAGCGGCTCCTCGAAGATATCCTTCAGAACAAGACCGACCTCGGCAAGCTGGTGTCCGAGTTGAAAGAGAAAAATGGCGCGCCGCAATAATCTGCCGCGCAGAAATTCGTCTTTGAACGGCCCCGGCGCACGGGGCTTCACCTGTTCTAGCGGCCAAGATGCCGCATTTGGAAGGATTGAAAAATGAGCGCTGAGAGCCTGCTGAAGAATGAAGCACAGACAACGACCGAGCAGGATGGCGGTCTGCTGTCCAAGGTTGTCGCTGCCACACGCCAGACTGAACCGGACCGCGCCCAGAACCTGTTGCGCACGCTGACCGACCAGGCGCTGAAAGGAACGGTCAAATACGACCGCAACCTGACCGTCACGCTCAATCAGGCAATTGCCGAAATTGACAAGGCCATTTCAGGCCAGCTGGCCGCAATCATGCAATCGCCCGAATTTACTAAGCTCGAGGGCACGTGGCGCGGGCTCAACTATCTCGTCAAGAATTCCGAAACCAGCGTCAATCTCAAGATCCGCGTTCTCAATGCTTCGAAGCGGGAATTGGGACGCGATCTGGAGAAAGCCGTTGAATTCGACCAGTCTCGTCTGTTCAAATCGATCTACGAAGACGAGTTCGGAACTCCTGGCGGCGAGCCAATGGGTGCGATCATCGGTGACTACGAATTCGACAACTCGTTCGATGATGTCCAGCTTCTGCAGGGCGCGTCGTCAATTGCCGCGGCTGCATTTGCGCCGTTCATCTCGGCCGCAAGCCCACGTATGTTCGGCTTTGACGATTACCGCGATCTTGCACGCCCCCGCGATCTCGAAAAGATTTTTGACACGGTCGAATACGCAAAATGGCGCAGTTTCCGTGAGAGCGACGATTCCCGCTTCGTTACGCTTGCCCTGCCCCGCGTTCTTTCCAGAATGCCATATGGCCCGAAGACAAACCCAGTTGATGAGTTTGCCTATGACGAAACCAACGGTTCGCCAAATGGCGACCTGCCGCACGACCAGTATTGCTGGATGAATGCGGCCTATGTGATGGGCACAAAACTGACCGATGCTTTTGCCAAATATGGCTGGTGCACGGCCATTCGCGGGGCGGAAAATGGTGGCAAGGTCGAAAACCTGCCGATGCATGTCTTCTCCAGCGACGATGGCGATCTGGACCTGAAGTGCCCAACAGAAGTCGGGATTACCGACCGTCGTGACGCCGAGCTTGGCAAGTTGGGCTTCCTGCCGCTTTGCCACTACAAGAACACGGACTATGCCGTCTTCTTCGGTGCACAGACAGCGCACAAGCCGAAGCTCTACGACCGCCCGGAAGCAACCGCGAATGCCGCTGTTTCTGCCCGCCTGCCTTACATGATGGCGACATCGCGGTTCGCGCATTATCTGAAAGTGATGGGTCGCGACAAGATCGGCTCCTTCATGGAGGCTTCGGACTGCGAAGTCTGGCTAAACCGCTGGATTTCCAACTACGTCAACGCAAATGACGAAGCGGGCGAAGAATCGCGGGCAAAGTATCCGCTGCGCGATGCCAAGGTCACGGTTCAGGAAATTCCTGGCAAGCCCGGAGCCTATAATGCCGTTGCCTGGATGCGTCCCTGGCTGCAGATGGAAGAGCTGACCACGTCTTTGCGCATGGTTGCTCGTATTCCAACCAAGAACTGATCAAGCGAAGGGGGCGTTCTGCCCCCTTCCCAGCCTTCTTGCCCGGAGCCCATTCATGCCGCAAAGGTCCGTTTCGGACATTCGCAGTCAGGCCGATCAGCTCATCGCTCTCATCGATGGTGCGCTGAACCGGCAGGTCAATGCCATCCTCCACCATGCCGAGTTCAAGGCTATGGAAGCGAGATGGCGCGGTCTTGCGATGGTGGTGCGAGAAGCCAGCCGCAGCCCGGAGGTCAAGATCAAGCTCCTGAATGCCAGCTGGCGTGAACTTGCCCGCAGCATGGAAAGAGCCACCGATTTCGACCAGAGTCATCTTTTCGAGATTGTCTATAACCGCGAATTCGGAATGCCAGGTGGCGAACCCATCGGCATGATGGTTGGCGACTACAGTTTTTCACCTGACGATGTGGACGGCGTGGACGCCATCACCACGCTGTCGCAGATCGGCATGGTCGCGGCAGCGGCATTCTGCCCGTTCATTGCCGGCGCCGCACCATCCACCGTTGGGCTGGAAGATTTTTCGGAGCTTTCACGCGTCCATGATTTCTCTTGGCTGAAGCAGGAAAAATCCCGTCTTCGCTGGAACGCCCTGCGTGCCCGTGACGACAGCCGATTCATTGGCCTTGTCGCCCCGCGTATCCTGCTGCGCTCTCCCCACAAGCCATTTTCGCGCAGACGCGAAGACCCGTTTCCGTTTCGAGAACATATCGGCGAAAAAGGAGACACGCTGCTGTGGGGCAACCCTGCTTTTGCCTTCGCGTCCGTCGTCATCAGAAATTTCATCGATTCGGGATGGTTCGCGGACATTCGCGGTGTGACGCAGGACGAGATAGATGGCGGAATGCTGTCTTCCTCACAATTGCCGCCGCTGGATCTCGGCATCGAAAGCCGGGGCCTTTCTGCCCAGCCCCCGGTGGAAATGCAGCTGACCATGGGGCAGGACCAGCAATTTTCCGATCTCGGCATCGTGCCGGTATCGACCACCTATCTTTCCAGCATGGCGATTTTCAACGCCAATCAGTCGCTGCATGCGCCCGGCCACTACTCCAAGGAAAGCGCCCGTCAGAACGCGCGTCTGGCGGCCATGCTTCAATACGTGCTCTGCGCCGCGCGCTTCTCGCATTACCTCAAGGTCATTATGCGCGATGACATAGGCCAGTTGAGCGACGCCTTGACCATCGAACGGAAGCTGGAGACCTGGCTGTCATCCTATACGCTCGGCAACGACGACGCCGACGCCGCACTTCGCACGCGCTACCCGCTGCGGTCTGCCGGTATCAAGGTCTACGAGATACCCGGCAAGCCTGGAAGTTTCTCCTGTACCGTCAGGCTGCAACCGCATTTCCAGCTGGATGATGTCTCCACCAGCTTTCACCTCATCGCCGAAACGACGACACCGACCGCATCGACTGCACGGTCGGCGGAGCCACAAAGGATACCCGCATGACACTTCGAGACGATGTTGCCCGCCTGCTCGACGATGACCGATTGGATGATGCCATTGGCGAAGCGAAAGATCAGGTGAAGAAAAACCCCTCCGAGAAAGAGGGGCGGTATCTCTACATCGACCTTCTGGTGCTGGCAGGTGATTTTGAGAAGGCGGACGCCCAGTGCAATGTCGCCTCGACATTCGCACCGCAGGATGCTGTCGGCTTCTCGCTGTTCCGCCACCACCTGCGCGCCATGGCAGCGCGCAATGCGTGGTTCGAAACCGGTGCCGTTCCCGATTTCACACACGGACCGTCAGAACTCGACCAGCTCGCCATAAAGGCAAATATCGCCGCCCGCGATGGTGACGTGGAGGCAGCGCGCACAGCGCTTGCGGAGCTGGACGAGCGGCGCGCGGAAATCTCACTCTCAGTCAACGGTGGCGCGCCGGGATATATCCGCGATCTCGATGACCGTGTGCCCCATGCGCTCGAAGTGCTGACAAATGGCGGCAAATATCTCTGGATCGGTTACGATCGCATAGAAAGCGTGGCGATAGAGCCCATGAGCCGACCACGCGACCTTGCATATCGGCAGGCGGAATTGACGCTTCGCGATGGTGCTATAGCCTCAGTCCTGCTGCCAGCGATCTATCATGGCAAAAACACCAGCACGCCTTTGCTGCTGGGGCGGGAAACGCTCTGGAGCGAGGACACAGCTCTGGTGACGGGTACGGGACAGCGCTGCCTTCTGGTCGGCGACGACCTTATGCCGTTCCATGAGATTTCCAGCATGGCGGCTGCGGTATCCAAGGTCGAAAGGCAGTCTGCCCTTGGTTGATCCGCTGGAACACTATCGCCCAAAGCAGAGAACCCTGGCCCGCTCGGTGCTCGACCGGCTGCTGGACGACGCGCCCGATATGGAAAACGATCCTCCTGCAAGCCTTTCGGATCAGGTTCGGGAAATGCGTGAGGTCATTCGCCGCGATCTGGAGTCCCTTCTCAACACGAGGCGTAATCCGGCGGGTCCACCCGCTATCCTCAAAGAGTTGACGGACGCGCTGGTGAGCTACGGCGTAGACGGCATTCTTTCGGCAAACCTTGTGACGGATGCATCCAAGGCGCGGCTGGCTCAGACGATAGAAAGACGCATCTCGATGTTTGAGACGCGCCTTTCGGACGTCAGCGTGACGATCATGAAAAATCGCACGGACGGCGACCGGGCACTGCGGATGCGCATCAATGCAAGCTTCCGTCTGCATGAGGGA
>JAAIGF010383564.1_pt1 | contig 10335 bp, 9 predicted proteins | sample 6487441 | NCBI WGS metagenome assembly JAAIGF01 (sample SAMN13974129, study PRJNA590717) | phyllosphere metagenome | biome: pepper field; feature: multiple bacterial spot infested pepper fields; material: pepper leaves; isolation source: leaves from pepper fields | host: Capsicum annuum ...
CAGACCCTGCGCGAGCAGCTGATGTGGCCGCCTCAGCGCGGTGACGACGGACAGGATGTGCTGCTTGAAGTCCGCGCGCTGCTGCGCGACCGCCACCACCGGCCTTTCAGCTATGTGGTGGAGCGCTATCTGCCGCAGGTCCTGCCCTGACGGTGCCCGGCCTGGACGCGCGGCAGCGGCCACGGTGGTAAGGTGCAGCTCTCCACCGTCAGGACGCTGCTCATGCGCCTCATGCCCCAACTGCTGTTGTTGCCCCTGTCTGCTGCGGCGCTGATTGCCGGCTGCGTGAGCACGCCCGGTCCCCAGGTGCAGGGCAGCGGCCGCTGTGATGCCAGCGGGCTGGCCTGGGCTGCAGGCCAGAAGGCTGACGAAGCGACGATGCGCCGGCTTTCGCGCGAAAGTGGCGCCGGCCTGGTCAATCCAATAGGTCCGGCGACCATCACCACCCGTGACCTGCGCCAGGACCGGCTACGCGTTTTCGTTGACAAGGACAACGTGATCACCGCCGCGCGCTGCGAGTAAGGCCGGCCCGGTCCTCAAGAGTCGGCCTCAGGCCTGCACCAGGCAGTGGCGCCCGATATCAGCGATGCGCCGCGCGCCGGTCAGCGTCATCGCCACACGCATTTCCCTGGCTATAAGGTCGAGCAGATTGGCCACCCCGGCCTGGCCATGGGTGGCCAGCGCATAGACGAAGGCACGGCCCAGCAGCACCGTATCGGCACCGAGGGCGAGCATGCGCACGACGTCCAGGCCATTGCGGATGCCCGAGTCCACCAGGATCTTCAGATCACCCTGCACCGCATCGGCGATCTGCGGCAGCGCCCGCGCGGTGGACAGCACGCCGTCGAGCTGGCGCCCGCCATGGTTGGACACCACGATCCCGTCGGCGCCGAAGCTGACCGCATCGCGCGCATCGTCGGCATCCAGAATGCCCTTGATGACCATCGGCCCCTTCCAGAAGGCACGGATCCACTCAAGATCCTTCCAGCTGATCGAGGGGTCGAAATTGCTGCCGAGCCAGCCGATGAAGTCGGCCAGCCCGGTGGGATGACCGCGGTAGACCGAAATATTGCCCAGATCATGCGGCTTGCCCCGCACGCCGACATCCCACGCCCAACGGGGGTGGGTCAGCGCCTGGCCGAACCGGCGCAGCGCGGCGCGCGGTCCGCTCATGCCCGAATGGGCATCCCGGTAGCGGGCGCCAGGCACCGGCATGTCCACCGTGAACACCAGCGTGCTCACCCCTGCCGCCTGCGCTCGTTCAAGCGCATTGCGCATGAAACCACGGTCACGCAGCACATAGAGCTGGAACCACATCGGCTGCTGCAGCGCAGGCGCAACTTCCTCGATGGCACATACCGAGACCGTGGACAGGGTAAAGGGAATGCCGCGGCTGTCGGCAGCACGCGCTGCCTGCAGCTCCCCGCGCCTTGCATACATGCCGGTCAGGCCCACCGGCGCCAGCGCGACGGGCATGGCCAGCGGCTGACCAAACAGCTCGGTCTCCAGACTGAGCTCGCCCATGTCACGCAGCACGCGCTGACGCAGGGCGATGGCAGCCAGGTCCGCCTCGTTGCGACGCAGCGTGTGCTCGGCGTACGCACCCCCATCGATGTAATGGAACAGAAATGGCGGCAGACGCCGCTGGGCGGCAGTCCGGTAATCGCTCGAGGCGGAGATGATCATGGGGCAACCGTAGAGGAAGAATCGCGCCAAGGGACCCCATCATCACCCATGTGCGCTCGCGCCACTACAAGCGGCGCTCGATCCGCCGCATCAGGGTCAGCACCATCACGCACAGCAGGCACACCCCGAATGCCAGCACGTACTTGCCAATGCCGACCGCTATGCCGATCGCCGAGGCCATGATCAGCGAACTTGCCGTGGTCAGGCCGCTGACCTCACCGTCGCGGCTGCCGCGCAGGATCGTCCCGGCGGCAACAAAGCCGACGCACGCCACGACCGCTTCGATCAGACGCACCGGGTCGACCTGCATCAGGTCGCGGTAGCGCTCCTGCTGGAAATGCTCGGCCACCGAGTCACCGAGGCCGACAATCAGCGCGGCTGCGCCGGCGATCAGCATGTGGGTGCGCAGCCCGGCCGCGTGCTTGCCCATCTCCCGCTCTATGCCCAGCACCGCTCCGAACAGCATGGCAGCTGCAACGCGCAGCAGAATCGAAACATCCGCACTGAGTTCCATGTCAGTCCCCGATCAAGTCAGCAGAGGCTGGCGCGGTGTCCGTGCGCGAGCCGTGAAGGCCCGCCGCGGTTTCCCGCCAGTGCCGGGTCCAGTCCGGCACCGGCACCGCCACGCACTGCACTCACACGGCCAGGTAACCGCCGTCGATGGCGTAGTACGTACCGGTGGCGAACGAGGCATCGTCGCTGGCCAACCAAGCGACCAGCGCGGCCACCTCCTCAGACGTACCCAGGCGACCCAGGGCATGCTTTGCCTGCAGCGCGTCGCGCGCCGCCGGGTCCATCTTCTCCACCAGTGGGGTGCGGATGAACCCCGGTCCCACCGCGTTGATGCGGATGCCGTCGCGGGCGTGCTCCCATGCGGCGGTCTGGGTAAGCCCGACCACGCCGTGCTTGGCGGCCGCATAAGCGGGCGACTGCGGGAAGCCGACCTGCCCCAGGATGGAGGCCATGTTGATGATGCTGCCGCCCCGGCCAGCCGTGCGCATCGCCTGGATCTGCGCGCGCTGGCAGAGAAAGACGCTGTTGAGGTTCACATCGATCACCCGCTTCCAGCCGTCGACCGGATAGTCCCCACTGCTGGCGCCCGGCCCGCCGATGCCGGCGTTGTTGACGCCGATATCAAGGCCGCCCAGTTCGTCGACCGTACGCCTGACGGCCGCTTCCACCGCCTGCGGGTCGGTGACGTCCAGCGCAACGCCGATTGCCTCAGCGCCATCGGACCTCAGGGCGGCCACGGTGGCATCCACTGCCTCCTGTTTCAGATCCCACACCGATACCTTCGCCCCCGAGGCGGCCAGCGTACGCGCTACCGCCAGGCCGATGCCGGACACGCCGCCGGTCACGATGGCCACGCGGCCGTTGAGCTGGTAGTCAAGCATGAGGAGCACTCCTGTTGGTTACGGCCGCGACCATCGCGGCACTGCCTGCAGCGTAGGCCAGTGCATGTCATGAAGATGCACGCGCTGCGGTACGCAACGCTGGTGATCGGCGAGGTCGCCGAGCACAGACCTGACGAGAGTTCTGGCTGGCCTGGCCGGCCCGGATACGCTGCAGCGCTGGTGGCAGGCGCTGCGTTGAATGCGTGCGCAATGCAGAAGCGTGACGATCAACGGTCGTCACCTACCGGGTTCATCGGCCCACCTGGCAGGTGACGACCGTGGGTCGTCACGCTCTGGCGGCGCAGCCGTGCGTTGGTAGCGCCGGGCTCTGCCCGGCGAGCGCGCAACGCTTCTTCTCACCACCGCAACACCGCAACCACACCGACCGGTGCAGTCTGTGCATCTCCCCCATCACGCCAGGCCTGTGCATGACCTCCGAAACCGCCACCCTTTTTACCGCAACGCGCGTCGGCGCAATTCCCGTCGCCAACCGTATCGCGATGGCACCGTTGACCCGCAACCGCGCACAGCCCGACCGCACCCCGTCGCCGCTGGCAGCGACCTACTACGCCCAACGCGCCAGCGCAGGTCTGCTGATCGCTGAGGCAACCCAGATCAGCCCGCTCGGCCAGGGCTACCTGGACACCCCGGGCATCTACAGCCCCGAACAGATCGCCGGCTGGCGCGAAGTCACCACGCAGGTGCATGCGCGGGGCGGCCGGATCGTGCTGCAGCTGTGGCATGTCGGACGCATCTCCCATACCAGCCTGCTGCCGCAGGGCGAGGTGCCGGTGGCCCCCAGCGCGCTGCCCGCCAAGGCCAAAACCTTCACCGCCCAGGGCTTTGAAGACGTATCGGCGCCACGCGCGCTGGCACTTGAGGAGATCCCGGCCTTGATCGAGGACTACCGGCAGGCCGCGCGCAACGCGATCGAGGCCGGTTTCGATGGCGTGGAGGTGCACGCCGCCAATGGCTATCTGATCGACCAGTTCCTGCGCGATGGCAGCAACAAGCGGCAGGATGCCTACGGTGGCAGCATCGAAAACCGCTGTCGTCTGCTGCTGGAGGTGGTCTCCGCCGTGGCCGCTGCGATCGGTCCGGAGCGCACCGGCGTGCGCCTGTCACCGACCACTCCGGCCAACGATGCGCATGACAGCGATCCGCAGCCGCTGTTCCGGCATGCCGTGCAGCAGCTTGACCGGATCGAGGGACTGGCCTTCATCCACATCATCGAAGGCGCCACCGGTGGTGACCGCGACAACCTGCCCTTCGACTACCCGGCCCTGCGCGCGCTGTTCCGCGGCGGCTGGATCGCCAACAACGGCTACGACCGGGCCCGTGCCGAAGCGGCAGTGGACGCCGGTTACGCGGACATGGTGGCCTTCGGCCGCGCCTTCATCGCCAACCCCGACCTGGTCGAGCGCCTGCACCAGGGCGTCGCGCTGGCCGAGGTCGACCAGGACACGCTGTACGGCGGTGGGGCCCGCGGCTACACCGATTACCCCCGCGCTACCTGAGCGCACGCACGTCCGGGAGCCGGGCGATGCCCGGCTCCCGGCGCGATCAGCGCAGCACCTGTCCGGTGAGCTGCACATCCACGGTCTGCAGCGGTTCGGCCGCGTTGCGCGACAGCTGCACCTGGTACGTGCCAGCGGCGATCGTCCACTGGCGCACCTGCGCGTCGAAGCTGGCAAGCGTCTTCGGCTCGGCCTCGATCCGGATGCGGCGCTGCTCTCCGGGCTGCAAGGTCACCTTGTCAAAGCCGATCAGACGGATCGGCGTCTGGCTGCCCGCCGGCAGCTTCAGGTACAGCTGGGCCACATCGGCACCGGCGCGCGCGCCGGCGTTACGGATGTCCACGCTGGCTACCAGTCGCCCACCGTCCACGTTCACCGTCAGGTTCTGGTACTCGAACCGGGTATAGGACAGGCCATGGCCAAACGCGAAGGTGGGCTTCAGGCGGTTGGCCTCGGCCCACTTGTACCCCACGTTCGCGCCCTCGATGTCGAAATCGAAGACATCATTGAACGCCTTTTTCGGGTTGAAACCCAGGCCGTCGATGTGTGGACGCGGCAACTGCGATTCATCGGTCACCCAGGTCACCGGCAGGCGACCGGACGGGTTGGCCTGGCCGGTCAGCAGCGCGGCAATGCCCTCGCCGCCGCGGATGCCGGGATACCACGCCTGCAGCAAGGCCGGCACCTGGTTCAACCACGGGGTACGCACCGGCCCATTGGTTTCCAGCACCACCACGGTCTTCGCGTTGGCCTGCGCCACGGCGGCAATCAGCGCGTCCTGCTGGTCGGGCAGCTGCATGTCGGGCAGGTCGACCGACTCTGCGGCCCATTGGGTCGCAAACACGATGGCCACGTCGGCCGCGGCTGCCGCCCTGGCAGCAGCAGCGCGGTCGGTACCGCTGACAAAATCGATCTGCGCGTCCGGGCGCGCTGCCCGCAGCGCTTCCAGCGGCGAGGACGGATGGAAGATCACCGGGCCAGGCCAGGTGGTCGGCATCACGCCCGGTACCGCGTTGGTCCCCTTTGCGGTCACACCCACCATCGAGGATCCACCACCGCCGATCACGCCCTTGTCGGCATGGCCGCCGATGATGACGATGCGCTTGACCGACGGGTCCAGCGGCAGCACGTTACCCTCGTTGCGCAGCAGTACGCTGCCTTCCTCGACGGTGCGCTGGGCGCTGGCGTAGCCGGCGTCCACGTCGATCGGCTGGTGCTGCGGCGGATTGTCGAAGTTGCCGTGCAGGATCATCGTCCGCAGGATGCGCAGCACCATGTCATCGCGCCGGGCCATCGGCACGACTCCGGCCGCCACGGCCATCTTCAGCGGTTCGTCGAAGAACACCGCCGCGTCGAAGACCTCGCCGGCAGACTGCTGGTCGAGCCCGGCCAGCGCAGCCTTGGAACCGCTGTGCACACCACCCCAGTCACTCATCACAAAACCGGGGAACTTCCACTCCTGCTTGAGCACCTCGTTCATCAGGTAGCCGTTTTCACAGCCGTAGGTGCCGTTGATCTTGTTGTACGAGCACATCGCCACACCGGGGCGTCCAGCCTCGATGGCGATCTCGAATGCCAGCAGGTCCGACTCACGCATTGCCTGCTCGCCGATACGGACGTCGTGGAAGTTGCGCCGGGTTTCCATGTCGTTGAGCGCGAAGTGCTTCATCGAGGAAATCACATGCTCGCTCTGCACGCCGCGGATCACCGCACCTACCATCACGCCTGCCAGCAAGGGGTCCTCACCGGCGTACTCGAAGTTGCGCCCGTTGCGTGGGTCGCGCTGCAGATTCACGCTGCCCGAAAGCAGGATGTTGAAGCGCTGCTGCCACGCTTCGCGCCCCATCGTGGCACCACCGGCGAAGGCCAGTTCCGGGTTCCAGGTCGCTGTCGTGGACGGGCCGGACGGCATCGCGGTGGCGAAGTCCCCGGGGCGGATGCCACCCGGGTTGGTCACGCCGACACCGGCGTCGGCCGACTGCTGCGAGGGAATACCCAGACGCGGCACGCCCGGCACGAAGCCGGCCGATCCCACCGCGCCCTCCGGCAACGGACCGCCATCCTTGCCCAGCCCGAAGTAGCTGTGCAGCATCTGGAACTTCTCGTCCTCGGTCATCTGCGCAAGCAGGAGACCGGCGCGCGCGTCGGCATTGAGCGACGTATCCATCCATGGCCGCTCCTGTTCTGCCTCGCCCGCATAGGTGAACTGCTGCAGGGTCGCCGGCAGGCCTGCGACCTTGACCTTGCGGCTGCTGCGCGCACTGAAGCCATCACTGGCGACCGCGTTCTCCTGCTGCCAGCCTGCAACCGCCGCAGCCGGCAGGCCGATGGCTACTGCCGGTGCAGCCAGCCGTGATGCCTTGACCAGTTCGGCCACGGCCTCCTGCGACGGGTTCTCGGCAGCAGCGTAGACAGCGACCACGTGGCGGTCGTCGGCAACGCGGAGGTAGGCCTGACCGGCCTGCTCCGTGCCCGACTCCAGCTGCACCGGCACACGGCTGAGCAGCACCTGCCCACGGGTGCTGCCATCGGGCTCCGGCGCCGCAGCGATGAAGCGGTAGCCATAACCGAGCTGGTCGGCCAGGGTCTGCAACGGATCTACCTGGTCCGCTGCGCGGGCAACCCCGGGGACGCTGATCACGTCCGCGCCCAGCACGGGGAGCTGGCTCGCCAGCCCGGGCACGTCCGAGGCTGATGGCGCACGCTGCAACTGCAGAAGCGAGAATGCCGCCGGATCGGCAGCGGAGGCCTGGCTGGCCAGCGACAGGAGGATGGCCGAGGCCAGCAGGCGGGGCTTTGTAATCGTTTTCATCGGCACGCGTAAAAAAACCGGAATCAGACCACATCCGGAAATGCCGCCGAAGGGAGCAGCGTCATGCGCGGACAGCGCCACCACAGTGGCGTGCCCGCGCGGCAGGTCCGGGCAGGCGACGCATGGACCCCTCCGTCCATGCACATACCGTGCCCCTTCGGGACAGCGTGTCCCGGGCCAAGAGTGGGCAGGCGCGCGATTTCTGTCAACCGACGACGCATCGACCTTCGTCGTACACAACGCTGGTCAAGCTGCCAGCGCTTCCGTTATCGTCCGCTCACGATCCCAGGAAGGAATCCCACGGACATGTCACGTGCGCTCTCACTGACCGCCATCGGCGTATCGTCCGTCGCACTGCTGATGTGCGGCTGGACACTGGTGCAACAGCAACGAATGGACTCACCTCACCGGGTACTGCACGCCCGCGGGCTGGTCATCGCCGATCACCACGGACAGCCGCGGGTGGTACTCGGTGCGCACGCCGCGAAGACCACCCGCCCGCAGACGCCGTCACCGGACCAGGCGCTCTCCAGTTCAGGGCTGACCCTGCTCGGCCCGGACGGCGCCGAGCGTGGCCATTACGCGACCTTCGACGCCGGTGGCGAAGCAGTGCTGCGGCTGGACGACGCGAGCGGCGCCACCGAAGTGTTCAAGGTGGTGGCCAACCCGGACCGGGGCGCGACGCTGACGGTGAAGCACCAGAACAATACCGGCGCAATGCTCACCTCCTGGCAAGGGTCGCCGGAACTGCTGTTCGTCGAGGACGGCGGGCGCGCCTTCTTCGTCCGTCCTGGTGCCGCCGCCGCGCCTTGAGCGCCGGGGTGCTGTCTGCTGCCTGCTGCCGCGTCCGTTCACCGGCGCCGCCCGCCTGCCCCACGGCCCCCTGCATCAACGCGGGGCGGCGCGCAAGTGCGAACCCCGCCTGCGACCTGCGTGCCCCACTGCTCTCACGCTGGCGATCGTCGGATACGGCGTCATCCACCCAGCGCCGCGCGAACTGAATACACCCCCTTCACGCCCGTACCGATAACCCCCGCCGCCGACGTGCAGCAGGGGTCTGCGCGATCTAGCGGGACTGCCGCTGTCGCTGGTGGCACATCGACGGGGCGCGACACTGTCGCCATCGGGCCGATCGGTCGAACAGAGCGGGATTTTCATCATCAGCGGCAACGCCCCCCTTATGCCTGTCCGGCCAGGCTGCACAGCGCGCGCTCGTCGCATTCTGCCTGCTGCAGAATGCAGAAGGCCCGCTCTGCCAGAGCGGGCCTGTGATTGGCATCACACAACAAATGGGATCAGCGTGGTCCGAGCACGACCTGGAGATCGTTGCCCTGCGGCATGCCAGCACGGCGTTGCACATGGCCCTTCTCGTCCTGGAACAGAATGCCAGGCGTGCCCTGGAAACCCATTTCGACCATCAGGACCTGGTTGGCGTCCAGCTTGGCGGCAACGTCAGCGCTGATGGCAGTGGGCTTGATCCCGCCCTTGTCAAATGCACGCTCGTTCGCAAGCAAGGCAGCAGAGGGGTCGGCGGCGGACAGAATCGCCGCCGCTTTGCCAGGGCTGTCCTCGCGGATGACCCCGACCATCAGATGCCGGAGCTGCACCTTGCCCGCGTCCACCCATGGGCGGGCCGCCTCCCAGAAGCGGTGGCAGTAAGGGCAGTTGGCATCGCTGAAGGTATAGATCACCCGCGGCGCATCGGCGCGACCGTCACGTACCCAGGCACTGTCCTGCAGCCGCGCCCAGGTCTTTTCCGAGAGCGGTCCGGCGACAGCGGTTTCGAGCACCTTTGCCGACAGGTCATTGCCTTCAGCGTCGAACAGGCTGCCAACGATCACGCTCTGTCCATCGGCCGTGACATAAGCGGCGACCGGCTGCTGTCCACCGACCACGCCTGCAAACCCCTGCAGCCCTGGCGGCGCCTGGATCGGACCCACCAGTTCGAAACCGTGCCTGCGCAGACCGTCGAGCGCCTTGGGGGCCTCGGCGGAAGCAGCGGCGGCCGGCGTGGGGGCGGGCGCAGGCGGCTGCGCCTGGCTGCAGGCCGCCAGCGTCAGCAGTGAGGGCAGCAGGATCGCCAGCGAAGTACGCCGCGGAAGTGAGAAAAACATGATGGCTCCTTGTTGAGTACGGACGCAGGCTACCGCAGGTCGCCGGACGTGGCGCCTGGTTGAGGCCCGCGATGGGATGTTGCTCAGGGCAGCGCCCGACGGGCTTCGGCCCTGCAGCCGTTGCAAGGGCGGTTGTTTACGGGCTCTTCACACGCGCCTGCCGCTGCGGTTGTGGTGGTCGAGGTCGCGGCCGTCGCCGCGATGCCGGGCGCTGCCTGCCTTGAAAGCACTGCAGCGGCGCCGGACCATATCAGCAGCGCCACCATGGCCGAGCCGATGACCGGCAGACGCAGGGGCGCCTGACGACGCAGCTGCCGCACCGCCCAGACCGCTGCGGCAAGCAGCCCGATGAGCGTCTGCCATGCCCACGCTGCAAGCCCGTGCAGAACGGACGTGTAAGGCGGCAGCGCTGGAAGGGGATGCACGAGGCTGGCCAGCGCACTGCCCAGCAGCGCCGCCGTCGCGACGTCAAGCAGCAGCCGCGCAGCGGCCTGGCGTTGCCGCGCAGGCTGCTTGGGCCAGCAGCGTGCCAGCAGCAGAGCGAGCATCACACAGCAGAAGGCCAGCACGCCCATCGGCGATGCTGGCCCCTCGTTCAGAAACATCGACACGCGTGGCGCGCCTCCTCCGAATTGCGCTGCGCCGCCGTCCCGCAGGCCGACAGCGCAGCACCGTCACACATCACGCAGCGTGACGGTCGAACCCACGTACTGCCCCGGTCAACACCGGGCTGGCCGGTGCTGCCGTGCGCTCACGCAGCTTGCCCGCGACCATGCGCCGATAGCTGGCCGGGGTCATGCCGACAATGCGCA
>JAAIGF010224668.1_pt1 | contig 10331 bp, 8 predicted proteins | sample 6487441 | NCBI WGS metagenome assembly JAAIGF01 (sample SAMN13974129, study PRJNA590717) | phyllosphere metagenome | biome: pepper field; feature: multiple bacterial spot infested pepper fields; material: pepper leaves; isolation source: leaves from pepper fields | host: Capsicum annuum ...
GAACCGGTGGTCACGAATCCGGCGTACTGGCCGTCGAGGGTCGCGACGAAGAAGTCGGCGTCCGCCTGTCGCCAGACGAGCGCGGGCGCGGAAGAAGAAAGAGTTGAAAGCACGATGTCCTGAGAATGAGCGCGCACAGCATGATGCGCGGAAGAAGAAGGGAGCTGGATGAACCAGTGATCGCGTCGGACGATCTGCTCGACAGTGAGCCAGGCGAACGACACACGAGCCCCGAAGGGACGTTTCAACGCTAGCACGCCCCCGATGAGCGGGGGCCGGACGGGGTCAACCGCTCCACCGCCCGGCCAGCTCGCGGAGCCTGACGATCGCCGCGGCGACGAAGTCGGGGTGCGCCCGGTACCACTCGGCGTGAGCTTCGGCGACGAGTGCCGGATCGACCTCGACCCCGTCGACGATCCACGAGCGACGCGGTGCATCGGGCAGCCCCCAGGCGTCGACCACCCAGTCCTCGAGCGGGGCCCGCACGGCGTTCAGCAGGGGCCTCCCCGGGTCGGTCGGGCCGCCGGGCAGGCCGAGCGCCGACAGCACGCGCTCCGCCAGGGGCATCCAGACACCGTTGCCCGGATGGTTGATCGTGCGCATGACCTCGGCGGAGGTGGGCCGCAGCAGGTCTGACGCAGCGACGTCGATCGCCTCCTCCCGGCGACGCAGCTCGGCGAGGGAGTCGCTCTCAACCTCGTGCACGGCCCGGCGGTCGAGCAGCGGAAGCGCGGGAAGTCCCGCCGCCGCGGCGAGGGTGCGGATGTCGTGGTACGCCACGATCGGCGGCACTTCTTCGATCCCGTCCACGTGCAGCGCCGCCTGAAACGGGTGCAGGCCCGCGTAGCGGACGACCGGGAAGGTCACGAGGCGGGCGGACGGCGCGAGGGATTCCGCCAGCTGGCGGGTTCCGAGGCGTAGACCGTGGTAGTCATCACGAACAGGCTGAGCGACGAGGAAGGAAGCCCGGGGAAGCAGCTCGTGCAGGCGCTCGACGTCGGCGGCATCCATCTCGTGGACGGGAGGCACGCGAACCGTCGGACGGTCGGGGGCGTCGAGGACGATACGCATCGATTCGGCCTGGCAGTTGCCGACGACGAGCCCGAAGCCCTCCGGCGGCTCGACACCCCGGAACGGGGAGGGGGCGTGGTGCATCCCTCCACTGTGACCATCCGCGTCGACGGGCGCCGGTGTTTGCGGTCAGCCCGCCCGATGCGCTACCGCCGAGCGCGCCCGGTGACGACGCACGCCGTCGCGATTGGCGCAGCGAACCGAGCAGAAGCGCTGCCGACCGTTACGGGTCACGTCGACCACGACGTTGCGGCACGGGTCGCCGGGCACACGGCCCGCGGCGCACCGCGACAGGCGCTCCATCCCCCGCGTCGTCACGTGCAGGGCTGTTCCGACCGCGATGACCGCGCGGAGAACCTGCGGCAGACGCTGGTCGTCGTCGCGGTAGTGGAGGTGCCACTCGCCGTCGTGGTCGGTCAGCCGGGGGTACGCCGTCGCTGCGGCCATGAGCCGGTTGAGCAGCGTGGCGCGCTGCGATGCCGACTTGGCATCGACGACCTCGAGCCACGAGTCGATGACCGCATGGGTCGCATCGAGGTCGGACGGGGCCGCCGGGGCGTATATCGCGGTCATCCCGAACTCGTATGTGCGCGCGACGATCCCATCTCGATCGCTCGGCCAGTCGTTGGCCAGCGAAGCGGCGAGCAGGACCGCGTACTCGCCGTAAGGGTTGAGCTGCATAACGGCATTACATCACGATCGAATCATGTCACCCTCCTCCCCCGCATCGTCCGCCGCACCGCTTCACACGCGCACTCACGAGCACGGCTGGACGACCGAGTCCGCGCACCCGACGTCGGAGGGAATCGTCCGTTACGTCCGATGCGCGGGATGCGGCATACGACGGGTCGACCTGCAACCGACACCATCCCTCCCGCCGGTCGCGGAGACCGCGGAAATCGATCAGCCGATTTCACCCGGATGAGTGAGACGCCACCACTCGGAGGGAGGCTCAATCTCGCCGTCGAGCACGACGGGTACGGTGACCGACTCCGGGCCGGCCGACCAGGTGATCTCGCCGAGTACCTCGCCGTCGGTCCAGAGGCGGGGCTCGCGCACGTCTCCATCGACGACGATGGGCGTGTCGGACCACGTGCGCAACGAGGCCCCCTCCCCCAGCACGACCCGGGCCGAGCTGCCCCACGCGGTCGTGTACGTGCCGATCTGCTGACGGGGCTGCGCGACAGAGGTGACGTGGAACCCGTCGGAGACACGTTGCAGGATGCCGAGCACACTGGCGCCCACGCCGCGTTGCGATGAGCCGCCGAGCGCCACCCCCACGACGCTCAGCGGCTCGGGAAGACCGACGTCGACGGTCGCCGTGTAGAGCAGATTCGCACCGCTTTCCTCGAGCGTGCCGGTCTTGAGTCCCGTGATCCCGCTCTGTCCGAGCAACCGGTTGGTGTTCGCCATGGCCCCCGGCCCCGGCAGGGTCAGAGACGGCGTCGCGGCGATCGCCGCCACCGTCGGATCTGCCGCGGCGATGCGACCGAGTGCGATCAGGTCGCTCGGGGAGCTGGTGTTCCGGGGATCCAGGCCAGACGGCTCGACGATGCTCGTCCGCTCCAGGCCGTTCGCCGTGAGCCACCGATCGGCAGCTGCGCGGAAGCCCGACACCGAGCCGAACGCCCACACGGCGATCGCCTCGGCGTAGTTGCTCGCCGACGGGATGAGCATGGTCGAAAGGGCGTCGCGCAGCGAGAGCGAGCTGCCGATCGGCATCGGAGCGATCGTCGCGTCACGGACGAAGTACGCGTCGTAGAGCGCGTGATCGTCGCGGTCGAAGGTGAGCGTCGGCCCCCGGTCGCCGTCGGTGATCGGGTAGGCGTCGAGGACCACGAGCGCTGTGACGAGTTTGGTGATGCTGGCGATCGGGCGAGGATCGTCACCGCCCTGGACCATCCAGACCCCGGCTGCCTCCGGGCCGAGATACGGCTCGGCGCCCGCGACCGAGAGGGCGGCTGCGCCATCAGCGGTAAGACCGAGGTCGACGGCAGCCGGCGGGGCGGGCGCTCGGGGAATCGAGACCTCGCCCGCAGCCGGCTTGAGCGGGGCGGTCAACGCCCAGGCGGCGTATCCCCCGGGCGCACCGAGCACGATCGCGGCCGTGACGGCTGCGGCGATCCAGCCGGTGCGGCGTCGACGGCGGCGCGATGCCGACACTTCTTCCGGGGACGCCACAGGCACCCCAGCGGCTGCCGAGAAGAACTCCCCGAATTCGCCGAGGTCGTCGCTTTCCGAGTCGCGTCGCGTCATCGCGGTTCCCTCCGTCTGTGTCGCCCATCTTCACTCAAACGTCATCCTCATGGATGATTCGCGACTCTCAGCGACCCCATAGTGTTGAGGCGATCTTGAAACAAGGGGGTTGCACGTGCACCGCAAAACGCTTCGATGGGCCGCACCGGCCGCGATCGGTCTCGTCTTCGTTCTGGCCGGTTGCACGGCCGCCGACGGTTCCGCCGACGCGGCTGAGGAATCGCCGCTCTCCGAGTATTTCTCCGCCTTCTACGGCAGCGACATGAGCGAGGAAGAGCAGCAGGCGAAGTTCGAGAAGGAGAACAAGCAGCGCGAAGAACTCGTCGCGCAATGCATGCAGGACGAGGGCTTCGAGTACATCCCCGCCCCCAGCAGCATGTCGTTCAGCTCGGGCACCGAATGGAAGCCCGAGGATCGCGACTTCGTGGCCCAGTGGGGTTACGGCGCTGTGAAGTACCCCGAGGCGGACGAGCAGCCTGAGCCCGAGCAGATGACCCCCGACCCCAACTCGGACTACGTCATGGCGCTCTCCGAGTCGGAACAGGCCGCGTATTACGAGGCGTTGTACGGGCCGACCCCGAGCGAAGAGGAGATGTCGGAGGACGGGTCGTACGAATACAACTGGGAGACAGCCGGCTGCAACGGCTGGGCCTCTCACGAGATCAGCGGCGACGACCCCCTGCAGTCCGACGAATTCGCCGACGTGATGGACGCCATCACGAAGTTCTACGAGAACTCCGCGTCGCTCCCCGCCATCGTCGACCTCGACCGCGAATGGTCCGCGTGCATGGATGCCGCGGGATACCCCGGATTCGCTACGCAGGCGGACGCCCAGAACTCGATCTTCGACGAGCTCAACACGATGTACGAGACCATGACGGAAGCCGGGCCCGACCAGGCGACGATGGACGACATCTACGAGCGCGAGGTCGAACTCGCTCTCGCGGATCTCGACTGCCGCAAGGAGACCGACTACCGCGCGAAGTACGACAAGGCGCAGTTCGACGCCGAGGAGCAGTTCATCGCCGATCACAAGACGGAGCTCGAGGCGATGAAGGCGGCTGCTGAGCAGGCTCGCCCGTGAGCGGTGAGCGTGTGAACGACCCCGCCTCGGAGGCTGACGACTCGTTCGATGAACTCATCGGCGACCCCGCGGAAGCGCCCGACGCCACCGACAGCCCGGATGCCGCGGGATCCACGCCGGCCGCGGGAGGTGGGCGACTCGCCGTCTGGCGGTCGGTCGTCTCACGCAACCGCGTGCTCTGGATCTCCGCAGCAGTCGCTGTGGTCGCGCTGGTCGGCGGGCTGCTCGTCGGCCGGTTCGTCATGGCGCCCGCCTCGGCGGCGGCGGACGACGCCCCCGCACCGGGTCTCGTGACCGTCCCGGTGGAGTTCGGCCCGTTGAGCAATGACGTCACCATCCGCGGTGAGGTGGGCTTCGCCGACCCCGTCGAGGTGAAGATCGACACGTCCGCGATCTCGGGTCCGGCCGTCGTCACCGGGCAGGTTCCGGCTCTGGGAGCCGAGCTGACGCAACTTTCGGTCGCGCTCGAGGTGGCGGGGCGTCCCGTCATCACGCTGCCCGGCGAGCTGCCTGCGTACCGCACACTCCGGTTCGGCGTTTCCGGCCCCGATGTCGTGCAGTTCAAGGAGGCCATGCGCTCCGTCGGCATCGACGCGGGAGATCCCGCCGACAACGTCTTCGACGAGCAGGCGGCGAACGCGGTCACCGCGCTGTACGCCGCTGTCGGCTACACCGGCCCCGAGTCGGAAGAAGACGGTGACAGCGCGGTGCGCGCGGCGCAGGAGAGCGTCCGATCGGCCGAGCAAGCTCTGTCCGCCGCGCGCGCTCAGCTGGCCTCGGCCGGGCGAGACGGCGACGCCATCGCTCGCGCCGACCTCGAGGTCGCGAACGCCCGCGCGGTCCTGCAGGGTGCGCGGGATAACGGCGCCTCCTGGGACGAGATCGTCGCCGCCCAGAACCAGGTGGCTACCGCGGAACTCGCGCGAGAGCAGGCGAACGCCGCCCCCGACACGAGCAGCGAGCGCGCCGCCGTCGACGCCGCCGCGAGCCAGCTCTCGCAGGCGCAGGACGACCTCGCCCGAGCCCGCCAGCAAGCGCTGCCCGCTCTGCCGGCCGGCGAAGTGCTCTATCTGACCGAGCTGCCCCGCCGCGTCGACGCGGTCACGGCCGAGCGCGGCAGCATCCTCTCCGGCGCGGCGATGACCGTCTCCGGAGCGACCGTGGCGCTGAACGGCTCGGCGGCCGAGGCCGACGCGAAGCTGCTCACAGTCGGCTCGGCCGCCACCTTCGCGCTGCCCGATGGGGCTGAGCACGCCGCGACCGTGACCGCGGTGGAACCGGGCACCGGTGGCGAAAGCCGGTGGAAGGTCAGCCTCGAGCCGGCGGAGCTGACCCCCGAGCAGATCTCGCAGCTCCAGGGCACGAACGTGCGCGTGACGATCGCCGTCGGCGCGACCGCCGGCGACGTGCTGAGCGTTCCCGCGGCGGCGCTGACGGCGGGGCCGGGCGGCGAGACCCGCGTCGAGGTCGTTGAGGGCGACCCGCGTGACCCAGACGCCCGTACCCGGCTCGTCGTCGTGGAGACCGGACTGTCGGCCGGCGGCGCCGTCGAGGTGCGCGCCACCGAGGGCGAACTGGCGGAGGACGATCTCGTCGTGGTCGGGCGATGACAGACACGATCGTCGCCGCCTCCGACCGTTCCGCCGCACCGGACGCGGGCGAGGACGTCATCCGATCGGATGAAATTCCGCCGGTGATCGAACTGCGCGACGTCACTCGATCGTTCCCCGGGCCGCCCGAGGTGCAGGCGCTCAAAGGCATCAATCTGACCGTCTCCGACGGTGAGTACGTGTCGATCGTCGGGCCGAGCGGGTCGGGCAAGTCGACGATGCTCAACATCCTCGGCCTCCTCGACCGCCCGACGGTGGGTGAATACCGCCTCGCGGGCGAGCTCACCGGCGGATACACCGAGGACGAGCGCGCCGCGGTGCGAGCACGTCGGCTCGGGTTCGTGTTCCAGGCCTTCCACCTGATGCCGCGGCGGACCGTGCTCGAGAACGTCATGCTGCCGATGCTCTACAGCGGCACACCGCGGGCCGAGCGCGCCGACCGCGCACGGGCCGCGCTCGAGCGCGTCGGCCTCGGCCACCGCGTCGACTTCCGGCCCGGTCTCCTCTCGGGCGGCGAGCGCCAGCGGGTGGCGGTGGCGCGTGCCGTCGTCACGCAGCCGCGGGTCATCCTCGCCGACGAGCCGACCGGCAACCTGGACCAGTCCACGACGGCGGACATCATGGCGTTGTTCGAGGAGCTGAACGCGGGTGGGCTGACCTTCGTCGTCATCACCCACGACCAAGGCGTGGCCGACCGCGCGGCACGGCGCATCCGCATCGCCGACGGCCGGATGAGCGAGCTGAGCTGATGCCGGCGTTCTGGAAGAAGCTCCGCGGGCGCGTCTCTCGCCGCCGCACCGACGTCGAGACGACGACTGCGGTCGCTGAGGCACGCCAGGTGGCGCGCACCGATCGCTTCGGATTCGGCGACCTCGTGCTCGAGGCGACGACCGACATCGGCTCACGCCCGGGACGCCTCGTGATGACCGTCATGGGAACCGTGCTGGGCATCGGCGCGCTCGTCGCGACCGTCGGCTTCGCGCAGACCGCAGCCGGGCAGATCGCCCGACAGTTCGACGCGGCCGCAGCCACCCATCTGAGCATCGCCCCGACCGAAGCGCAGGCGCGGGGCGGACAGCGGGTCGCGACCGCCTCGCTGCCGTGGGACGCCCCTCTGCGCCTCGAGCACCTCGCCGGCGTCGAGTCCGCCGCTGTGCTGGCGCCCGTCACGCTGCGCGAGAACACGATCACCACCGTCCCCATCAACGATCCCTCGATCGCGGCCCCCGCTCCGCCGGCGCTCTTCGCGGCCTCGGGCGAGATCCTCGACACTCTCGGTGGGCGCATCGTCACCGGCCGATCGTTCGACGAGGGGCACGACGCACGCGGCGACCGCGTCGCGATGCTGGGGTCGCGGGCCGCCGAGCGGCTCGCGATCAACCGCGTCGACACGCAGCCGTCGGTGTTCATCGGAGGGGTGGCCTACGCCATCGTCGGCATCTTCGACGAACTCGACCGCCGCGCCGAGGTCGTCGATGCCGTGGTGATCCCCACGGGCGCTGCCCGGCAGGACTTCCAGCTCGCCTCCCCCGGCGACGCGATCGCGCGCATCGTGGTCGGCACCGGTCCGCAATTGCGCGAGCAGGCACCGCTGGCCCTCGCCCCCGACGCGGTCGACACGCTCGAGGTCAGCGCACCGCAGGGGCGTTCCGACCTCGCCCGCGACGTGCAGGGAGACGTGAATGTGGTTTTCCTCATCCTCGGCGTCATCGTGCTGCTGGCGGGAGGGCTGGGGATCGCGAACGTCACGACCCTCTCGGTGCTCGAACGCACCGGCGAGATCGGGCTGCGCCGCGCGCTGGGATCCACCGGCAGACAGATCGCCGGCCAGTTCGTCGTCGAGTCCATCGTCATCGGATTGCTCGGTGGCCTCATCGGGTCGGCGCTCGGCGTGTTCGCCGTGCTGGGGGTCTCGATCGTGCAGCAGTGGTCGCCGGTGCTCGACCCGTGGGTAGCACTCGGCGGAACGGTCCTCGGAGCGATCATCGGCCTCGCCGCCGGCGGCATCCCGGCTCGACGAGCCTCTCGCATCGAACCCGTCGTCGCCCTGCGCGGCAACGCCTGAACCGTCGCCCCATAGCGCGGACCGGGCCCGAGCGCCAGTCCTCTTCGCTCGGGATCGCGCAGGTCTACCGTTGCTCGCGGTGGGGACGGCCGAGGACGAGGACGCGGGATGATCGACGGTGTCGCGAACGATGATGTCGCGCTGCCGGGCGCCCTCCTGGCGGGCCGGTATCGCGTCGTCGAGCCGATCGGCTCGGGCGGCATGGCGCGGGTGTTCCTCGCGCGCGACGAGGCCCTCGGCCGCCCGGTCGCTGTCAAAGTGCTGCGGCCCGAGCTGACCGACAATGCCGCGTCCGATCGTGCGGCGATCGAGACCCGCCTGCTCGCCTCGCTGAACCACCCGGGACTGGTCACGCTGTTCGACGCCCATCTGACGGCCGAACCGCGCTTCCTCGTGATGGAGCACGTCGTCGGGACGACGCTGGCCCAGCGGATCGCGACAGGTGTGCTCGACGAGGGCGAGCTCACAGCGCTCGGCGGCCAGCTCGCGGACGCGCTTCACGTCGTCCACGACGCGGGAATCGTGCACCGCGACGTGAAGCCGTCCAACATCCTCCTCGCCCGGTCGACGGTCCCGGGGGTTCCCCTACGCGCCAAGCTGGCCGACTTCGGCATCGCCCACCTCCTCGACAGCGAACGTGTCACCTCACCGAGCCTGCTGATCGGCACCGCCGCCTATATTGCTCCCGAGCTGCTGCACGGGGCCGACCCGGCCCCGCCGTCGGACATCTACGCCCTCGGCCTCGTGATGCTCGAGGCGGCAACGGGCGAGCGCGCGTTCTCCGGGTCGGACGGCAATCGCGGCCAGCTGCTGGCACGCTTGTCACGCGATCCCGACATGCCCCAGGGGCTCGATCATCACTGGCGCGACCTGCTGTGCGCGATGACAGCACGCCGCCCCGAGGATCGCCCGACCGCGCTCGAGGTCATGTCACGGCTGAGTGGGGCGCGCGCCCAGGCCGACGTCGCGGGAGAAGCCACCGTCGCCTTCCCGGCGAGCACAGCAGCGACGCGATCCGGCTTCGTGCCCGCCGCGAGTCGCGCCGCTCAGTCTGACGTCGCGACCGCCGCGTGGCCGCTCACCTCGACGCGCGGGACCGCGTCGCCGACGAACCTCGACGCCCCCGTGACGGCAGCCGCGGCTCTCGCGGCACGCGGAGCGGGCACGGAACCCACGTTCTTCTCGCCCAGCCTCAGTGCGACCGCAACGTCCGCACCGGAACGGGTCACCGCCGCCCGACAGCGTCACCGAAAGCGGACGGCGATGGCTGTCGGCGCCCTCGCCGCAGCGTCGGCTGGCGTGGTGGTCGCCGCACATCTCATGCTGATGCCGCCGCAGGCCTCTCCGGTGACGGATGTCGCCGTGCCGACCGTCGTCGAGACTCCGTCCCCGTCCGTTTCGGGCGTCGACGGCGATGCAGGCGAGAGCGAGGAGCCAGAAACGCCCGCGGACGATGTCACGACGGGGACGCAGACTGTCGTCGCCCCCGGCACCGGTCAGGCCGGCGCTCCGACGCAAACCACCGACACTGTGCCGGCCGACATCGTGCCAGCCGACACCCCGACCACCGAAACGGTCATCAGCGACGCGCCTCCCGCGGGGAGCAACGGATCAGCGCCGGGCGAGAACAGCGGCAACGGTAACGGTCCCGGCGCGAACAGCGGCGCGGGGCCGACGTCCAACGGTCCGGGCTCTCAGAAGCCGGGGAAGCCGGAGAAGCCGGGCGGCTGAGGTCTCAGCGGTCCGTGCTGGCGGCGAGCGCCGCGCCCGCGTGGGCCAGCTCGGCGAGCGCGGCCGCGCTCGATTCTTCCGCGACGCCCGCCACGAGGTCGGTCAGGATGCGTACCCGACGACCGTGCGCGATCGCGTCGAGGGCCGATGCGCGCACGCAGTAGTCGGTTGCGATGCCGACGATGTCGACGTCGACGACCCCGTTCTGCGTCAGCAGGTCGGCGACGGCATGCCCCTCCTCGGTCGTCCCTTCGAAGAGCGAGTACGCGGGCACGCCCTGCCCCTTCTTCACGTGATGGGTCACGGCGGACACGTCGAGCTCGGGGTCGTACTCCGCGCCCGCGGTGTCGGCGACGCAGTGCACCGGCCAGGTGTCGACGTAGTCGGGCTCGTCGACGGCGAAATGCCCACCGTTGTCATGATCGCCGTGATGCCAGTCGCGCGAGGCGACGATGATCTCGTAATCGCCGGCGTGCTCCCGGAGGTGACGCGTGATCGCCGCGGCGACCGCGTC
>JAAIGF010314949.1_pt1 | contig 10329 bp, 11 predicted proteins | sample 6487441 | NCBI WGS metagenome assembly JAAIGF01 (sample SAMN13974129, study PRJNA590717) | phyllosphere metagenome | biome: pepper field; feature: multiple bacterial spot infested pepper fields; material: pepper leaves; isolation source: leaves from pepper fields | host: Capsicum annuum ...
GCTGCGACACCTGATCGCGGAGGACGGGTGGACGTTCGAGAACACCGGCGTTGACGTGCTCGTGGTGCCCCTCTCCCCCGTCGACCCTGCGCAGAAGCAGCTCGGCGACCTCATGCTCTTCGCGCTGCGGAACTACCTCACTGACCGGCTGCAGCAAGGCGACCGCTCCCCCGTACTGACCCACATCGATGAGTTTGCGCAGCTCGTCGGCGATGACGTGGACGCGGGCGATTCGGCCACGAGTCTCTACGAGACGTGCCGCAGCGCCGGAATGGGCCTCATCATCGGCGCCCAGTCCGTTGCCGGACTGTCGCAAGATGAGGTCACCCGAGCGCGCCTGCTGTCATCGGGCGCGGCGCTCATCGTCGGCCGGTCGAAAGACCCCGAGGGCGTCGCGATGCTGGCCGGCACCGTTACCCGCCTGGAAGCGTCCGGCACCACCGAGGGAGCCGGCCTGAATTCGGGCCGGTCGCAGCACACTTGGACGCTCCCGCCTGGTCACATTCGCGACGCGAACGTGGGCGCGTTCTGGATGGTCCAGGCCGGCGCCGTCGTGCCCTTCCGGGCGCTGCTGCCCACCGCCGGCCTGCCGCCGGCGATCGAGGACGAAGCGGCCGACGAGCCCGGCGCCGACGCGGCGCCCGTGCTCGAGCAAAACAACCAGGAGAAGGCCGCTGCGCCGCCGGAGGCGGCACAGGCCACTCCCGGCGCGCAGGCGGCGCCGGCGCGGGCAGGCGAGCCAGCCTGAGCGCAGGTGCAGTCATCCTGTAACCAGCCCCAGATGCGGCGGTCCCCTCCCCGGGGCCGCCGCATCACTTTGTGCGGAGCGGCGTAGCGCCTCCGAAGGGCCCTTGGGTACCGCGGTTGGTGCGGCACCGTCTCGTCCGGCCAACAGGTTTCGGCGGCGGGATAGTTAGATAGAGTTGCTATTTGGGATTCTGGCATTGTTCCCGGTTAGGGAATATTCGTTACAGGATTTCCAGGTTTTCTCGATTAGTTTTTGAGGGTAAACCGCTTAACAATTAGAGATTCCAGTGGTCGCGAAGAAAGCTCGACTGGTATCCGGGCTTTCTGTACGTTCAAGTTGCTTCTGCAAATCCGCAGTAGTTACACACGAACGGGACGTGAATTGAACACCAAGAACAAGATGTGGAAGCCTGCCGTCGCGGCCGGCCTCGTACTCGCGGTTTGCACTTTCGGCACCGGAGCAGCCAATGCGGCGCAGCAGGCTGCGGCGCCCTCGCCGGCGTCGTCGATCAGCCAGGTGCAGGCCGGTAGCTTCACGCCGGCGTTGCAGAGTGCGCTGGCCGGCGCTTCGGCTGAGACCCTGCGTCAGGCGCAGATCGCCGTCAACGCCAGCGCGTCGGTCGGTGGCGGCAGCCAGGCCTCCGGCGGCGTCTCGACGCAGGCGCTCCCGATCGCCGCGATCCGTGTCGCCGTGAAGGCAGCCGTCGAGGTCATCAAGCGGACCGCTCCTGCGCTGTGGAACCAGATCCGCGCGCAGATCGGCAACGGTAAGACCGCGTTCGTGAAGTGGTGGAACAACAGCGTCCCGCGCTGGGTCAAGGACATGCTGATCGGCATCAGCGGCGCGGCCGTCTACGACGCGCTCATGTGGATCCTCGGCCTCAACTGACCGAGGTGACGGCAGGGGCAGGACCAATCGTGGTCCTGCCCCTGAATCATTTCTGCCAGTCGCGTCGTCGATAGGTCGCGATCGTGGATGCCACCCCGCCTAGGAGGACGAAGCCAACGAAGGGTCCACCCGTCAGCAGTACCGGCATGGTGTTGCTCCACACCCCTGACCACATGAGACCGATGGCGATGACCACCCAGATCGCACCGGCGGCGAATCCGAACCACCACAGGCCGCCGCCTCGGTGCGTTGCGTCGGCGACAGGAAACTCGTCTGCATAAGCGTCGACTGGGCCGAACTCTGCTGATGGGTCATCACTGCGGGATGCGACGACGTCTCCAACGATCCGGCGAATCTCTTCTTCGCGCATGCCACGCAGGCGAAGCACCTGGGCGAGAGACTGCGCGTAGCTCTGCAGGGCTGTGCTGGAAGCGGTCATGGTGAGTTCTCCCGAATGAGGTTCATAGCTGTTGCCAGTGCTTCTTCTGTTTCGCGAAGAGATGTCACGCCGGCGGGGGTAATGGCGAAGACCCGTTTTCCAGCGCTTGCGTCGTCGTGTTCCCACCGCGATGAGAGCAGTCCGGTTTGCTCGAGTCGGTGAAGGACGGGGTAGAGAGTGCCGCTCTTGAGGCTCGGCCATCCGCTTGCCTGCAATCTGCGCAGCAGCCCATAGCCGTGCCCTGGCCCTTTCTCGAGGCAAGCGAGCGCGGCCCAGCCCGTCATGCCCCGCAGGGCGTCTTTCGTGATGGGGCTGGTGTCGGACACAACAACACCATAAATCCTGATTATTCGGTTTGTCTACATAGCAAGCAGCTGGATAGTGGCCACGGGCGCAAGCGGGTCGTGGTTGTCGCAACGTCTGCGGCTGACGCCAGGCTGACCGCATGGGTGGCATGGCTTGGAAACCGACTCGTGAGCTGACACGCACCCTCCGCGGCGGATGGGTCATGCGTGTGCGCGGGCGGGGCGACCTCGGGCGCATCGAGCAGCGCGGCCACGGCCGCGCTGCGGTGTTCGTCCCGTACGCCGCTGACGGCCGCGAGCTCGACCACTCCCCCACCCTCCGAGCTGCGGCAACGCAGCTCTGGGAGCAGCCGCCGGCTAGCACCGACGGGCGCGCCGCGGCGCGCTGAGGGGAAGACGGCTTCGCCGCCCAGTTCCGGCCCCTGCGGGGCCGTTTCTTTGCCGTGAAGCCTTCGGCAGCATGCACCCATCCACCCGGACCGCAAGCGGCTGCGCCGCCGGCTCCCCAAGATTTTCGGCACGCGGTCGCTGTGCTCCCTTACTTCGCGCCGAAATTCTCGGGCAGCCGCCCTTCGGGTTGCAGTCCGGGCTCCTGGGCGCGCGGCACTACGTGCCTTCACGGCAAAAAAACGAGAGGAAGGACCAACAACATGAGCGCGAACATGGTTGAACCGGAGCACATCAACGTTCTGATCTGGGCAGGACTCCCCCGCTTCGGCGAATGCACGATGCGCTTCGGCCGCGAGAACATCAACGGCACGTTCGAGCAGTTCGAGCTGCGCGAGGGCAACGAGACGACGGCTGGCCAGCTCCTGGTAGACGCCAACGCCGAGAGCGTCGACACGCTGCACGGAGACGAGTCGGACGCCCGCTACATCTACGAGTACACCCGCCCGATCGATCGCCTCTGGTCCCCGATGGAGCTGCTGAGCGCATTGAACGGCTTCGAGTACCAGGCATGCGAGGCCGAGAGCTGGCAGCACAGCGCTGCCCGGCAGCTCTGCTACGACCTCCGCCGCCGCTTCGAGGAGCGCCTGCCCGGAGCCCGAACCAACGCGTGGTCGATCCGCCCCGGCGACCGATCAGCCGCCACCGTCGCCGGGCATCGGACGCAGCCGGTTTTTCGCTCGCTGAACTAGAACGCCAGGGACGATCAAAATCTAGATAGGTACCTACTTATATAGGTACCTATCTAGACATATAGAAAGGTATGTATGATGGGCATCATGCAGACAATCAGCGTTTACAGCGAGGCCGGGGGAGTGGGCAAGACGACCACTGCGGTCAGCGTTGCCATGACTGCCGCTCAGGGGATCGATGCTGACCCCGAGACTGGCGCCCCTGAGGTGCCGCCGCGTCGAGTCGGGTTGGTCGACCTCGATCCGCGCGCAGCGACCACGAAGTGGACGCGCGCCGAACCTGCCGAGGAGTGGCAACACGTCGGCGCAATCATCGCCAGTGGGTCGGACGCCACGGGCACCGCGGCCGATATTGCTCTGCCGAGCAGGTGGCACGAAAACCTCAGCATTATCCCTGCCGGCCGAAGCCTCAGTGTGAGCGAAGCCGGAGCGCCCGAGTACGCCGAGTTTCAGCTGCAGAAGTCGTTCGACGGTTGGGACGTTGACCTGATCGTCATCGACTGCGCCAACCGTCAGGGCGGTATCCTGACCCGCTCTGCGTTGCTGGCGTCCACGGGAGTCTTGTACGCGGCTACGGCTTCCGATTCAGGCATAGACGGTGTAACCGGTGCTCAGCGAAGCGTTCGGCGCTTCAATGAGGCGTTCAACGCCGTTGAAGAGCTGGGTGTCGCAATGAGTCGGAGCGGCAACGGCTTCATGTCCTTCGCGGAGACTGACGGCGTGGACCAGGTGCGCGAGCTCGCACCGATAGTCGGCTCGATCGTGCCGTACCTGTCGATCGTCCCGGAGTCGAGGATTTTGGGGGAGTGGTACGGGAGCTATCGCAAGGGTCAACCGGTCGTCCGGGCCTACCGCGACATCATGAGAGAGGTTGTCGGATGAGCATGCAAGACCGACCGGCGCGCCCTGCACGAGGCAAGCTCACGCCGCCCACCAACGCAGATCTCGACCCCATCGATGCCCGGCCGACTGTGACGCCGCCGCTGCCAACACGGCCAGCGTCGATCAACGCAAATGCACCAGCCGAGGTCAAGGTCGCGTCAGCGCCTGCAGCAGCCCCCTCGCCGGCCGCGCGACCGACCGCATCGACCCCTGCGGCGGTGCCCGCACTGAATGTCACTGTCCAAAGTGGCGTGAACTGGTCGCCCGAGACCGAGCAGCTCGTACGCGACACCAAAGCCCGAACCGGAAAGACGCGACGGGCGATCGTAGAGGAAGCGATCGCAGCGCTCTGGGGCCGCTAAAGCGCCTCCAAAAGTTCTGCGCTCAATGCCGAACGGACGTCCAAAGCTTCCCGTCAGGGGGGCGGTCTTACGCTCACGGGCGATAATCCCCCGATTCCCCGCCCCGGTCGCTACCCCCTAGCGGCCGGGGCTCTCGCATGTCCGGGGCTAGCTCAGTAGCCAGACCTGCAACGCGGCCGTGTCCTCAGCGACGCGGGCTCGGTTGGCGGAGTAGCGCACGGGGTACGAGCCGTCCAGGTCGAGGTACCCCGCTTCTTGCAGGTGCGTGATTGCCTGGCGCACAGTCGGCAGCGCAATGCCGGTTCGCTCGACGAGCTGCGTGCGCGACTGCTTCGGGTTCGACAGCAGGAACCGCAGTACTTGTAGGCGTACCGGGGCGCCGAGGAGGCTGCGGGCGCGCTCTGCGCCGGCGCTCATCGGGGTGATCCCGGGGCGAATCGGCATGCACTGATCCTGGCAGAGCAGAGGTGCTCGAGCGAGGGTGTGTGTCCGCGCTTTGGGGGACTACCCGTACCCCGTCAATAGGTTAAGAAGTGTATCTGTTTGACGAGCTTTAACGCTGCCATAACTGGACCGGGCCGCAATGTCGTGGCTATGAACTATCCTCGGATTACCCCCGCACGGGGGGTGATCGTGAGGCGGTGAAATTCCGTCTCGAAGTTCGAGGGGGAGTGCATGACTATCCCGAATCAGAATGGTGCACCGTTCGCCGGCGCTCGGCGGGCTGAGTCCTACAGCGAAGAAGCGCAGACGCCGCCGGCGTCCATCGCTCCGGTGCCGCCGGCGCCGGATGCGGAGCTGGCACCGCCGGTGCTGCCCGAGGAGACGGTGCGGCGTGCCGAGGTGGTCGAGCTGGCGCCCGCGGCCGAGCGGGCACCGGTGCAGGTGCCCGAGCAGGCCGAGGACGACGTCGCGGCGCTGAGTCGGCTGTCGACGTCGGAGACGACGTCGACGAAGCCGGCCGGCTGGCGCGGGCTCCTCAGCTCGGTAGGAATCAAGGTCGGCCCGAGCGCGGCCGAGGTTGCCGCGCAGCAGGCAGCCGACGAGCTGCGCGCCGATGAGGCGGTCATCCGTCAGACCACGTTCACCCGAGCCGTCGGCGTGCTGGTGGCGAACCGGAAGGGGTCCAGCGGCAAGACGCCTATCTCGCTCGCGGTCGGCGGCACCGCCGCATCGATCCGCGGGGGCCGGACGGTCATCATCGAGGTTGCCGACGACCCCGGCACGTTGACGTTCCGCGCCGAGGGTGACCCGGCGCGCGGCGTCGGGCAGCTCGTGCGCGACCTCGACTCCATCGAGTCCGCCGGCCAGCTCGCCGGCTACACCGCCCCGCAGACCAGCTTCGCGGCCGTCATCGGCACCGCCCGCGGCGGGCGCCCGCCGCTGACCGGTGACGACGTGCGCGGCATGGCGAGCGTGGCCGATCGGTACTACGAGGTTCGCGTCATGGACTCCGGTAACCAGTCGTCCAGCAGCGCGTTCCTCGGTGCAATCGAGGTCGCCGACGTGCTCGTGATCCCGCTCCTGAACGCGGGAGATTCCGCGATCGAGGCCGTGGAAACGCTTCAGGCAATCCGCGCGAGCGGACCCCACGGTGCCCGCCTCGCCGATAACGCGATCGTGCTCCGGTTGAAGGACGGCCGGCCCGAGCACCCGCAGGTGCTCCGCCACGTCGACGGGCTCATCAAGCGGCACGGCCCGCGCGAGGTGTTCGACATTCCCTATGACGCCCACATCGCCGAGCGCGGGCAGCTCACGTTCGGTCAGCTCGCGCCGGCCACGCGCGCCGCGCTCACCCGAGCTACCGCAGGCGTGTTCCGCGCACTCCGTTCGACCGTCAACTGAGCCAGAAGAGAGAACACCATGCAGAACCCCATTGAAGAGCTGCTGCCCGACTTTACGATCCTCGGCGGCGAGTTCACCGAGTTGTGGCAGAAGCTGTTCGCCGGCTTCTGGGGACTGGCGATGATTGGCGCAATCGTCTTCCTCGTTTTCGGTATCGCCAAGCTCTCGCAGGCCGGCAACACGGGTAACCCCGAGGCCACCCGCCAGGCGCGCGGCGGCGTTATCTGGGCCGCTATCTCGCTCGGCGGGCTCGTCGCCCTCGGCGTCATCGTCGGCGGCATCATCGGCGTGTTCGCCTGAGGCCGCGATGACTAGCGAGCAGCCCCAGCCTCAGCGCAAGCGTCGGTGGCCGTGGATCGCCGGCGGCACCGCCGTAGCCCTCGTGGCCGCGGGCGTCGCCGTCGTCGCGGTCTACGGCGGCGGCGACGACCCCGCGCCCGCGCCGGTCCCGAGCGCGCCGCCGCAGGCGTCACAGCCGGCGCCGGCCCCCTCACCGTCCGGCGGGTCGTTCGAGGGCCGCGGTCCGAACGGCTGTGCCGGGGGAGAGGTCATCGACGCGAACATGGTGCTGACCGCTCAGGCCGAAGCGGACGAGAGCACGGACGGCGCCGTGGAGGTTGCTGCAGCGTTCACGAAGTGGCTTGTGCGCAACCCGCTCCCCAGCGCGGACGAGGCCGCACAGGTGCAAGCCGAGGTCCTCGCGGCCGACGCCTTCACCGACGACCTGCCCTGCTACGTTGCCGCTGCGCCGCAGCTCATGGAGCCCGACCGCGGCGACGCCTATCTGACGCTCGCCAACGGCGTCTGGCAGATCGAGTCGTCGACGGCCGACACCGCCACCGTCTCGATCGGATCACGCATCGTTGAGAACGGCGCGATCGACACCCAGAACGCGGGTTCGATGACGGTTCAGATGGTGCGCGAGGACGACGCTTGGAAGGTCGTCCGCGGTGACAACCAGGTGAACGTCGATGTGTTGTTCCAGAACGGCATCGAGTTCGACGGGGGCTGCTGATGACTGCCGGCGGAGTCGGTGGCGGTGGCGGCGGCTTCGGCGGCAACAACAACCCAATCCAGGGGATCATCGACACAGTTGGGTTCTGGCAAGACCCGATTGGGAACATGTACGAGACGATGCGCGAGAGCGCTGCCGGCTTCCTCGTGGACGTGCTCAGCGGGCTCAGCGTCGTGACGATGCCCGACCTGTCGGTCGAGTGGTTCCAAGGGCCGTATCGGGCTGCATTCGCGATCGCGTTGCTTGTCGCGTGCGTGCTCACGGTCATGGAGCTGGTGCGCACCGGTCGCGGTGCGCAGGGCGGCGAGGCGCTGGTGCGCTCGCTCGCGATCTACTGGCCCGCCTTCATCCTCGGGTCGATGTTCGGCCCGATGATCGGCTGGCTGCTGGTGAACTTCTTCCGGTCCCTGTCGGCGAGCATCACTGACTGGGGGATCACCGGTGCATCCGATAGCGCGATCCAGGCGTTCGAGGAGGCCGTGCGCTCGGCCGAGCCCGACGCGATCGTGGGCGGCGCGTTCGTCGGCATCATCCTGATGCTCGGCGTCATCATCGCAACGCTCATGGTCGCAATCGTGCTCATCATGCAGCTCGTGACGCTCTACATGACCGGCGTCATCTTGCCGCTGAGCCTGGTGTGGCTGCTGAGCACCAACCAGCGCGGCACCGGGACCAAGGTTGTGCGGGTGTGGCTCGTGCTGCTGGCAGCGCATCCGCTCGTGTTCTTCCTGCTGTCGGTCGCGTTCATGATGATCGGCGGGCAGGCGGCGGACAACGGCAGCCCCGAGGTGCAGCGGTTCGTGTACCTCGTCGCGTCGATCGCGGCACTGTTCATCGCCGCTATCGCGCCGTTCCAGCTCCCCAAGTTCGCCCCCGTCATGCCCGGCGGCAACGGCCAGGAGACGGCGCCCCGCGGGGCGTCGATCGGCGCGCGCAGCATGCACGAACAGCTCGGCCGCGACCGCGACCGCGGACGCGGCAGCGCCCCGAGCGCTCCGCCGGCACCCATGCCGGCACCGCAGGCCGCGAGCGCGACCGGCAAAGGCGCAGTCAGCGCCACGCAGACGGCCGGCACCGCGACGACGGCTCGCACCGCGGCGGCAGCCGGAGGTCGGCAAGCTGCGATGCAGGGTGCAACAGCCAAGGTCGGCGCCGGCGCGGCTACCAAGGCAGCCGGCGCGGCCGGTGGCACGGCCGCTGGCCCGGCCGGCGTGGCCGCAGTGGCGACGGTCGCCGCCGCAGGTGCGGCCAAGCAGGCGCAGAAGTCCACCGCTGACGTGGTGAAGCGCAACGCGAGCGCCGGCACCGAGATACCTGACGGCGGCGCCGATGCTGCGCCGACGACCGAAAGCAAGGGGACGGCACGATGAGCCAGCACTATGTCGGCTTTCTCGGCGGCGAGAGCGGACACCGGAACTTCTTCGGCGGCACCGCCTCCAACACCCGTGTGTACGGCCTGCTCGCCTGCTTCCTCGTGCTCGTGATCCTCACGCCCTCGATGGGCCTGTGGGGGCTCATCATCGCGGGCGGCAGCGCCGCGGTCGTGTTCCTCATCACCCAGCGCACCCACCGGGGAACGCCGCTCGAGCGCAGCCAGCGGCGGCGCCGGTGGAAGCTGCGCCAGCAGCGCGGCACGCATCGGTTCCTGCCCTACGACGAGGCGCAGTGGTCGCAGATGACCGAGGAGCTGCACGAGCTGCGCAAGGCCCGCGGCTCTGAGGCCGGCAAGCGCCGCGCGCAGCTCGGCGCGGACCTGGTGGCGATGCGCGCCGTCCCTGACGGGGCGGACGGTATGGGCTGGCTCGTCTCCGCTCGCGAACAGCCCGGCATCGCTTGGCACGAGCCGTTGGGGGAGCAGCCGTACCTCTCGGTTGCGTTCATGGTCACCGGGCCGTTGCAGGGGATCCGCAGCGGCGAAGCCGTCGACCAGGTAGCGGAGCGCTTCTCGGCGTTCCTGGCCTCGCGGGCGTCGGCGAAGCAGCTCGGTACCCGCGTGCAGATCGTCACCCGGCGCCTGCCGGTCGATACCGCCTTGCAAGAGGGGTGGATCGCTGGGCAGCTCGACCCCGAGGCGTTCGAGGCCGCCGTGCTCAGCTACGACGAGGCGATGCAGCGCACCGGGCAGGGGGCGCAGAACCAGCGCCACATCGGGGTTATCAGTTGGCCGCTCACGCCAACGTTCATTGACCTCGCCCGCCGCTACGCGCCCGGCCGCGAGGGCTGGCGCAAGCTCATGGCCGTGGAAATCGAGTCCGCTGCCGCGTCGCTGGCGTCGGTCGGTTTCGGGCCGCTGGCACCGCTGACCGCCCGCGGGGTGGCCGCGGTCATCATGAACCAGCAGAACCCCGACTGGCCGATGGATGCCGCCCGCGACCTCGACCCGACCAACTTCGGGCTGTCGTCCCGTGACGAGTTCTCCGCACATGTCGTGGACGGGCACGCCTTCGACTCGGGAGCGCCCGTGCAGTGGTGGCACCGCACGGCCGTGCTCCTCGCCGAGAACATGGCGATTCCCGGCCGTGGCCCGCTGTGGCTGCTCGACGTGCTGCGCGGAGACGACCTCTCTGGCGTCCTGTCGGTGTCGTTCCACATCAACACCCTGCCGGCGTCCGAGGGACGCGCCAGAGCGCGCCTGGACGCCACCAAAGACCTCGCCGCCGCCGGCGACAACGAGGCCCGCGGCCGGCTCGCCGATGACGAGGTGAC
>JAAIGF010153459.1_pt1 | contig 10321 bp, 9 predicted proteins | sample 6487441 | NCBI WGS metagenome assembly JAAIGF01 (sample SAMN13974129, study PRJNA590717) | phyllosphere metagenome | biome: pepper field; feature: multiple bacterial spot infested pepper fields; material: pepper leaves; isolation source: leaves from pepper fields | host: Capsicum annuum ...
CTGATGAACGCGCCTGCACCCGCTTCGCCAACGCAGCTTCGCGAACTGGCCCTGCGCGTCGTTCCATCGCCGAAGAAGGACTGAACACGGTGATCAAGGAGGTGATCGAGCGCGTTCGATCATCCTTCACGCGTGCGCTTGCGGCAGCCTTGGCTGCCGCTTTTGCGTTTTGGGCCTCGCGACAGTTACTGGGCCATGAGCAGCCGGTCTTTGCCGCCATCAGTGCTCTTATTTGTCTCGCGCCGGGTATTCCCAGCCACATCCGCCAAGGGTTTGGGCTCATCGTCGGTGTGACGCTCGGCATTCTGATCGGTGAAATCGCACTGACGGTGCCGAATGAATATGCCGAAATCAGGCTCGCCTCGGCAACCTTCATCGCCATGATTATTGCCTGCACCTTCGGCATGCCACCGGTCGTGCCTGTTCAGGCTGGCGCATCGGCAATGCTTGTGCTTTTGATGGGGCCGCAGACGGCAGGCTTCGTCCGGTTTCTGGACGTCGTAATCGGCGTTACCACGGGCCTGGTCGTGGCCTTCGTCTTCTTCCGCGAGCGTCTGAAATTCTAAAGCTTGCCCCATTCCTAAACTCGTTTTATACAGGCTCTACTCACCACGGACCCGGTGAAATTCCGGGTGGCTCTTCTGGCCGCCGATCCGCCAGACAACGCAAAGCACCTTTCAGTCATTCTTGAACTCCCGGATCATCGTCCGGCCGGTGCGTTATTCTTTGCGAAAAAATCCAAATGAACAGACTTCAAGCTTACAAACGTGAGTGGTTTTCCAACATCCGTGCCGATGTGCTGTCGGGTATCGTCGTCGCGCTTGCGCTCATACCCGAGGCTATCGGCTTTTCCGTTATTGCCGGTGTCGATCCAAAGATCGGTCTCTTTGCATCCTTCGCCATTGCCTTCGTTTCCGCCTTCACCGGTGGGAGACCGGGTATGATTTCAGCCGCCACCGCCGCCACTGCGGTTCTGATGGTGACGCTGGTGAAGGAGCACGGGCTGCAATATCTCTTCGCCGCCACCATCCTCATGGGCGTTTTACAAATTCTGGCAGGATTTGCGAAACTTGGCCGCATCATGCGTTTCGTCTCGAAATCCGTCATGACGGGCTTCGTCAATGCACTGGCGATCCTGATTTTCATAGCGCAGTTGCCGGAGCTTATCGGCGTGCCGTTCGAGACCTATGTGATGATAGCGGCAGGCCTTGCGATCATCTATCTGCTGCCGCTGGTGACCAAGGCAATTCCGTCACCACTGGTCGCTATTGCCGTTCTGACTGCAGTCGCTTTTTATAGCGGTATGGATATCCGCACGGTCGGTGATCTCGGCGAACTTCCTTCTACCCTGCCAATATTGGCTTTGCCGCAAGTGCCGCTGACATTCGAGACGCTTCAGATCATCTTTCCCTATTCGGTAGCGCTGGCTGCGGTGGGCCTTCTGGAATCGCTGCTGACGGCGCAGATCGTTGATGAGATGACCGATACGCCCAGCAATAAAAGCCAGGAATGCATAGGGCAGGGCGCCAGCAACATTGCATCCGCCATGATTGGCGGCATGGGCGGTTGCGCCATGATCGGCCAATCCGTCATCAATGTCAGCTCCGGTGGGCGCGGGCGGCTCTCGACATTCGTGGCTGGTGCCTTCCTGCTGTTCCTCATCCTCGTGCTGGACGATCTGGTCCGTATCATTCCAATGGCCGCACTCGTGGCGGTGATGATCATGGTGTCCATCGGAACGTTTTCCTGGCGCTCGATCACCGATCTGCGGAGGAACCCGCTCTCTTCCAGCATCGTTATGCTGGCCACGGTCGGCACGGTTGTCGCAACGCATGATCTTGCCAAGGGCGTTCTGGTCGGTGTGCTGCTTTCCGGCGTGTTCTTTGCGGGAAAGGTCGCTCGGCTCTTCCACGTCCGCTCCGAATTGAGCGAGGATGGCAAGGTGCGAAACTACCGGGTGGATGGCCAGATATTCTTCGCCTCGACTGAAAGTTTTATCGCTGCCTTCGATTTTGCCGATGAGGTGGAGGTGGTGACAATCGATGTCAGTCAGGCGCATCTTTGGGATATCTCAGCCGTGGGCGCGCTGGACAAGGTGGTGCTGAAATTCCGTGCCAGAGGCAAGATCGTGCATGTGAACGGTGTCAACGCAGCAAGCGCCCACATGATCGACCGTTTCGCGCAGCATGACAAGCAAGGCGCTTCAGCCACGTCATTGCATTGAAATGAAAAAAGCCCCGGAACATCTCTGCTCCGGGGCTTCTCGATTATTCGTTGGCCGTAACCGTTACGCCCAGAACCTTGGGAAGTGTGTTCGGCGCGCCCATGGCTGCACCCATGATCATCGGGAACGGAACCGGCTTTTCCGGCGCGGCGGAGACGGTGAAGTTCTTCGGGTCATCGATATAGGTGTTGACCGCTGCCGAAACTGCATTCTGCAATTCAGGGACATTGAGTTGCGCCATCATCAGCGGAACCATGCCCTTGATCGTCTGTGCCAGCTGGTCGCCAGTCATGCCCTGTTCGCCAGCGGCGTAATCGATAGCGCGCTTGGTGATGCTGGCATCATCGAAGCTGATCTCGGCATTGTTGAAGCTCAGCTGCTGGATGAGACCCAGCATGGCAAGGCCGAAGGCCTGGTCAGCCTGTTCCTTGTTGGGGTTGGCTGCCTGCGCCTTCACCGCATCCTGCATGGACTTGATGAAATCCAGCGTATAGCCGGAGAAGCTGACGCTCATGTTGAGGCGACCGACATCCTTCAGGTCGAGAGCATATTCATCGATATTGACCGTGCCGGGGGCGATTTCCCAGGAACCGCTCATGTTCAGCTCGCCAGCGATGGATTGCAGCTTGAGCTTGTCGATGGCTTCCTTGGTTTTCGGGTCCTGAATTGTGGTCAGATCGCCCTTGAAACCGGTGGCGTTGACGTCGAAGCTAACCGTGCCTTCGTCTTCGCTCTTGGTCATCGTCGCGGTGCTTTCCTCGACGGAGAACGTCTCCTTGCCATCGATCTTGACCGAGATGGGGCCGCTATGGGCTTCATCGTAGAACAGCATGGAGTCCAGCTTGCCGGTTGTTGTATCGGCAGGGACAATGACGCCGGACATGTAGATGTCGCTGACGGTGAAGGCGATGTTCTCCTGAGAATAGTTGATATTCTCGAAGGCCATCTTCTCGATGGTGTAGCCACCATTGTCTTCTTCGACGCCGTCCAGCGTGACGGTGCCGACCGGAATCTGCTGTGCTGCATCCGCACCTGAACCGAGGGTGACGCCCGTCAGTGTCACCGTATCGCCATTGACTGCGATGGATTTAGCCGCGATCTCAGCGCCCTGCACATGATAGGCCGCATTGATTTTCTTCAGAACATCCGCGCCATCCAGTGCGAAGGCCGGCGAGGAAAACGCGACCATTGCCGCGCTGGCAAGCAGAAAGTGCCGGGTCGTTTCGAGTCTCATTCTGTCTCTTCCCTTGTAGGTACGAAAATCTGCATCAAAAATAGGAATCACGCATCTATATCCGCAGCATAGGCGCGGTCTATGGCATTGGTAGTTTGCAACGAATGGCTGAATTGCGGCATAAAAACAAGATTAACGAAAAATATACGCGTGGCTCCCGTCATCCACAGCCGAAAAAGCCCGGATTTCTTGCCGCAATCCTGCATTTCCGCTAGTCAAGCGACATGGGTAAAAATTCTGTTCCTCCGTCTGGCGGAGATGACGATCATATTGTTCCGGTCGACCTCAAGGCGGCGCTCGAGGAGCGCTACCTTGCCTATGCGCTTTCGACCATCATGCACCGTGCCCTGCCGGATGTGCGCGACGGGTTGAAGCCGGTTCACCGGCGCATCGTTCACGCAATGAGCGAGATGGGAATTCGACCCAATTCGGCCTTCAAGAAATGCGCCCGTATCGTTGGTGACGTGATGGGTAAATTCCACCCGCACGGCGATGCATCGATCTACGACGCACTTGTGCGCCTTTCGCAAGATTTTGCCATTCGTTATCCGCTGGTCGATGGCCAGGGTAATTTCGGCAATATCGACGGTGATGGCGCTGCCGCCATGCGTTACACCGAAGCGCGCATGACCGATGTTGCTGCGCTGCTGCTGGAAGGCATCGAGCAGGACGCGGTGGATTTTCGCCCAACCTATAACGAGGAAGACGAAGAGCCGGTTGTTATGCCGGGCGCTTTTCCAAACCTTCTGGCAAATGGTGCCTCCGGCATCGCAGTTGGCATGGCAACCTCCATTCCGCCGCACAACGCGCATGAAATCTGCGATGCCGCGCTTCACCTGATCAAGCATCCCGATGCGAGCGTCGAGACGCTGCTGGAATTCATTCCCGGCCCGGACCTGCCGACGGGCGGCATCATCATCGAAAGCCGCGAGAATATTCTCGATGCCTATAAGACGGGTCGCGGCGGTTTTCGCGTGCGCGCGAAATGGGAGACGGAAGATCTCGGTCGCGGTGGCTACCAGATCGTCGTCACCGAAATTCCGTTCCAGGTGCAGAAGTCGCGGTTGATCGAAAAGATTGCCGAGCTGCTGCTGGCCCGCAAGCTGCCGCTTCTTGAAGATGTGCGCGACGAATCTGCTGAAGATGTGCGCATCGTATTGGTGCCGAAGAACCGCACCGTTGATGCGACGCTATTAATGGAATCGCTGTTCCGTCTCTCGGATCTCGAGAGCCGCATTCCGCTGAACATGAATGTGCTGTCTCTCGGTCGCGTGCCGAAGGTTATGGCGCTGAATGAAGTGCTGACGGAATGGCTGGCGCACCGCAAGGACGTGCTGGTTCGCCGCTCGAAGTTCCGTCTGGCCGCCATCGACCGCCGTCTGGAAATTCTCGGCGGCCTGCTGATTGCCTATCTCAATATCGATGAGATCATCCGTATCATCCGTGAGGAGGATGAACCGAAGCCGGTGATGATGGCGCGGTTCGGCCTGACGGATAATCAGGCGGAAGCCATTCTCAACATGCGTCTTCGCTCCCTGCGCAAGCTGGAAGAGTTCGAAATCCGCACGGAATTCGATGCACTGACGAAGGAGAAGGGCGAGATCGAGTCGCTGCTGGCATCCGACGAGAAGCAGTGGCAGGCGGTTTCCTGGGAGATTGGCGAGGTCAAAAAGAAATACTCCAAGGCCACAGAACTGGGTCGTCGTCGCACACAGTTTGCCGATGCGCCCAACGCCGATGTCGAGGCCATTCAGCAGGCCATGATCGAGAAGGAACCTGTCACGGTCGTCATCTCGCAGAAGGGCTGGATCAGGGCGCTTAAGGGCCATATGTCGGATACGTCGAGCCTCACTTTCAAGGAAGGCGATGGACCGAAGCTGGCATTCCCGGCGCAGACGACCGACAAGCTGCTGCTGGTCACGACCGGCGGGAAGGTCTACACGCTCGGTGCCGACAAGCTTCCGGGTGGCCGCGGACATGGCGAGCCGGTCCGTATCATGGTCGATATGGAAAACGATCAGGACATCCTGACCGCCTTCGTCCATGACGCGACACGCAAGCTCCTCATCGTCTCGACGGCTGGCAACGGCTTCGTCATTCCGGAAACCGAAATGGTCGCCAATACCCGCAAGGGCAAGCAGATCATGAATGTTTCCATGCCGGACGAGACCAAACTCGTGGTGCCGGTCACCGGCGATCACGTCGCCGTCGTCGGCGAGAACCGCAAGATGCTGACTTTCCCGCTATCGCAGGTGCCGGAAATGTCCCGTGGCAAGGGCGTTCGTCTCCAGCGCTACAAGGATGGCGGTATTTCCGACGTGAAGTGCTTCGCGCTGGCAAACGGTCTGACATGGGAAGACAGCGCCGGTCGCTCCTTCTCCAAGGTGGGTGATGAGTTGCTCGAATGGATGGCAGACCGTGCCACCGCCGGACGGACTGTACCGAAGGGCTTTCCGCGCAGTGGGAAGTTTGGTGGTTAAAGGCTGAAGCGTTTCGTTAAAAGGAAACGCTTCACCTCATTCAAAGGTGATTGGCTTTATCGACCGTATCTTGGTGTATGCTCTTCGCCAATTGCCTGCGCTCTGACGACAACCGGCTCCGGCGGGATTTTGCTATTCCACAAAGAGACGCTCAAGGCAGGCCCACAACGTGATCCTTGAGGAAGCGGACTATCCCTTCCTCATCAATCTCACCTGCGGCAACGGCCATGACAAACGCATAAAGTTTTGCCTCATCTGTTTCCAGCATATGGCCATTCTCCATGAGGAAAACGCCTGCGGTGACGATCGCTATTCTCTTGTTGCCATCTACGAAAGGGTGGTTTCTCGCGATACCGAAAAGGTAGGCGCCAGCCAATTCGCAGACGTCCATACAGCCATAAGCGGCCTTATTGACCGGGCGGTTGAGTGCTGAATCCAGCATAGCTCTATCGCGCAGCCCATGACTGCCGCCGAAATGCTCGATCTGCATTTGATGTAGTTGTTCTACCAGTCCGACTTCGAGAAAAATGAAATCAGTCATTCGGCCAGCTTCTTCAAGGCGGTCTTGTATTTGTCCATAAAGACCTGGGCATGTTCAAGCTGACGGGTAAAGGCTTCGTCTGCGGCGCGGAGGTGCCACTCACCTTCTCTTTTATCGAGGCTGACCATGTCTCCAGCTTTCACGCCGAGGCTTTCCAAAACCTCTTTTGGAATGATGATGCCTTCCGAATTGCCGATTTTCCGTACAGAGAGATTCATGGTCGGTACTCCAGTTATAACTTGGTTATAACATCATGGAGTCGTCATTGCAACGCCAGCGTTCAACCGGCATCCGGCTCGTACAACTCCCACCCTCGCGGAGTTAGATGCTCTTGCGGATGATATCGCGTTTTGTAACCCATCTTGTCCGAACCATCGACCCAGTAGCCCAGATAGACGTGGGGCAGGCCGAGCGTGCGGGTGCGCGCAATGTGGTCGAGGATCATGAAGGTGCCGAGCGAGCGCTTTTCGAGATCGGGATTAAAGAAGGAATAGACCATGGACAGGCCATCGCTCATCATGTCCGTCAGCGCAACGGCTATCAGTTCTCCGCGCTTGCTGTCGTCAATCCCGGCGCCGGGTTCGCGCTTACGGTATTCGATGATGCGGGTGTTGACGTGCGTGTCTTCCACCATCACGGCGTAGTCTAGGGCGGACATGTCGGACATGCCGCCGGTGGTGTGGCGGCTGTCGAGATAGCGACGGAATAAAGAGAATTGTTCGGTAGACGGTTCTGCCCGATGAATGGTGGCGACGAGGTCGTTGTTCGTGGCCAGCACACGGCGCATGGATTTTGTCGGGTTGAAACGTTCAGCGAGAATACGAACCGACACGCAGGCGCGGCAATTTTCGCAGGCCGGGCGGTAGGCGATGTTTTGCGAACGACGGAAGCCACCCTGCGTCAGCAGATCATTCATTTCCGCTGCGCGAGGGCCGACCAGATGCGTAAAAACCTTCCGCTCCAACTGGTTCGGAAGGTAGGGGCAGGTGGCCGGTGCTGTCAGATAAAACTGCGGCGAAGGCGTCGTCTGCGTGTTCATCGAACCTAATCGCTCCCTTCGCAAGTCAACCCTCTGTATCAGAATGACAAAAAGGTAGAAAACGTCAACTGGGAAGACAACCCTTGCGTCAAAGAAGACGCTGAAAAGCGGCTTTCATGAGTTGTTTCAGCGGGTTCTGATCGTCACGGTTCCGAGAAGGAAATCGTGAACGAGCCTGGAGCGCTCCGTGAACAGGCCAGCGAGCAGAATCAGCGGCGTCAAAACCGAGTTTATGACCCAGAAAAGCACGATATGCGCCGTCGAAATCAGGAAGTCGATTCGTTGGCCATCAAGTCGCGCCATGCCGATGCCAACTGCACGCATGCCAAGCGTTGCCTGTGCCGAGCTGCCCAGCGTCATGCCGAAATAAAGGATCGCCACGATGAAGAACATCGCGGGATAAAGCATGAAGCCGAAGCCCAACGTCAGAATGCCGAGGAAGAAGATGATGACCGCCGCTGGAATGCACAGCAGAAGCACGAGCATGTAATCGATGATGAATGCCACGACTCGGCGGCTGAGAACGCCGCTATATGCGCGCCAATCCTCTGTCGGAACGTAAGTCGGGTTAGGGTCGATGCTCATCGGCGGTTTTCTCCTTTTCACCACGAGATATGGTGTCGAAAATTGCAAATGCAATGAGCGCCTTTTCTAGCTCTTCGCCAGTTTTTTCGCGACCTCGATCGCGAAATAGGTCAGGATACCGTCGCAGCCCGCGCGCTTGAAACAGAGCAGCGTTTCCATCATCACCCGGTCGCCGTCGATCCAGCCATTCATGGCGGCGGCCTTGATCTGGGTATATTCGCCGGAAACCTGATAAGCGAAGGTCGGAAGCCCAAAAGCCTCCTTCAGGCGCCAACAGATATCGAGATAGGGCAGGCCGGGCTTCACCATCAGCATGTCCGCGCCTTCTTCGACGTCGAGCGCGGCATCCCGCATCGCTTCGGTGCCATTGGCAGGGCTGATGTAATAGCTGTTCTTGTCACCTTTCAGCAGGCCGCTGGTGGAAATCGCCTCGCGATAGGGGCCGTAGAAGCCGGATGAGAATTTCGTGGCATAGGCCATGATACCGACGCTCTGGTGGCCAGCAGCATCCAGCCCACGGCGAATGGCACCGATTCGGCCATCCATCATTTCCGAGGGGGAGATGATATCCGCACCAGCATCTGCCTGCATGATGGCAGCCTTGACCACCTGATCGACAGTTTCGTCGTTGACGATGTCATCGCCACGCAAGATGCCGTCATGGCCGTGGTTGGTGAAGGGGTCCAGTGCCACATCCGTAATAATGCCGATATTCGGCACGGCCTTCTTGATGGCGATGGTTGCCTGATTGATCAGGTTGTTGGCTTCCAGAACCTGCGATCCTGTCTGGTCGCGCAGCTCCATTTCGATATTGGGGAAGGTGGCGATGGCCGGAATGCCCAGATCAGCCGCTTCCTTCGCCGCTTCCACCAGCCTGTCCACGCTCATGCGGTTGACGCCTGGCATAGCGGGGATAGGCTCGACAATATTGGTGCCGGGTACGATGAAGACCGGCCAGATGAGATCATCTACCGTAACCTGATTTTCACGCACCAGCCTGCGCGTCCAGTCTGCCTTGCGAACGCGGCGCATGCGGCGGTGGCCAGTGATGTGATCTACCAGATGTGTTTTGTCAGTCATGTCTGTCCTTCCAACTTGGTGCGGACATAGCACAACAAAGGCAATATGCGAATGCGACAGAGTGGCTGAATAGCTGATATGCTGCCATGTTGACGCTCCATCGAATTATGCAGTGGCAGGAGCACTGCCAGAAACGTATCTTCGCCGCATGGAACCTGATTCTTTACCGCAGCCGAAACGGCCCCTGACGGAAATCCTCTACCTCGTCTTCTTAAGACTGGTGGCGCTTTCCTGTTTCTGGTTCGGGCTGCAATATTGGGCGATGCTGACGGGCTATTCGCTGAGTGGCCATGGCCGGTTCGATATGCTCAATTTGCCGTGGCGCGTTGCGGGCACCGGCCTCGCCGTCGTCTTCCCTGTCGCGGCACTTGGTCTGTGGCTCGGCGTCTCATGGGGCGCGGTCATGTGGGTTATCGGGGCAGGGGCACAGATTGCGATGTATAAGGTGTGGCCCAACATCTTCGGCAGCAACACCATGGTACCCGTCATGCACGGCATCGTAGCAACTGTTTATATACTATTTCAGGTCGCTTTCTGGCTGGATGCGCGTCAAAACGATGAGCGCGCAAGGATTGATTCACCATAATAATAAAGCAGTTTGGGCCGGATTTCGGCGATTTTTCTCGCGTAAGATATTGATTTTATTGGAGGCGAGAATTCTCCCTGCACCTTCGGCACAAGTCTCATCAAAAGCGGAAGGTCGCGGTAACTATTCATTAATGATGCATTTTAAGTAGAATTTTATGCGCATTGCTTAGGTTTGCTCACAAGGCGGGAAACAAAATCAACACCGCCAAACAAAACAGTGAGGCAGTCATGATCAATAGCAAAGCAAAGCCGCAGGCCATCGTTTCCGATATCCAGGAAGAAACCATTCGTTCGCTCTACATGGAATCCCTTCATCTGGTAGAGCGTCTGCACCGCCGCCTTCTCGATGTCATCAAGGACGAATTCGACCGTCAGGGTCGCGATGACGTCAACGCCGTTCAGGCACTTCTGCTCTTCAACATCGGCACGTCCGAACTGACCGCTGGCGAGCTCCGTTCGCGCGGTTATTACCTCGGCTCCAACGTTTCCTATAACGTCAAGAAGCTTGTCGACCTCGGCTTCATCAACCACCAGCGTTCGCGCATCGACC
>JAAIGF010165232.1_pt1 | contig 10321 bp, 9 predicted proteins | sample 6487441 | NCBI WGS metagenome assembly JAAIGF01 (sample SAMN13974129, study PRJNA590717) | phyllosphere metagenome | biome: pepper field; feature: multiple bacterial spot infested pepper fields; material: pepper leaves; isolation source: leaves from pepper fields | host: Capsicum annuum ...
CCAGGCCGATGCCGGCGTTGGGCAACTGGCCGAAGTCGAACGCGCGCTCCGGGTTGGCCACGTTCATCATGATCTTGAGCGGGGCAGGCGGCATGTTGCCCAGGTCGGTGGTGGTGCGCTCGAACGGCAGCAGGCCGTCATAGATGAAGCCGGTATCGCCTTCGGCGCAGCTCACCGTCACTTCCTGACCGTCGCTGATCACATCGGTGGCGTTGCCCGAGCCGACCACGGCCGGCACGCCAAGCTCACGGGCGATGATCGCGGCATGGCAGGTACGGCCGCCACGGTTGGTGACGATGGCCGAGGCGCGCTTCATCACCGGCTCCCAGTCCGGATCGGTCATGTCGGCAATCAGCACGTCGCCGGGCTGCACGCGGTTCATGTCGTCCAGCGACTTCACCACGCGCGCGGTGCCGGCACCGATCTTGGCGCCCACGGCGCGGCCTTCGGCCAGCACCTTGCCGTCCTTCGCGGTCAGCGCGAAACGTTCGATCTGGGTGGCGTGGCTGCGCGACTTCACCGTCTCCGGGCGTGCCTGCACGATGAACAGCTTGCCGCTCACGCCGTCCTTGGCCCACTCGATATCCATCGGGCGGCCGTAATGCTTTTCGATGGTCAGCGCCTGGCGCGACAGTTCGGCCACGTCTTCATCGCTGATGGAGAACACGTTGCGCTGGTCGGCCGGGGTGTCTTCGATACGCACGCGCTCGCCGGGCACGTCCGAATACACCATGCGGATCGCCTTGCTGCCGAGCGAGCGGCGCAGGATGGCCGGCTTGCCCGCCTGCAGGGTGGGCTTGTAGACGTAGAACTCATCCGGGTTCACCGCGCCCTGCACGACCATCTCGCCGAGGCCGAACGAGGAGGTCACGAAGACCACGTCGCGGAAGCCGGATTCGGTATCCAGGGTGAACAGCACGCCGGAAGAGCCCACGCCCGAACGCACCATCAGCTGCACGCCGGCGGACAGGAACACGTCCTCGTGCTTGAAGCCGTGGTGCACGCGGTAGGCGATGGCACGGTCGTTGTACAGCGAGGCGAACACTTCCTTGACCTTGTGCACGACATCGTCGGCACCGGTGACGTTGAGGAAGGTTTCCTGCTGGCCGGCGAAGGAGGCATCGGGCAGGTCCTCGGCGGTGGCCGAGGAACGCACCGCGACGGCCACTTCACCGCCGCCATTCTCATCGCACAGCTGCATGTAGGCGCCGCGGATGTCCTGGTCCAGCTGCGGCTGCAGCGGGGCATCGATCACCCAGCCACGGATTTCCTTGCCGGCTGCGGTCAGGGCCTGGACGTCTTCCACGTCCAGCGTGGCCAGGCGGTCGAAGATGCGCTTGGACAGGTCGTTATGGGCAATGAAGTCCTTGAAGGCTTCGGCGGTGGTCGCGTAGCCACCGGGCACGGACACCCCGAGGCCGGCGAGATTGCCGATCATTTCGCCCAGCGACGAATTCTTGCCACCTACGCGGGCCAGGTCGGCCAGGCGCAGTTCGTGCAACCACAGGATATTCTCGTTCAAGCGCGATGCTCCGTTTGGCCATCGCCCGAGGCGGGCTGGGAATGGCCGCGTCCGTAGGAAGAAGCCGCTATGATGCCGGTCGGACCGCCGTGCGCACAAGCTTGTGGCGGCGGGCGTTTTAGGCTTCGCACTGGGAAAATGCACGCATGACGACCATCCGGCCGGTGTTCTATGTTTCCGATGGAACCGGTATCACCGCTGAAACCATTGGGCACAGCCTGCTTACCCAGTTCTCGGGATTCAGCTTCGTCACCGACCGCATGTCGTTCATCGACGATCCGGAAAAGGCCGCCGAGGCCTGCGCGCGGATCCATGCCGCCGGCGAGCGCTACCAGGTCCGGCCGATCGTGGTGAACTCCTGCGTGGACCAGAGCCTGAGCGTGATACTGGCCGGCAGCGGCGCGCTGATGCTGGATGTGTTCGCCCCCTTCATGGAGACGCTGGAGGCCGAATTATCCTCGCCGCGCGTGTCGCGGGTGGGACAGGCGCACGGCATGGTCGATTTCGAAACCTATCACCGCCGCATCAACGCGATGAACTTCGCGCTGAGCCACGACGATGGCATCGCGGTGAACTACGACGATGCCGACGTCATCCTGGTGGCGGTGTCGCGTGCCGGCAAGACGCCGACCTGCATCTACCTGGCTCTGCATTACGGGGTGAGCGCGGCCAACTATCCGCTCACCGACGAGGACCTGGAAAGCGATCGCCTGCCGCCACGCCTGCGCAACTACCGTCGCAAGCTGTTCGGCCTTACCATCGATCCCGAGCGGCTGCAGCAGATCCGCCAGGAGCGCCGGCCGAACTCACGTTATGCCAGCGCCGAGACCTGTCGCAAGGAAGTGGCCGCGGCCGAACGGATGTTCCAGATGGAGCGCATTCCCACCCTGAGCACCACACATACCTCCATCGAGGAGATTTCCAGCAAGGTGCTGGCCACGCTGGGTCTGCGCCGGGAAATGTACTGACAGGTGTCGCGCAGGGCTGCGTAGCGCCGGGCTCCGCCCGGCAGCTCCGTCACCGCGCAGCGGGGCATAGCCCCGCTTTACCAGACTCCGCGGCACCGGGCAGCGGGGCAGAGCCCCGCTCTACTTATGCGCATTGGCAACGTGTAGGATCAATCCATGGCCCACGCTTTCCCCCGCACCGAACGCATTCCCCGCCTGAGCCGGCTTGGCTGGCTTATGGGACTGTATGCCGAAAACCACCGCCATCTGGTAAGGCTTTTCGCCCCCGGTGACCTGGCTGTCGGCAGTTACCTCTCTTCGATCGGCGACGGTCTGGACATCCGCCTGGACGTCATCGAGTGCCATCGCTACACCGTGGAACTGCGCCTCACCTACGATCTGTGCGATCCGGTCACCGGGCAGCCGGACCCTTCGGCCTACGTGCGCCTGTATCGTGACGCGCGTCAGGCGGAAACCACCCATTGCTATGTGGGCAGGCGCTGGCAGGATGTGGTCGGCATGTATCCGCCGCCGGCCGAACTGATCAGCCACCGCATGCGCATGAACACCTTCCTGGGCAAGTGGCTGGAATACCTGGCCGGCCGAGGCCACGGCGTGGCCACGCTGGTGCGTGATCCGCATGCCGAGGTGGCGGTGCACGCCGAACGGCGCCTGTCAGTGGTGCCCTGATCGGCCATAATCGGACGTTTCCCTTCGCCGGAACGCCGCATGCCGTACACGCCGATTGTCGCCACCCTGGGGTATGTACTGTCGCCGGATCGTCGCCAGGTGCTGATGATCCACCGCAACACGCGTGCGGGCGACCACCATCTGGGCAAGTACAACGGCCTGGGCGGCAAGCTGGATCCGGACGAAGACGTGGTGGTCGGCATGCGCCGGGAGATCCAGGAAGAGGCGGGCATCGACTGCACATCGATGCAGCTGCGCGGGACCATCAGCTGGCCGGGATTCGGCCGCCAGGGCGAGGACTGGTTCGGCTTCGTGTTCCTCATCGACGGCTTCGAGGGAACCCCGCACCAGGGCAACCACGAAGGCACCCTGGAATGGGTGGACGTGGACAAGCTCGACCAGTTGCCGATGTGGGAGGGTGACCGCAATTTCCTGCCGCTGGTGTTTGACGGTGATCCGCGCCCGTTCCACGGCGTCATGCCCTATCGGGACGGCCGCATGCAGCGCTGGAGTTTCAGCCGCCTGTGATGCCGCGTTCACCGGCACCACGCGGGCAAGGCCGGGCTCTGCCTGGCTGGGGCACCACCGGGCAGCGGGGCACAGCTGCGCTCGACATGCCCTTGGCAGTGCCTGGTTCCTGCTGCCCGGCGGTCGTGGCGTTATCTTCACCATCGTCGCAAGCTGTGAGACGAGGTTGTCCACAGGGGGTGTGGATTGTTGGTGCGTAAGTTTGTGGATAACTGCCGGGGCCGCCCACAGGCCAATGCTGTCAAGATGGGTGGCCAAAAATTCACCGCAGATGAAGGCATGTGACGGCCGGGTGAGGGCTGCAGGCGCTGTCGCGGTTCACCGCGCTCAAGTAACCTGTAGCCCACCGTTGTTCCCCCCCGGGTTTTCATGAAACGACACTTCTCCATGCTGCGCGAGTTCCATCTGGCGGACTGGTTCACGCTGGCCAACGCGTTCTGCGGTACGGGCGCGGTCTTCGCCGCCATGAAATTCCTGCAGGATGGAGCACAGGGCTTCCTGCTGTTCGGCATGGCGCTGATCCCGCTGGCCTTCATCTTCGATGCCCTGGATGGACGCATCGCGCGGTGGCGCAAGTCCAGCTCGACCCTCGGCCGCGAACTGGATTCGCTGTCGGATGTGATTTCCTTCGGCGTGGCCCCCGCTGCCCTGGCTTATGCCTGCGGTATGCAGGGCGGCTGGGACTGGCTGGTGCTGAGCTATTTCGTCGGCTGCGGCGTGAGCCGGCTGGCGCGCTACAACGTGACCGCCGAGAGCTTGTCCGATGGCGGCGACAAAGTGCCGTATTTCGAGGGCACGCCGATCCCCAGCAGCCTGTTGCTGGTGATCGTGCTGGCCATTGCGGCAGGCACCGGCGCCATCGGCGGCCAGCTGTGGCTGGGCCATTGGCAGCTGGGTCCCTGGCAGCTGCACCCGCTGGTATTGCTGTTCGCATTGTCCGGCTCGCTGATGATCAGCAAGACCCTGCGGATTCCCAAGCCATGACGAGGGCATCAGCATGACCGTGCAGGACATCAGCAGCGGAACCGCGGATTTCGAACGCCTTGCACGGGAATATTTCGGTGCGTGGGGCGACGCGCTGCGCCACGCCGGCAGCGGTCCGGCCCCCGGTGCCGGCGACAATCCCGGCGACTGGAAGCAGGTGTTTGACTGGTGGGCGCATCTGCTGCCGGAGCGGGGTCCGGGACCTGCCGACGAGGCGCTGCACCGGTTCCGCGAACAGGCCGGCGGCTGGTACGGCACCATGCAGCAGGTGGCGTCCGGCTTTGCTGGTCGCGACGCCAGCAGTGCCGAAGTGGCGCAGGCCTGGCGCGATGCCGTGATGGGGCAGGGGCAGGGCGCGGACATGCTGCAGTGGATGCTGCAGGGCGCGCGTGGCAGCACCGGCGCGCAGGGCGGCCTCGACGATGCGATGGTGATGCTGGAGCAGTGGCAGGAGCGCCTGGCGCCTTGGCTGCAGAGCCCCGCCTTCGGCCCCGGGCGCGAGCATCAGGCGCGCTGGCAGAAGCTGGCGCAGGCGCAACAGGAATTCCAGGCGCATTCGAAGGAGTATGTAGAGCAGATACGCCACGCGCTGGAGCAGGCATTTACGTTGTTCGGGCAGCGGCTGGGCGAACACGAAGCGCCGGGCAGCCAGCTCACCAGCGCCCGCGCGATGTTCGATCTGTGGATAGAGGTTGCCGAGGAGGCCTACGGCAAGGTAGCGCTGTCCGAATCCTTCCAGCGTGTGTATGCAGCGCTGGGCAACGCACAGATGCGCCTGCGCGCCGCCGTGCAGCGCGAAGTGGAGCATCTGAGCGAGCGCGCCGGCTTGCCGACGCGCAGTGAAATGGACGCGGCGCACCGGCGCATCGCCGATCTGGAGCGGCAGCTCCGCCGACTGCAGGCGAGCGTGGAACAGCTTGGCGCTGTGCAACCGGCCGATCCGTGGGCGCAGGCAGTGCAGCCCGCCGTGGCCAGGGTGGCGCCGCGGGCGCGCAAGCGGGCGCCGGCGAAGAAGGCGGTGACGACCAACGGTCGTCGCCCACCGGGACCGGATGGTCAGCAACCGGCGCAGGAGGGTCACCCACTGGAGCCAGGTCGTCGCCGGGCAGTAGTCGACAGCCAGGCGCCAAAGGCCGCTGGACGCGGCAGTGCCGCGAAGAAGGCCACCCGGAAGCCACGCGCATGAAAGGCCCCTTGGGATTCAACGCCGATGACCTGATGCAGGAAACACTGGCCATGCAGCGCAAGCTGATGGAAGGCCTGCAGCTGCTGCCTTCGGTGGATGACGTGGATTACGGCGCCACCGCCCGCGAAGAGGTGTGGCGCGATGGCAAGGTGGTGCTGTACCGCTTCATCGGCGAACAGCCTTCGCCGCACGGCCGCCCGCTGCTGATCGTCTATGCGCTGGTCAACCGCCCCTACATGGTGGACCTGCAGGCGGACCGTTCGCTGGTACGCAGGCTGCTGGCGCTTGGGCATGACGTCTACGTGCTGGACTGGGGTTACCCCGACCGTTCCGAGCGCTGGCTCACCCTGGAAGACTACCTGCTGCGCTACATCGATGGCGCAGTGCGGGCCCTGGTGCGCGCCAGTGGCGGCCCGGTGGACATGCTCGGCATCTGCCAGGGGGGGGTGTTCGCGCTGTGCTACGCCGCGCTGCGGCAAGGCGACCTGGCCAACCTGGTCACCATGGTCACCCCGGTGGATTTCCATACCGCCGACAACATGCTGTCGCACTGGGCGCGGCAGCTGGATGTGGACCTGCTGGTGGACACGCTGGGCAACGTCCCGGCCGATCTGATGAACGCCAGTTACCTGATGCTCAAGCCGTTCCGCTTGAACGTGCAGAAATACGTGGGCCTGCTAGACATCCTCGACGACAAGGCCGCGCTGGAAGACTTCCTGCGCATGGAGAAATGGATCTTCGATTCGCCGGATCTGGCCGGCGAAGCCTTCCGCGAGTTCGTCAAGCAGTTCTACCAGGGCAACGGACTGGTCAACGGCACGGTGCGCATCGGCGATGAGGCGGTGGACCTGAAGAAGGTCACCCTGCCGGTGCTGAACCTGTACGCCGAGCATGATCACCTGGTGCCTCCGGACGCCTCGCGTGCGATGGGCCGCCTGCTTGGCACGAACGATTACACCGAATCGGGCTTCCGCGGCGGGCATGTAGGCATCTATGTATCCGGCCGCGCACAGCGCGAGGTGCCGGGGGCGCTGCATGCATGGCTCACCGAGCGCGCCGGCGACTGATCTGCGCCAACGCGCGCCGTAGACACCGGCTCGGGTAGAGTTGTCGCGAACAACAGCAGATGCCTGCCATGAACATTTCGTCGAACCGGGTCCTGTCCCGCTCCCTCAACGACCGCATGCTGGCCGGCGTGATGGGCGGCATTGCCCACCGTTTCGGGTGGAATTCCACGCTGGTGCGCATTCTGTTCGTCGTGGTCTCCGTCGCCTCCGCCGCCTTCCCGGGCATCCTGGTCTATCTGATCCTGTGGCTGCTCATTCCCAACGAAGCCGACTGAGCACGAGGCGCCGCTGGTTGCTGCCGCTGCAACTGGCCGGTGCCGTGTGGACATCGCCCAATACGCTGCTTGGGCTGGCGGCCGGCACGATCGGCTTGCTGGCGGGCGCGCGCGTGCGCTGGAGCGGCCGCGAGCGGGCACTGGTGTTCCAAGGCTGGCCATGGGGGCCGGGCGGTGCCATCACCCTCGGCAATGTCATCCTGCATACCGGCAGCCAGCTGGCGGTGCCGTGCCACACCTATGCACACCAGGCCGGCCACGCGGTGGAGCCTTCCATCCGCCTGGACGACCACGAACGCGCGCACGTCTACCAGTACCTGGTGCTGGGACCGCTGTATCTGCCGGTATACCTGCTGTGCGGCGGTGTCAGTGCGCGCAACCCGTTCGAACGCGCCGCCGATCATTACGCCCATCACGGGCATGGCTGGTGGCCCTGGTGCAGCAGACGCCACCGCTAGCAGCGCCGCGCGCGCCGCGTCCGGCCGCCACCGACGGGCTTCCGGCGCCTTCTGCGTTACTTCTTCGTTAAAAACGCGCATTCATCCTGCCGCGATCCGTCGTCATGTCCATGCAACGCGTCGTCATTACGATTCGTGACATCTGAGTCAGCTTGGACACGCTAAGCTGCATCGAGGTGGCGGCGACGTGGTACTGCGGTCGCCACCTGCAACATGGGCAGTACGTGCACTGGAGGAACACATCACATGGCAATCGTTCTTTATGTCGGTGGTAGCAAGGATGGCGACAGGGGCGTGGTGCCCCTCGGCTTCAGCAAATCCCGCGCCGATACCGCGCTGGGGCCGGAGTTCTACACCGAGCGGTTCATGGAGCTGCAGGGCGTGGGCAAGGTCAGGCTTATGGCGCTGGAAGGGCTGCGCGACGATATCGTCATGCAACATGCTGTGCGCCATTACCGCTGACCGTTGAAGGAGGGCCTGGCGCGCATCGGGTGCGCCGCGCCGGCATCCCGGCCGCATGCCAGGATGCCGGCCCCCGACCGGAAACCCAGCAGTCGGCTGTCGATGTGTCAACGCCTTCCCGAGTGAGTCGCGCGCAGCCAGAATGGGGGCTTTCCAAAAACGCGGCTCCGGCCGGAAGCAATGTCAGACATCAAGCTTGCCCAGCAGATCGCCCAGACCATCGCCGACGAGATCGGTGCCCAGGCCGCCCAGGCGCGTGCCGCCATCGCGCTGCTGGACGAAGGCGCCAGCGTTCCGTTCATCGCGCGCTACCGCAAGGAAGTCACCGGCGGATTGGACGATACCCAGCTGCGCAACCTGGAAACCCGCCTGACCTATCTGCGCGAACTGGAAGACCGCCGCGCGGCGGTGCTGGCCAGCATCGGCGAGCAGGGCAAGCTGAGCGACGAGCTGCGCAACGACATCCTGGCCGCCGATACCAAGAGCCGCCTGGAAGATCTTTACCTTCCGTACAAGCCGAAGCGCCGCACGCGCGCGCAGATCGCCCGCGAAGCAGGGCTGGAGCCGCTCGCCGACGGCCTGCTGGGCGACCCCACCCAGGATCCGCAGGCGTTCGCCGCCGGGTTCGTGGATGCAGGCAAGGGCGTTGCCGATGGCAAGGCCGCGCTGGAAGGCGCACGCGCCATCCTGATGGAACGCTGGGGCGAGGATGCCGCGCTGGTGGGTGAACTGCGCGACTGGCTGGGCAGCAATGGCGTGATCCGCGCGCGGGTGGCCGAGGGCAAGGAGACCGAAGGCGCGAAGTACCGCGATTACTTCGAGCATGCCGAGGCGCTGGCGAAGATTCCTTCGCATCGGCTGCTGGCGTTGTTCCGTGCACGCCGCGAGGACATCCTGTTCCTGGAACTGGACCCGGGCAGTGATGCCGAGGCAGGTCACCGGTACGCCGAGGCCCGGGTGGCGCACAAGGCCGGGATCGCCGATCAGGGCCGCGCCGCCGACCGCTGGCTGCTGGACGCCTGTCGCCTGACCTGGCGCGCCAAGCTGCACATGCACCTGCTGCTGGACCTGTTCAACCAGGCGCGCGAGAAGGCCGAGGCCGAGGCGATCGACGTGTTCGGCGACAACCTCAAGGACCTGCTGCTGGCAGCGCCGGCTGGGCCGAAGACCGTGCTCGGGCTGGACCCGGGTATCCGTACCGGCTGCAAGATCGCGGTGGTCGATGCCACCGGCAAGCTGGTAGCCACCGAGACCATCTATCCGCACGAGCCGCGGCGGCAGTGGTCGCAGTCGCTGCAGACCCTCAAGGCGCTGTGCATGCAGCACAACGTCGAGCTGATCGCGATCGGCAACGGCACCGCCAGCCGCGAGACCGACAAGCTGGCCGGCGAAGTAATTGCCGCCTGCGCGGACCCGAAGCTGCAGAAGGTGGTGGTCAGCGAAGCGGGCGCGTCGGTGTATTCGGCATCGGAATTCGCGGCGAAGGAATTCCCGGGGCTGGATGTGTCGCTGCGCGGCGCGGTATCCATCGCCCGCCGCCTGCAGGACCCGTTGGCGGAGCTGGTGAAGATCGAGCCGAAGGCCATCGGTGTGGGGCAGTACCAGCACGACGTGGACCAGTATCGACTGGCCCGCGCACTGGATGCGCGCGTGGAGGATTGCGTCAACGCGGTCGGCGTGCACGTCAACACCGCGTCGGCTGCGTTGCTGTCGCGCGTGTCGGGGCTGTCGTCCACGGTGGCCGAGAACATCGTGCGCCACCGTGACGACAATGGTCCGTTCAGGCGCCGCAAGGACCTGCTGAAGGTGCCGCGGCTGGGCGAGAAGACCTTCGAGCAGTGTGCCGGCTTCCTGCGCATCGCCGATGGCGACCAGCCGCTGGACGCCTCGGCGGTACACCCGGAAGCGTATCCGGTGGTGGAGCGCATCGTTGCGGCCACCGCGCGCCCGATCAAGGCGCTGATCGGCGACGGCGGTTTCCTGCGCGGCCTGAAGCCGGAGCAGTTCACCGATGAGACGTTCGGCGTGCCGACGGTGCGCGACATCCTCAAGGAGCTGGAAAAGCCGGGCCGCGATCCGCGTCCGGAGTTCAAAGCCGCGCGCTTCGCCGAGGGCGTGGAGGACATCAGGGACCTGCGCGAAGGCATGGTGCTGGAAGGGGTGGTCAGCAACGTGGCGGCGTTCGGCGCGTTCGTCGACATC
>JAAIGF010215828.1_pt1 | contig 10321 bp, 7 predicted proteins | sample 6487441 | NCBI WGS metagenome assembly JAAIGF01 (sample SAMN13974129, study PRJNA590717) | phyllosphere metagenome | biome: pepper field; feature: multiple bacterial spot infested pepper fields; material: pepper leaves; isolation source: leaves from pepper fields | host: Capsicum annuum ...
GGCGTCGAGGGCGGCGAGCGCGATCTCGGCGTGGGTGTCGCCGGGGGTGCAGATGTCGACGGCGTCGATGTCGTCGCGTGCGATGACGGCGCGCCAGTCGTCGCTCGACTCGGCGATGCCGAACCGCGACGCGGCATCGGACGCACGCTGGGCATCGCTGCCCGCGAGCACGACGACCTCGGGCTCGAACGGCAGATCGAAGAAGCGCGGAGCAGTGCGCCAGGCGTGCGCGTGCATCCGTCCCATGAACCCGGTTCCGATGATCGCGATGCGCAATCGTCTCGACATCCTCGTCTCCCTCCGCACCGGTGCGTGTGATCGCGGACCACGATGTCACAGCCTCTCGACGCGGCCGTCGCGCTTTGCGCAAAATAGGGGCATGCCGTCTCACCGACCGAGTCTCACCGACGTCGCCGCGGCCGCCGGGGTCAGCGTCGCGACAGTCTCACGCGCGCTCCGCGGGCGCGGCGAGCTGTCGCCCGAGACCCGCACACGCGTGCTGCATACGGCCGAAAGGCTCGGGTACACGCGGGGCGGAACACCGCGAGGCCGGCCTCGCGGCGGTACGTCCCGCATCTTCGATCTGGTTCTGGGGCACTTCCACGATCCCTACACCGACGAGGTCGTCGCGGGAGCCCACACCGCTGCATCGCGCCTGAGCTACGATCTCGTCCTCACCGCCGAGCGCGACGATCCGGGCGACGACTGGCCCGCTCGCATCCGCTCGCGGGGATCGGCAGGGGTCGTGCTCGGCCTCATTCTGCCGACGGCCGCTCAACTGGAGATCGTGCAGAGCGCGGGCATCCCCGTCGTCCTGCTCGAGCCGCCGTCGGGGACCACCCAGCGCGTGCCGAGCGTGCGGAACACCGATCACGCGGGCGGCTCGGCGGCGGCGGAGCACTTGCTCGCGCAGGGCGCGCGGCGCTTCATCGTCATCGGCGGCGCTCCGTCCTACCGGTACGGCCGCGCGCGGATCGAGGGCTTCCTCTCGACGCTCGACGAGACGGCACCGGCCGCGCCCCGCACCCTGACGACGGCGGACTGGGGCGCGGCGGACGCGCGGCGCGCGTGCGCCGCTGCGCTCGACGACCTCGGCGGCGAAGGCCCCATCGGACTCTTCGCCTGCTCCGACGAGATGGCCGCGGGCGCCTACCGGGCGATCGCCGAGGCCGGGCTCGCGGTAGGGCGCCACGTTCTCGTCGTGGGATACGACGACGTGCGTGGTGCGCGGTGGCTGCATCCCCCGCTCACCACGATCCGCCAGCCCATCCGCGAGATGGCCGCGGCAGCGGTCGGCCTCCTCGCGCAGATGGCGGGCGGCGCCCAGCTCGCCGACGAGGTGGTCGAGCTGCCCACGGTCCTCGTCGCCCGCGGCTCGACCGGCCGCCCCCGGTGACGACCGCCGCGACGGCTCAGGATGACGCGACGACCGGGAAGTACACGGCGTAGCGCTCGTCGACGATCTCGTTCAGCGGCACGAATCGGATGCCGGCCGAGTTCCCGACACTGCGGTATCGCGTGAGCCACTGCGACCACTGCCTTTCATCGTCGGCGGCCAGCAGCGTCGCCGGGTCGGAGCTGTCGCCCACGAGCGGCGTCTCACGGTCGACGAGGCCCGCGAGAACGACAGCGCCCTCGACGAAGGCGACGGTCTCGGGCTCGTCGGGAATCGGCACCGTTCGCAGTTCGAATCCGAAACCCAACTCGACCTCGGTGCGCCCGCCGGGGTGATCGACCTCCACGAAGCTCCCGCGACGCACCACCGCGAGGTTCGACCGAACGTGCACCTCGCCCATGGTCCAGGCCGGCACGCGCATCCGGACGCGGCCCCCGACGCTCGCCGGCGACTCGATCACGACCGACACCCGCAGCGCGTGCGGCCGATGCGCCGGGCCACCGGGGCCCGCGTTCGCGTCCGGACCGACGTAGAGCGCGTCGTCGAGGGTGCGCACCTCGACAACGAGGCGGCCCGCCGCGGTCTGCGCATCGGCGCGGACGGGGATGTACTGCGCGACGGTGACGGCGTCGTCGCCCGCGTAGACCGCGAGCGAAGAGTGCCGCGTGTGCGCCTGCACCACCGTGCCGTGGCAGCACCAGAAGTCTTCGGTGGGCGATCCCCATTCCTTGCGCGAACCGCTCTGCAGGGGCAGGAAGTAGCTCACCATCCCGGTGCCGGGATGCTGCTGCGCCAGGATGCCGTTCACCAGATTCGCCTCGATGTAGTCGAGGTACGACGCCTCCCCGGTCCATCGGTAGAGCACGTCCGCCAGCCGGATCATGTTGTACACGGCGCAGTGCTCCTGCGTCTTCGTGCCCCGCCGCGCGGCGAAGGCGAACGGCGGCGTCCAGATCTCACCCGAGGTCTGTCCGCCCGTGCAGAAGGTCCCGCGTCGCGTGACGGCCCAGTCCCAGTACGCCTCGACGACGCGTCGCCAGCGTTCCTCTCCGGTGACCTCGAAGGCGCGGGCAGCGCCCAGCACCTCGGGGATCGTGGTGTTGGCGTGCATGTTGGTCAGCATGTCCTCCCCCGCCAGCAGACCGTCGAAGAGCGACCGGTGGTCGTACCGGTCGAGGAGCTCGCGATACATGTGGTCGCCGGTGGCGTCGAGGAGGTCTGCCCACGCCTCGAGCATGCCGCCCGTCTCGACCTCGAGGATGGCCTGGAACTCCTCGGGCTCGAATCCCCGCGCCCATTCCGCGAGCACCCCGGCCGCCCGGTGGGCGATGCGCAGAGCTTGCTGGTCGCCGAGGTCTCGGTAGACGTCGACCAGACCCATGAGGGTCTTGTGGATGTTGTACTGCGGCGCCCACACCTCGCGCCCCTCGGCGAGGCGGCGCAGGAATGTCTGCGGAATGCCGAACACCCAGCCGTCCCCGGCATCCTGGCACGCCTCGAGCTCATCGAGGACGACCGCGAGCTTGCCCCGCAGCACGGGGTCTCCGGTGACGGCGACCTCGCGCGCGGCAGCCGACATCCAGTGCCCGACGAAGTGGCCCCGCAGAAGCGCGCCCGGTGTCTCCCAGCCCCAATGGCGCCCCCAGCCGCTCTCGACCCCCGGGGTGGCCGACGGCTTCAGGTGCCATCCCTGGTCGCCGATTCCCGCCTCGATGCGGTGGTTCTGCACGAGAGCGCGTTCGTCGAGCGACGCGAGGTACTCGCGGTTGACGCGGCGACGGCGATCGTAGGTGCCTGCGAGCAAGCGGGCGGCACCGGGCGCGAGAGCGGATGCGGTCATGGTTGTGCCATCTCCTTCGATGTGCTGAGATCGATCTCTGACTGTACCGCCCGAGCGATGCCAGCAGAATAGGAGCATGGATTCCATGCGCGTGATCCACCTCAGTGCCGAGGGAGTCTCCGTCGTCATCGCGACGACGAACGACGGGATGCCGGAGATCGTCCATTGGGGCGCGGCCGTGACGTCGGCAGAACCCGATCTCCTCACGTTCGTCGAAGCCGAGAACAGAACCGGGATGGTCGGTGATTCCGATGTTCCCTACCGCGCGAGCATGCTTCCCGAGCACAGCCGCGGGTGGTTCGGAGCACCAGGGCTGTCGGCGCATCGCGGCGGCTCGGGGTGGGCGCCCCGCTTCGCCCTGCGCTCTCTCGCCCTCGACGGCGAGGAGGTCGGAGCGGGGGTGACGTACGCGGACGGGGGCCGCGTCAGCGCCGTGCTCCACGACGCGTACGCCGAGATCGAGCTCGGACTAGAGATCGATCTCACGTCAGATGGGCTCATTCGCGCCCGCGCCCGAGTCCGAAACACGGCCGACGCCGACACGGCAGCGGTGCCGCTCGAGATCCACGCCCTGGCCGTCGCCCTTCCGATACCGACGTGGGCGCAGGAGGTGCTCGACTTCACCGGCCGGTGGGGACACGAGCGCATTCCGCAGCGGCATCCGATCGTCCGCGGCGATCATTCGCGCATCTCGCGCCGAGGACGTACCGGCTTGGACGCGACGCTGGTCCAGGCGGTCGGGACCCCGGGCTTCTCGGCGAGCACCGGCGAGGTGTGGATCGGACACGTCGGGTTCAGCGGCAACCACGAGCACACGATCGAGCGGACCGACGGGCGCCTCCACTTCCGGGGCGGCGAGTCGTTGCTCCCCGGCGAGATCCGGTTGGCGCCCGGCGAGGAGTACTCCGGGCCGTGGGTGTTCGGCAGCTACGGATGCGGACTCGACGGCGCCGCGGCGCGCTTCCACTCCTACCTGCGTGAGCGCTCTCGTTCGTCCCGCCGCCCCCGCCCCGTGACGATGAACGTCTGGGAGGCGGTGTACTTCGACCACGACCACCGGGTGCTCGTCGACCTGGCGGCCCGCGCCGCCGAGCTCGGCGTCGAGCGCTACGTCCTCGACGACGGCTGGTTCCGCGGGCGCAACGACGACCGTGCGGGGCTCGGCGACTGGACCCCCGACCCGGTCGCGTGGCCCGCCGGCCTCCGCCCCCTGGCCGACGAGGTCCGCGCTCTCGGTATGGAGTTCGGGCTCTGGGTCGAGCCGGAGATGATCAACGAGGACTCGGACCTCGCCCGTGAGCACCCCGAGTGGATCCTCCGCGCGGGACCCGAGCTTCCTCCGCGCTACCGGTTCCAGCAGGTGCTCGACCTCACGCAGCCGGGCGCCTTCGACCACATCCTCGCGGCCCTCGACGGGCTCATCGACGATATCGGCGTGAGCTACCTCAAGTGGGACCACAACCGTGACCTCATCGCGGCCGGGCACCCCCGTTCGGGCACTCCCGCCGTCCACGAGCAGACCCTCGCGGTGTACCGCCTCATCGACGAGCTCCGCCGTCGCCACCCCGACCTCGAGATCGAGAGTTGCGCCTCCGGCGGCGGGCGGGTCGACCTCGGCATCCTCGAGCGCACCGACCGGATCCATCCGTCCGACAGCCACGATCCACACGATCGCTTCGGCATCCTGAGGTGGACGGGGCTGCTGGTGCCCCCGGAGATGATGGGGTCGCACGTCGCCTCCCCCGTCTCGAGCGTCACGGGCCGCATACACGATCTGCAGTTCCGGTGCGCCGTCGCATTCCTCGGGCACTTCGGCATCGAATGGGACATCCGCGACCTCGACGCCACCGACCGGCGCATCCTCAGCGACTGGATCGCGCGCTACCGTCGGCACCGCGAGCTCATCGCGACGGGGCGCACCGTCGGTGCGGGTGAGCTCGACGCCACATCTCCGCAGGTGCGTGGCGTGGTCGCCGCCGACCGTTCGGAGGCGCTCTTCACGATCGTCACTCCGACGACCTCGCCCGACACGATCGCCCGCGTGCGGTTCCCCGGCCTGGCCGCCGACCGCAGCTACCGGGTGTCGGTGAGCGGCTCGGACTCGTTCGGACCGCCGTGGCAGGTTCCGGCGTGGCTCCGGGAGAGCCCCGCTCTCGGCGGTGACGGCGACGGCGAGCGTGAGGGTCGCGGTCCGGTGATCGCGGGGGCCGTGCTCGCACGCGTCGGGCTGGACTTCCCCACGTTCCACCCCGACCGCGCGGCGGTCGTTCACCTCGCGGCGGTGGTGGGCTCGTGATCGGCGAGCGCCGGGCCGCCGCATCCCGTCCCCCCATGGGGTGGAACAGCTGGGATTGCTTCGGGTCGTCCGTGACGGAGGCCGAGGTGCTCGCGAACGCGGAGTACGCCGCCGAACACCTGCTCGCGTTCGGGTGGGACACGATCGTCGTCGACATCCAGTGGTACGAACCCGATCCGGGTGCGCACGACTATCGAGAGGTCTCTCGTCCGCTGCTCGACGCCTGGGGACGGCCCCTCCCCGCGCCCGGGCGCTTCCCCTCCGCTGCAGGCGGCAGCTTCCGGCCGCTCGCCGACCGCGTCCACGAACTCGGCCTGCGCTTCGGGGTCCACCTCATGCGCGGCGTCCCGCGCGCCGCCGCGGATGCGGGACTGCCCGTCTCGGGCCACCCCGACGCGACGTGCGACTCGATCGCTGATCGTGCGAACGTCTGCGTGTGGAATCCCGACAACTACGGCGTCGACATGACCGCGCCCGGCGCGCAAGAGTACTACGACTCGGTCATGGCACAGCTGGCCGCCTGGGAAGTCGACTTCGTGAAGCTCGACGATGTGCTCTACCCGCCTGTCGAGACGGCGGAGATCGCGGCGATCTCGCGCGCGATCGACCGCTCGGGACGCCCCATGGTCCTGAGCCTCTCGCCCGGCAAGCGACTGTCGCTCGCGCACCTCGACGCCCTCCGCGAGCACGGCCAGATGTGGCGGATCTCGGACGACTTCTGGGACGACTGGAGCCAGGTGGTCGAACAGTTCCAACGCGCAGCCCGCTGGGCGCCGTTCCAGATGCGCGGAGCGTGGGCGGATGCCGACATGCTCCCCTTCGGCCGCATCGGTGTGCGCGGACACGTCGGCGAAGACCGGCTCAGCCGCTTGTCGGTCGAGGAACAGCGCACCGTCATGACGCTGTGGAGCATGATGCGCTCACCGCTCATGATGGGCGGTCACCTGCCCGCCACCCCGCCCGAGACGCTCGCGCTGCTGCGCAATCGTGGGGTCCTGGCGCTCCGTGACGGCGAGGAGTCGCGCGAGATCGTCCGCGACGGACACCTCGTCATCTGGAGTGCGCGTGTGGGCGCGCGCGAGTATCGCGCGGTCTTCTGGCTCGGAGACGATGAGCAGGAAGTCATCGTCCACCTCGCCGATCTCGGGCTCGCGGACACGGGGACGGCCGGTGCGTGTACGGACGTGTGGAGTGGGAAGAGCGTCGAGATCGCCGACGGACGCGTCATGCTGACCGTGCCGGCTCACGGCACGCGTCTGCTCGTCTTCGACTGACACTCGGGATGCGCGGCCCCGCCCGACAGGCGAGCCGGCGCAAAGGGCTGTCATCTCGCCGCTGACACGACCATTCACGTCGGGTCGGCGACCATCGACGACGCACGCTCCCCTCCGGCACGCGAGCCGACGCAAACGGCTGCCAACTCGCCGCTCACACGACCATTCACGTCGGGTCGGCGTCGGGTCGGCGTCGGGGTGGCGTCGAGCCGACCGTCAGGGTACGCGGCGTGGGTCGATCCCGAGTCTGCCGGCGGCGTCATCGAAGCGCCCGGCGCGAGCGAGCTCCTCAGCACGCGCCGATGCCCGCTCGAACAGATCGTCGAACCCGACCGGTGCGCCGGCGGCCGCAGACGCCACGGCCGCCTCGACCATGGCGAGGCTGCAGATGTTCCGCGAGATCTCGCCCGACGGCTCCGGACCGCCGTCGAGGGCGGCGACGAACTCGGCGAGCGCGGCATCCAGTCCCTCGACCTCGTCCGCCAGCGCGCAGGCCTGGGCATCGCCCTCTCGGGGCTGGACCACGACGTCGGTCTCTCCGTCCCAGGCAGCGGATCCACCGGCGGCGCTCCCCCGCCAGTCGCCGTTCCACGAGGTCGTGAGACCGTCGGCGCACCAGCTGCCGGAGTACGAGAACCGGCGCCCGTCCGCGAAGCGGAAGATCGCCTCGGCCGCGGCGGCGCCCCGATACCAGCTCCAGCTCGGCGAGAACTCTTCGCAGAAGACCGAGACCGGCTCGCTCGAGAGCAGAAATCGCGCCTGGTCGAACTGATGGATCGCCATATCCACGAGCAGCGGCGACGGCATCTCGTCTCGGAAACCCCCGAACCGGGGGTTCTGGAAGAAGCGGACGTCGAGCTGCTCGGCGCCGCCGAGACTGACGAGGGCGTCGCGGAACGCCCGGATCCCGCGGGAGTGCCGACGCGACTGACTCGTCGCCATCAGGGTCCCGGTCGATGCGCTGACGGCGGACAGCAGCAGGGCCTCGGCCACGGTCGGCGTCACCGGCTTCTCGCTCAGGACGGGAACGCCCGCCCGCAGCGCTGCGGCGCTCACCTCGAGATGCGCCTGCGGGATCGTGACGTTGACGATCAGGTCGACGTCGAGGGCGGCGAGCGCGTCACCGACCGAGCCGAAGCTCGGGACATCGAGTCCCCGTTCGAGTGCCGCGGCCCGCGCGGCGCCGGCGACGATGTCGACGAGCCCGACGACCTCGAGATCGGGACGGCGAGCAACCGTGTCGATCCACGCCTTCCCCATCGCTCCCGCCCCGACGACGACCACACGACGGACGCGCTCCGTCACGACTGCTCCTCGCCGTCCCACTCCCGCGGAACGTCCCACTCCCCCGTGCGATGCATCGCCAAACGGGCCGCGCGGCGGGGGCGGTCGCTCCGAGCCCATCGTGCCGCGTTCGCGAGGACGAGCTGGATCTCGGGCTGATGGTAGACGGGATAGTCCTGGTCACCCGGCGAGAAGTAGAACACCCGCCCGTGACCGCGGAAGAACGTCATCCCCGATCGGAACACCTCACCGCCCGAGAAGTTCGAGACGAAGACCAGCTCGTCCGGCTGCGGTACGTCGAAGAACTCGCCGTACATCTCCTGCTCGGGGATGACGATCGGCTGCGGCACGCCGGCGGCGATCGGATGCGTCGGCGAGACCGTCCACACGAGCTCGCGGTCCTGCGCCTGCCGCCAGCGCAGCGCGCAGGTCGTCCCCATGAGACGGATGAAGATCCTCGAGAAGTGCGCCGAATGCAGCGCGACGAACCCGAGCCCGCCGAGCACGTGCCGGTGGACCCGCTCGACCACGACCTCGTCGACCTCGTCGTGCAGGAGGTGCCCCCACCAGAACAGCACATCCGTCTGCGCGAGCCGTTCCTCGCTCAGCCCGTGCTCGGGATCGTCGAGTGTCGCCGTCTCGACGACGGCGGCGTCGCCGAGAAGTCGCCGCAGGCCCGCCGCGATGGTCCCGTGCATCGTGTCGGGATAGAGGGCGCGCGGGATGTCGTGGTGCTTCTCGTGATGGTTCTCGCCCCACACCAGCACGCGGATGGGGGCGGATGCCGTGCCGGTCACCCCTTGAACGCTCCGTCCATGATGCCCGCGACCATGCGGCGCCCGACGACGAAGAACACGATCAGCAGCGGCAGTGTCGCGAGGAACGATCCGCCCATCGTCAGCGCGAGGTCGATCGAACGGTTGGCCTGCAGCTGCTTCAGGGCGATCTGCACCGTGAACAGCTCGGGCGACTTCAGCACGATGAAGGGCCACATGAAGTCGTTCCACACCGAGGTGAACGTAATGAGTCCGAGCACGAAAGCCGCCGGCCGCACGACCGGGAATCCGATGCGCCAGAAGATCTGCCAGCTGTTCGCGCCGTCGATGCGCGCCGCGTGCATGAGCTCGTCATTGAGCGTGGTCGCCATGTGCTGCCGCATCCAGAAGATGCCGAACGCGCTGGCGAGCCCCGGAACGATGATCGCCTGCAGGGTGTCGACCCAGTCCAGCCACGAGATGATCAGGTACTGCGGGATCACGCTCAGCTGAGCGGGCACCGTCATGGTGAGCAGCACGATGACGAACAGGGCGCCCCGGCCCCGGAACTGCAGCTTCGCGAAGGCGAATCCCGCGAGCGCGCACAGCAGTGACGCGATGACCGCGATCGAGAGCGACACGATCGCGCTGTTCAGCAGCGACTGGAAGAACGGGACCGTGTCGAACACCTTCGTCGCGATGTCGAAGAAGTTGAGCCCCGGGTAGAAGCGCGGCGGGATCGAGGTGACGGCGGAGGCACCCACCGAGGCGATCACGAACATGTAGTACAGCGGGAACACGCTGATCACGACAGCGATCCCGAGCAGGACGTAGACCGGCCAGGGCACTCGGCCGACGCGCCCACCGCCGCGCCGCGGACGCTTGCGGGGCGCGCTCAGCGCGGTCGGGTCGAGGGGACGCGGCACAGCTGTGTCGACGGCGTCGGACATCATCGGGCCTTTCGTGTGCGGGTGGTCAGGAAGAAGTTGATCGCCGAGACCACGACGACCACGACGAAGAGGGCGACCCCGATCGCGGAGCCGTAGCCGAACTCGAACTGGCCGAAGCCCTGCTCGTAGAGGAACAGTGCGAGGGTCTGGCACTGGCGCCCACCACCGCAGGTCAGCCCCGACTCGGGAGCCACCAGCAGGGGCTCCGTGAAGATCTGCAGCCCGCCGATGGTCGACATGATGACGGTGAAGATGATGATGGGCCGCAGCGACGGGATCGTCAGGTGGATGAACTGCTGCCAGCCCGACGCCCCGTCGACCGACGCCGCCTCGTACATCTCGCGGGGAAGCGCCTGGAGCCCCGCGAGGTAGAGCAGCGTGTTGTATCCGAACCATCGCCACATCACCATCGACGAGATGACGATCCACGAGCCGACCTGAGACGACAGGAAGTTCACCGCCGGGATGCCGAAGAGGTCGAGCACCCAGTTGATGAGCCCGAAGTTCTTGTCGAAGATCTGCGCGA
>JAAIGF010120584.1_pt1 | contig 10316 bp, 8 predicted proteins | sample 6487441 | NCBI WGS metagenome assembly JAAIGF01 (sample SAMN13974129, study PRJNA590717) | phyllosphere metagenome | biome: pepper field; feature: multiple bacterial spot infested pepper fields; material: pepper leaves; isolation source: leaves from pepper fields | host: Capsicum annuum ...
ATCCTGGGAGAGCATCCCGGCATGCCCGGTTTCTTCAACGCGGTTACATCGAATGGCTATACGCTGGGGCCGCTCATTGGCCAACTCACCGCCAATCTCGTCCTTGGCCGCGATCCCGGCCGGGATTTGGCGGCCTTTTCCATCAACCGCTTTCAGGGAGTGAGATCATGATCGAGATCACCGGCATCACGAAATACTATGGCAATTTTGCCGTTCTGAAGAATTGCTCGACAACCGTTTCCAAGGGTGAAGTTGTCGTCGTCTGTGGACCGTCCGGGTCTGGAAAATCGACCCTGATCAAATGCGTCAATGCGCTGGAGCCCATTCAGGAAGGGTCGATCCGCGTGGATGGTATAGAAGTCAACGATCCCGGCACAAATCTTCCCGATCTGCGCTCACGCGTCGGTATGGTGTTTCAGAATTTCGAACTCTTCGCGCATCTGACGATCGAAGCCAATATCATGCTGGCACAGCACATCGTTCTTCATCGCAGCGAAAGCATTGCCAAAAGGCGATCCATGGATCTTCTGGATCGAGTGGGTATGACAGGGCACGCCCACAAATATCCCGGCCAATTGTCTGGCGGACAGCAGCAGCGCGTTGCGATAGCCCGGGCGCTGGCCATGAACCCGAAAGCAATGTTGTTCGATGAGCCGACATCAGCCCTCGACCCTGAAATGATCTCCGAAGTGTTGGATGTAATGACCAACCTTGCCAGTGAAGGCATGACGATGATGGTTGTCACCCATGAGATGGGCTTTGCCCGTAAAGTCGCGACCCGGATGATCTTCATCGACCAGGGCGAGATTGTCGAGGACCGCCCAACGGAAGAATTCTTTGGTAATCGTCACAATCCGCGCACCGATGCCTTTCTCAGCAAGATCCTCCATCATTGAGAGTTGGAAATGACCAGATTTGACCTAATCGTTAAGGGTGGCACCATCGCGACCGCCTCCGATGTCTTCATAGCCGACATAGGCATTCTCGACGGCAAAATTGTGCAGATCGGCAAGGAGCTTGACGGCGGTGCCCGGACAATCGACGCCAGCGGCAAATATGTTCTGCCGGGTGGCATTGATAGCCACGTCCATATCTCCCAGCCATCGGGAGACGGCATCGTCATGGCCGACGATTTTGAAAGCGGTACCCGTTCGGCACTTTTCGGTGGGAACACCACAATCATGCCTTTCTGCCTGCAGGACAAAGAACGGCCGATGCGCGAGGCTTTGAACGCCTATCACAAGCTCGCTGAAGGCAACTGCTATACGGATGTGAGCTTCCACCTCATCGTTTCCGACCCAACGGATAGTCTCCTTGGGCAGGAGCTTCCGGCTTTGGCTGCTGACGGATATTCTTCCTTCAAGGTCTTCATGACTTATGAGGGGCTTCGGCTGAACGATGCAGAAATCCTGAAGACGCTCGATGTAGCCCGTTCGACGGGCGCGACTGTCATGGTTCATTGCGAAAACGAAGATGCCATCCGCTTTTTGATTGCCAGGCATGAGGCGGCCGGTGACGTTGCGCCGCGAGCCCATGCGTCTACACGGCCGGTTGCGGTTGAACGAGAGGCAACACACCGGGCACTCACACTTGCCGAAATCGTTGATGTGCCCATTGTCATCGTGCATGTCTCCAACGGTGAAGCGATGGAGGAAATCGCACGGGCCAGCGCCCGCGGCATCAAGGTTGTCGGCGAAACCTGCCCACAATATCTGATGCTGACAGCGGATGATCTCGACGGCATGGATTGGGAGGGCGCAAAATTCGTCTGCTCTCCGCCACCCCGCGACAAGGCTGCTCAGCAAGAGTGCTGGAGAGGGATCGAAACCGGTATTTTCGATCTGTTCTCGTCGGATCACTGCCCGTTCCGTTATGATGACGAGCGCGGCAAGCGTAGCCCCAAAGGACTTAAGAGCTTCCGCCACATACCCAACGGCATTCCTGGTGTCGAGACGCGCCTGCCGATCCTTTTCTCCGAAGGCGTTATGAAGGGGCGCATCGATCTGCCACGCTTCGTTGCTCTTTCGGCAACCAACCATGCCAAGACCTACGGTCTCTACCCGGAAAAAGGCTCGATCTCGATCGGGGCGGATGCCGATATCGCCATCTGGGATCCGACCATCAATCGCACGATACGCCACGCCGATCTGCACGATGGTGCCGATTATTCGCCCTATGAAGGCGTCGAGGTTACTGGCTGGCCCACCACCGTCATCCTCGGCGGCCGTGTGATGGTGAGCGATGGCGAACTTGTCGGGAAAAAAGGCGATGGCACCTACCGTGCAGCGCGCACCAAACACACAAAATCTATCTAACCAATCCGGAGACGTGAATTTATGAAACTGAAGATCACCGCTGGCCCGTTCGTCTTCGACGCAGTGCTCGAGACCGAAAAAGCACCGCAAACCTGCAAGGCTTTCATCGAACGTTTGCCCTTTGAAGGCCAGATCGTGCATGTTCGCTGGTCGGGTGAAGGCATATGGATTCCACTTGGCGACTATAATTTCGGTGTCGGCTACGAAAACCATACAAGCCATCCAGCACCCGGCCATATCATCCTCTATCCCGGCGGCATCAGCGAGACGGAAATCTTGCTCGCTTACGGCGGTGTCGATTTTTCGTCCAAGATGGGACAGCTCGCTGGCAACCATTTCATCACCATCACGTCTGACCTCGAAAATTTGCCCGTGCTGGGGAACAAGACGCTCTGGGAAGGTGCGCAGCAAATCCGTTTCGAGTTGACGTAGACGTTGTTTGGCAGCGGGAGGCTCTTCCGCTATCCTGTCAATTAGTAGAGATGATCGAAAATGGTCGTGAACAGGGAAATGGTCCCGTAATGGTCTTTGGCAGCACGCCCGACTAAACTGGCTGCGTCATTCAGGCGGCCCGCTGTCCCTGCAGAACGTTGCCGGAGCCTTGTCCACCACGCAAGTCAAACTGTGCCAGTAGGCCCTCAACTTATTGAGCGCCGCCTTGCTGCTGAACCCAACTTGCTGACGCACGTTGCTCACCACAAGTGGCTTGCGCACTGTCCACGGATGCATTGACGGAAGAAGACAAGCGGCAGGAAGGTCTGTGTGGTTTCGCCCCGCCCGTTTTGTTGAAGTGGGGAACCGAATGGGCTGGGCCAAGTCTCAGTCAATGAGCGCTAACTATTTCTGAGACGCAGATAAAAAATTTGTCTAACATTCGTTGTTTAACTCCCATTACCAAATATACGAAAATTAGAAGTTGGATTTTGAACCAAGAGGCTCTTAGAGATCGGATGAGATCTACCGTCAAACAGCAGAGGGGAGGAGGGTTCTATTCCGCTCAATAGCTGGCCCTGTACATGCCTCTTTCGAATCCATAGCTCACAGTGCAATCAGCGGCAAAGCATGTCTTGCTGGATCATTGGATCTAATCACTGAGACGCTGGCGATGTTTGCGGCATCGCCATCCTACTTTTTCTTCAAGCCGCTTCCCACACTTGATTCAATATTTTTGCCGCAAGTGCTACTTTGTCTTGAGGAAGGAAACGTCTGTAATGCTGCTGAATCATCTCCGGCGTATCCTGAATGGCGTAGCTCGCCTTTTCGTATGAGCCGGTGAGTTTCAGAATATGCGTCGCCAACAGCTACATCGCTCGTTCTCCTGCGATCAGTTGGTAAGTAGCTTCGCCTCGCTTTAACGCAGAATAACCTATTGGGAAGCGGGTGATATGTGATCCGGTATGGGGCAGACATACGGCTCTTGTTTTATCCTTTCCTGCCATTCTGCTCTGGCGTTTAGTAGCAATTTTGGCGAGGTGAAAAGGTCAAGTCCGGTTGCTGCCATGGCCTTGGCTGCATGTATCATCGCCTTGTGGGCGCCAGCGCTTCTGCCCTGAGCTACGACCTGCCATGTATGTGGATTGGTGCCGATTGCCCAGGCCGGTGCCCAGCATTGCGCAGTTGGCGTTACCCGGCTGACATCGCCAACGTCGGTCGATCCTGCGCGGAAATGCGAGTGGCCTTCGAAGTCCCGCAGACCGATATGCAGTGGTGTCGAGCCGTCGATCGTCTGATTTGAGAAGACATCGTTTTTGATCTGATAAAGACGGATGCTGCTTTTGATTGCTTCGTCGGTAAAGGTCGCCTGTATTTTGCGGGCGAAGTCTATATCGGCGTTGTCAAAGGGTACCGGGCCAATGGAGACGAGATTGTCGTGGATAGCGTTTTCCAGCGTCAGGTTTGGTAACAAGTTGGTGGCAGCCGTGTCAAAAATGATCTCGACTTCCGTCCCGGTCATCATGGCCGCGCCTCGCGCAACCTCATCGACACGTTCCGCCAGCGCCAGCGCCTGGGACATTTCCGGCGCCCGCACGAGGTAAAGCACTTCCGCCTTCGCCTGAACGACATTGGCTGCACGACCGCCAGCGTCGGTAATGGCATAATGGACACGGCAGTCCTGCGGCATGTGCTCACGTAGAAAATTGACGCCGACATTCATCAACTCGACGGCATCAAGCGCCGAGCGGCCGAGATGCGCGGCGTTTGCCGCATGAGCTGCAACGCCCTTGAAGCGGTAATAATATTCGAGAACGGCGAGATTGTTAGTCGAGCGCACACCGTTAAACGGCGCAGGATGCCAGGTCAGGGCCGCATCGACATCGGCAAAGGCACCGGCGCGCACCATGAATGTCTTGCCGGAACCGCCTTCCTCGCCGGGGCAGCCGTAATAGCGCACTGTGCCGGGCAGGCCGTTGGCTTCCAAATGTTTTGCCAGCGAAATTGCAGCCAGCATCGAGCCGCTTCCCAACAGATTGTGGCCGCAACCATGGCCGCTTCCATCCACCTCTATTGCCATTGGCTGATCTACGCCCGATTGCTGGCTCATGCCCGCCAGCGCATCGTATTCGCCCAGAAATGCAATGATCGGCTTGTCGCGACCATACTCGCCGATAAAGGCCGTCTTCATGCCGGCGATGTCCTGCTGAACGGAAAATCCATTTTGTTTCAGCGTTTCAACCAATAGATCGGATGATCGAACTTCGTGAAATTTCAGTTCCGCGAATTCCCAAATTCTGTCGCTGAGGCCGGTAAAATCAGGCGCCAGCGCATCAATGGTCTGGGTGAGCGATTGGAGGGCGGCAGTCTCTGGCATGTTATATCCTCAGGGAAGTCTGGATGGTCTTAGAGCAGGTTTGAAAATGAACCAGCCAAGCTGCAGGTCACTCCGGCGCCGCGCATCGTCGCGTCACCGGCCTATCGTTATGTGTTATTTATCGAGCGACACTTCCCAAAGGCGGGCATTGGACTGCCAGACTGGCTGGCCTTTTAAGGCTTTCGTCGCACCCCAGACATCGATCATGTCGTAGAGGAAAATCCCGGGCATTTCCTCAAGCATCAGCTTGTGAAACTCGTCGAAAATGGCCTGGCGTTTTGTCGTGTCGATTTCGGCATAGGCCGATTTCATCAACGCGATTGCCTGGGGGTTGTCCCACATCAGCGATGCATTTTTGTCCTTATCTCCCACATAGAAGCTGTACATCAAAGCCGGGTCGAGACGCGGTGCGACCGATTGCGAGATGATCTGGTAGTTGCCGGAGCGGCGGCGATCCACCTGTGTAGCGTAGTCGAGAACTTCGATCTGCACGTTGAGGCCGATCTGTTGGAGCATGGCCTGCGCGATGACTGCTGCCGGGAAGCTCGGCACGTTGCCGCGTTTGTTGGCGATGATGTTGATCGGCTCGCCCTTGTAACCGGAAGCCGCGAGTTCTTTCTTGGCCGCTTCAAGATCATAGGGAAGGCGCGTCTTTTGCTTATCGCTGAAATAAACGGAGTCCGACGCGACCATGGAGCCGTTTGCCTTGCCGGTGCCGTTGGATGCGGCGGCAACCAGTTCGTCCAGCTCAAGCGCCATCGCCATGGCGCGCCGTACGCCCGGCTTTCCCATGATCGGATCGCGGGTTTGGATATAGAAAAGGTTCTTGCCGTTGTTTTGCGAAACGATGACCTTGGCTGTGTCGCTCTTTTCAAACTCAGGGATCAGGTCTGGAGAAATTTCCGCCGTATCCAGCACGCCGGATTGCAAACCGGCCTTCACAGTCGAGGCATCAGGGATGACCATGAACTTGATGCCGTCGACCAGCGGACGCTTGGAGCCGACCATGCCATCCGGCTCGCCATTGTTGGCGGGCGAGGCGTAGTCATCGAATTTGGTCAGGTGAATATATTCGCCCTTTTTCCACTGGTCCCATTTGAACGGACCGGTTCCGATTGGCCTGTCGAAAGCACCATCGGCGGCAATAGAGTCCGGTGAAATCATGCCGGTGTAGCCGCATTCAGGGCGCGACATCAGGCCGAGAAAAACGGCAGAGGGCTTTTCAAGCGTCATGGTTACGGTCTGGATATCGACCGCCTTGATGCCCGTGACCTTCACGGTACCGCTGCCATCAAAGTCCTTAATACAGGTCCATTTCGTCGCCGGGTCCATATAGCGGTTCCAGTTCCACACCACATCTTCTGCCGTCAGCGTCTTGCCGTTATGAAATTGCACGTCCGGGCGGAGCTTGAACGTATAGGTCAGGCCATCAACGGACATCTCGAAGGACTGCGCGAGCAAAGGCTTGACCTCGCCGTTGTTGGCGTAACCGACAAGGCCTTCAACGATGTGGAGAATGACGCCGTCGGTGTTGCCGTCGCGGTTGACGCCGGGATTGCTGCTGCGCAGATCGGAGCTTTGGGCGATAACGATGTCGCGCGCGGCGGACATGCCGGTCAGTGACATCAGGATCGTTCCGGCGAGAAGAATGCTTTTCATGTTACCCTCGTTTGTTAGTGTTATGGTTATTCTTAAGCTTAAAATACATCCCAGCAGACGCGCGACAGCCTGCCGATGGTTTCGAGCGATAGGGTGTAGCCCGGCGTGCCATCCGGCATTTCCTGCGGCACCTGATCGGTGAAGGCTGTTATGATGTAGAGCGGCGCACCATCTCGATAGACAATGCCCGCATTCATACGTCCGCGTTTTCCGGTGCCGCCCTTGTGCGCGACGACGGTGCCGAATGGCAGCCGGGACGGGATTGCGTAACGCAGGATTTGGTTCTTCAACGTCTGGAGTGCATAGGCACATAGCGCCTGTGTAGCGCCAAGCTTGGCAGCGGCTTCCGGCGATGTCTGCGCATCGAGGATGGTTTGGAGCAGAAACAGCTGATCGCGCGCCGTTGTCGTCGTAACCGACTTCAACGTATGGTCGGGCGACAACGCTAGCGGTGGAATGAGGAAGCGGTGATGGGTGCCGCTCATGCCGATGGACTTACAGTAGCTGTCGACCTCCTCCAGCGTCAGCCGCTCGAACACCATCTTGGTACAGACATTGTCGCTCAGCACCATCATGCCGGTAATGGCGTCCCGGAGAGAGATGACCAGGCCGGGCGTCATGTAGCGAAGCATGCCACTTGCCACCTCTTCGGCGAAACGTGCCTCGTAAGTGATCCGCTCTTCGAGGTCGAGCCTGCCTTCATGGACGGCTTTCAGCGCTGCCATCATGATCGATGTCTTGCGGGTGCTGGCGGAGGGCGTTTCCTCATCCGCGCCGCGGTCAAAGGTTTCGCCCGTCAGCAGGTTGCGAATGCTGAAGCGGGTGATGAAATCTTGCGCCTCGCAGACGGCGTTAAGGCGCTCGGCCACGCTTCCGGAAATCTTTTGAATCTTCGTGCTGTTTGTCATTTTTTAGTTCTCCAGACGCCATTTCAGTTTGACGCCGCCGGTCTCGTTGAGGTCGAGTGCGGGAATGGCCGAAAGCAGGCGTCGCGTGTAAGCCTCCTTCGGCGTGTCGAAGATTGTGTCGCGATCACCCTGTTCGATGATGCGCCCGTCCTGCATGACGACCACGCGGTCGGCCACCTGTTCCACGACGCCAAGATCATGGCTGATGAACAGGCAGGAAAAGCCGTAGCGCTTTTGTAGATCGGAAAAGAGCGATAGCACCTGTGCACGAACGGTTACGTCGAGAGCCGACACAGGTTCGTCCGCAATCAGGAAGCGGGGACGCCGCGCGATTGCGCGGGCAATCGCCACACGCTGCCGCTGCCCACCCGAAAGCTCATGCGGATAACGCAGGGCATATTCGGCACCAAGGCCGACTTCCTCCAGCGTTTCAGAAGCGCGCTTTTTCTTAGCGGCGCGGTCAATACCCGGAACCAGTCGCAGCGCCTCTTCCACCAGAGCCAGAATCGTCATACGCGGATCGAGCGAGGAGTAGGGGTCCTGAAACACCATCTGGCAGTTCAGGCGGTAATCCTGCCAGTCGGCATCACGCTTGCGACCCTGAAACAGGATTTCGCCCTCGGTCTCGCGGACCAGACCGGCAATGGTGCGGCCCAGCGTCGTCTTGCCGGACCCAGAGCCGCCCACCAAGGCTACGACTTCGCCCTCGTGGATATCGATGGACACGCCGTGCAAAGCGCGCTTGACGGTTCCCTTCTTCAACAGCGACTTGCGGCCCGGGTAATCGACCACGATGTTTTTCGCCGACACCATCGGGGCCGCTGCCGTATTGATAGCTCTCACCTCGCCACGGATCGGCAGGGATGACAGAAGCTTGCGGGTATAGGGATGTTTTGGTGTCTTGAGGATCTGCTCGGTGGTGCCAGCCTCGACGATAGAACCTTTTTCCATCACAACGATGCGGCTGGTATAGCGCGCCACCATCGGCAAATCGTGGCTGATCAGAAGAACAGCCGTGCCTTCAGCCTTGGTCAGTTCCACCATCAGTTCCATCACATCGCGCTGAATGACGGCATCAAGGGCCGTCGTTGGCTCGTCGGCAATCAGCAAGGCCGGTTTCAGAAGCATGACCGACGCCAGCATGATCCTCTGGCGCATGCCGCCGGAAAATTCATGCGGATAGGATGTGAGCGCCCCTTCCGGGTCTCGAATCCCGACACGCTGGAGCATGGCAAGGATTTTGGCGCGCCGTTCGGCAGGCGTGTATTCGGTGTGAAGGGTAAGACCTTCCTCCAACTGCCGTCCAATGGTCATGGACGGGTTTAGCGACGTCATCGGCTCTTGAAACACCAGCCCTATTTCAGCACCGCGCAGGCAGCGCAAGTCTGCTTCGCTCATCAATGTGATGTCGCGCCCCTTGTAGGTCACATCACCTCCTGTTTTGAGAATTGCGGGCGGCAACAACGAAATCAGTGCGCGGGTCGCCAGCGACTTGCCAGAGCCGCTTTCCCCGACGATTCCGAAGATTTCTCCGGGTTCGAGATCGAAGCTGACATTCTTGACGACGTCGATGCCGCGATGGGCAATCTCGAGAGAGAGATTGCGCACGCTGAGAAGCTTTTCCTGTGTCATTTCAAACCTCTCATGCGGGGATCGAGTTTATCGCGAAGCGCATCTCCAAGCAGATTGATGCCGAGCAGCGTCAGTGCGATGCAGAGGCCGGGAAAAAGTCCGAGCCAGACGGCCTGTTCAATGAAGGGACGGCCAGCCGCCAGCATGTTGCCCCAAGTGGGTGCCGGTGGAGGAACGCCAAGACCAAGGAAGCTCAGGGCGCTTTCAGACAGAATGGCCCAGCCGAACATGGACGTGGCAAGAACGGTGATCGGCGCTAAGCAGTTGGGCAGAATGTGCCGCAGCATGGTGAAAATCTCGCTGTTGCCCATGATCTTGGAGGCTTCGATGAATTCCCGTTCACGCAGCGATAGAACAGCACCGCGAACCACACGTGCCATGGACGGCGTATAGGCGATGCCGAGCGCGAAGATGATGCCGTATTGATTGGCCCCGAATACGGCGAGCAGACCGAGTGCCAGCAGGATGCCCGGGAAAGCAAGAAGCGCGTTGTTGACGGCCATGATGACGCCATCGATCCAGCCGCGGGCGTAACCGCTGATCAATCCGATCAACGTCCCCGCTAGGGTGGCGAAACCTACGGTCAAACATCCGATCCAGACGCTGGCGCGTGCGCCAATCATCAGGCGGCTGAGAACATCGCGACCGAATTCGTCTGTGCCCAGCAAATGCTGTCCACCGGGTGCAGCGAGACGGGCAGCGAAGCTCAGCTTCATCGGGTCGAATGGTGTCCAGAACAGACTGATGGCTGCGACGACCAGAAGGGCTGCTATGAGCAGGCCGCCGATCAGGCCATTGAGAGTAAAATGTTTCATTCTGCCACCACGCGCGGATCGAACAGAGGGTAGAGGAGATCGATGATCAGATTGACCACGACGTAGGAGAAGGCGACGAACAGAAGGCAGCCCTGAATGACCGGATAGTCGCGCTGGAAGATGCTATCCACCATCAGGCGTCCAAGGCCTGGAATGGTGAACACCGTTTCGATGACCG
>JAAIGF010097817.1_pt1 | contig 10298 bp, 11 predicted proteins | sample 6487441 | NCBI WGS metagenome assembly JAAIGF01 (sample SAMN13974129, study PRJNA590717) | phyllosphere metagenome | biome: pepper field; feature: multiple bacterial spot infested pepper fields; material: pepper leaves; isolation source: leaves from pepper fields | host: Capsicum annuum ...
CCGACGGCACGCCGTTCCCGACGTTCTACTACCTCACTCATCCGGGTGCGACCGCAGCCATGTCGGCGCTGGAAGCCACCCAGGTCATGCGCGAGATGAACGACGAGCTGGCTGAGGACGACGAGCTCGCCGCCGCATACTCCGCTGCGCACACCGCGTACCTCGCCGACCGAGAGGTCCACGGCACGGTTCCGGAGATCTCCGGAGTGTCCGCCGGCGGGATGCCGACCCGCGTGAAGTGCCTGCACGCCCTCGCCGCGCACTCTCTTGCGGCGGGTCCGGGGGTGAATCCCATCGGCGACATTGCTCTCGCCCGGGGATCGTGGTCGCCGGAGCGCTGCACATGCGCGACACCGAGGATGACCGGATGAGGGCAGTCCGCGCCGTCCTGGCCACCATGCTCGTCGCCGTCACGGCTGCGCTCACGGCCGCTGCGCCCGCGCCCACGCCCACGGCCGCCGTCGACCCTGTCCGCAACATGGAGTACTGGCTCACGGAGTACGGGATCTCCGACGCCTGGAAGACGACCAAGGGCGCGGGGACGACGATCGCGGTCATCGACACCGGCATCGCGAGCGGCCCGAAGGAACTGGACGGAGCCGTCGTCGGCGGCGCGGACTTCTCGGGCGTCGGCAAGGCCGACGGTCGCACCCCGGTGGGTGAAGAGGATCGCAATCACGGCAGCTGGGTCGCGTCCCTGGCCGCAGCCCGCGGAACCGGGGACGACAAGGGCATGATCGGGGTCGCGCCCGAGGCCGACCTCCTCTCGCTGTCGATCGGGTTCGGTGAAGATGCGAGCGTCCCGTTCGTCGATCAGGTTGCCGAGGCGATCCGGTGGGCGGTCGACCACGGCGCGGATGTCATCAACCTTTCCTTCACGACCAACACCCTTGACTGGGACCGGTCGTGGGACGACGCGTTCCTGTACGCCGCCGACCACGACGTCGTCGTCGTCGTCGCTGCCGGCAACCGCCAGAGCGGAACGGAGGAGGTGGGTGCCCCCGCCACGATCCCGGGAGTCCTCACCGTGGGCGGCGTGGACAAGGAGGGTCGCGCCAGCAGCACGGCATCGACCCAGGGCATCACGATCGGGGTCTCTGCCCCCAGTGAGGAGCTGCTGGGCGTCTCGCCGAACGGCGACCTCGTCATCTGGGACGGCACGAGCGGCGCCGCGCCCATCGTCGCGGGTGTCGCTGCCCTCGTCCGATCCGCCCACCCCGATCTCGACGCGGCCAATGTGATCAACCGCATCGTCCGCACCGCGACGCCGTCCGACCGCGAGAAGAAGGTGCCGAACGCGCTGTACGGGTATGGACTGATCAACGCGGCGAAGGCGGTCGCGGCGCCGGTATCGGCGGTGTCCGTCAACCCGATGGGCGACCTCCGCGAGTGGATCCGGCTGTATCGCCGCGCCGAATCGACGCCGGCCGCCAGTCCCACCCCGACACCCTTCAGTGTCGCGCCGCTGCCCGAGGCCGAGCCTCCCCGTGCGGTCGTCTCACCGCTTCTCCCCAGCAATGAATCACTGCGCTACGGTACGGTGCCGCTGATCGCGCTCAGCCTGGGGACTATACTGGTCGTGCTCGGGGTCACCGCTGCTGCCCGGCGCATCCGATCGGCGCGCACCCCGCGACCGCCGAGCCGTTGAATCAAGGAGTTCTTCCGACTGTGACTACCACTGTGCCCAAGATCCTGGTCGTCGGAGGCGGCTACGCCGGTTTCTACACGGCGTGGAAGCTCGAGAAGCACCTCCGCAAGGGCGAGGCCGAGGTCACCATCGTCGACCCGCTTCCGTACATGACGTACCAGCCCTTCCTCCCCGAGGTCGCGGCCGGTGAGATCGAGCCCCGCCACGTCGTGGTCGGTCTCCGTCGTCACCTGAAGCGCACCCGTGTCGTGATCGCCAAGGTCACCGGGATCGACCATGCGAACAAGACCGCCACCATCACTCCCGAGCTCGGTGAGCCGTGGCAGGAGCAGTACGACCAGATCGTCGTCACCGCAGGTGCCGTCTCGCGGACCTTCCCGATCCCTGGCATCGCGGAGAACGCGATCGGGCTCAAGACGATCGAAGAGGCCGTCGCCATCCGCGACCGCATCCTCACCAACTTCGACCGCGCCGCCAGCCTCCCGCCGGGGCCGGAGCGCGATCGCCTGCTGACGGTCGTCGTCGTGGGGGGCGGCTTCGCGGGCATCGAGGTCTTCGCCGAGACCCGTGCCTTCGCCAGCGCACTGCTGAAGGACTACCCGAACATCACGTTCGAGGAGACCCACTTCCACCTCATCGAGGCCATGGGCCGCATCATGCCCGAGGTGTCGCTGAAGACCAGCGAGTGGGTGCTCAAGGACCTCGCCAAGCGCGGCGCGAACGTGCACCTCGACACGCAGGTGAAGGGCGCCGTCGACGGCAACGTCGAGCTGTCGACCGGTCAGGTCATCCCGACCGACCTCATCATCTGGACCGCCGGTGTCATGGCGAACCCGACCGTCGTCCGCGGCGGCGACCTCCCCGTCGAGGAGCGCGGTCGCCTGCGCGCCCGTGCCGACCTCCGCGTCGGAACCCCCGAGGAGTTCGTCGAGGGCGCCTGGACCGCCGGTGACGTCGCGGCCGTCCCCGACCTCTCGGGCGGCGGCGTGGGCGGGTTCTGCGTGCCCAACGCCCAGCATGCCGTGCGTCAGGGCAAACTGCTCGCGAAGAACGTCGTGGCGGTGCTCCGCGGTGAGGAGCCCAAGGAGTACTTCCACAAGAACCTCGGGGCCGTCGCCGGTCTCGGCCTGTACAACGGCGTCTTCCAGTCCGGCAAGATCGCCCTCAAGGGGTTCGTCGCCTGGATCGCGCACCGCGGCTACCACGGCCTCGCGATGCCGACCTTCGAGCGCAAGTTCCGGGTTGTCGGCGACTGGTGGCAGAACTTCTGGCTCGGCCGCGACAACGTCTCGACCGAGACCCTCCAGAACCCCCGCCAGGTCTTCGAGGAGTTCGCCGCGCGCCCGCGGCCGGCCGCTCCGGAGAACCCCGCGATCGACCCGAAGACGGTCGCCGCGGAGAAGACCGGCAAGGTCGCCGCGAGCTGACCTCACCGCATCGAGCGACCCCCGCGACGGCAACCGCCGAACCGGGGGTCGCTCTGCGTGACCGCTGGGTCGGGATACCCTGGCCGCGGGCCCCCATAGCCCAATGGCAGAGGCAGGCGACTTAAAATCGCTTCAGTCTGGGTTCGAGTCCCAGTGGGGGTACGGTCCTAACCGGCGAGGATGCTGGGCGGATCGGCATCCCGCCATCTTTCGATCGTCTGCGTCGTCCAGAACACGGCGAATGCCGTCAGGGCGACGGTCTCGCCGATGAGCACTCCACCGTCCTCGGGGCGGACGATCGCCGCGACGACGGTCAGCACCAGGGCGACCACGATGAGGAGGGCGACGGTCAGGTAGATGAGGCGGTATCGCCTTTCCGTCCGGTCCGCAGAACCGAACGCGGTGATCAGGGGGATCGCCGCGAACATCGCGAAGAAGCACACCGTTGCGACGAGGTGGAGATTCACGCGCCCCGCGAACGGGAACGACTCCGACACCCCCGGTGCGAAGGCGAGTACCGCGAGCGCCGCGGACACCGCGCCCGCGATACCCCCGACGATCGCGACCCGCCGCCAGGCCACCTCGCCCCGCGTCGCGAGGATCACGGCGAGCACGAGGAGGGCGGCGACCATCACGAGGTAGACGCCGACGCCGTTGCGAACGGTCAGCAGCACGTCCGCCGGGACGAACGGCTGGCCGCGGTAGCCGGTGGGGATGATCGCGATGAGTGGCGCGAACACGGCGGCGACATCGAGCATGATCGACTCCGTGTCGCGACCGGACAGCGCCAGCAAGGCGACGGAGGCAGCCGTGAGCCCGCCGACGAACACGCCCCTGGCGGGGGAGTAGAAGTAGTCGCTGATGGACGGCAAGAGGACCCAGCCGTCCTGCGCGAGCTGGATGAGGACGGATGCCGCGATCGCCACCGCGACGGCGACCAGAGCGAGCCGAAGAGAGCGATGCGTGCGCAGACCCGTCACACAGCGACCCTACAAGTGCCGCCCCGTGTGGAACGTCTGAGAAGAGGCATCCTCCATCCGCACAGGCGCCACCCGCGTCGTTAGGATGAGGAGGCTATCGATCGGAGATTCATGGAATACCTCATCCCGGTCCTCGTGGTCCTCGCCCTCCTCGTCATCGTCGGCGTCTACCTCTGGGCCACCTACAACTCCCTCGTCGCCCTCGCGGTGCGCGTGGATGAGGCGTGGAGCGACATCACCGTCCAGCTCAAACGCCGCGCCGACCTCCTGCCGAACCTCATCGAGACGGTGAAGGGCTACGCGGCTCATGAGAAGGCGGTCTTCGAGAACGTCACGCATGCGCGCGCGGAGACCCTCACCGCGACGACGCCCGCTGATGCGGGGGTTGCCGAAGGGCACATGCAGCAGGCGCTGAAGTCGCTGTTCGCCGTGGCCGAGGCTTATCCCCAGCTCCAGGCGAGCCAGAACTTCCTGCAGCTGCAGCAGGCCGTCGTCGACACCGAGGACAAGATCCAGGCCTCGCGACGCTTCTACAACGGCGGCGTGCGGGAGCTGAACACGAAGATCAAGGTGTTCCCCAACAACCTCTTCGCCCGGCGACTCGGCTTCGGGGAACGCGAGTTCTTCGAGGTCGTGGACGGCGCAGCGATCGCCGAGCCGCCACGGATCCAGTTCTGACGTCCGCCGAGCGGGGCGGGCGTCCCCTCGAAGCGCCGAGTCCTAGGATGGGCCAGTGAGCGGTACCGACGACAAGCCCCGAGGCGGGTTCTTCGACTCCCTGCGCGTGCGGACGGTGTCCACGGACGTGTCGGGCACGGTTCCGCGCGGTCTGAAGATCGCGACCGCGTACGCGTGGCGGTTCCTCGTTCTGGCAGCGGCGATCGCCGTCCTCGTGTGGATCGTCATCCAGCTCCGGCTCCTGATCATCCCGTTGCTGGCGGCCATCCTCGTGACGGCTCTCGTCTGGCCGCTCTTCTCCCTCCTGCTGCGACGCCTGCCGCGATGGCTGTCGCTCATCATCACCCTGCTTCTGACCGTCTCCGTCATCGCGGGACTCCTCTGGGTCGCGATCTGGCAGATCACACGCGACGCGGCATCCGTTCGGGACCGCACCGTCGCCGGTATCGGTCAGTTCCGGGACTTCCTCATCGAGGGCCCGCTGCATCTGACGGGCGGCCAGATCGACGACGCCGTCCGGCAGGGGTTCGGCATACTCCAGGAACAGGCGCAACTGCTGTGGTCGGGGGCACTCGCGATCGGGTCGACGCTGGGGCACGTGGCCACCGGCATCCTGCTGACGCTCTTCATCCTCATCTGCGTCCTCGCCGACGGTGCGGGGATCTGGCGCTGGGTGGTGCGCCTGTTCCCGACCCGCGCCCGTTCCGCCGTGGACGGTGCGGGGCGGGCCGGATGGCGGACGGTCATCACCTACGCGCGTACACAGCTGCTCGTCGCCACGATCGACGCCATCGGGATCGGGGTCGGCGCGGCCCTCCTCGGCGTTCCGCTGGCGGCACCCATCGGCGTGCTGGTGTTCCTCGGCGCCTTCGTCCCCTTCGTGGGAGCCGTCCTGACGGGCGCTCTCGCCGTCTTCCTCGCGCTCGTCTACAACGGCCCGTGGATCGCCCTCTGGATGCTCGTGATCGTCCTGGGCGTCCAGCAGGTCGAGGGACACATCCTCCAGCCCCTCCTCATGGGCGCCGCGGTGAAGGTGCACCCGCTCGCCGTCGTCCTCGCCGTCGCGGGCGGCGCCATGGTCGCAGGTATCGCGGGCGCCGTCTTCGCCGTCCCCCTCGCGGCGTTCGTGAACGTCGTCTGGCTGTATCTGTCCCGACGCGGGTGGGAACGTCCGGTGGATCCCGGGCCGGACGACCTCATCTGGAGCACCGTGCCGCGAGCAAGAAGGACGACCGCGTGAGCGAACAGACGAAGATCATCGCCCCGACCCTGGCCGAGTTCGAGACGGCCGCCGCGGAGCTCGCGGGCGTCGTGTCCCGGACGCCCGTCGAGGATTCCGAGTTCCTGTCCGGCGTTCTCGGAGCGCCGGTCCACCTGAAACTCGAGAACCTGCAGCGCACGGGGTCGTTCAAGATCCGGGGAGCGACGTATCGCCTCTCACGGTTGACGGACGAGGAGCGTTCGCGCGGCGTGGTGGCGGCGTCGGCGGGGAATCACGCGCAGGGAGTCGCTCTCGGCGCCCAGACGCTCGGCATTCCGGCGACGATCTTCATGCCGCTCGGTGTTCCCGTCCCCAAGCTCCTCGCCACACGCGGGTACGGCGCAGACGTGATCCTCGAGGGGGCGACCGTCGAGACGCCGCTGCGCCTCGCCCAGGAGTTCGCCGAGCGCACGGGAGCGGTCTTCATCCCGCCGTACGACAACCACGACATCATCATCGGTCAGGGCACGCTCGGTCTCGAGCTGATGGACGAGATCCCGGGGCTCGACACGGTCGTCGTGGGAATCGGCGGGGGAGGCCTCGCTGCAGGCGTGGCCGCCGCCGTCAAGGCCCGCGCCGCAGCGGAGGGTCGCACGATCCGCGTGATCGGTGTGCAGGCTGAGAACTCCGCCGGCTACCCCGGCTCCCTGGTCGCAGGAAAGCCGCTCGACGCCGAGCACGTCTCGCCCACGATCGCCGACGGCATCGCCGTCAAACGGCCGGGGACGATCCCGTTCGACATCATCCGAGACCTCGTGGACGAGGTCGTGACGGTGAGCGACGACGACATCGCACGCGCGATCCTCGTCCTCATCGAACGCGCGAAGCAGGTCGTCGAGCCCGCCGGTGCCGTCGGCGTCGCCGCGATCCTCACGGGCAAGATCAGCGCATCCGGCCCTACGGCCGCGATCCTGTCCGGCGGGAACATCGATCCGCTGCTGCTGCAACGCGTCGTCGCGCACGGGCTCGCGGCATCCGGTCGCTACATGACGATCCAGGTGCCGCTGCCCGACCGTCCGGGGCAGCTGGCCCGCGTGTCGGAGCTCCTGTCCGTCGTCGGCGCGAACGTCATCGAGGTCCTGCACACACGACACGGTCAGGGACTGCAGATCAGCGAGGTGATCCTGCAGCTGAGCGTCGAAACCCGAGGCGAGGAGCACCGGGCGCAGGTCCTGGCGATCCTGCAGGACGCCGGCTACGCTCCGACGGTCGTCCCGAACTGAGCGTGCCGGCGCCGGCGCGTCACTGACCCGAGTAGGTCTCGACCTTGACGATCTCGACCGAGATCTCCTTGCCGTTCGGCGCGGTGTAGCTCGTCTTCTCGCCCTCGCGCAGGCCCATGATGGCCTCGCCGAGGGGGGATGCCTCGCTGTAGACGTCCAATTCGCTGTTGGCGCCGATCTCGCGGTTGCCGAGGAGGAAGACCTCTTCACCGCCGGCGACGATCGCCGTGACGACCGTGCCTGACAGGACCGTGCCGTCGGACTCCGGTGCGACGCCGACCTTCGCGTCCTTCAGCAGCTGCTGGAGGGTGCGGATGCGCGCCTCCTGCTTGCCCTGCTCGTCCTTCGCCGCGTGGTAGCCGCCGTTCTCCTTGAGGTCGCCCTCTTCGCGCGCGGCTTCGATGCGCTTGGCGATCTCCTCACGGCCCGCCGTCGAGAGCTGCTCGAGCTCGGCGGCGAGGCGGTCGTAGGCCTCCTGGGTCAGGAACGTCTCGGACACGTGATCTCCCGGTGCGGTCGATGGGTAAGCCAAACGCCCCGGCAAGTCACCGGGGCGCGAGAACCCTCAGCTTAGAGGATCCAGCAGGAGCGGACAAAACCCGTCGTCGCCTCTGCGGTGGTCGGGATGCGTTCGGTGAGGGTGCGCGTGTGATCGGTCGAGGGAGCGAGCTCCACGACCTTGAAGCCGACGATCCCGTGATCGGGATCCTGCGCCTCGAGCGCGCACGCGACCTCTGTGTCGGGTCGGATAGACACCTGGAACCGGACCTCGACGGAGTGCTCGTCCACGACGTCGAATCCGGTCGCGTCGGCGTCCACCGAGTTGATCGCGTTCGAGACGGTCGACCACCCCAGCAGCCCGGTGGCGGCGACGGCGACGACACCGACGATCACCCAGGTCAGGCGCCGGGATGCGGACGACCGGGTGCGTCCGTACCGCTCCGCGAGCTTGCGGTCGAGGTCGGTCGGGGTCATGCGGCATCCGTTCTAGGCTGGAATCCCAGGCTATTCGCTCTGGCTGAGGAATGAGGTCACATGCCGGATCTGCGATGGCTCGCCGCCACCCCGTCGCCCACCCCCACCGGTCCGCCGGCCGAGGCGGTGACGCCCGGCGTCGCGGGGTTCATCGCGATCGCGCTCGTCGCCGTCGTGATCGTGCTCCTCGCAATCGACATGCTCCGTCGCATCCGACGCGCGCAGTACCGCTCGGACGTCAACGAGATGCTCGACGCCGAGGAGGCCGCCGCGCGGGAGGGCGACGTTCCCGACGGGAACGACGGGAGCGGCTCGGGCGAGATCAGGCCGGAAGGCCCAACGAAGGGCTGAGCGGCTCGAGCGAGATCAGCAGACACGCGGCCCAGTGGCAGAGGAACGCCAGGACCGTGCAGACGTGGAAGATCTCGTGGAATCCGAAGTGCCCCGGCCACGGGTTGGGGCGCTTGAGGGCGTAGACGATCGCTCCGCCCGTGTACAGCAGACCCCCGACGATCACGAGCACCATCATCGCGACGCTCGCCCGAAGCAGGTCGCCGAGGTACATGACGGCCGCCCAACCGAGGAGCAGATACAGGGCGACGTACAGCCATCGCGGAGCGCCGATCCAGAAGACCCGGAAGAGGATGCCGAGCAGGGCACCGGACCAGACCAGGATGAGCAGCAGCGTGCCCTGCGGGGGCGACAGGGCGAGCGTGGCGATCGGTGTGTAGGTGCCGGCGATAAGCAGCAGGATGTTCGCGTGGTCGATCCGCTTGAGGACGATCTTGGTCCGCGGGCCCCAATCGAAGCGGTGATACAGCGCCGAGTTGCCGAACAGCAGCAGCGACGTCGCCATGAACACGGCAGCCGCCCATTTGGCGGGAGCACCCTGCGCCAGGGTGATCAGCACGATCCCGGCGGCGATCGCGACAGGGAAGGTCCCGGCATGGATCCACCCGCGCCAGGTCGGTCGGATCTCGACCTGGGTGTCGACCGCCGCCGCTTCGAGGAGGGGCAGCTGAGGCATCTCGGCCCCGTCGTCGGAAAGGTGTCGGGTCACAGGGCTGAGCCTACGCGCGCCGTCATACCCACCGCTGAATACGCGGCCATCCCGTCCTGGCGGTGCGGTCGGAGTAGCGTATCCCTGTGACCCGCGCATCCTCGACCCAAGGCCGAGGGCTCCTCTACCGCCTGTACAGCTCGAGGCTGCGGCGGGAGATCGAGGCGGGGACGGTCCCGCACCATGTGGCGATGATGATCGACGGCAACCGTCGGTGGGCGAGGCAGCTCGGTTTCACGACGGTCTCGCACGGTCACCGCGCCGGCGCCGCGAAGATGCACGAATTCCTGCGGTGGTGCGACGAGCTCGGCATCCAGGTCGTGTCGCTGTATCTGCTCTCCACTGACAACCTCGTCAAGCGCGATTCGCAGGAGCTCACCGATCTCATCGAGATCATCGCCGACCTCGCCGAGACCCTCTCGCACGAGCCCGGCTGGCGGGTGAAGCACGTGGGCCGCGCCGAGATCCTGCCGCCCGACCTCGCCGCGGGCCTTCGGACCGCCGAGGAGCGAACACGCGAGAACACGGGACTGCACGTCAACCTCGCGGTCGGCTATGGCGGCAGGGGCGAGATCGTCGATGCCGTCCGAAGCATCATCGCGAAGCACAACGAGAAGGGCGGGTCGCTCACCGAACTCGCCGAGAGCCTCACACCCGAGCAGATCGGCGAGCACCTGTACACCGGCGGTCAGCCGGATCCGGATCTCGTGATCCGCACGTCGGGGGAGCAGCGTCTGAGCGATTTCCTGCTGTGGCAGTCGGCGCACAGCGAGTTCTACTTCGTCGAGGCTCTCGGTCCCGACCTCCGAGAGGTGGACTTCCTCCGCGCGATCCGCGATTTCGGCGACCGGGACCGGCGCTTCGGGAGCTGATTCCCCGAGGCGCTGATTCCGTGAGGCGCTGCGGAGGTCGCACCAGCGGCATCCGTGGGAAAATCTGTCGGTGAGTGATCTGCAGTCCTATCTGGCCGGCTTCGAGGTCGAGACGGGCTACCTCAACTGGGCCTCGTTCGGCCCGCTGTCCGTCGCGGTCCGTGAAGAGGCACG
>JAAIGF010308669.1_pt1 | contig 10294 bp, 10 predicted proteins | sample 6487441 | NCBI WGS metagenome assembly JAAIGF01 (sample SAMN13974129, study PRJNA590717) | phyllosphere metagenome | biome: pepper field; feature: multiple bacterial spot infested pepper fields; material: pepper leaves; isolation source: leaves from pepper fields | host: Capsicum annuum ...
AGACGCGAAGGCGTGGGTGTCGGGGCCGGGGCGGCTGCACGTTGGCACGACGCGGGGGCGGGAGCCCCGACCGCGTTCGTGGCGTCGGGCAGCCGACCCGGCCCCGACACCCGCGACTGACTCAAGAACCCAAAGCAACGTCACCACAAGACACAAGACCTCAACCGTCAAACCGACACGCTGTTCACGCCCCCCGAAAATCCACGATGAACCAAAAGAAAACACCCCGGATGTCAGAGCTGGCTCCAACATCCGGGGTGCGGTCTTCAGTGGCGCCGAGACGGTTTACAAGGCGTCGGCCGCGTAATCCGCCAGGCGCGAACGTTCGCCGCGCTGCAGGGTGATGTGGCCGGCGTGCTCCCATCCCTTGAAGCGGTCGACCACGTACGTCAGGCCCGAACTGCCTTCGGTCAGGTACGGCGTGTCGATCTGCGCGATGTTGCCCAGGCAGACCACCTTGGTGCCGGGGCCGGCGCGGGTGATCAGCGTCTTCATCTGCTTGGGCGTCAGGTTCTGCGCTTCGTCGATGATGAGGAACTTGTTGAGGAAGGTGCGACCGCGCATGAAGTTCAGCGACTTGACCTTGATGCGTGAACGGATCAGGTCCATGGTGGCCGCGCGGCCCCAGTCGCCGCCACTGCTGCCGCCGTGGTCGCCGTCGCCCATGTTGAGCACGTCGAGGTTGTCTTCGAGCGCGCCCATCCAGGGCAGCATCTTCTCTTCCTCGGTGCCCGGCAGGAAACCGATGTCTTCACCGACCGGCACCGTGACGCGGGTCATGATGATCTCGGTATAGCGCTTGGTTTCGAGCACCTGCGTCAGGCCGGCGGCCAGCGCGAGCAGGGTCTTGCCGGTGCCGGCCTGGCCCAGCAGCGACACGAAGTCGCAGTCCGGATTCATCAGCAGGTTCAGCGCGAAGTTCTGTTCGCGGTTGCGGGCGGTGATGCCCCAGACGTTGTTCTTGTTGTGCGTGAAGTCGCGCAGGGTCTGCAGCACCGCGGTCTTGCCGGTGACTTCGCGAACCTGCGCGTACAGCGGCATTTCGCCTTCGAAGTACACGTACTCGTTGACGACGAAGCTGGCGCACAGCGGGCCGGTCACGCGGTAGAACGTGCTGCCGCCTTGCTGCCAGGACTCGATGCCCTTGCCGTGCTTGTCCCAGAAGTTGTCGGGCAGTTGCTGCACGCCGGTGTACAGCAGGTCCGAGTCTTCCAGCACCTGGTCGTTGTAGTAGTCCTCGGCCAGCAGGCTGAGCGCACGCGCCTTCAGGCGCATGTTGATGTCCTTGGACACCAGCACGACCTCGCGGTCGGCGTACTGCTGCTTGAGCGCGTCGACCACGCCCAGGATCTGGTTGTCGGCCTTGCCCACCGGCAGGCTGTCGGGCAGGTCGCTGCGCAGGCTGGTGGTCTGCAACAGCAGGCGGCCCAGGGCGTCGCGGTTGCCCAGTTTGTCGAGCGGGATGCCTTCGCCGATCTGGTCGGCATTGACGATCAACTGGTCGAGCAGGCGGCTGACCTGGCGGGCGTTGCGCGCGACTTCCGACACGCCCTTCTTGTGGTCGTCCAGTTCCTCCAGCGTGATCATGGGCAGGAACACGTCGTGTTCGGCGAACCGGAAGATCGAGCTGGGATCGTGCAGCAACACGTTGGTGTCGAGCACGAAGATGCGGCGGGCCGCCGCGTTGTCGCGCGCGCCACGGCGGGTCTGTTCGACGTTGGCTGGTTTGCGGCTGCGCGGTGCCGGGCGCGCGGGTGCAGAAGCGGCCTCGGTCTTGGTGGCGATGGGCGTTTCTGCCAGCGGCACGGCCGCGACGGCAGTGGTCTTGGTGGCGCGGCGCGGCTTCTTGGCAGCGGGCGCAGGGGTTTCTTCCACGGCCAGCGGCACGACAGGGTCGGCCTGGCGGGCGACGGCGGCGCGTCCCACGGCAGGGGCGGCGGTCGAGACGGGCGTGGGGGCGGTGGCAGTGCGGGCGCCGCCGCGGGCGCGCTTGGCGGGCGCCGCAGGCAGGCCGGTCAATTCGGGTTGCTGTGCGGTGGGAAGGGCGGTCGTCGCTTCCGGTTGCTCCGCGGCTGGCTTGCGGCGGCTGCGCGCAGTCGCGCTTGCAGTTTCACCATCGCTCGCGCTCAGGATGGAGGCGGGACGGGTGGGCATCTTAGGCAGCGGCATGAATACAAGTCTCCTGTACGGACACCGTTACGATACTGCACTTCGATGGCGGAATCTTGGCGCAGGCAGTGCGTTGTCGCACGTGGCGCTTATGATGGCGGCACGGCGCTTGCCACGCGGGCAGGTTCCATGTCATCGACCCGCTTGCCACAGCCTCGCCACCCCTTTTCTCCGGAGATGCCCATGACGACACCCGACACCCCCGACCGCGCCGGTACCGCCCAGGAATTGCTTGCGCGCAGCGTGCTGGACAAGCTCAACGACGCCCTTGATGGTGGCGCCGGCACCCAGCCGATCGAACGGGCGGCCGCGCAGGATCATTCGCCCGAAGCCACCGCCGGACGCATCGTGTCGCAATCGCTGGCGTTGTTCGAGGATTACGCCGCGCGCACGCCCGACGAAAGCGTCAGCGCCGTGGCCGAGCGCTTCGTGGCGCTGGTGCGCGGCAGCGTGGTGCGCAACATTGGCGACACCCGTGCGCTGCTGGAAGGCCTGGGCGCGCTGCAGGGCGAGATCGCGACCAACATCGACCGCACCGAGGAACTGGTGGTCGCCGGCTTCGACGAGTTCCTGGCCAACGCCAAGAACGGCGACGTGTCGGTGCAGAGCTGAGTTGAATGATTCCCCCGAGCGCTGATGCACGGCGCCGGGGGAGTGGCGGCGGGCCGGCTACGCCAGCTCCGCCGCGTCGATCAGTACAGCGCTTTGACCGCGCCCAGTACTTCGTCGACATGGCCGAGCACCTTCAGGCCCCGCCATTCCTGTACCACCACGCCGCTCTTGTCGATCAGGAAGGTGCTGCGCTCGATGCCGCGCACCTGCTTGCCGTACATGTTCTTGAGCTTCATGACGTCATAGGCCTGGCACACGGCCTCGTCCGGGTCCGATACCAGCGAGAACGGCAGTTCCTGCTTGGCGCGGAAGTTCTCGTGCGACTTGATGCTGTCGCGCGAAATGCCGATGACGGTGGCGCCCGCCGCGTCGAATTCGTCTGCGCGGTCGCGAAAATTCTGCGCCTGCGTGGTGCAGCCGGGCGTGCTGTCCTTCGGGTAGAAATACAGGACCACGGGCTGGCCCTTCAACGCGCTCAGGGTCAGCTCGCCAGCAGTGCTGGCGGCGGTGAAATCGGGGGCGGGTTGGCCAACGAGAGGACGCATGCGTGGGTTCCTTGTGGAGTCAGTCTTGGGCTTCGGGAATCAGCGCCGCGCGCACGCGGCGGCCTTCGGCCATCAGGATGTTGTAGGTGCGTGCGGCGGCCTGGGTGGTCATCATTTCCACGCCGACGCCGGCCTTGAGCCAGGGGCGGACCAGGTTGGCGCCCAGGAAGCGCTGCTTGGAGCCGGTGCCCACCAGCACGACTTCGGGCTCGCCCTCGGCGGCCTGCGCCAGCGCGGCAGCGTCGACGTCGTCGATGCTGTCGGCAGGCCAGCGCTGGACGTCGCCGCGTGGGCCGAATACCACAGCGTGGTCGTAGCGGACTTTGTTGATTTCGAAATAGCCGGGGCCGTAGGCCGTGATGGTGTTGGCGGTCGGGTCGGTGTCGAGATGAAGCCGCATTGAAATGCCTCCGAATGTGGCGCGGCGATTTGCCGGAGCCTGCGCCTTTCCGCTAGATTATAGGGTTCTCCCCCCGTTCATTTCCCGGGACGCCTGCTTGCCGCGTCCACGAAACGCCTGCATCACCCCGCGCTGGCGTTCGAACGCGTGTCGGCCAATCCAGCCTGCCCTCGTGGAAATGCCTCGTAGGAACGGGCCCTTGCCCAAGTGACCGCCGCTGCTGCGGCGCCGCATCACCAGAATTCAGTCAAACGGAAAGTCAGATGGAACCCATTCGAGTCGGCCTGCTGGGCCTGGGTGTTGTCGGCGGGGGCACGTTCAAGGTGCTCGCCCGCAACGCGGAAGAAATCGCACGCCGCGCAGGACGGCAGATCGTCGTCACCAAGGTGTCGGCACGCGACATCGGCCGCGCCAAGTCGCGCGTCGGCAACGATGCCCAGGTCGTGACCGACCCCTTCGAGATCGTGCGCGATCCCGCCATCGACATCGTCGTCGAACTGATCGGCGGCACCGAGGTGGCGCGTGAGTTGGTGGTCGAGGCCATCGCCCACGGCAAGCACGTGGTCACCGCCAACAAGGCGCTGCTGGCCAAGCACGGCAACGAGATCTTCGCCCGTGCCAGCGAGAAGGGCGTGATGGTGGCCTTCGAGGCCGCAGTCGCTGGTGGCATCCCGATCATCAAGGCAATTCGCGAAGGCCTGACCGCCAACCGCATCGAGTGGGTGGCCGGCATCATCAACGGCACCACCAACTTCATCCTGTCGGAAATGCGCGCGCGCGGCCTGCCGTTCGCCGACGTGCTCAAGGAAGCGCAGGCGCTGGGCTACGCCGAAGCCGACCCGACCTTCGACGTCGAAGGCGTGGACGCCGCCCACAAGCTGACGCTGCTGGCCTCGATCGCCTTCGGCATCCCGGTGCAGTTCGACCGCGCCCACATCGAAGGCATCAGCAAGCTGTCGGCCACCGACATCAAGTACGCCGAAGAGCTGGGCTACCGCATCAAGCTGCTGGGCATCACCAAGCGCCGTGACGACGGCATCGAGCTGCGCGTGCACCCGGCCCTGGTGCCAGCCACGCGCCTGATCGCCAACGTCGAAGGCGCGATGAACGCCGTGCTGGTCAAGGGCGATGCCGTCGGCGCCACGCTGTATTACGGCCAGGGCGCGGGCGAAGAGCCCACCGCCTCGGCCGTGGTGGCCGACCTGGTCGACGTGACCCGCCTGCACACCGCCGACCCGGAACACCGCGTGCCACACCTGGCTTTCCAGCCCGCATCGATCAGCAACACGCCGATCCTGCCGCTGGCCGACGTGCGCACCTCGTACTACCTGCGGGTGGAAGTCGAGGATGCGCCGGGCGTGCTGGCCGACATCTCGCGCATCCTGGCAGATGCATCGATCAGCATCGGTTCGATGATCCAGAAGCCCAGCACCGACAACCCGCCGCAAGCGGAAATCATCTTCCTCACGCACGAGGCCGTCGAACGCGACGTCGACGCCGCCATCGCCCGCATCGAAGCCCTGCCTTCGGCGCGTTCGCAGGTCGTGCGCCTGCGCCTCGAAAACCTGGGCTGATTCCACATGCGTTACGTATCGACCCGCGGCGGCATGGCCCCGCAGTTCTTCAGCGACATCCTCCTCGAAGGCCTGGCGCCCGATGGCGGCCTGTCCATTCCGGAAACCATTCCGCAGGTCACCCCGGCCCAACTGGCCGCCTGGCGCAACCTGTCGTATGCAGATCTGGCGTTCGAGATCCTGCGCCTGTTCGTGTCCGACATCCCGGAAGACGACCTGCGCGCGCTGACGCACGCGGCCTATCGCACCGAGGTGTTCGGCAACGAGGCCATCGTGCCGCTCAAGCCGCTGGACGGCGGCCTGTCGCTGCTGGGCCTGTCGGAAGGCCCGACGCTGGCCTTCAAGGACATGGCCATGCAGTTCCTCGGCCATCTGTTCGAGTACGTGCTGACCCGCCGTGGCTCCACCATCAACATCCTGGGTGCGACCTCGGGCGATACCGGCTCGGCCGCCGAATACGCGATGCGCGGCAAGCGCGGCGTGTCGGTGTTCATGCTGTCGCCGCAGGGCCGCATGAGCGCCTTCCAGCGCGCGCAGATGTACTCGCTGCAGGATGCCAACATCCACAACCTGGTCGTGCCGGGCGTGTTCGACGATTGCCAGGACATCGTCAAGGCCATCGCCAGTGATCTGGACTTCAAGGCACGCCATCGCATCGGCGCCGTGAATTCCATCAACTGGGCCCGCATCGCCGCGCAGGTGGTGTACTACTTCCACGGCTGGCGCGTGGCTACGCGCAACGATGACGAGCAGGTGTCGTTCACCGTGCCGTCGGGCAACTTCGGCAACATCCTGTCGGGCCACATCGCCCGCATGATGGGCCTGCCGGTCAAGCGCCTGGTGCTGGCCACCAACGAGAACAACGTGCTGGAAGAGTTCTTCCGCACAGGCGTGTATCGTCCGCGCGGTGCCGCCAGCACCTTCCAGACCTCCAGCCCGTCGATGGACATCTCCAAGGCCTCGAACTTCGAGCGCTTCGTCTACGACCTGGTGGGCCGCGACCCCGAGCGCGTCGAGGCGCTGTGGAAGCAACTGGGTACGCAGGGCTTCTTCGATCTGTCGAGCCTGAGCGGCGACTTCGAGAAGTTCGGTTTCGCCTGGGGCACCAGCTCGCACGCGGACCGTATCGACACCATCCGCGCCGTGCATGCGGCGACCGGCGTGGTCATCGACCCGCATACGGCCGACGGCGTGAAGATCGCGCGTCAGTTCGTCGAGCCGGGCGTGCCGATGCTGGTGCTGGAAACGGCCTTGCCGGTGAAGTTCGGCGAAACCATCGAAGAAGCGCTGGGCCAGCCCGCGCCGCGTCCCGAGGGCCTGGCCGATCTGGAAAGCCTGCCGCAGCGTGTGACGGTGCTCGACGCCGATGTCGATGCCGTCAAGCAGTTCGTGGCCACGCACGACGTGCGTTGACCACCCGTCGACCGGCTCGTGCCTTCGGGCAACGGGCCGGTCGATGCGCGCGTGCCTTACTTGCCGAAGGCGACGCGCAATCCCAGCGCGATGAAGATCGTGCCCGCAATCCGGTCCAGCCACACGCCTGCGCGTGGACGCCGCTTGAACCAGTTGCCCACCGCCCCGGCGCCGATGCCGATGGCGGAAAACACCACGAATGCCTGCACCATGAAGACGACGCCCAGCACCAGCATCTGGGCGACGACGTTGCCTTGCGCCTGCGGCTGGACGAACTGCGGCAGGAACACCAGGAAGAACAGCGTCACCTTGGGGTTGAGCACGTTGCCGATCACGCTTTGCCAGAAGATCCTGCCCAGGGGCTGGGGCGGACGGGTTTCGCCCTGGGCCATGCCGGGGCTGCGCAGCGCCTGGATGCCGATCCACACGAGATAGGCCGCGCCTGCGTAGCGGATGATGTCGAACGCCATGGGCGCTGCGCGCAATGCGGCAGCAATGCCCAGCGCCGCCAGCGTGGTGTGGAACAGCACACCCGATGCGAACCCTGCCGCCGCGACGATGCCGGCGATTCGTCCCTGCGAGATACCGCGTGCCAGCACCTGCATGTTGTCCGGGCCCGGGGCCAGGGTGATGGCGATGGAGGCAAGCAGGAAGGGAAGCAGATCGGGCATGACGCGGACTCGCGCAAGGAGCGGAGCGCCGATTATAGGTAGCTGGCGGGGCCGCCGGTGAAACAGCGCCATTCCCGGCCGGTCATCACGTCCCGTCAATGCAAAGGCGCATGGCCGCACTGGCCAGCAAGGTTTTCGGCTACACGTCGACCTGCCGCGCGGCTGCCAGCGTCTGTGCCATCACTTCGCCCAGCCAGTCTGCGAACACGCGTACCCGTCTTGGCAGACGGCGGTGCGCAAACAGCAGGAACAGCGGCATGGGGGCAGGGCGGTAGGCTTTCATCACCGCGACAAGCTCACCGGCGCGCAGATGGTCTGCCAGACCGGTCAGTGGCGCCTGCACGATACCCAGTCCATGCAGGCAGGCGGCGGTGTAGGCCTCTGTGCTGCTGACGGTGACCTGGCCCGCCATCGGCTGGAAGTGGGTCTGGCCTTGCGCCTGATACTCGAAGCCGGGCGATCGCGTGCCCAGCTCGGGCACGTAGTGCACCAGGCGGTGATGAGCCAGGTCGGCCAGGGCGTGGGGTGTGCCATACGCAGCCAGGTAGGCCGGGCTGGCACAGTTGACCAGGGGCAGGTTGCCCAGCGGACGGGCGATGACGCCAGGATCGGTCACCGCCCCGACCCGCATCACACAATCGAAGCCTTCGCGCACCATGTCCATCCGCCTGTCGGTACAACTGACCTCGATGTCCACGTCCGGGTGGGCCGCCATGAACTCAGCCAGGCGGGGCAGGACGATCTTGCGCGCGGTGACGGTCGGCATGTCCACGCGCAGGCGGCCACGCAGCGCCTCGGCGGGATGGAACATGCCTTCCAGCTCGGTCATCTGGGCCAGCATGTCCTTGCCGCGTTCATAAAGCTGCAACCCGTCCTGCGTGGTCTGTACGCGCCGGGTCGTGCGCTGCAACAATCGCGTGCCGACCAGATCTTCGAGTTGGCGCACATGCTCAGACACGGTGGATTTCGGCAGCCCCAATTGTTGGGCCGCCTGCGTGAAGCTCTCGAGTTCGGCCACGCGAATGAAGGTGTGCAGGAGATCGAGCTTATTCACGGCTTGGTTTACTGTCCGGCAGGATCGAACAGTTTATCCGGATGGAGAGCATTTATCCTTTATTCGTCGAACAATAGACTGAGGGTCCTCTGCAAACTTCTCGGGACACGACCATGACTCGCAAGATCGCACTCATCACGGGCGCCAGCCGCGGCCTGGGCAAAAGCACTGCACTGCACCTGGCGGCTGCCGGGATCGACGTCATCGGCACTTACCACAGCAACCGCGACGCGGCCGACCAGACCGCCAGCGAGATCCAGGCAAAGGGCGGCAAGGCCGTCATGCTGCCGCTGGACGCAGGTGACAGCGCGGCGTTTCCGGCCTTCGTGCAGGCAGTCACCCAGGCACTGAAGACCCGGTTCGGCCGCGAGCAATTCGACTTCCTGGTCAACAACGCCGGCATGGGCATTCATGCCTCGTTCGCCGAGACCACCGAAGCGCAGTTCGACCAGTTGTTCCAGGTCCACCTCAAGGGACCGTACTTCCTCACGCAGGCGCTGTTGCCGCATATCGCGGACGGTGGACGCATCGTCAACGTGTCCAGCGGGCTGACCCGCTTCGCGTTGCCGGGCTATGCCGCCTATGCGTCCATGAAGGGGGCGGTCGAGGTGATGACGCGCTACATGGCCAAGGAACTGGGCGCACGCGACATTCGCGTCAACACCCTCGCCCCGGGCGCGATCGAGACCGACTTCGGTGGTGGCGCGGTGCGCGACGACGCCGAGATCAACCAGTTCGTGGCGTCGGTGACGGCCCTGGGCCGGGTCGGCATGCCGGAGGACATCGGCGGGGCGGTGGCCACGCTGCTGGCGCCGGAGAGCGGCTGGATCAACGCGCAACGCATCGAAGCCTCGGGCGGCATGTTCGTCTGACGAGCCAGAAGCGCTGGCCGCTTCTTGATCCGAGACAAGATTCGCGTCCGTCCGACCCCGTACACTGTTGCCAGAGATGGCGGACGCCCCCCGTCCGCCGGGCAGCAGAGAACGACGCATGAAGATATTCGGTATTGCTGGCTTCAGCGGCTCAGGCAAGACCACGCTGATCGAACAACTGATTCCCCTGGCCGTGGCGCGCGGCCTGCGGGTGTCGCTTATCAAGCACGCGCACCACGATTTCGACGTCGACCAGCCGGGCAAGGATTCCTACCGCCACCGTCAGGCGGGCGCCAGCGAGGTGCTGGTGGCCTCGGGGCGGCGCTGGGCGCTGATGCACGAACTGCGCGATGCGCCCGAGCCGTCGCTCGATGAACTGGTGTCGCGCCTTGGACCGTGCGACGTGCTGTTCGTCGAAGGTTTCAAGGCGTCGCCGATTCCCCGACTGGAAGTGTGGCGGCCCGAAAGCGGCAAGCCGCGCCTGCCCGCCGACGACGCCTGGATCGTCGCGCTGGCCACCAACGCACCGGACGTGGCGGCGGAAACGCGCTTGCCGGTGCTGAACGTCAACGACCCGCCAGCCGTGCTGGCCTGGATACTCGATCACCTGTCTCGCCAACTCGAGGCGCCACTTGCCGGGAGCGTGGCATGACCCTGATTTCTCTGGACGACGCGCTGGCGCGTCTGCTCGACGGCGCCGACGCCTATCGCCGCGCCTACCTGACGCCTGAAAGCGTGCCCCTGATGGACGCCTTCGGCCGCGTGCTGGCCGAGGACATCCGCTCGCCCATCTCGGTGCCGTCGCACGACAATTCCGCCATGGACGGCTACGCCCTGCGCGCGGCCGACGCCGCGGTGGCGGGTACGGCCCTGGTGGTGTCGCAGCGCATCCCTGCCGGCCAGGTGCCGGTCCCGCTGGCGGCGGGCACCGCCGCGCGCATCTTCACCGGGGCCGATATCCCGCCCGGGGCGGACACGGTGGTC
>JAAIGF010030900.1_pt1 | contig 10290 bp, 5 predicted proteins | sample 6487441 | NCBI WGS metagenome assembly JAAIGF01 (sample SAMN13974129, study PRJNA590717) | phyllosphere metagenome | biome: pepper field; feature: multiple bacterial spot infested pepper fields; material: pepper leaves; isolation source: leaves from pepper fields | host: Capsicum annuum ...
CCGATCGGGTTGCGGATCTTCGAGAAGTAGTCGACGTGCGCGCCGTCGAGCTCGCGCGTGCGCTCGCCGATCCACTGGAAGTGCGACGAGGTGTTGTACGGCAGACCGGTGCGGGAGTCGATCCGCGTCATGGGCCGCTCGTAGTCCATGAGCAGGCCCTCGTGGCCGGTGTAGAACTCGACGCGCGTCAGCTCGTCGAAGTCGGCGCCGGCGGCCTCCATGAACTTGATCGCCCGGTCGATCTCGGTCGCCATGCTCTCGTAAGCCTGGTTCGCGGGGGTCGAGGCGAAGCCCTTGTTCCAGCTGTGCACCTCGCGCAGGTCGGCGAAGCCGCCCTGCGTGAAGGCCCGGATGAGGTTCAGGGTCGACGCGGCCGTGTGGTAGCCCTTGAGCAGGCGCGCGGGATCGGCCTTGCGGGACTCCTCGGTGAAGTCGTAGCCGTTGACGATGTCGCCGCGGTAGGCGGGCAGCGTCACGTCGCCGCGCGTCTCGGTGTCGCTCGAGCGGGGCTTGGCGAACTGCCCCGCCATGCGGCCCATCTTCACGACCGGCATCGACGCGCCATAGGTGAGGACGACCGCCATCTGGAGCACCGTCTTGATGCGGTTGCGGATCTGCTCGGCGGTCGCACCGGCGAACGTCTCGGCACAGTCACCGCCCTGCAGGAGGAAGGCTTGACCGGCGGCGGCACGAGCGAGACGATCGCGCAGGATGTCGACCTCGCCGGCGAAGACCAGCGGCGGGAGGGTCGCCAACTCTGCGGATGCCGCGGCCACCGCGCCCTCGTCATACCACTGCGGCTGCTGCTTGATGGGCAGGGAACGCCAGTGGTCGAGGTCGTGGAGCTGCTGATTCACCCCTGAAGTCTAGTGGCGCGACGACGGCGCCTTCGCCGCCTGCGCGGTGGCCAGACGGTCCTTCACCGTGGAGGCGTAGACGTCCTCGTAGCGCTGCTCGCCGAGGCGCTGCAGAGCGACCATGATCTCGTCGGTGACCGACCTCAGGATGTACCGGTCGCTCTCCATCCCCTCGAAGCGGGAGAAGTCGAGCGGCTCCCCCACGACGATTCCCACGCGCCCCACGCGCGGCAGCCGCCGGCCGATCGGCATGACGGCACCGGTGTCGACCATGACCACGGGGATGACGGGGACGCGAGCCTCGATCGCCATGCGCGCGATCCCCGTGCGACCGCGGTACAGCGTGCCGTCGGGGCTGCGGGTGCCCTCGGGGTAGATGCCCAGCAGCTCCCCGCGCCCGAGCACTCCGAGACCGGTGTTGAGCGAGGCCTCGGAGGCCTTGCCACCGGAGCGGTCGATGGGCAGCTGGCCGGTGGCGGTGAAGAACAGGCGCGTGGCCCAGCCCTTCAGGCCCTTGCCGGTGAAGTAGTCGCTCTTGGCGAGGAACGCCATCCGGCGATCGATCATGAGCGGAAGGAAGATCGAGTCGGAGAAGGAGAGGTGGTTGCTGGCGAGGATGGCGGCACCCTCGCGCGGGATGTTGCGCCGGCCCACGAGCCATGGACGGAAGACGGCCTTGATGACCGGACCGATCACGACGTACTTCATGAGCCAGTAGAACATCGTCAGCGCTCCTTGCCCGCCAGATCCGCCACGCCGATGAGACCGGCGTCGTTGCCCAGTCGCGCGATCGTGAACTCGGCCACCGGACGTTCACCGTACCCCGGGAGCGAGGTCTCGTATGCGAGCTTCACCGGGACGAGCAGATCCGCGCCCAGCTGGGCCACGCCGCCGCCGATCACGAAGAGTTCGGGGTCGAGCACGGCCTGGAAGCCCCCGCAGGCCTCGCCGAGCGCCGTGGCCACGCGGCGAAGCGCCTCCACCGCACCCGGGTCTCCGGCGAGCACCAGACGCGACACGGCGGGCCCGGGGATCGCCCCCTTCTCGTCGCGCACCGCGGCGAGAGCGGCGCCGATGCCTCCCTCGTCGGCGATGGCGTTGGCTTCGCGCTGCAGGGCGCGACCGGACGCGTACTGTTCGAGGCATCCGTTCTGTCCGCACCCGCAGGGGTGTCCGCCGCGAACGAAGCGCATGTGACCCAGTTCGGCCCCGATCCCGTGGCCGCCGCGGAAGAGCTCGCCGTCGGTCACGACCGCGCCGCCGACGCCCGTGCCCATGGTCAGCATGACCATGTCGCGGACGCCCTGCCCGGCACCGAAGCGGTACTCGCCCCAGCCGGCGGCGTTGGCGTCGTTCTCGATCGTGACGGGGGCGTGCAGCCGGTCCTCGAGACGCGCGCGGAGCGGCTCGTTGCGCCAGTCGATGTTCGGAGCGTAGATGACGGTGCTGCGATCCGAGCTGATGAACCCGGCGGCGGCGACGCCGATCGCGTGGATCTCGTGGGTCCGGCGCAGGTGATCGGCCATGTCGACGACGGCATCCACGAGGGCGGCCGGATCGATCGGGGTGTCCACGCGGAGCTTCTCGACGATGGTGCCGTCTTCGGCGACGACGCCCCCCGCGATCTTCGTGCCTCCGATGTCGATGCCGACGTTCTGCACCGTGCTCCCCTCCGGCACGCCACCCGGCGCGGCCCGGAGCAGTCTAGCCACCCTCCGCGACCCGTGCGGGACGAGGAGCCTGCCGCGGGGGCGCGGAGTCGTCCGGATAGACTCGACGCACCGATCGACATTTTTCCGGTACCGAAGGAGTTGCCGTGATCCAGTTCGACCTCCCCCCCGTCGTCGAAGCCGACCCGGACGCCAACACGTCCGACCTGTTGGCAGACCGTGTTCGGGCGACCCCCGACCGACCGCTCTTCGCCGTGCCCGATGCCGACGGATGGCGCGACATCACCGCCGCGGAATTCGAGCGGCAGGTCATCGCGCTGGCCAAGGGCTTCGTCGCGGCGGGCATCCAACCCGGCGAGAAGGTGGCGTTCATCGCGCGCACCACGTACGACTGGACGCTCGTCGACTTCGCCCTGTTCTATGCCGGCGCGATCATGGTCCCGGTCTATGAGACGAGTTCGCCGTCGCAGATCTCGTGGATCCTGTCGGACTCGGGTTCGATCGCGGTGGTCCTCGAATCGCCCGAGCACGCCGAGCGTCTCGACGAGGTCCGCAGCGACCTCCCTCTCGTGCGCGAGGTGTGGTCGATGCACTCGGGAGCGCTCGACGCCCTCGTCGCGAACGGCACCCACATCACCGATGAGGAGATCGAGCGTCGCCGCCATCTCGCGAAGGCGTCGGACGTCGCCACCCTGATCTACACCTCCGGGTCGACCGGCCGCCCCAAGGGCTGCGTGCTCGTGCACAGCAACTTCGTCGAACTGGCGCGCAACTCCGCGAAGGCCCTGCACGAGGTCGTCGAGACGCCCGGCGCCTCGACCCTGCTGTTCATCACGACGGCGCACGTCTTCGCGCGCTTCATCTCGCTGCTGAACGTGCACGCGGGCGTGAAGACCGGGCACCAGCCGGACACCAAGCAGCTGCTCCCCGCGCTCGGATCGTTCAAGCCGACGTTCCTGCTCGCCGTGCCGCGTGTGTTCGAGAAGGTCTACAACTCCGCGGAGCAGAAGGCTGAAGCCGGTGGCAAGGGGAAGATCTTCCGCGCCGCGGCCGACGCCGCGATCGAGCACTCGCAGCGCCTGCAGGAGGGCAAGAAGATCCCCCTCCCCCTCAAGCTGAAATTCGCCCTCTTCGACAAGCTCGTCTACTCCAAGCTCCGGGATGCCATGGGAGGCCGTGTCGTGTACGCGGTGTCGGGTTCGGCTCCGCTCGGCCCGCGGTTGGGCCACTTCTTCCGCAGCCTCGGCGTCGTGATCCTCGAGGGGTACGGCCTCACCGAGACCACGGCTCCGGCCACGGTGAACCTCGCCACGAAGTCGAAGATCGGGACCGTCGGACCCGTGCTCCCGGGCGTGGGCGTCCGTCTGGCCGACGACGGCGAGATCCAGGTGCGCGGCGTGAACGTGTTCCGCGAGTACTGGCAGAACCCCGAGGCCACGGCCGAGGCGTTCGACGGCGAGTGGTTCAAGACGGGCGACATCGGTGCGTTCGACAGCGACGGGTTCCTCGCCATCACCGGTCGCAAGAAGGAGATCATCGTCACGGCCGGGGGCAAGAACGTCGCTCCCGCCGCCCTCGAGGACCCGATCCGCGCCAACCCGATCGTCGGCCAGGTCGTGGTCGTCGGCGATCACAAGCCGTTCATCTCGGCTCTGGTGACGCTCGACCCCGAGATGCTCCCGACCTGGCTCGCCAACAACGGCCTGCCCGCGGACATGTCGCTGGCGGACGCGGCGACGAACGAGAAGGTGCGCGCCGAGGTGCAGGGCGCGATCGACCGCGCCAACACGCGGGTATCGCGCGCGGAGTCGATCCGCAAGTTCACGATCCTGCCGACGGAGTGGACCGAGGCGAGCGGCCACCTGACACCGAAGATGAGCATCAAGCGCAACGTCATCGTGAAGGATTACGCCGACGCGATCGAGGACATCTACGCGGTGCCGATCAACACCACGAACGTCTCGCTTCCCTGAGGCGACGACGAACGGCCCGGTCCCCGCGTGGGGCCGGGCCGTTTCGCTGCGTCGAGAACAGGGGATGCCACCGGAACAGGGGAATCCACGACGAAACGGCCTGTCCCCGTGGCATCCCCTGTTCTCATGACAGGGTCGGACCGGTCAGAACCAGTCGCTCTCGCGGATCTGACGCATCGCCTCGCGGCGGGTCTCGGCAGGGAGACGTGACAGGTAGAGCATTCCGTCGAGGTGGTCCGTCTCGTGCTGCAGGGCCTGAGCGAGCAGACCCTCGCCCTCGAGGACGACCTCGTTCCCGTCGAGGTCGATGCCGACGACCTTCGCCCAGGGATACCGCGTGGCCTCGTGCCACAGACCGGGGACGGAGAGGCATCCCTCCCCCACCAGCTGCGGCTCCCCGCGCGTCTCGACCAGCACCGGGTTCAGCACGTAGCCGATGTCGCCGTCGATGTTGTAGCTGAAGGCGCGCAGCCCCACGCCGATCTGCGGGGCCGCCACGCCCGCCCGCCCGGGGGGCTCGACGGTGTCGAGGAGGTCGCGGACGAGAGCATGGATACCGTCGTCGATCGTCTCGATCGGGGCGCTGGGCGCGCGCAGGACGGGGTCGCCGAACAGGCGGATGGGCCGGACGGTCATGCCGCCGCCACCGGGGAGCGCAGGCCCTCGACGACCGCCGCCGCGAGACGGCGCGCGGCGAGGCGGGTCTCGGGCTGGAGGTCGCGGAACGAGATGGCGCTTCCGGCTGCGATGCGCGGGTCGTACGGCATCCGGATCACCGTCTGCACGCGCGTGCGGAAGTGCGCCTCGAGCTCGCTCTCGCGCACGAGGGGCGTGCCGGGTCGCGCGGAGTTGATCACGACGACCGCGGAACGCACGCGGTCGGCGTACCCGTTGGTCTCGAGCCACGTGAGCGTCTCGGAGGCGAGACGTGCCTCGTCGACCGAGAGTCCCGCGACGACGACGAGCGAGTCGGCGCGCTCGAGCGTCGCCTCCATCACCGAGTGCACGATGCCGGTTCCGGTGTCGGTCAGCACGATCGAGTAGTAGTGCGCGGCGACGTCGGCGACCTGGCGGTAGTCGTCGTCGCTGAACGCCTCGGACACGCGGGGATCGGAATCGGATGCCAGGACGTCGAGGCGCGTGGCGTCGCGGGCGACGATGGACGACACGTCGTGGTACCCGTCGACCTCGTCGTGGGCGCGCACGAGGTCGCGCACCGTGCGCCCGTTGGGGCGGCCGACGCGGTCGGCGAGTGTCCCGCGGTCCGGGTTGGCGTCGACCGCGATGATCCGGTCGTCTCGCGCGTCGGCGAGGGCCATGCCCAGGAGAGAGGTGACGGTGGTCTTTCCGACGCCGCCCTTGCGGGAGAGGACCGGGACGAAGCGCGCACCTCCCGCGAGAGGGGTGGCGATGCGGCGATCGAGCTCTTTGCGCTCGCGCGCGCGCCGGCCGTCGCCCAGGTTGATGCGGTGGCCGGACATCGAGTACACGAGCTGCTGCCACAGACCCTCGGGCTCGGGTCGCGCGACCTGCCGCGGGTCGAGGAGGCGATCGGCGGTGAGGAGGTCGGGGCTCTCCCGGGCGTCGTCGATCGCGCTCGAGCGCTTCGCGGTGAGCGTCAGATCGGGACCCGGGGTGCGGACCCGCTCCGTCGCGTGCGCACGGCCCACGCGCGCCGCCTCATCGGCCTGGTGAACTTCGCGACGAGTGAGGGGGACGGCGCCGATCACCCCGGTCGCGGCGCGCTCGGCGCGGGTGCGCGGGATCGCGCCGGTGGTCGTCGGGACCGCGCCGGTCGCGGTGGGGACCGCACCCGTCGTCGGGGCGGCGGGCGTGTGGGGGCCGGTGACGGCGGCGACAGCACCCGTCGCGGCGGTGGCGGCACCCGTCGCGGCGACAGCACCCGTCGCCGTGGCGACAGCGCCGGTCGCGGCGGCGACAGCGGCATCGTCGGTGGTCGCAGGAGTCTCGGCCGGAGCGGTCGCGGCGTCCGCGGGCTCCGTCTCGACGGGCTTCGCCGCGACCGGCTCCGCGTCGGATTCGACCTCGGCTCCCTCGGGCTCGTCCGCGGGCGCGCCCTCGTCGAGCGCGGCGGTCTCGTCGAGAGCGGCGGTCTCGTCGAGCGCGGCGGTCTCGTCGACGCTGCGCGCGGGTTCGTGCGATTCGGCGTCGCTCATGTCGGCCTCGTTCTGCTCCGGCTCGTCGATCACGGGGTTCTCGGCCTCGGCCTCGTTCCGAGTCTCGGCGACGACCGGAAGCTCGGGGCCCTCGGACGCGGCGTCCTCTCGGCCGTCCGCTTCCTGCCCCGCGAGCTCACGCTCAGCGGGCTCGTCCTCGACGATCTCTTCCTCAGCGAGCTCCGGCTCGTCTTCCGCGAGCTCCGGCTCGGCGGGCGCCTGCTCCGCGAGCTCTTGCTCGGCGAGCTCGGGCTCGGCGAACTCCCGCTCAGCAGGCTCCGGATCCGCGAACTCCCGCTCGGCGACGTCGTCCTCAACGGGGTTGTGCTCGTCGAGCTCCTGTTGGGCGGAATTCTGTTCGTCGACGCTCGCGTCGTCGTCATCCGGCGCGGCGGCGTCACCCGCATCGGCAGGCACGATGTCGTCGTCGGTCGCGTGCTCGTCCGCCACGTGGCCGGCTTCTGCTTCCGCGAGCTCGTCACCCTGGTGCTCGTCGCCCTCGGCGGAGTCGTCGTCGACACGCTCCTCGTCGACGCTCCCGTCATCGACGGACTCGCCATCGACGGACTCGCCTTCGACAGACTCGTCGTCGACACCCTCGTGCTCGACGAGCGGGCTCGCGACAGGCTCGCCCTCGACACCCTCGCCTTCCGCGTCTTCCGCGTCTTCCGGCTCGAACACGTCGGTCGACAGCACGAACTGCGAGACGGGCTCGGGGTCGAATCCGTCGGTGGACAGGATCATCTGCGGCTCGACGCGGTCCACGTCGAAGCCGGCGACGACGAGTTCGTCGCGCGATGTCGCGTCTCCGAGCTCCGGCGCGTCCCCGAGCTCCCGCTCGGACTCGTGCTCCGACGCGGATTCGTGGCCGCTCTCGTGCTCGATGTCGTCGATGATCTCCGCGTCGTGCACCTCGAGGTCGTCGTGCGACTCCGCGTCGGTCGCGGCATCGCCCTCGTGGTGCGGTTCGAGGATGATGTCGCCGGTCGGCAGGTGCTCGACGTGCACGTCGTCGTGCACCGTCGGCCGCTGATCCGTCTGCGGTTCGGGCACATAGGTGAGGGCGGGCGCGCCGGTACCCCCGTCGAGGGTGAACGGCTGGCCGATGGTCTCGAACGAGCGGATCTCCGCCTCATCGACCGGCACCTCGTCTTCGACCACATCGTCGTCGATGTCGTCGTCGTGCGAGGTCACGGGCAGGTCGACACTGACCTGCGCGATGTGTCCGCCGAGGATGGTGATGCTGGCTGTGTCGAGATTCCCGCTCTCGTCGAGCACGCCGTGCTCGGCGTTCTCGTCGGGGTTCGCGTCGGTGCGGTCGGGGGTCACTGCAGTCTCCAAACGGGAAGAGGGCGCGAAAGCGCCCCCTCCCAGGTTACTGCGCGGGGCGGATCACCAGCAAAAGGTCTCCCGCCTCGACCTGCTGTGTGGTACCGGTGGCGACGCGCTCCACGACCCCGTCGATCTGCGACGCGATGGCCGCCTCCATCTTCATGGCCTCGATGGATGCCACCGCCTGGCCGGCCGCGACCCGATCGCCCGGAGAGACCTTGAGGGTGACGACCCCCGAGAACGGAGCGGCGACCTGGCCGGGCTTCGAGGTGTCGGCCTTCTCCGCCTGCCGCGCCTCGACGTCGATCGAGCGGTCGCGGACGAACACCGGGCGCAGTTGACCGTTGAGCGTCGTCATGACCGTCCGCATGCCCTTGTCGTCGGCCTCTCCCACGGCCTCGAGCCCCACGAACAGCTGCACGCCGCGTTCGATCTCGACCGTGTGCTCCCCGCCGGCCCGGAGCCCGTACAGGTAGTCCGCGGTGTCGAGCACGCTGAGGTCGCCGTACGCCTCCCGCGTCTCCTCGAAGGTGCGGGTCGGTCCGGGGAACAGCAGGCGGTTCAGTCGCGCCCGACGCTCGGCGGACTCCCCCGCCAGCGCCGTCGCGTCGTCGTCGCTGAGCGGCGTCACACCGGTCTTCGCGTCGCGCCCGGCGAGCACCTTCGAGCGGAACGGCTCGGGCCAGCCCCCGGGCAGATCGCCCAGCTCCCCCGCCATGAACGACACGACCGAGTCCGGCACGTCGTACTTCTCGGGGTTCTGCTCGAAGTCGGCCGGGTCCGCCTTGACGGCCGCGAGGTGCAGCGCGAGGTCGCCGACGACCTTCGACGAGGGCGTCACCTTCGGCACGCGGCCGAGGATGCGGTCCGCCGCGGCGTACATGTCCTCGATCAGCTCGAAATCGTCGGCCAGACCCAGGGCGATGGCCTGCTGCCGCAGGTTCGACAGCTGCCCGCCCGGAATCTCGTGACGGTAGACGCGACCGGTGGGCCCGGCGAGCCCGGACTCGAACGGCCGGTACAGGTGACGCACGGCCTCCCAGTACGGCTCGAGGTCGCTGACCGCGGCCAGGTCGAGACCCGTGTCGCGCTCGGTGTGCGCGAGAGCGGCGACGAGGGCCGACAGCGACGGCTGGCTCGTGGTGCCCGCCATGGGCGCGGCGGCCGCGTCCACGGCATCCGCTCCCGCCGCCGAGGCGGCCAGGAGCGTCGCGAGCTGTCCGCCCGCGGTGTCGTGCGTGTGCACGTGCACCGGCAGGTCGAAGCGTTCGCGCAGCGCCGCGACGAGCTTCGCCGCCGCGGCCGGGCGGAGCAGACCCGCCATGTCCTTGATCGCGAGCACGTGCGCCCCGGCCTCGACGATCTGCTCGGCGAGACCGAGGTAGTAGTCGAGCGTGTACAGGTTCTCCGCCGGGTCGAGCAGGTCACCGGTGTAGCAGACCGCCACCTCCGCGACCGCGGTGCCCGTGCCGAGCACGGCATCGATCGCCGGCCGCATCTGCGCGACGTCGTTCAGGGCGTCGAAGATGCGGAAGATGTCGACCCCGGATGCCGCGGCCTCGGCGACGAAGGCATCCGTCACCTGCGTCGGGTACGGGGTGTACCCCACCGTGTTGCGTCCCCGCAGAAGCATCTGGATCGCGACGTTGGGCAGCGCTTCGCGCAGCGCGTCGAGCCGTTCCCACGGGTCCTCCCCGAGGAACCGGAGGGCGACGTCGTAGGTCGCCCCGCCCCAGGCCTCCACCGACAGCAGACCCGGGGTCATGCGCGCGACGTACGGTGCCACGCGAACGAGATCGCGGGTGCGGACGCGGGTCGCGAGGAGCGACTGGTGGGCGTCGCGGAACGTGGTCTCGGTGACCGCGAGGGCGGTCTGCGCGCGCAGGGCCTTCGCGAAGCCCGCGGGGCCCAGCTCTTGGAGCCGCTGACGCGATCCCGCGGGGGCCGGAGCCACGACGTCGAGCACGGGGAGCTTGGCGCCCGGGTCGACGGAGAGCGGGTTCTCGCCGTTCGGGCGGTTCACGGTGGTGTCGACGAGCCACGACAGGATCTTCGTGCCGCGGTCCTTCGACTCCCGGCCCTTCAGCAGCTCGGGGCGCTCGTCGATGAACGACGTGCTGAGGTCTCCCGCGACGAAGGCCGGATCGTCCAGCACCGCCTGAAGGAACGGGATGTTCGTCGAGACGCCGCGGATGCGGAACTCCGCCAGCGCGCGCCGCGCGCGAGCGACCGCCGCGGGGAAGTCGCGCCCGCGACACGACAGCTTCGACAGCATCGAGTC
>JAAIGF010344030.1_pt1 | contig 10288 bp, 13 predicted proteins | sample 6487441 | NCBI WGS metagenome assembly JAAIGF01 (sample SAMN13974129, study PRJNA590717) | phyllosphere metagenome | biome: pepper field; feature: multiple bacterial spot infested pepper fields; material: pepper leaves; isolation source: leaves from pepper fields | host: Capsicum annuum ...
GGTGAAGCGGCCGCGCAGAATCATGCGATGCGCCGGATACCGGCCCCCAGTGCACCGAGCTTCTCTTCGATGTTCTCGTAGCCGCGGTCGAGGTGGTAGATACGATCGATGGTGGTCTCACCGTCGGCCATCAGCCCGGCCAGGATCAACGACGCCGAGGCGCGCAGGTCGGTGGCCATCACCGGCGCACCGCTCAGACGCTCGGCGCCGCGGACGATGGCGGTATGGCCTTCGACCTGGATGTCCGCACCCAGACGCAGCAGCTCGTTGACGTGCATGAAACGGTTTTCGAAGATCGTCTCGTTGATCACCCCGACCCCATCGGCCACGCAGTTGAGTGCCATGAACTGCGCCTGCATATCGGTGGGGAACGCCGGGTACGGCGCGGTGGTCAGGTTGACCGCCTTGGGCCGCTTGCCCTGCATGTCCAGGGTGATGGAGTCGGCGGTGGTCTCGATGCGCGCACCGGCTTCCACCAGCTTGGCCAGCACCGCGTCCAGCGTATCCGGGCGGGCACGGTTGACGGTGACCTTGCCGCCGGTCATCGCCGCGGCCACCAGGAAGGTGCCGGTCTCGATGCGGTCCGGCAGCACTTCGTGGCGCCCGCCTTCCAGGCGCTCGACGCCCTCGATCACCAGCCGGGCGGTGCCCAGGCCTTCGATCTTCGCGCCGAGCGCGATCAGGCAGTGCGCCAGGTCGGTGACTTCCGGTTCCATCGCGCAGTTGTCCAGCACGGTGGTGCCTTCGGCGAGCACCGCAGCCATCAGCACATTCTCGGTGCCGGTGACGCTGACCATGTCGAAGGTGAAGTGACCGCCCTTGAGCCGCTTGGCCGTGGCCTTGATGAAGCCGTTCTCCACCACGATGTCCGCGCCCAGTGCCTGCAGACCCTTGATGTGCTGGTCCACCGGCCGCGAGCCGATGGCACAGCCGCCGGGCAGCGACACTTCGGCCGCGCCGTGGCGGGCCAGCAGCGGGCCCAGCACCAGGATCGAGGCGCGCATGGTCTTGACCAGCTCATACGGGGCCACATGCTGGTTCACCGAGCGCGGGTCGACCACGATCGCACTGCCGCGCGACAGCGTGCCCTGGTCGATGGTGACCTTGGCGCCCAGCTCACCCAGCAGCTTCACCGTGGTCACCACATCGTGCAGGTGCGGCACATTGGTGATTTCCACCGGCGCGTCGGCCAGCAGCGTGGCGCAGAGGATGGGAAGTACGGCGTTCTTGGCGCCGGAAATGCTCACTTCACCGTGCAGCGCTTTGCCGCCGGTCACAACGATCTTGGCCATGTATAGGATTCTTTTTCGGGTCAGCCGGCTTCGGCCGGGGTCACGGTTTTCAGTGCCAGCGCGTGGATCGCACCGCCCATCAGGTCGCCGAGGGTGGCGTAGACCATGCGGTGACGGGCCAGCGGCATCTTGCCGGCAAAGGCCTCGCAGACCACGGTCGCTTCGAAGTGCACGCCATCGTCGCCCTGCACGTCGGCACGGGCGCCGGGGAGGCCGGTTTCGATCAGATTGCGGATGGTGTCGGCGTCCAACGGGCTTTCCTAATAAAATGTCGGCTCATTCTACTTCCGCTGCGTGGCGTCCGCATGGTCGATTCCAACCTGCCCCCCTCCTCCGCCGAGCCGGCCGCCCTGGTCGCCAGCGGCCAGCGGGTGTTCGACATCGAAGGCCAGGCCCTTGCTGTGGTGGGCGGCCGCCTGGGTGAGGCGTTCGCGCAGGCCTGTCAGCACATCCTGCGCTGCGGCGGGCGGGTGGTGGCCACCGGCATGGGCAAGTCGGGCCATGTGGCACGCAAGATCGCCGCCACCCTGGCCTCCACCGGTACCCCCGCCTTCTACGTGCATCCCGGTGAAGCCGGCCACGGCGACCTCGGCATGATCACCGAGGCCGATGTGGTGCTGGCCCTTTCCTACTCGGGCGAGTCGGACGAACTGCTGATGCTGCTGCCGGTGCTCAAGCGCCAGGGCAATGTGCTGATCGCCATGACCGGCCGGCCGCAGTCCAACCTGGCCCGCGCCGCCGACGTGCATCTGGACGTGAGCGTGCCCGCCGAAGCCTGCCCGCTGGCGCTGGCCCCCACCTCCAGCACTACCGCTTCGCTGGCGATGGGCGATGCGCTGGCGGTGGCCCTGCTCGATGCCCGCGGCTTCACCGCCGATGACTTCGCCCGCTCGCATCCGGCCGGCAGCCTCGGCCGCCGCCTGCTGCTGCACATCACCGATGTGATGCATACCGGCGAGGAACTGCCCAAGGTCGACGAGGGCGCCAGCCTGAGCCAGGCGCTGGTGGAAATGAGCCGGAAGCGACTGGGCATGACCGCCGTGGTCGACGCACAGGAGCGCCTGATCGGCCTGTTCACCGACGGCGACCTGCGCCGGGCCCTGGACAGCGCACTGGATGTGCGTACCGCCAGCATCGCCGAGGTGATGACCCGCAACCCGCGTACGATCGGTGCCGACCAGCTGGCAGTGGAAGCCGCGCGCCTGATGGAAACCCATAAGATCAATGGCCTGATCGTCGTTGATGACGGCGGACGCGCGGTCGGCGCGCTGAACATTCATGACCTGTTGCGGGCGCGGGTGGTTTAACCCAAGGTAATAACCCCCATTCAGTCACCACCCGGACCCGATACCCTGCCATGCCCTGGTCACCGCTGCCCGCTTTCCCAACCCATCTGCATGCCACTGCGGCCCGCATCCGCCTGGCCTGCTTCGACGTGGACGGCACGCTCACCGACGGTCGGCTCTACTACGACCGGGACGGCAACGAGAGCAAGGCGTATTACGTGCAGGACGGTCTGGGCCTGAAACTGCTGCAGCGGCACGGCATCCATCCGGTGCTGATCACCGCGCGCAACAGCCAGTCGGCACTCAAGCGCGGCGCGGATCTGGGCATCGATACGCAGATCGCGGTGGGCGACAAGCTTTCCAGCGTGCAGGCGCTGGCCGACCAGCATGGCGTCGGTCTGGACCAGATCGCCTTCCTCGGCGATGACCTGCCCGACCTGGCACCGCTGTGCAAGGTCGGTCTGGCGGTTGCCCCGGCAGACGCTCACCCGTGGGTGGCCGAGCGCGTGCACTGGCAGACCCGGTCCGCTGGCGGCCGCGGCGCAGCGCGCGAGCTGTGCGATGTCCTGTTGGCGGCGCAGGGCAGAATCGATGCCGTACTGGCGGAGTTTGGCGCATGAACAACCGAAGCATCCTTGGCGGCATCCTGCTGGTGGTCGTGCTGCTCAGTGGCTGGGCCCTGCTGCGTGAGCGGCAGAAACCACTGGAGGTGACCGTGGACGATGGCACCACCGACTACGTGCTGCACGACTTCCAGATCGTGGCACTGGACGACCAGGGCAAGGAATCCACCACCCTGCGTGCGCCCAAGCTGGAGCGCACGCGTGCCGACCAGACCGTGGCCATCGCCACGCCGGTGTTCGAGATGCCTGATGACCAGGGCCAGCACTGGACCCTGCGCGCCGATACCGGCTGGCTCAGCCCCAAAGGCGATGAACTGAAACTGCAGGGCAACGTCTCCGGCGACAGCCCGACCACCGGCAACACCCCGCCCACCACGTTCCGCACCACCCACCTGGACGTTTTCCCGAAGGACAAGAAAGCGCGCACCGATGCCCGTGTGACCATGACCCGCCCGGGCATGGAGCAGGCCGGCACCGGTTTTGAGGTCGATTCAGCTGCCAACACCTACCGCTTCCTCAGTTCGGTAAAATCCCGCTATACGCCCACCGCGCGTTGAACGCGCGGCATCCGCTGGCCGCACCGGCCGCGCGGCCCCACCTAAGAGATGATCGATGAAGACCGCCACCTCCCGCGCATTGCTCGTCCTGGCCTCACTGGTCCTTGCCGGTTCGGCCCTGGCCAAATCCAGCGACCGCAATGAGCCGATGACCATCGACGCCGGTGCACAGAGCGGCACGCTGACCGGCGATGGCAAGACCACCCTGTCCCAGGGCGTCATCATCACCCAGGGCACGCTGGACCTGCGCTCGGCCGATGCCGAGATCCACCTGCGCGGCGGCGAGCCGGTGCGGGTGATCTTCAACGGCCGTCAGGCCACCATGAAGCAGCAGCTCGACGACGGCAGCTGGATGGACGCCAAGGCCGACCGCATCGACTACGACGTGACCTCGGAAATCATCACCCTGACCGGTAACTACAACGTGGTCAGCGCGCGCGGCACCAACGCCGGCCAGCGCATGGTCTACAACACCCGCACCGGCGAGATGAACAGTGGTGGCGATGGCACCCGCGTGCGCACCGTCATCCAGCCCAAGAACAAGACCGCCACACCTGCTGCCGGCCAGGGGAAGAAGTAATGCTCGTCGCCAAGGGCCTGCGCAAGGCGTACAAGCAGCGCGAGGTGGTGAAGGACTTCGGTCTGACCCTGGAAGCCGGTGAGGTCGTCGGCCTGCTCGGTCCCAACGGCGCCGGCAAGACCACCTGCTTCTACATGATCGTCGGCCTGGTGGCGGCCGACGCCGGCACCATCGTGCTCGATGGCACCGACATCACCAGCGACCCGATGTATACGCGCGCCAAGCGCGGCGTGGGCTACCTGCCGCAGGAACCTTCGGTGTTCCGCAAACTGACCGTGGCCGACAACCTGCGTCTGGTGCTGGAACTGCGCGAAGACCTGGACCGCGCCGGCCGCGAGCGCGAGCTCACCAGCCTGCTCGAGGAGCTGCAGCTGACCCACGTGGCCGAGCAGCTCGGTGCCAGCCTCTCCGGCGGCGAGCGTCGTCGCTGCGAGATCGCCCGCGCGCTGGCCGCGCAGCCGCGCCTGATCCTGCTGGACGAACCATTTGCCGGCGTCGACCCGATTTCGGTCGGTGAGATCCAGCGCATCGTCACCCATCTCAAGCAGCGCGGCATCGGCGTGCTGATCACCGACCACAACGTCCGCGAGACGCTGGGCATCTGTGACCGCGCCTACATCCTGGCCGAGGGCAAGGTGCTGGCGCAGGGCGCACCGGACGACCTGCTGCAGAACGCCGACGTGCGCCGGGTGTATCTGGGCGACGCCTTCAAGCTGTGAGGGCGGCCGCCGGACCTCTTCTTCTGCGTTCGGCACAGGCATGAAAACACGGCTGCAGACATCGCTGGGGCAGCAGATGGTCATGACGCCGCAGCTGCGTCAGGCCATCAAGCTGCTGCAGATGTCCAGCACCGAGCTTGAGCTGGAGATCGCCGCTGCGGTGGAGAGCAACCCGCTGCTTGAATGGGCCGACGCTGCCGACGCCGGGGCCGGCGATCCCGCCCCGCACAGCGAGCCCTCTGTCGGCGCGGCCGACAACGGCAGCGAAGGGGGCGAGCCCGGCGGCCCCGACGATGACGGGCGCCCGGCCGAACTGGACTGGACCGCTGCCACACCCGGCGGCGGATTCGACGACGACGAGGCGGGCAGCGCAGCCGAACGGGTCGCCCAAGCCGAGACCCTGGCCGACCACCTGCTGTGGCAGCTGCACCTGTCGCACCTGACGCCGCGCGACCGCAGCATCGGCGCGGTGCTGATCGACGCCCTGGACGATGACGGGTACCTGCGCGAGCCGCTCACGGCCATTGCCGAGAGTCTGCTGCCCGGCATCCGGGCTGACCATGCGCAGATTCTCACCGTGCTGCACCAGATCCAACGCTTCGACCCGCCCGGCGTCGGTGCCCGCACGCTCGGCGAATGCCTGCAGCTGCAGCTGGCGCTGCTGGCGCCGGACCACCCGGGTCGTGAGCTGGCCCTGCAGATCGCCGCTGGCCCGTTGGAGCGGCTGCCGCGCAGCGGTGCGATCGGTCTGGCCCAGGAACTCAAGCAGCCGGTGGCCGATGTGGACACCGCCATCGCCCTGCTGCGTTCGCTCGATCCGCGGCCGGGCGCGCGCCTTGCCGCCGTGGAGCAGGAAACCTATGTGATACCGGATGCGGTCATCTGGCGGCACAACGGAGTGTGGCGTGCGGCACTGGCCGGCCATGCCGGTCCCCGGGTGGTCATCCATCGCGGCTACGAGCAGCTGATCGGCCGCTGCGGTGAGGCCGACGCCGGCTACCTGCGCGGGCAGCTGCAGGAGGCGCGCTGGCTGCTCAAAGGGCTGGAGGCGCGCGGCGAAACCCTGCTGCGGGTGGTGCGCAGCCTGATCCAGCAGCAGGCCGGCTTTCTGGAGTTCGGCGCGCAGGCGCTGCGCCCGCTGACCCTGCGTGAGGTGGCCGGCGAGCTGGGCCTGCACGAATCGACCATCTCCCGTGCCATCGCCCGCAAACATGTGCGCACACCGCGCGGCACGATCGCACTACGGACGTTTTTCGCCTCCGGCATCGACACCGACGGCGGCGGCGAGGCGTCAAGCACCGCGATCCAGGCGATGCTGCGCCGCCTCATCGACGACGAGAACCCGCGAAAACCGCTTTCTGACGCCAAGCTGGCTGACCTGCTCAAAAACGCAGGCATCCCGGTGGCGCGAAGGACCGTTGCGAAGTATCGTGAAGCCATGAACATTTCCGCCTCCCACGAGAGAGTCAGAATCGCTTGACGCCCACGCGCCGGCGGAGAGGTTCATTGGCAAAACCCCATCAGGAGGAAACCGATGCGCATCGAAACGTTTGGCAAAGATGTCGAAGTGACCCCGGCTCTGCAGAGCTATGTTGAAGAAAAGCTCGCCCGGATCGGCAAGCACTACGACCAGCATTGCGAAGCGCGCGTCACCCTCAAGCTGCAGAAGACCGAACACCACGTCGATGCCAGCCTGAACATCCCCGGCCAGACGCTGCATGCCGAGGCCAGCGGACAGACCATGTACGCCGCCATCGATGTGCTGGCTGACAAGCTCGACCGACTGGTCATCAAGCACAAGGAAAAGAAACAGCAGCACGCACCAGTGCCGGTGAGCGACAATGGCGACTGATGCCATCGTCTGCTTGTTGATATGCCCCTGACCGACCTTATGGCTGCCGTGCGGACCCGGATCTGCACGGCGGCCGACCGGGACAGCGTCCTGCTCGCCGCCGCCCAGCTGCTGGCGTGCGAGCAGGCAAACGCTGAACAACTGCATGCAAACCTGCGCGAGCGCGAAGCGCTGGGCAGTACCGCCATCGGCCATGGCATTGCCATTCCACACGGCCGTGCCCCTGCGCTGGACCGCCCTCGGGGTGCTCTGCTGCGGCTGGAAAAGGCGGTGGATTTCGGTGGCGACGAGCCGGTGGACCTGGTGTTCGCCATTGCCGTGCCGAGCCATTACACCCATCAGCACCTCATGCTGCTTTCCGAGCTGGCCGAACTGTTCTCCGAGCCCGACATCCGGCAGGCCCTGCGCGAAGCGCAGAATCCCGAACAGCTGCACCAGATCATTGCCTTCCCTCCACCGGCCAGCGCCGCATGAATACCAGCATCACCGCACGTGAACTGTTCGATCAGCAGCGCGAGCGTCTGGCCCTGCGCTGGGTTGCAGGACAGAAAGGCGAAAAACGCGAGCTCGAAGCAGGAAACACGGTTTCGCGCCGCCCTTCGCTGGCCGGCTACCTCAACGCGATCTACCCCAACAAGGTGCAGATCTTGGGTTCAGAGGAACTGTCCTGGCTGGACTCGCTGGACTCACGGCAGCGCTGGGAAGTGATCGAAAAGATCATGCACTCGCACCCGCTGGCGCTGGTGATTACCCGCAACCAGCCCTGCCCGGAAGACCTGCGCGCGGCGGCGGACGAATCGCAGACGCCGCTGTGGGTGTCGCCCAAACGTGGGCATGAGCTGCTCAACCATCTTTCCTATCATCTGGCTCGCACCCTGGCGCCGCGGGTGATCCTGCATGGCGTTTTCATGGAGATCTACTCCATCGGCGTGCTGATCACCGGCGAGGCAGGGTCGGGCAAGAGCGAGCTGGCGCTGGAGCTGTTGAGTCGCGGACACCGCTTGGTGGCCGATGACGCGCCCGAGTTCACCCAGATTGCGCCGGACGTGCTCGACGGCACCTGCCCCGAGCTGCTGCAGGATCTGCTGGAAGTACGTGGCCTGGGCGTGCTCAACGTGCGCGAGATGTTTGGTGATACAGCGGTAAAGAAGAACAAGTATCTTCGGCTGATCGTTCACCTCACCAAGCCGATGACCGAGCCCACACCCCATGGTTACGAGCGCCTGACCGGCGACTCCGGCACGCGCCACGTGCTGGACCTGGACGTGCCGTTGATCACATTGCCGGTGATGCCGGGACGCAACCTGTCGGTGCTGACCGAGGCCGCCACCCGCCTGCACATCCTGCGCACCAAGGGCATCGATCCGGCCGCGATGTTCATCGCGCGCCACAGCAATCTGCTCGAGCGCCGTACGCCCTAGCCCCCCGTTCATCACCGCCGCAAAGAGTCCGCCATGAACAGTGTTACCCGTCCCGCCTCGACCCTGATGATCATCAGCGGCCTGTCCGGCTCGGGCAAGTCCGTTGCCTTGAAAACCTTTGAAGACCAGGACTACTACTGCTCGGACAACCTGCCGATCCGCCTGCTGCCCGCCTTTGTACGCAGTGTGCTGGGCGAGGCGGAGGCGGCGCCGCGGCGTCTGGCGGTCGGGATCGATGTGCGCGGACAGAGCGATCTGACCCAGCTGGGCGACTGGCGGCAGCAGGCGCTGGACGCCGGCGTACAGGCGCAGCTGCTGTTCTTCGAGGCCAGCGACGAAGCCCTGCTCAAACGCTATGCCGATACCCGCCGGCGCCACCCCTTGAGCCAGATGGGATTGTCGCTGCCCGAAGCCATCGCGCGCGAACGCGAACTGACCGCGCCGCTGCGTGAGGCCGCCGATGCGGTCATCGACACGACTCATCTGAATGTGCACCAGCTGCGCCGACGCCTGGTCACCGAGTACACGCTCGGGCACAGCAGCCGGCTGTCGCTGCTGTTCGAATCGTTCGCCTACAAGCGCGGCGTGCCGGCCGAGGCGGACTTCGTGTTCGACGCGCGGGTGTTGCCCAACCCGCACTGGAACCCGGACCTGCGACCGCTGAGCGGGCGCGAGGGTGGCGTACGCGATTTCCTCGAAGCCGAACCGGAGGTGCAGACGTATGTGGCACAACTGGTCGATTTTCTCGACACCTGGCTGCCGAAGCTGGGCAGCGACACCCGCAGCTACGTGACGGTGTCCTTTGGCTGCACCGGCGGCAAGCATCGCTCGGTATTTCTGGCCGAACGGATGGCCCGTCATGCCCGCGAGCAGGGCTGGGAAGACGTGGCGACGTATCACCGCGAACTGGAGTGAGGCGCTGCGGGTGGAAGACGACCGTCGCGCCTCACGCCCCTGCTCCAGCCGTGGTAGGTGACGACCGTTGGTCGTCACGCTCCTGCTCCGGCTTCTGCGGTGCCCCGAACGCGTGACGACCAACGGTCGTCACCTACCGCGGCAGCAGCGGCGCGCCGCTCCGGTGCACGCCTCGCTTCGGGTGGATGACAACTGATGGACCTCACGCCGCTGCTCGGCCCCTGGTAGGTGACGCAGGCAAGGGCAGGAGCCCTTGCCTGCGTCACCTACCATGGCAACCGCGGTGCGCCGATCCGGGCGTCTGCCTGTTCGATCCAGCTTCCCTGGCGCCCACCCCCACCAGACCACCGCTGCCCAGCTGTTCCTGAATACGGAACAGTGCGGCTTCTACATACTGCTATCGCAGGGTCATACCGACCTGTTAACGTTCAGGCATGACCTGTGGCATTCTCCTTGTGACACACCCGGGAATCGGGCCCGCGCTGCTTGAGGTGGCCACCCGGCTCCTGCGGCATCTGCCGCTGAAGACAGAAGCGTTCGAAGTACCGTTCGATGCAGACCTGGATGCCTTGCTTCCGCTGGCCTCGGCCGCGTTGCGGCGGGTGGACGGGGGCGACGGCGTGCTGATCCTGACCGACCTGTACGGCGCCAGCCCCAGCAACCTGGCCGCGCAGCTGGCACGTCTGGGAACGCCGGCGCGTCGGGTTGCGGCACTGAGCCTGCCGATGATGTTGCGGGTCATGAACTATCCCGAACAGGGACTGGATCAACTGCAGGCGACCGCAGCAGCGGGCGCCCGAAACGGAGCAATTTTCGACGATGCTTGAACGAGAACTCACCGTAAGCAACCGCCTCGGCCTGCATGCGCGCGCGACAGCCAAGCTGGTGCAGGAACTGGCCCCCTTCCGCTGCAACGTCACCATGGCCGCCAAGGGTCGCGAGATCAACGCCAAGAGCATCATGGGCGTCATGCTGCTGGCCGCCGGCCAGGGCACGCCGGTGACCATCCGCATCAGTGGCGAAGATGAAGCAGCTGCCATGGA
>JAAIGF010245031.1_pt1 | contig 10285 bp, 8 predicted proteins | sample 6487441 | NCBI WGS metagenome assembly JAAIGF01 (sample SAMN13974129, study PRJNA590717) | phyllosphere metagenome | biome: pepper field; feature: multiple bacterial spot infested pepper fields; material: pepper leaves; isolation source: leaves from pepper fields | host: Capsicum annuum ...
CAGGCGGGGTCTGCTGGGCAGGCGAGGTTCCCTCGGCGCGCGGCGGTTGGCGGTCCAATTGCTCTGCTTCCGAACGCGCCGCCGCCGCGTCTGCCTGCCTTCTTGGGACCTCGCTGCGCGGATGATCATGCTCCGTCTGCTTGTCTACCGATGGTGTCGGTACTGCGGGCGTGGAGGTGCGATGCTCCCTCACGGGAGGCGGCACACTGGGTGCCGATGAAGCACGCAGCCCGGTGTGCTCGTCCATCACCGCTTGCGAGGCAATGCGGTCTTCAGCGCGCTCTCCACGAACCTCGGCAACCGCCGCAGCGGCCACGTGTTGCACCTTTGGCGCGGCGACACCCAAGCGATTCGCCTCGTGCGTTGCCTGTTCATAAGCGTCGCGCTCGGTGGCCGTCAGGGCTTCGATGCGATGTTCCTGGGCACCGGGTATGGGCGCCTCCATCTGCTGAATGGCGCGGATCAGCGGGTAGGTTCCGTTCAATTCGTCGCGGACATTGCCTTGAGCCAGCGAATCGTAGATCCAGCCGTCGTGAAGCCATTCCCCATCGGCCTGCCGTTGATAGGTGCGCCCATCGGACGCCAATACGCTATCGGGGTGGTTGCTGGCCCATGCGACTTCCTCCGGAATCTTTCCGTAACGCGACCAGCCCTGCGCGACATACGCCTGCTCGTACTGTTTGGCGAAGGCGGCCGGACTCCGTGCGGCGTTGTGAGCCATGGTGATTTCGGCCTCGTGATCGAGATAGGCCGCTTTATTGGCATCCGCCACCTCCACCGTGGTGCTCTTGACACCGTGTTCGAGGACTTGATGGACAACTTCACGCCGCCATTCGCCGTTCTCGGGATTCCGCTCCCAGGACCGTGGATGGAGACTCGGTGTGTCGGTGACGTCACCTGCAATGCTGAAGGGATTGATTGGGCGATCAGGCTCAGAGAGCCGGAGCCCAATAGCCCTGCTCGAGGCCTGATAGTTCAGTTGCTGGGTCAATGCGGCATCGGCCGTCAGGTCGGTCTCCGCGCCGTAGAGTGGGCGATCTGCGACCGTGCCGACTGAGCCTATGATTTCTCTTTGATTGTGCGTCCAACCTTTTTCGGGATGCGCCGGATTGAAGGTCCACACCCTTCCGAAGCTGTCCGTCTGGTTGTTGATCTGGTATTTCTCGACCCATTCAACGATTTCACTTCCTCCCCAAGTTCCAAGGCCCGCACCGATAATGCCCGTGACAATGGCACCGGGGCCCGACTCTATGCCAGCCAATGTGCCAGCTTTGGCGCCCAGCGCTGCCCCGGTCCACCCGCCAACACTGCGCGCGCCAAAGTCCAACAGTGCAGCTTCAGCGCCTGTGCGGTTGTCGCGCGCGTACAGATCGGCGACTTTTGTACCTTCCGTGATGGCTTCGACGACGGTTGCTGCAGTGCCGCCGATGACGGCGCCGCGCACCATGTTCGGGCGTACGCGGACGGTGTGGTCAATGGCGCGCGCTTCCTGGATGTTGGACGCGATACCTTCAACAACTTTGAGCGATGCGCGTTCGTCGAAAACGGCGGCCGCTGTTAGTGGGCTGACACTTCTGTTGTGTGGCAGTGCGTCAGCCAGTTCAGCATGCCAGCCTCCTTGTGCGCGCCAGCCATCGCGGAGGAGATGAGTGCTCCGAGGCTCCTTCAGCCGCGCCTCGCGCTCCGCTTCCAGTGCGGCGCCTGGTGGGCGGGTGTCACTATGGCTGTCGTAGACTTGAGCGCCTTCGCGTCCGTAGAGCCGAATCTGGATGCCGGTCTCTGCCTGGACCTTGTCCAAGTTTGCCAGCAAAGCTTCGTAGACGTGCTTGCGTACTTCGGCTGGGACATAGCGGCCAAAACCGTCACGGTCGAGACTTGAAGAGAAGCGCCTGTCGACACCAAGTTCGCTTTCGAGGCGATGCGCCACCACACCACGCACCTCGACTTCATAGCCCCTCGCTTGCAACTCTTTGATCAAGGCGACAGAGCTGTCACCGTTGCCCAATGTAGTATCGAGGATGAGGTTCCTACGCCCGTCGATTACTGCTGATCGTAGTTCCTTGGCCCACTGACTGGCGTCGTCGTGGGTGTACCCAGCCCAAGTGTAGGGGTGCCTCTGGTACAGGTGCTCGACGCCGGGGTACATGCCGCGCAGCTCGTCGGGATCTACCGGAACTACGTCATAGCCCATTTCGGCCTTCACGGCCCCGCTCAGCGTGCCTTTCCCCGCGCCAGGTTGCCCAGCCAAGATGACTGCTCGCGGTCTTTCCTGATGGGTTGCGGAGTTGAATCCGCTCTTAGCAATGACCTCTTGCTCCAGAACCTCCAGATGAGTGATCTGGGGCAGGCGCGCAGGGGAGCCAGACATTAGAAGAGCTCTTTGTTGTTCGCAAAGTACGCGGCCAGGTCACTGATATTCAGCATGCCTCCACCGCTGCTTCGCGCCATGAGCATCAGATTCAGCTTCTCATTGGCTTGGGTGACCTCTTCGAGCGTCCCTGTGACGTTGGCAGCGGCAAGCTCATTGCGGGCTTCAGCCGTGAACTTCTCGAGTCTCCCATTCAGTGCGTCGATCGCTTCATCCAAGGGCATGAGCGGAATTCTGCGTGACCGCTCGACAGAATGATTGAGGACTTCCTGCAATCGCTCGATGTGCCCCGGATAGTCCTTGAGCATTTCGCGAAGCTTGGCCGGCACTGGCGGAGTTGGCGATGGCATGACTGACGTCCATTCAGAGGGTGGGGAGCTTTGCCAGTATCTGCACCGATCGGCCTTCGTTCAACGTCCAATTGCGACGGCGGACCCCCGACGTATGGTGATTGGTGCTGCGTAAAAGGACCTGATATAGCGACGCTGAACAGGGGAGCCGGTGCGCACTGGTACCGCGGGGCCATGCCCCGCGAGCGCGAAGCGCGGCGCGTGTGGGTTTCCCGCCGGGCGTGGCCCGGCGCTACCGTGCAGGGTGGTGGTAGCGCGGGGCCATGCCCCGCGAGCGCGGAGCGCGGCGCGTGTGGGTTTACCGCCGGGCATGGCCCGGCGCTACCGTGCAGATGGTGTAAGCGCGGGCCATGCCCCGCGAGGGCGCAGCGCGGCGCGTTCGAGTTTCCCGCCGGGCGTGGCCCGGCGCTACCGTGCGGTTGCCGCATCGTCAGGCCGGCCTGACCTCCCTGCAAACCAACTCGGCCAGCTCCCTGCATGCAAAGAACAGCCCCTCAACCACGCCTTCGTCCAGGTGTCGGCTGGGCGTGGCCACCGATTCGCAGCGGCGTGCCGCATGCAACATCTCGACCCCCGTCAGAATCGCCACGGCGGCACGATCAATCCGGGCCAGCGACTGCCTGCGGCCTTCGGTAAGGTTCTCTTCCGGCCACAACATTCCATCGGAGCCTTCGCCATCGCGGATGCGCTTGAGGCAACCCAGGAAAGTGCTGAGGTCGGAGGAAGGGTTGCTGTCGTCGTTGATGGGGTCATCGACGGGGAAGGGCGGGTTCTTGGGAGTGGTCATGGCGTCGGCTTCCGTGGCTGGACTTAACAGCGCCACCGCGCGGAAGCGGGTGGCGGACGGTGCGTGGCTGCAAACCGGGAAGCGCAATGCAATTAGACCGGTGGGTACGAGTACCCCCACGCACCGCCCGCCATACAGGCCGACGGATTACCCGCCGGCACCGGTTTCCGGACGGTGCCGACGGGCAAGCGTAAACAACATGCATTGATACTTCGCGGGTTTGCAGACCCGGCCACTCGTTGTCAGTGGCACGCCATGGTGTTTACGTCTGCTTGTTCGATGCAATGAGAAAAATCCGAAGATTTTGCGGACATCGGAGAGGCAGGCGCGAGTGTCGCACGCTTCATCCCGGACGCACGCGACAGTGAATGACGCCATCGGGCTCAACGTAAGCCATGCACGTCTATGAGTGACGCAAAGTGCGCGGCAGGCGCCGACGGGTGTGACGCTTCCCGCTTCCTACTTGTTGTATGAAGCGGCCTTCCCGAACGCGTTGATGGCGTGAAGTGTGCCTTGAAGCGACCTGAGCGGCGCTGTTGGCGAGCCAGATGCGACAGCTGATGGGTGGCGGCGCCGCTGCGCTCGCCGGGCATGGCCCGGCGCTACCTTGCGTGGCCCGGCGCTACCTTGCCTGGTCGTACTCGCCCTGGGCGCGCTCCATCTCGGGCCCGTAGTGCAAGGCCCAGTCGTACAGCGCGGTGAACGGCTGCTGCAGCGAGCGCCCCAACGCGGTGATGGTGTATTCCACGCCCACGGGCGTGGTCGGCAGCACGTGCCGTTGAATCAAGCCGTTACGCTCCAGCCGCTTCAACGCATCGGCCAGCGCCTTGTGGGTGATGCCGTCCAGCCGGCGCATGATCTCGTTGAATCGTGACGGGCGCGAACACAGCACGGTGAGGATGAGGATCGACCACTTGCTGGCGATCTGTTCGAGGATCGGCCGCGAACGGTGCACGTCGATCAGCGCGTCTTCGGCAACGCAGTCGGTACGGGTGTGCGGGCGGGCAGGGCGGGCCATCGATTTACTCCACGATATCTACGCTAGCTTAAGTGCGTATTCTGCCGTAAGTATAAGCTGTATATCATCGGCCGCACTTACCCAAGCGAGGTCGTGATGAGCAGATTGCAGGACAAAGTGGCCCTGGTGACCGGTGGCGGCTCTGGCATTGGAGGCGCGATCGCGCACCGCTTCGCCGCCGAGGGCGCAACGGTATACGCCACCAGCCGATCAGCCGGGGAGGCCGCGCCGCAGCCCTCGGCGGAAACGGGAACCGGGCGCATCGTCCCGCTGCGTGCAGATGCGGGCACGTCGGCTGGGCTTGCACAGGTGTTTGATCGCATCCGTGCGGATGCCGGGCGCATCGATGTGCTGGTCATCAACGCGGGCATTTCCGAGTACGCGATGCTGGGCGACGTCAGCGAAGATCTGTTCGAACGTACCTTCGCGCTGAACGCGCGCGCAGCACTGTTTGCCGCGCAGGGTGCGCTTGAGCTGATGCCGCCCGGTGGCAGCATTGTGCTGATCGGTTCCATTGCCGGGGCCATCGGAACGAAGGGCTATGGCGTGTATGGCGCAAGCAAAGCGGCACTGCGCGCGTTTGCGCGCACCTGGGCGAATGAGCTGGCGCCAAAGGGCATTCGCGTGAATGTGGTCAGCCCCGGGCCGGTGGACACCGCGATGTTCGATGCGGTGAGCGACGAGGTGCGCAAGGCGATCACCGGCCTGGTGCCGATGGGGCGGCTGGGCAGGGCCGAGGAAGTGGCCGCGGCCGCACTGTTCCTGGCCAGCAGCGAGAGCAGCTTCACCACCGGTGCCGAGCTGGCGGTGGATGGTGGGATGGCGCAGGTATAAGCCTGCGCGGTGCCTGGCTGGGCTAGGGCCCGTAGAGTTTTTCCGGGTCTATCCCGGCCAGGGCCAGCACGCGGTCGCGGCGCACCTGCTGAACCCATGCGGCCAACAGCTGGGCGTTGGTGAAGATTCCGAAGTTATTGCACGCGCGGCAGGTCAACTCGATACCCGATTCAACGTGTCCAAGGCCACCCGGCTCGGAATAGCGCGCTTCATCTCCGCAGCGCAGGCATTTGCAGTGCAGGGCCTCCACGCGATGAATTGTTCCGTTGAGGCGCAACAAGGGACGGATCCTGAGGATCCGGAACGCGGGGGACGGGGTCATGTGTCGTGCCGGTGAGGGGCTAGACACGGGGGCGAAGCATTCGCGCCGCAGAGGAGCCAGATGGCTTCACCATACAGCATGCGGGCCGGATTCGAGGGCGGCGCTGCTGGGGATCACGGCCCGCCACCGTGTGAGGGCCATGCTCCATCTTTCCTCACATGCGGCTTTGCTATTCTGCGCGCGGGGAGACACCTGTGGAATGCACGACGTAGGTGTCGCGTAGTCAAACAACCAAGGGAAGTGGTCTGGATGCCCGACAAAGCTGCGCGCGAGCAGTTCGGATTGCTCAGATTCCAAGGCGCTGCACGGCGTGAGAAGGTCGCCTCCCTCCTGTTGCTGGCTGGGATCGCGTGTATCTGCCTCGGCCTGTTCTGGGCCGCCTGTTATCTCTATTACCACCGGGCGGATCTGGCACTGGTGTTTGTCTTCCTCATCGGCGTGGGCGTGCTGGCGCTGCAGCGCAGCCCACGCACCGATGGGACATCACTGCTGGTTGTGGCCCACGGCATCTTCACGGCCATTTTTGCTGTGTCGTTGATCGAGCCGCCCGTCGGCGATGTGCCCCGATCAGTGCATCTGTTTTTCCTGCCGCTGGCGGCGGGCGCGGCGTTCACCTTCGAGGCCCGCGAGCGCTACGGCTCGCTGCTCTTTCCCCTGATCTGCCTTCTGGTGTTCGCGGGTTTCGCGGTAGGCATCCTGGATTCGTTTGCCCCCGGCCGTTCGCCACCGCTGGAGGTGCGTGGCTGGGGCGTATGGGCCAACACGCTGCTGGCCATCGCATTGCTGGCCGCGATCTTTACCATCTACCGGCGGGACGTCAGCAAGCAGCTGCGCCTGGAGCGCGAGCTGGGGCGCGCGGTACGTAACGGAGAGATCACTGTGCACTATCAGCCGCAGGTCCGCGGACCGGGCGAGCTGGTGGGCGTGGAGGCGCTGGTGCGGTGGCGCCACCCTGTGCAGGGTGTGCTGTCTCCGGTGGCGTTCATTCCATTGGCCGAGGAAAGTGGCCTGATCCGCGACATTGGAATGGAAGTGCTGCGCCAAGCGTGCGAAATGCTCAAGCAGTGGTCCAGTGCGCCATCCACCCGTCAGCTGCGCGTGGCGGTGAACATCAGCCCCGTCCAGCTGCGGGATCCTGGCTTTGTTGATGCAGTGGCGGCTGTCATACAGCATGCGGGCATTGACGCCGCGTTGCTGGAATTCGAACTGACAGAGTCGGCTTTGTCCCATGACACCGTGGCGGTCGTGGACAAGATGAAGTCGATTGAAGTGCTTGGGGTGACGTGGGCGCTGGATGATTTCGGAACAGGGTATTCGTCGCTTTCAACGCTGCGCACGCTGCCGCTGCGGAAGCTGAAGATTGATCGGCAGTTTGTTGACGCCGCTGCCAGCCAGGAAAGCGCGCAGCAGCTGCTGGGCAAGATCATCGAAATTTCCCAGGTGATGGGAATGAGCGCACTGGCAGAAGGCGTGGAGACGTCAGCGCAGCATGAGCTGCTGCTTGGGCTGGGCTGCGAGCTGTTCCAGGGCTATCTGTTTGCACGGCCGATGCCTGCGCAGGCGCTGGCGGGCTGGATGGCCGACCAGGCAGACAGCGGAATTGCTGGAAAGCGCTGATGATCGCCTGCATGCAGCTGATAGGACGCCACCTGCCGCCAACCGCACCGCAATGCGTGCGGAGAACTGTAGAGCCGAGCCTATGCTCGGCTCAATGTCCCCTCGCGCGATGGGCAAGCGCAGCCGAGCGTGGGCTCGGCTCTACACAGCCGATGCCTGGTCACGGGGCAATCAACAACATCGGGTCGATCAGCGGTATTTCGCCCTTGTCGGCCATGGCAATGCTCTGGCTGCAGAACACATAGCCCAGCGGGTTTTCCGCCCGCAGTCGCTTGCGCGGGACGCTCTCGATGTCGCCCACCTCATCCACGGCCAAGCCGATTACGTCATTTCCCGCTCGCACCAGCACCATTGCCGGGCACGTGTAGGTGAACGGGGCCAGCCCGCTGAGGCGGCGCAGATCGGCCACGCGCAGGGCATCCCCGCGCACGGTCAGCCTGGGCCCGCCTTCGCCCACCGGGCGGTCAAAGGTCTCCGGGCCGCGGATCTCGACGGCGGCCTGGACATCCACAGCGAACCACTGCTCACCGGCTCGTACGGCCAGGAATTCAAAGAACGCGCGCGACGGCGAGGCCGGTGGTCCGGCCGAGGGGGAAGAAGGCTGCAAAGGAATTCCAGTGGAAGGGGCATTGCTGCTGCGGCTGCATCATGACGCGTTGCCGCCGCAAAAGGTGTGCGGAGAACATGAACGCCCTGAATGCCGTTCAGCCAGCCGTAGGGCTCACGCCGGGGCGTAGGGTGCCCTGTGCAAGGTGGCCAGATCGGCGGCGCTGATCGGACGCGACAGCGCGAAGCCCTGGATTTCATCGCAGCCATAGGCCTGCAGCAGGGCGACCTGCTCGAGCGTTTCCGCCCCTTCGCCCACGGTTTGGTAGCCCAGGCCATGGGCCAGGCCGATGACCGCCTTCACCTTCAGCTGCGCGCGGCTGTCGGTGGACAAGGCGTCGATCATCGATTTGTCCAACTTGATCGTGCTGATGGGCAGGTCGGTCAGGTAGCCGAAGTTGCTGTAGCCACTGCCGAAATCATCCACCGCGATGCGGACGCCTGCCGCCGCCAGCCGTTTCAGTTGTTCCCCGGGAGATGAATCGGCGCGCAGCCACTCGCCCTCGGTAATCTCGAATTCCACATCCGTGCAGGCCAGGCCGTGCATGTGGATGCGGGCGATGAGACGGTCGGCCATCCCTGCACGCGCAACGTCGCGCGGAGACAGGTTGATGGACAGCGTCAATGGAAGGCCGTCCCGACGCCACTGTGCCAGCTGCCTGAGTGCATGATCGAGCACCCAGTCGGTCACAGCTTCCATCAAGGCGGTGCGTTCGAACACGGGAATGAATTCAGCCGGGCTCACCGCACCCAGTTCGGGATGACGCCAGCGCAGCAGCACTTCCGCACCGACCGGCACCAGATCCAGCGCGCGGTACCGCGGCTGGTAGACCAGATGAAACTCCTCATTGAGCAGGCCACGCTCGGCGTCGGTGGCCAGGCGGTAGCCACGCTTCAATCCGGCATCGCGACTGGCCGAGTACCAGCAGAAGGGCGTTCCCGTGCTGTGCGCGCAGTGCAGGCCGATCAGCATGCGCCGCAGGGCATCGTCGGCTGTGTGCAGGCCCAGCTCGACCTCGCAGAGGCCGGCATGGAACAACGGCGACATCGGCACGGCAGCGGCAAGCATAGGCCGGGTCAACCGGCCATGCAGTTCGGTCACCAGCCGCTCCGCCGCGTCCGGATCAGGTTGTTCCAGCACGAATGCGAACCGGGTAACGCCCACGTGGTAGACCTTGCCAACTCCCTCCAGAGCGGCTTTAAGGCGTGCACCCGCCCGGCGGATGAGCGCTTCCAAAGGCGCCATGCCCAGCACCTGGCCTGCCTCGTTGGCGCGCGGCAGATCCAATATGTCCACCAGCACGGCAATGCAGGCACGCCCCGGTGCGCGCGCCGACCACGCGGCATAGTCAAGCGAGAACTGGTGGCGATTGGGCAGCCCACTGACGGGATCGCGGCGGCCGGTCAGCACGCGCAGCTCAAGTTCGTTCATGACCGCGATGGCCAGCGTCTGCAGTTGCCTGCGGTCGTCATCGCCGAACGTGCGGACGTCAGGGTCCATGACGCACAGGGCGCCGATGGCTACCCCATTCTTGGCGACCAGCGGAGCCCCGGCGTAGAAACGAAGATGCGGCGGCTCGACCACCAGCGGGTTGCCGGCAAAGCGCGGGTCAACGCGCAGGTCAGGCACGACCATGCCATCGGCCGAGCGGATGGTGTGGGCGCAGATGGAATGCTCGATCTGCATCTCGGCGACGTCCAGGCCCTGGCGGGCAATCATCCGCTGCCGGTCGGTTTCCACGAGCGACACGAAAGCCACCTGGCTCTGGAACAGTCGTGTGGCCAGTTCGGTCAGGCGGTCAAGCGAGCTGCTGGCGACGTCGTCCAGGACATCCAGGCTGCCCAGCGTCGACATGCGTTCTTCTGAACGGGTAGGGGCCATGTGCTGATTCCGGTTGAACGGTAGCGCAGGGAAGCCGGAGTGCCGCGGTACTGACGGAAAGGCGGCGGTGTCAGATATACAGGTGGCCGGCGGGGATGCCGTATAGACGCGGCAAGCAGCGCGTCAAGACGGCGGTGGAGGCCGCTGGCTGCGCTTGCGGTAGAGCACGCTCTGGTTGCGGCCGCCGTGCTTGGCCCGGTACAGCGCCTTGTCGGCCTGGCGGATGGCCAGATCCGGGTTGGCCTGGGTTTCCGGATAATGGCTGACCCCGGCGGAAATGGTGATGTGCCCGACCTCTGCGAAGGTCTGCGCTTCGATGGCGACGCGCAGGCGCTCAGCCACCTGCAGTGCGGTCTCGGCCGTGACCTCCGGCAGCAGCACCAGGAACTCCTCGCCACCCAGGCGGCACAGCACGTCCTGCGGGCGGGCGTTGGCGCGCATGCTCTGGGCGACGCCGGCGATGACCTGGTCGCCAACGTCGTGGCCGTGGCGGTCGTTCAC